>ERZ860264.432-NODE-432-length-38405-cov-3.314759_pt1 | contig 38405 bp, 33 predicted proteins | sample MGYA00509980_ERZ860264 | MGnify/ENA primary metagenome ERZ860264 (study PRJEB30046, sample SAMN00715212) | human gut metagenome | study: EMG produced TPA metagenomics assembly of the A metagenome-wide association study of gut microbiota in type 2... | reverse complement strand
CTTACCCTCCACACTGCCGATGCATCAAGCAGTATTAAATTTGCCGTGTTCCCTTCTGAAAAATTGGTTAGGAAATGTTCAGCTCCTATAGTAAATTCAATTAAGTCGTTTGGTAGGATTGTAGCAAAAAGATTCTGATGGAAAGTATGGCAGGTGTTACCATCCCCATTTATATCAAGTTTCGAGAATCCATATTCAGCTTCATAATTTGCTGATAGCCATTTGAAAATACTTCCTTTGAAAAACGGTTTTACTGCGGCCGCGAACTGTTTATATGGAATTACGGTGTTGTCGCGCATTGATGATGCCGAAGCGCAGGTGAGATCGGCCTCGCAGCCGATGACCATTTTGCTGTGGCCGAGTCCCTTGCTGAATTCCCCGTTGAAACGCCATGTGTCGCTGTGTGAAAATCGCTCTGCATAGGTGGAGATAATGAGATCTTCTATAAACAGTTGATCGGCCATGATGGAAGAGCTCCTGTAGTTGTAGGCCGCGGACATGTTCATAAAAAATGATTTTATCGGATTGCGGTAGCGATAGGAGAGTGTGGCTCCCATATCATGGCTGTATCTGTCGGGATTGGATGCGATGAAGAGGTTGCGATAGTCTGACAGGATCGGCACGCTGACATTCAGATATGCCTGTGGGGAGCCGAGACTGTATGTCGCAGAAGCGGAGATTTCGGATTTCGCTGTCAGCTGTCGTCTTATATTTAACCGGGGGGAAACGTTTATGTAGTCATGTTGTCCGTCGACTGAATAGTGCAGCCATTTTAAAGGGACCTTAAGAGAGGCCCGCCAGCCGTTGCGGTCGTAATCTATCTGTGGTGTGGCGTATAGATTTGAGAGAAATGCCTCGTGAATGCCCGAATTGTCATAATGTCCCATACCGGAGAGAGAACAGTTCATGCGATGATAGTCGAGATCCAGTCCGCCTGTGACGTAATATTTCCAGAAACGAGTCATATGGCCGAACTGGCTTTCGGTAGTGCTTCTGAAGTCTGTGACGTTCACGCTCTGCGTGGTATAGTCTTCACCCGTTACCGACAAAAGTCCGGGGATGCGTGTGAAGGAGTTTCTTGAGATGATGGTGAAGAGTCTCTTCTCATTGCGTTTCACAAGTTTGAGGTCGTTTGTTAATGAAAGACTTTTTTTGTCTACCTGTTGCCTGAGATCATATGATCCGGACACGACGGAATTCGATTTGTCAAGCAAAGCCCCGATTGTGAATTTGTCTTTCAGGAAATAACCGCGTTTGTTGGTCTCGCTGTAGAATTGTGCCGAGAGATCATGGTTCTGGGTGTGCAGTTTGTTCTTCTGTATGAATGTCGGTATCGAAGAATCAAGATAGTCTGTCGTCATGCCTGTGTTGTAATCCAGACGGTCGCCTGCGTAGTTCAGTTTGAGGCGCATTGACGTTTCTCCCGATTTCCATGCAGTGATCGTGTTGGCGAGCCACGACAGATTGTCGCGTGTGCGTTTTTCGGAAAGGGGAGCGTTGATTATATCCGCCGATATATATTCCGGCCATAAAGAGGGGATATCACCCGCGGAGAACATATCAGTGAAATCATGTTCGCTTATTTCGTTTGCGGGATTCCAGCCGGTGTTGTCCGCTTTCAGTGTGAACATGTTCTGTATTTTGGGAGCCATGCGCATTGTAAACAGCGAACCGTCATACAGTAGTGGCTGTACTCCGGCCGAAGCCCGGGCAACCCCTACCCAGCGGCTGCGCGCGTCATCTTTCAGTTTCAGATTTATTCCGGCTTCTTCGGGAAATTCAATTCCTTCAAGAGCCTTTACCGGCTGATGGTTTTCCATGACCTCGACCGATTTCACATCCTTGTGAGAGATATTGTTGGTTGCCAGCCCGTATTGGCCTCCTAAAAAATCGTTGCCGTCGAGATAGAATTTATTGATGGGTTTGCCCTGATATTTTATGGTTCCGTCGGATTCGACTTTTATTCCCGGCAGACGTTTTATGACATCGATGATCGCATTGTCTTTGGCATTGGCGTAGCGGGCTACATTAAAGACGAGTGTGTCTCCTTTTGCATAGATATCGGGAGCTTCGACGATAATGTCTTTCAACTGTGTGGCTTTCTGGTTCAGACGCACTGCGGACAGATCGGAGGTTACAGGAAGAGTCAGAGTCTCATACCCCATGAATCTGAATGATATGGAGTCTGCGCCCGATTCGGGCAGGATCGTGAATCTGCCGAAGGTGTCGGTAGAGGTGAAAACTCCTTTGCTCCTGACAATCACGCCCGGGATCGGTTCGTCAGTGTCGGCATCGATCACAGAGCCTTTTAATTTGTCCTGATCTGCCGCCGTCACCGACAGCAGACCGGACAAAAGTGAAAGTATGAGAAAACAGTATCGTGTCATTTTTTCCAGTCTCGTTCGATATAGTCAAACTGAAGTTCTATCGGATCGTATGCGTCAAGCGTAGGGTTGCCGTTTTCGTCTGTCACTGTAATCTTTCCGCCGGTGGTGGCCTCGTAATATGCGTACGGGTTCACGTCGTAGCGGTGCTTCGTGTCGTAATATGTGGATCGTCCCACGTTGTTGAAGGGAACTTTGTATATTGTGACAGGACGATCGGCTTTGGATTTGATGCCGATGCATTCGAATGAGTAATAACCTTTATCATCCGAGGCTTTCATAATGAGTCCCGGAAGTCCGTGCAGTTTCCAGGGACCGTCCATCAAAGGAATCTCTTCGGTATATAATACGTTCCATCGCCGCCCTCTGAATTCGCATCTGGCTCCATGACATTCATATCCTGCCACATTTGCCACAGAATCGGTAAGTTCCCATTCCAGTTGCGGCATTTCTTCCTCATATCTGAACCAGTCCTGGCATATCTTTTCCGTATGAGTAAGTTTGCCTGCGGGATAATTCTTATAGATCGTCATGAATTCACCGGTGCTCAATTTTCCCTCTATTGCCGCGTCGGCTATCTGCTCCTGGGTCGATCTCATCAGAATTGAGTCAACGGTAAGATTTTTGTAGCTTGAGAATTTAGACAGCCCCCCTGGCCCGATCTGCAGAAGCATGTTGTCGCGGACATAATTGTCTTCGAGGAGGCCTGTCGTGTCCGCACACCAACTGTAATCGTAGACGAACTCCATGTTTTCGGGAGCGATGGTTTCCGTCTCCGGCACATTTGCCTGGAAGATACTCAGTGTCCGGCGTACTGTCTTGCCTGAGGCTGCGGAAGTGATCATGGCCACAATGGCGAAAATTAGAAATGATTTTTTCATATCTTTATATTTTGGTTTCACGATGCAAAGTTATAGTGGCTTTGCCTCATAGAGCGAAAATAATCATTACTCAAAGATTATGGAATTATTACTAAATTATTACTGGCAGCCAAATAGATTGATTTTCAGTAGGTGCGCCGGATGTTTTTCATTAATTTTGCAGCATGGAGAAAAGAATAAAGATATTATATATAATCACTATCATCGCGATTATCGCATTTTTATGTCTGCAGGGATATTGGCTTTACGGACGATATGAATTCTCGCTTATGGAATATGAACGTTCCTTGAGCGGCAGAGTAATGAAATGTGTTGACGAATATACGGAATATCGCGACAAATCTCCTATCGATTACCGGAGGGTCAAGACATCGAAATCGAAAAATGACAGCATAATGCAGATCCCGTCATTCGAAATCAGCCATACCGGCACCTTTGGCGATTCGGTAAGGATCTCGCGTAAGTCGACGATTCATACATATATTCTATCGGCCCAGGAACTTCTCGGACTCGCACCCGGTGCGCCCTTGACGGAGGAACAGAAATATAAAGCTGCCGAATTGGCGCAGCTGCATATGAATGATCCTGCATATTCAGAAACTTTTGATGCGTCAGGTGCCAAAGACGAAACCGAGGCATGGGTTGCAACCAACAATGTTTCGCTCGAACGCAAAACCCCGTTTACGGTCGAAGGGATGGATTCGGTTCTGGTTAAAGCGGGTATTCCGGCTAAAATCAGTATAGCGCAGGCTGACAGTGCCGTATGGCATACAAAGGAGGTATTCCATAATTCTCTTTTTTCGCCCCGACTGTCACTGACAATTCCCTATTCTCAGCTGGAGGGACGGACTGTGACCGTCACATGCCCGATCAATCCTCTCAGTGTGCTTCCTGACATCTGGCACACTCTCCTGATATCTCTGATTGTATCGGTTCTTCTAATCCTGTGTCTTGTATTGCAGTTTTCGACAGTGCTTAAGCTCTCGCGTCTCGACAGGATGCGCAACAGCTTTATTACCACCATGATCCATGAGCTCAAGCGCCCAATCTCAACTTTGAAGATGTGTGTGTCGGGACTTGATAACGAACGGATGATGTCAGATTCGGATGTGAGAAAGGAATTATTGTCGGAGACAAGAAACGCCCTCGACAATCTTTCGGCTTATTTCTCTAAACTCAGAGACATAACGTTCAATAATGTGGAGCAGATACCTTTGAACATCAGGAGTATAAATCTCTATGAATTGTTTGAAACCGTTGCGTCTGCAACCGTCTGTCCTGTCGGCAAGAGAGTCGATATCAGCAATAATATCGATAAGACGCTCGAAGTGTCGGCCGACCGGTCTCATCTCTATAATATTCTGAATAATCTTGTGGAAAATGCCATTAAATACTCCGGTACGTCAGTAGAAATAAACGCTGACGCGGCGGAGGAGAACGGCAAGGTGGAACTGCACATAAGCGATACCGGCAACGGCATTCCGTCAGGTGATTTGAAACATATATTCAAACGCTTCTATCGCGGAAAGGCAGCGGCGGCCAAGCCGCCCGGCATGGGTCTCGGACTTGCTTATGTGAGATTGCTTGTAGACGCGCATGGTGGCGACATAACTGTTGAAAGTACTGAAGGAAAGGGTACATGTTTCACAATAATATTCCCGCAATGAAGAAAAATATAAAAATCCTTCTGGTTGATGATGATATTAAAAACTCGATGCTTCTGAAACGCTTTATCGAGACGGAAGGTTATGAGGTAATCTATGCGAACAACGGTAATGTGGGATTGGAAATGTATCGGGAAACACGTCCCGACCTGATTCTTCTTGACATAAATATGCCTGAACTCGATGGCTTCGAGATGGCGAGGATCATAAGGCGGAACGATAAGAAAGTCATTATTTTCTTTCTGACCGATCGCACGGACAAGGTTGACCGTCTGCATGGATTTTCACTGAAAGGGAATGACTATATACCAAAACCGTTTTATCCTGAAGAACTTATTGCCAGGATCAACGAGCGGTTTGACAGCATGACGGTGAATCATGATGTCGAATACCGGTTGGGCGAGACTGTTTTCCGTCCGAATCTCTCTTCTCTTACCTACAAAGGCGAGACACACGCCCTTTCCGTACGTCAGACCGAGATTCTGCTTATGCTTGTCGAGAATGCCGGAATGCCGGTCGAACGTGACGAGATTCTTGAAAAAATTTGGGGCGATGCAAGTTACTCGAACTCGCTCGCCCTCAATGTCCAGATCACGTATATACGCCGGCTTCTTTCCGATCCGGGGGTGACCATCACCTCAATTAAGAAGCGGGGTTACGTCCTGACGTGCCGCGACAGCGGGTCTTGAACGGAAATCCGAATCAAGAAGCTTCGCGAAGGCACGCAGATATTTTCTTAGTGACGACACCATTTCCTGTGTTTCCTGCAGCATGTTCACATACACGTACAGTACCGCTACGTTGGATGCGTCTCCGTCGCGGAGCTGGTCATGGGCGCGGTGATATGTGTCGGATATAAGATCCTTTATGTCGTCGCAATGTCTCCGCAGCGTGCCTGTCACGGCTGTATCTCCGCTCTGCATTAGTTGCAGTGTGTCGTTGAAGAGTGTCGTGACGCTCGTCATAATGGTCTCGTATTCTTCCCTATAACTTTGGGGGAGAGGCAGAAAGTTGTTCTCGACGTGTTCCTTGCATACTTCCGTGATACGGCGCAGATTATAGAGTATACCCATACAGCAGTTGTTGCTCAGATAGAACCATGTGCTTTTTTCTATAGCCGTTTCGCGCGGCACGTAGCGCAGACAGAGAGTCTCTTTTCTTCTGGAATTCTTGAGGATAGTCTTCTGTTTTGCAAGGTTAGAATCGGTCTTGCCGAGCAGCCCCGCATTTTCATTTATGAACGCGTAGGTTATGGTCCGGAATTTTTCTTCGGCATAGCTCATGAACCCTATCTGCTGTTCGGTGATATACATCATCAGCATAGGCCATGTCTCGCTTTTGTCTTTGGTGGTGATGATTGTCTGGAAGAGAAGATCGCTGTTTTCCGTATCGTTCTTCTTGTTGAAACGGCGGTTGCTGTGGATGATTATGAATATGGTCAGAGCCGCCAGCAGCAGCATTACCCACTGGCCGCCATAGTGCATTGCGGCAACGATAATTCCTGCTCCGATGAACGCAGTCCCGGCGGTAAGGAACCACCCGCCGATTACGGAAATCACGCCGGTGATGCGGAACACGGCACTTTCACGCCCCCAGGCTCTGTCGGCGAGAGAAGTACCCATAGCGACCATAAATGTTACGAAAGTGGTTGACAGGGGTAGTTTCAGTGAGGTACCAAGAGCGATAAGTGCTCCGGCGAGCACCAGATTCACAGATCCCCGTATAAGGTCGAATGCAGCTCCCTGATCCATAATTGTCTCATCGACATTAAAACGGCGGTTAAACCAACGCCTTACTTTCACAGGTGTGACACGATGTACCCAAGAGAGGAATGATAATGTCCATCTTACCAACCGTCGGGCGATACGTGATGATCCAAACATCTCATCGCCATCCTGCTGGCTTCCGAGGCCGATTTCAGTCTTGGTGACCTTCCTTGCCTTTTTCGATGTGGCAAGCGATACCACCATAATAACGCCTGCACCTATCAGGAAATATATCGGAGTATTCGCAGGCTCGTTGAGAGAACCCATGAGGAATCCTCTGGCGTCACCACCTCCGTTGGAAATGAAGTCCTGATATGAAGCCAGACCACTCAAAGGAACACCTATAAAGTTTACAAGGTCATTTCCGGCAAATGCCACAGCCAATGAAAAAGTACCCATCAGCACTATCACTTTCAGCACATTAACCTTGCAGATATGAAGCAGTTGCATCAGCACAGTGAAAACCGCGAAACAAGACAGTATGATTATTGCCGTATTGCTTTTTATCCATGCCTTAAACTCAGGGGTCATGAAAGTCAGGTCTTTTGCCCCCTTGATCAAAAGGAAGTAAACAATAGCAGTGGCGCAGATGCCTCCGAATATCCCTATCTTCCATTTCAGATTGCTCCGGTAATTGAAGGAGAATATCATGCGGGATATAAACTGCACCACTGTTCCGAAGAAAAAGGCTATCGCCACCGACAGGAATATCCCGAGAATCACCGACAAGGCTTTCTCCGTGTTAAGCAGGTCATCAAAACCGAGACCGATGCCTCCCGCCATCTTGATCAATGCCACGACAAATGTCGCGCCTAAAAGCTCGAAAACCATCGACACTGTTGTCGAGGTCGGCATACCTAGGGAGTTGAAAATGTCAAGGAGAATGATGTCAGTTACCATTACCGCCATGAATATGCAGATAAGGTCGTAGAACGAAAAATGCTCGGGACGGAAAATTCCGTGCCGGGCAATCTCCATCATTCCGTTGCTCATAGCCGCTCCGATAAACACTCCGATTGATGCGACAATAAGAACCCTCTTGAAAGATGCCGCCTTGGACCCGATTGCCGAGTTGAGAAAATTGACGGCATCATTACTCACGCCTACCGACAGATCGAACACCGCCAGCAGGAATAGAAAAATTACTACGCAAAGAAACAGTATTTCCATTGTTTTCTTAATTACTTATTCTACCGCAAAGTAACCAAGAAAACATTTCATGATTATTTCAAAATTTTTAATTGTTTATTAAAACCGCGGACTGTCAGCGGATTCATTTGCGGTCAAACCGTATGTAACTCTGTTCTATGGGTTTGTATGAAGGATCATCCCACAGGGGACTTGAAATCATCAGATCCGCGCTGATTCTGTTACAGGCAATCGGCACGTTGTGGAGACGGCATTGACGCAAAAGCATCTGGATGTCTGCTTCGTGAGGCTGCGCATTGAGGTCGTCTATCAGGAAAACGGCGAGATCAATCTCGTTTCGTACCACCATAGCCGCTATTTCAGCATCCCCTCCCATCGGTCCGGAGTTCATACATTCGACTTGGGCTTCAATTCCCGCTTCTGAAAAAGCATTCTTTATAAGGCCGCCTGTCGTGCCGGTACAGACCAGCTCATGTTGTGAAAGATATTGGGCATTAAACTTTACCCAATCGACCATATCGGCCTTGCGTTGGTCGTGAGCGACAAGTGCGATTTTTAGTTTTGTCTTCATTTTGAGTTTCTTGAAAATGTTATTTTGAACAATAATCCGCCCGAGCATTGATTTTCGGCAGTAATATCGCCTCCATGCAGAGTAACGGCGTTTTTCACTATCGACAGACCGAGACCGGTTCCTCCTGCGGCTCGTGACCGTCCCTTGTCAATCCGATAGAACCTTTCAAACAGCCTCGGCAAATGCTCGGACGGCACACCGCATCCGTTATCAGACAATGCGATCACTATTTTGTCATTGCCGATGCTGATTGATTCTATTTTTATCTTTGTACCTCCACTATAAACAATGGCGTTGTCGATAAGGTTGTTGAAAACAGCCTCAAGCAAAGACTGATTCCCGGACATGACGATATTGCGGGAAATATAATTCTCGATCGTAATACCTTTTGTCGCGGCAATTATCTGTCTGTCCTCAACCACATCATTAATTATGTCAGTGAGATTAACCTGTTCCTTTAAGATAGAGGCACTTCCGTCATCCATGCGGGTCAGGAGTGAGACATCGGTCAATAGCCTCTGGAGCCTTTCTGTGTTCGTAAGACAGCGTTGCAGGAACAAAGTCTGCTTTTCTTCGCTCATATTCCTATGTGCCAGCATAGTTTCAACGCTGACCTTGATTGACGCGACAGGAGTTTTCAGTTCGTGGTTGATGTTGTTTGTCAACTGTTTCTTTATGCGCTCCTTTTCAAGCTGCTCATGAAGGGCGGCACGATGCTCGCTGTCCCTGTCGGCTACAGCCTGCTGCAACCGGGCATAAAGACGGACAATATGGTTTGAAATCTCGCCAAGCTCGTCATGTGGGAAAGGTTCTGTATCGGAAATCCGGGCTCCGTTTTCCGCGTTCTCCGCAAATTTGTTAAGCCTGCTTATGTGTAGGCCGACCCTTCGGGTTGCAAAGTACCCCAACACACACATGACTAATGTTATGGTTCCCATTATCCACAAAAAGCCGTAATCGGGCCGCAATAAACTGCTGAACGATACGGAATACGGTACTGCGGTACGGACAATATTGCCGTAATCCCCTTTCCTTGCCGAGTAAAAATAATAGTTGCCCGTACTCTCGCTGTGCCGTCTTACGGCATAGCCGGAGCCATTCAGCATTGCATCCCGGATTTCCTGACGGTCAAGGTGATTTGTTTTCGGCAACGAGTCAAGAGTATTGTCGTATATTATGTGTCCCTTGTCGGAAATTACGCTTACACGAATATCGTTGAACGGTTTGAACTCGTCAAGTTTTATATCCGGGACATCATGCCCTTCGCTCAGTTCTGTAAGAATATATGTGTTGATGAGCTGGAGCTGCTTGTCAATCTCTTCCGCTTTGAATTCCTTTTCCCTATGATATTGAAAAATTACAAAGCACCCGACCATCAGCAGGGAATATCCGAGAAGCCATACGAACAGACGCTGCGGATAGGAGAGTTTATTCAATGAACCCATAGCCGTATCCTGAGCGCGTTACAATATTCTTGCCGTATATGCCGACTTTCTGCCGGATACGGGTTATATTTACGTCTACCACCCTGTCAAGCACCACAACCTCGTCAGGCCATATCTCATTCAAAAGGTCTGTCCGGGTGAAAACCTGCCCTCGGTTGGACATCAGCTTCAGCAGAATCTCAAATTCCTTTTTGGGCATTTTCACCTCTGTTCCGTCAACCATACAGGTTCTGTTTTTGGCAGACAAGACGAGACCTTTGTATGAAACAAGGTCAGAATCAGTTTTGGAGGGTGTGACAAAAGCCGCTGTCCGGCGAAGTACAGTCCTGACGCGTGCAAGAACGGCTTTCAGTGAATATGGCTTCATTATATAGTCGTCGGCCCCGAGGTCGAGACCGGCAATCATATCCTCTTCCGTGTCTTTGGCTGTGCAGAATATTATGGGAACCGAGGCTGTCGCCGGATTCGATTTCATAATGCGTGCAAGCTGGATGCCGGATATTTCCCCCATCATAATATCAAGGAGTATCAGGTCATAGCCGGCAAGGTCGCGGGCAAGAGCTTCCTCCGCGCTATATGCCGTGTCTACGTGATAGCCTTCCGCCTCAAGATTGAATCCGAGACCGTCACACAGAGCCTCCTCATCATCCACCACAAGTATTTTCTTTTTTTCTTCCATGCCGCAAAATTACTAATAATCGGTCAAATACTGTCCTGATGCTCAAAAATTTAATAAAAGTTTAATGATACAATTTATTTCATAAAATCTAAACAAAACTGATAAAACCATGAAACATTATGTCCATAATTTTGCGGCAGAAATAATGACAACGAGAATATGAATTGTAAAAAATTACATGTATGCGTAATGACTTTGTCAATGCTCGTTTCCACGGTCAATATGGATGCCGGCATAGTCAAAGGAAGAGTCTATGACTCGGCTACAAATGAACCGCTTATTGGCGCGACGGTCATAGCGGGCAACCATACGCAGGGGGCATCGACAGATATAGACGGTCATTATACATTGCAGCTCACCGCAGGGAAATATGATTTTGCAATAAAGTATATAGGATACCGGGATACGGTAATCTCACATCAGGTACCCTTAGGAATGGAAGAGCTGATACTTGACATTCCTATGATGCCGGATGTCACTTCATTGTCCGAAGTGACAGTAGTGGCTGTCGCACGAAGGGATACCGAGGCTGCCATGATAGAGGAGGAAAAGAAAAGTAATGTAGTGCAGACAGGTGTTTCGTCGCAACAAATCGCCAAGACGCAGGACAAAGATGCTTCGGAAGTTATAAGAAGAGTGCCGGGCATTTCGATTATTGAAGATAAGTTTGTTATGGTCAGAGGCTTGTCGCAGCGATACAACAATGTATGGCTCAACGGTAGCGCGGTGCCGAGTTCCGAGGCAGACTCCCGCGCTTTCTCATTCGACATCATCCCGAGCAGCCAGATCGACAATATGGTGATTGTCAAAAGCCCCGCTCCGGAATATCCCGCCGACTTCACCGGCGGTTTCGTGATGGTCAATACCAAAAGGCAACCGTTGAAAACCGGCTTCGACATCTCTGTCGGCGCAGGCATAAACGACAGGACACATTTCCGTGAGTTTGTAAAGGCCGGAGGCAGGTTTGCCTTCCCTGCCGGCGGACTTGACGCGCCGTTAGTGAGTTATCCCGGATTTGAAGGAAGAATCGATCCGTTGGCAAGCGGTCTGGACAACAACTGGCGGGTTAAGACCATACATCCCGTTGCCGACCTTAAGGCAAGTGCCGGATACAATCAGTCCTGGCTCATAGGTGACGGGCAGATGTGGCTTGTGGCGGCACTGAATTTCTCGAACAGCTACCGGACATTGCTGAATATGGAGAATTCGCTCTATGGTCCGTACGATGTATCCAACGACAAGAGCGTACCGCTGCGAAAGGCTTCCGACAACCAATATACCCGGGAGACACGCTACGGGGCGATGCTGAACCTGTCTTTCCGTCCTTCGGGAGGCATCCATCTGTTTGAGTGGAAAAACATCTTCAATCAAATCATCAAGAACAGGTATTCCGACCGCATCGGTTTCAATGCGCAGGCCGACAATATCAACGACATGGAATATTATCACTCGTCGCGCCCCACTTTCAACACTCAGTTCACCGGCAGCCATACATTCGATGCCGACCGCGTGGACTGGAGCGTCGGATATGCCTTTGCACAACGCAATCTGCCAGACCGGAGACTGATAGAGCGCACCGACCGCACGGAGCAGACTATGGGCATATACCGTATCGGCCGGGAATTTACAAAGCTCAACGAGCACACCGGGTCGCTGTCGGGCAATTACCGGCATGAGTTTGATTTCTCGATCATCAAACCCATACTTAAAACCGGCATATACGGAGAATACCGTACCCGCACCTACCGCACCCGTCAGTTCCAGTACGGCTGGCAGCCTGACAACAGCCTCCCTGACGGATTCATGTTCAATCCCGATGTGCAGGGCGACCTTTTGACTGATTCAAATTACGGGAATGACAAACTCTATCTTTACGAGGAGGTAAACTGGCTAAACAACTACAATGCGCATCAGACACTCGGGGCGGCCTATCTTTCAGCGGACATTCCCTTGAGAAAATTCGACATTCATGCCGGTGTGAGGTATGAATACAGCCGCCAGACCCTCGAGATGAACACCCGCCAGTATGAGGAGAGCCTCCATAAGACCGATTATGACTATCCGGGGCTGTTCCCGTCGGTCAATGTTACATACCATATAACCGACAGCCACCAGCTCCGCGCCGCCTACGGGCGCTCTACCAACCGTCCCGAGTTCCGCGAGCTTTCCTCATCGGTATATTATGACTTCGACCTCGGCAGCAGCGTGATGGGTAACTCTGACCTGAAGGCGGCTACAATCGACAATGCGGATCTCCGCTGGGAATGGTATCCCTCCAGGGGGGAACAGATTTCGGTAGCGCTTTTCTACAAGCATTTCGCCCATCCGATTGAGTGGACATATACCGTGGCCGGTGGCACCGACCTCATATATTCTTTCATCAACGCCAATGGAGCCAACAGCTACGGTGTGGAGCTCGACATACGCAAGAACCTAGATTTCATCGGACTCAGAGACTTTTCGCTGTCGCTCAACGGAGCACTGATCAAAAGCCAGGTTACATTCGACAAAGGCACAAACAACATCGACCGCCCGATGCAGGGACAGTCCCCCTACTTAGTGAACGCAGGACTGTTCTATAATAACGATGAATACGGCTGGAACGCCGCATTACTCTACAATATCATCGGGAAACGCATCACCGGTGTGGGCAACCGTTACGGTACCGCATCCGACGGCACTGCACGCAACATCCCCAATTCCTACGAGATGCCGCGCCATAGCCTTGATATATCGGTGTCGAAGAAGTTCGGCAGATGGAGCCTAAAACTTTCGGCACGCGATATCCTCGCTCAAAGATACCTTTTCAAACAAATTGAGGAAGTGACAAACGAAGGGAAAGGTAAAACAATTGAAGAAACAACCCGGAGCTACAAACCGGGACGCAATTTCAACATAACAATCGGATATAATTTCTAATCAAAAAAGTACAATTTCTAATTAAAAATGAGAAAACGTATGAAAATCAACATCATCAACTCAGGCAGGCTGCTCATGGCGGCACTTGCCGTGGGAGCCGGACTTGCAATGGCATCCTGCTCATCGAACGACGAACCCGATTCGCCCAAGTTCACAGACCCGGAAGTGACCTACAAAGGGAATGTGGCCTACAGCAAGGGCATACTCTTCAACGAGGGCAAGGAACTCGGCAATGGTACCCAGAACTTCCACTTTACCGGCGACGTGACTCTTGAGAAGGGTGTCTATCTGCTCAAGGGATGGGTCTATGTGGATGCCGGAGCGAAACTCCGCATACCGGCCGGAACCGTCATCAAGGGCGACAAGCAGACTATGGCCTCGCTCATCGTGGAACCGGGAGGATATGTCGAGATGAACGGCACGAAGGACGCGCCGGTGGTAATGACCTCGGCACAGGCTCCCGGGCAGCGGCGTCCCGGCGACTGGGGCGGACTCATCATCTGCGGAAAAGCCCGAAACAACCAGCAGACAATGCAGATCGAGGGTGGCCCGACCACAATCCACGGAGGTGACAACGACAGCGACAACTCCGGCATATACCGCTATGTACGTATAGAGTTCGCCGGTTATCCCTTCGACACCGACAAGGAAATCAATGGCCTGACTTTCGGTTCGGTTGGCAGCGGCACGACCGTGGACCACATTCAGGTATCATACTCAAACGATGATTCATACGAATGGTTCGGTGGTTCTGTAAACTGTAAATACCTCGTGGCTTACAAAGGCTGGGACGATGAGTTTGACACCGACAACGGATTCTTCGGCAATGTTGAATACTGTCTGTCGGTTCGTGATCCTCGAATCGCCGATACATCGCAGAGCAACGGTTTCGAGAGCGACAACAACGCCAGCGGTGCCGAGACAGCCCCGTTCACGTCAGCTCATTTCAGCCATGTCACATTCATCGGTCCTAAAACCGCCAAGAACGGAGACTTCCGCAACAGTTCTGATTATATCACGGCCGGCAACATGTTCCCCGACAATGGCTCGAAACTCGGCAAATTCCAGTCGGCCATGCAGATACGCCGTGGCAGCAAACTCAATGTAGCCAATACTCTTGCCGTAGGTTATCCCATCGGTCTGATTGTCGATGGGGAGAAAGGCAATACCGTGAAATATGCCAAGGCAGGAGACTTCAAACTCGACAATATTATATTTGCAGGTATGGATATAATCGGCTCCGACAAAAACAAAGTATATGAGGATTATTTCATAGACCTTGCGGCCGGTACTGAGGACAAAGGCCGAGAATCATTCTCCCACACCTTCTTCCTGTCGAATCCTAACAACAAGGTCATGACCGAGGTCGCTCTCAACCTCACCGATCCCGCAGGTCTTGGCCAGAATTATTGTCCTTCCACGATGCTCTCGGACGGTAAAGGCGGATACATAGGCGCTTTCAAGGATACATCCGACAACTGGCTTCAAGGCTGGACAAACTTCGACCCCCAGAACACAGTCTATTAACGTATATATCCCTTCTGTTACTATCCTCACCATCCATTTGATTAAAATGGGTCGTGAGGATTTCTGTATATAATGACATCAGTAAGTTTCACAAAAGCTAAACAAAACTGATAAACCCATGAAATAATAGTTGGCGAATTTTGCACCGTAAACAACAAACAATAAACAACAATCACAGTGAAGAAAGTAATGTCAACTTTTATGGTCGCGCTTGTTTCGGGGCTGACCATGTTAGCGGCTGACAGTCCGAAATACGGACTACTTAAAGGCCGCATCCTTGACAACGAGAAGAACCCGCTGGCAGGGGCGGTGGTGGTCATTGACAGCGACAAGCTGTCGGCAGTCACTGACCTTGACGGCTTTTTCTCGTTTGCCAATCTGTCATCAGGCAACCACAGTCTTAAGGTAACCTATATCGGATTTCTCCCCGTGAGCAAAACGATAACAGTATCGGAAGAATCGACTATCGACGATATTGTGATGTCGGATACATCGCGGGAGTTGAACGAAGTGGTGGTAACCGGTGTTTTCTCCGGGCAGCAAAGAGCGATAAATGCACAGAAAAACAACGTCAACATCACGAATGTGGTATCTGCCGACCAGATAGGCAAGTTTCCGGACTCGAATATCGGAGACGCGCTGAAACGTATAAGCGGCATAAACGTGCAGTATGACCAGGGCGAGGCGCGTTTCGGTCAGGTACGTGGCACTCCGGCGGAGTTCAGTTCGTTTACTATCAACGGTTCGGGGCTGCCGTCGGCAGAGGGCGACATCCGTAACGTGCAGCTCGACCTCATACCTTCCGATATGATTCAGACAATCGAGGTCAGCAAGACACTCATGCCTGATCAGGACGGCGATGCCATCGGCGGTTCCATAAACCTTGTCACGAAAAATTCGCCGCATAGATTCACTGTCGGAGCTGTCGCTGGAACAGGATACAACTGGATAAGCCGCAAAGCGCAGATGAATTTCGGTCTTACTCTCGGAAACCGTTTTTTCAACAACCGTTTCGGAGTAATGTTTGCCGCCTCCTATAATAATGCACCCTCCGGATCCTACAATACTGAATTTATATGGGAAAAGGACGACAACGGCAAAATATATATCAATGACTACCAGATAAGGCAGTATTTTGTCACCCGCGAGCGTCAGAGTTATTCGTTGTCGCTCGACTGGAAGTTCAACGACTACAACAAGATATGGTTCAAAGGTATCTTCAACCACCGCAACGACTGGGAAAACCGCTACCGCACGACGCTGAAAGACATGACCCCGGAGGGGAAAGCCGATGTCAGGGTGCAGACCAAAGGTGGCACGCCCGACAACCGCAACGCCCGTCTGGAACGCCAACGCACTATGGACTTCACTCTCGGAGGCGAGAACCGTCTCGGCATTTTCGGGATTGACTGGAAATTAGGATATGCGAGAGCCTCCGAGGAAAGGCCCAACGAGCGCTATATCGATTATCGCCTGAAAAAGCAGAAGTTCAGTATCGATATGTCGAATCCACGCGAGCCTCTTGCCACTCCGGACGAAGGCTCCACCATGACACTCAATGATGATTTCTCACTCAAGGAACTGACACAGCAGCAGGAAGATATTGTCGAGAAGGACTTCAAGGCAGCTCTTGATTTCAAGACAAAACTCAGCGACAGGGCAAAGCTCAAATTCGGCTTCAAATTCGTCAGCAAGTCCAAGAACAAAGAGATAGACTTCTACGAATACACTCCCATTGATGAGAAGGCCTTTGACAAGGATGCTTTCGCCCATACTGTCGATATGACTACAGACCGTTTTATGCCTTCGGCTAAATACAAGGCGGGAACATTCATTGACAAATATTTTCTCGGCTCTCTGAATCTTGATGATAAAAATCAGTTTGAGAGCGAACAGGTGGCTGAGGAACTTGCGGGCAATTACCACGCCCGAGAGAATGTCACTTCCGGTTACATGCGCATCGACTCACGGCTCGCGGACAATCTTCAGTTTATGGGTGGATTGAGAGTGGAGAACACCGACTTGCGTTACATCGGCAGAATCTATGACGACGAGACCGGAGAGGTGTCGAAAACCGCGCCGGCAACTTCAAGCTACATAAACTTCCTCCCATCGCTTCTTCTGAAATGGGAGATAAATAAGGATTTCCTGTTCCGTGCGGGCTACAATCAGTCAATATCCCGTCCAAAATATTCGGCACTCGTCCCGGGAATGAAAATAAGCCGCGGCGACAATGAGATAACGGTGGGCAACCCCGGTCTGAAGGCAACCACATCACACAACATAGACCTCAATGCCGAATATTACTGGAAGTCGATAGGACTTGTATCTGCCGGTCTGTTCTATAAACGCATTGAGGGCTTTATTGTCGACGAGGTGGCCTACAACAAGGAATACGAAGGGAATTTATGGACGAAATTCACTCAACCGAAGAACGGCGGCAATGCCAATATATTCGGTGTTGAGCTTGCATGGCAACGCGATTTCAGTTTCATCACACCGGCGATGAAATGCCTCGGACTTTATGCAACATATACCTATACACGTTCACGCATCACCGATTTCAATTTCGAGGGTCGTGAAAACGAAAAAGGTCTAAGTCTGCCCGGTTCCCCTGAACATACCGCTAATCTCTCGCTATATTTCGACAAGTGCGGTTTCTCCGCAAGAGCCTCGTTCAATTATGCATCGGCATTTATCGACGAGATGGGCGCAAGCTCGTTCTACGACCGTTACTACGATGCCGTGAAATATCTGGATCTGAATGTCAGCTATACATTCGGGCGCAAAACTAAAATAACCGTATATGCCGACTGCAATAACCTGCTGAACCAGCCCCTGCGATATTATCAGGGAAGTAAGGACTACACGATGCAGCAGGAGTATTACGGAGTGAAACTCAACGGTGGAGTGAAAGTAACATTCTAAAAATACAAAAACAATGATTCGTAAATTACTTATCGCGGCTTTGGCTCTCATCTCCTTTACGGGAGCCATTGCCCAAACAGAAATCGCCAAAGGCGATGTAAATCTGATAGTGGTGTCTGATCTCGGACGCAATGGACACTATGACCAGAAACCGGTCGCCGCAACGATGGGCAGGATTGCAGAAGAAATAGGACCCGATGCGGTTCTCGCTCTCGGTGACACACATCACTACGGAGGCGTGGAAAGCGTGGCAGACCCGTTGTGGATGACCAACTATGAACTTATCTATGACCACCCAGAACTTATGGTAAACTGGTATCCTGTATGCGGCAACCATGAATATCGTGGCAACACTCAGGCGGTTATCGACTATTCCGACATATCCCGCCGCTGGGAGATGCCGGCGAGATACTACACCAAGACCTTTGAAGATGACGGTACAACCGTCAGGGTGGTATTTCTCGACACCACTCCTTTGATTGACAAATACAGGAAAAAGGCTGACACATATCCCGATGCTATAAATCAGGATACTGATGCCCAGTTACAATGGCTCGACAAGACACTGGGCGAAGCAACGGAAGACTGGATTGTGGTGGTCGGTCATCATCCCATCTATGCCTATACCGACAAGTCGGAATCTGAGCGAACTGATATGAAGAAGAAAGTTGACACAATCCTTCGGAAACACAATGTAGATATGTATATATGCGGTCATATCCACAATTACCAGCACATCCGGCTCCCGGATTCAAAAATAGACTATGTGGTTAACACATCCGGCTCTCTCACAAGAACTCCTAAAGAAACAGATGGCACCATATTCTGTAACGATTCTCCCGGCTTTTCAGTTCTAACTGCCGACAGAAATAATCTCAGACTGAATATGCTCGATAAGGATGGTAAAGCCATCCATGTAGTAAGCCGCACCAAATAACACTGATTTATGTGATATTCTGACAAATAACTACAAAAGCTCAGATACGTTTCATGTCACTTCATGGAACGTATCTGACTGTGTATTTAATAACCTAAATTTATCTGACAATGAACAAGATTCTCATTGTTGATGCCTCCGAATCCGACCGTCGGCTAATGTCGGGCTTGCTCACTCGGGCTGGATATGAGCCGATTACCGTCGATAAAATGGAGGCAGCAAAGGAAGAGGTGGCGAAGCTACCACCGGGAGCTGTCGTTGTCGCGGCGATGAAATTCACCGGCGGCACGGCGCAGGAGTTAATCAACTGGCAAAAGCGCGAGGGCTACAAATTCCCCGTCATTGCCATAGTGGACAATTTTAATGCCGTGGATATTCTCTCGGTGATGCGTGATGGCGGAGCCGTCGATATCATTCAGCGTCCGGCTATCGACAAACAGCTTGTGGAAAAGGTGCAAAAGTACATCCAGGATATTGATTCCGTATCCCCTGACAATGAGCTGATCCACCGTCCAAGCAAGGAGTTCCAACGCATCGAAAGAGAAATCACCCGCATTGCCTCGGCGGAGGCGAATGTGATTATCTTCGGTGAAAGCGGCATGGGCAAGGAACAGATTGCACGGGAGATATTCCGCCAGAGCAACCGTACCGACAAACCTCTCATCGTAATTGAGGCAGGTGGAGCCGCCCTTGTCGGCGAACATAAACCTGACTCTGAAAAGAGCGAGATGTATAACCGTATCGGAGGCTACTTCAAGAAAGCGGCCCGAGGTACGATTATTCTCAAAAACGTGCATCTGCTCAACTTCGACAAGCAATCGGTCGTGTTGCATATTCTTAGCGAAGATCACCCTGATGTCCGAGTAATCTGCACCGCAGAGCCGGAACTGCTAGAGAAGGTAAGCGACAGAACCTTCCGGTCAAACCTTTTCTTCACTCTCCGGGAGATGGACATAACTGTCAAACCGCTCAGAAAGGTATCGGAGGACATTCAGCCGGTAGCCGAGTTCTATCTCGCACAGTATGCTGAAGAACACCATGAGCCACCTAAACGCCTCGATGCCTCGGCTGTCAAGACGCTGAAACGCCACGACTGGCCCGGCAATATCCGCGAACTGAAAAACGTTATAAATATAGCAGCCCGCAATGTGGAAGGTAGTGTCATCACGGCAACCGACCTACCTATAAGTCGCTCGTCGCCCGAAGTGACCGACAGCCTCCGCCTTCGGGATTCTAATGTAGAACGCCAACGAATTATCGAAGCTCTGGAGAAAACCGAAGGCAACAAAACGCAAGCCGCAAAATTGCTCGGCATAGGACGTACAACGCTTGTTTACAAGCTAAAACAACACGGATTGAAATAATCCCAAGTGTAAACGCCTGTTAATTCGCAGAAAATTTGTAATTTTGTGTCGAATTTAGGATAAAAGGCGGTTGGAGAGCCAACCGTTCAAGATTGATAAACATAACATAAGACCGCTTATAGGTTAACTGAAAATCTGGACAATTTTCTTTTACTCAATACTTATAGGCTGATGCTTATGCTATGCTACTGCATAGCGTACATCTGCCATATTGAGTTAACCCCGAGTCCAGATGGGGCAGTTAGTGGTGGGTGTGCGCTTTTTTATTTCCCCACCTCCGAACCCTACCAAAGTTGAACAACCTTTCAAAGTTCACATAATCTATGGCTTTAACATACCTGAAAATTCACACGCCTCAAAGCCTTTAACCTACTGAAAACACGCTAATTCCATTTTAACTTTTAATTCTGTAATCCATTTGTAAAGGGTCGTGGTTTAATCCATCGAGAAACAAAAACACTATGTAGAACCACTTAAACCCCAGCTACGATATGGACATATTCGCCCTTACCGAAACTGAATTCTTTAAGAAGCTCCGAAAAGGGCTTCACGATGAAAACCTGCATGTGGATCTCCGCGACTTCATCATCCGGGTTCACGAAGTTACCCACCCTGCATCGCCACACCGTTTCTATGCTCTTGAAGCGCTCATCATCGCCGACATCGAGTTGAGCCAGTTCAAAAGCAGCGAGGCACTTGCTCTGGCCAACGAGTCGCTGGCTATAGCCATCAACCGCGCCCATGACTACGTTCTGATGAAGCTCCATGAGCATCGCAATCTTCTCGGCTTTATGCCGAAAGAAAACGGGACAGAGATAGACGGCACCCTCCACTGGTCGATGGACAAAACCAAATTCTCGATGCTCTGCATAGCGTTGAAGGTGGGCAAATGCTTCGGCAACTGTTCCCTCGACAAAATAGTCAAGCGACTCGGCAAGGCATTCAATGTCAAAGTATCTACCCAGTATGTGCGTAACCGCATACAGAGTTTCACCCAACGCAATCAGGATTACAGCCCGACCGACTTCATCGAATACCTGCTTTACGGTCTCAAAAGTTTCATGCTCGGAGAAAGAGATGATGAAAAGACCGCCTGATGTCCGACCACTATATCCAAACAAATATTGAAATTCATTCCCCGATGCGATTAGTGTGTTTATGTATGCACACATACGCAAAGATGCCCTGTTCCTCGTGATGAAGAATAGGGCATCGGGTTTTATACGGATGTCAGAATTGTTTAGGAAGCAACTTGCGCAACACCGGGTCTTTGGCTATGCGCTCCAACTCCCTGTCAACTATGTCCCGTACATCCTTTTTCACAAGCTCATAGTTTTTTCGGATTACCTCTTTCATGCCTGACCGGTCGGGAGTGTCATCCTTAAAGTCAGTCAGTATCGGGATGGGTACATATCGGGCTTCCTCCGCCCTGACCTTATCAGAGTCCACAACAATCTCAGCATGGAAAATCTTTTGGGTTATGCGTTGGTCGATATTATCGCTGACAGCGCCCACAAACATTCCCTGCGTCAGTGTCGAGATTTTGCTCTGCGGAATCAGGCTGTCCATCTGCGTGTTTATGGAGTGGCTCACATCGTTGCGGTTGATGCTCATGGACTGGCGCTGCTGCAACACCTTTCCGAATCTTTCGGAAAGAGTCTTGGCGGTTTCGCCAACGACCTGACCGGAGAAGATATTACCGACAGTGTTCATCACTACTGCCGCTTCCTTATCGCCGTAGTCGCGTTTGAGCTGGGAGAAGTCCTGAAAGCCGAGGCAGACGGCAACCTTGTTGCTTCTCGCAGTGGCAATGAGATTGTCAAGTCCCTTGAAATATATCGTGGGTAGCTCATCTATAATGACGCCGGACTTTAACATTCCTTTCTTGTTTATAAGCTTCACGATTCGGGAATTGTAAAGACCGAGTGCAGCCCCGTAGATGTTCTGACGGTCGGGATTATTTCCGACACACAGTATCTTTGGTTCTTCGGGATTGTTGATGTCGAGAGTGAAATCATCCCCGGTCATAATCCAATATAACTGCGGAGAAATCATTCGTGTAAGAGGAATCTTTGCGGAAGCTATCTGACCCTGAAGCTGTTCCTGCGCATTGCCCTGCCAAGCGTCGATAAACGGAGAGAGATAGTTTTCCAGTTCAGGATAGCTTGTCAGAATCGGGAATATCTGTTCGTATGGCCGGCAAAGAAATTCTATCGCATGAGGGAATGTGCAGTATTTACCGTTCTCAAATCGCTTCAAATACCATATGATAGCGGCGAAAAGGACGATTGGCGACTCCACAAAGAAGTCTCCCTGCTTTTGCAGCCACGTGCGGTTCAAGTTCATCATGATGGTATAGGCCGACTCGTAAGCGTCGGCAATATCCGTCATGAAATCGGGATGGATAGGGTTACAGCGGTGAGAATGTTCCGGATCATCGAAGTTGATGAAGCAGAACCGAGGCTTTACCTTGCCGTATTTGTCCATATTCGCAAGCATGTGGTTATAGGCGATAGTCGTGAGGTCGGGGCACTTGAAGTCATAGATATAAGCCGCAAATCCTTTCTCTATCTGCTGTTTAATGAAGTTATTGATCACTGCGTAGGACTTGCCGGAGCCAGGAGTGCCAAGCACGATGGTGGCTCTAAACGGATTGACTACGTTTATCCATCCCCGATGCCATTTCTTTTTATAGAAGAATTTCGTAGGGAGATTAACAGAATACTCATTGTCAAGACGTTTTGTTTCCTGCATGAAGGATTCATTTTCCTCATTGAAGCGGTCGTCCATCATATTGTTTTTCAACAGGCGGCTCATCCATACACCGCCTAACAGCAGGCATACGAAACCGGCTATTGTTGTTGCGATATACAGCATCGTCCAGCCGAGACTGACCATCCACCAGTTTAGGAAGAACAGAACGGCGCCGATGCTCAGGAACATCCATATTTGGCTCCATTTTATTTTCTCGTTCTTAACACCCTTCGTGCCGAAGCACGAAAGGGCAAGAAGGAGCAAAGCCCACCATTTGGCGTTCCATGCGTTTTTGAAAAGTCCGCCAGCCTCGTTGAGATTGCAGAGGACTTTCATCGTTTCAGGATGAAACCGCCATCCTCCGACCAACGCCTGTGAGAACCAATAGATATTGGCAATCACAAGGATTATGCTGACTCCACGGAGCAAGTCCATGATTTTTGCCAGCGATCTTAAATCATCTTCTTGTTGACTCATTGAAATGTATGTTTTAGAATTTATAATTTGGGACCGCGGCGCTTCTTCTTTTTACGCAGCTGCATCTCGCGGTAGAAGGCCTCCTCCTGCGCATCGTAAGCCGGTCCGACTGAGAACAGACCGCCCAGACCGTCGAACATCGAGGTGTCGTCATATCCGTGAGACTGGCTTTGAGCGGACGAAAGTTGCGAAGTGTGACCATGCCGATTGGATTGACTCCCGGATGTTGTGCCATCGGATTGGCTCCTTGCTCCCTGAGACTGATGCTGACTATTGTCAGGAGCCGTTCCATTGTCCTGAGTGTTACTATGCGTCTGGACAATTGGCTTCTCCGCCGGATTACTGAACCATTTTTCGAGGGCATTGGCGGAAAACTCTTTGCCGAGACGGGAGCCATTGAGAACTGTGTGGGTATTATGGTCGATATAGGTTGCACCATATATCCGGCTATCATTGGTGTATCGTAGCACAAGATCTATGTTCTCCGCTTTCAGACGGGCAATGAAATCATCCTTGCCGGATGATTGTTCCATGACCGCTGCGACTTTTCTTTTCGTGGGTCTGACATCAATCTTCTCTTTGGCACGTTCATATCTCTGCTCTATTGCATCTCGTCCGGCAAACTTACCGAGACGCGATGCCTTGAACGGCGAGGCAATAGTCATGCCCTCATCATCAGTGGCAAAATATACCAGACCATGATATTCCCTACCGTTTACCCGACCGTCGGCTTCCTCACACCTTATATTATATAAGGAGAGGATTGCGTTGTATTCGCCAAGAGTCTGGAACTTGTAGCGCATACCCACCATCTTGACTGTGTTGGCGACCTGTCGCTTGATGTCGCCATTGGGGTCAATCTTTTTAATAGGCATATCAGGTGTGATTTTCTGACGCTCGGCGGTATGAAGTCCATACTTCTTTTCAAGTTCACGTGTTATCTCCTTGCTGCGGTAGTAATTATTTTTGGAGTCAATCGCGGAACCGTCGGGTCTGACACGCAAGGCAACTATATGGATATGATGTCGGCCGATGTCCTCATGCTTCACTACAAGGTAAGGCATTTCGGCAAAACCCATCTTCTCCATGTACTCATGGGCAATCTGAATATACTGTGCCTCACTGAGCCGGTCATCGGGATGCGGGTTGAGGGATATGTGCATCATAGTTTTCTCTGCCTTGGTTGCCTGTGGCATCCATCGCTTGAAATCCTCGAAAACCCTCTGAATATTTATAGTCCCGGTGCCGTCATTGTAGAGCTTGTTGGTATCAAGCACCCTGCCATGCTCCTTGTTGATTTTCTCCCCGTTATACACCAAACTGCCGTATAAGGAATTGCCTAAGGAGATTTTCGCAACCATCGCTCGTCGAAATCCTTTGCGAGAGCGACAATCTCGCGGTTCAGTTTCACAAGTTCTATGGTCATCTTCTCTATCTTATAGAGTGCCGCCATCGCTTTCTTTTCGTTGAAATTCTCCCGGAGGGTAGTAAGCAAAAGGTTGTAACTTATGCGAATCTCACGATAGTGGTTGTTCATGTTCGATAGACGGTCGATGAAAATCCGGCTGTTGTCATCGACAACATGAACCTTGAACGGCTTGCCGAATATCTGCATCTTGATAAAGGCAGAGAGGGATTCTATGCCTGACTGCTCCTGCATAGAGAGCAATTTGGATTTTTCCGAGGCGGTGAAGTTCACCGAACATCGGAATGCTGTGGAGGGATCGGCCTTTTTATGCCGCCCTCCACGGTAATTGTTTTGATTCATAAAAACGGGATTTGGTGGTTAAATGGATACGGTGCCGGATAGCACCGAAGAAAATTCTATGGCGATTACGACTTTGGAGTAATCGCAACAGCTCCATGCAATGGCAAGGGGTTTATGCTGCAAAATGAGTTTCACGCAGCGTAAACCATACCTTGCAAGGTTCATGTGAACCTCTAAATCTTATGTAAACAGGTACTGATGCGGATTATACGGAATCAATATCTCAATGGATTGATTCAACCAGAAAAAAAGCCGTAGCTTCGGCCCGACCCATGCCGGATTTATCACCGAATATTATAATATTGGCGATAATCATAAGCCTCGCTTAGAGAACTTCCTTTGCATAGAGTAACAACGAAAGCCCCATAAATTGTTTTCGCTAATTTTCCCAAATGCCCGGATATGACCACGATATGCTTTGTAATGCACATTTCCAAAATGAAATAATCTATTTCCAATCAGCTAATGTTTAAGTTGCAAAGGCAGTCGCTCACATGGCTTGATGCCAATGTCTCTGACTGTCTATCAGGCAAGGCAGATGTTCAACCGAACTGCCGTTCAGACTCATGGTTATTTGTCTGAGCGTATCTATGTCTGTTCGGTCATTCCATTGATTGCCCATTCACATGGATATGTTTCTGTCCACCCGTCTGATTGCATACCTGTCTGACCAGATGACTGACCAGTACCTCCTGCAATCAGACCCTGCCGGCTGACTGGCTGACCGGACAGACAGGCAATCAATATGATGAATGGCTGACCGATTGAACAAATACCCGGATATGCCCACGATATGAATTGAAACGCACATATCGAAAACAGAAAAATCTTTTTCTTCCGACATTGCGTTTCACTTACAAACGACCGACAAACCTCTCGGCGAAATCAAATCGCCGGTGGTAACCGAAAAAGCTGAATCAGCGACACCTGCAATCAGACAGGGCCGGAGGTGACAGCGATACCGGCTGACTGAACAGACGGAAAGACGGCTGACTGAACATATTGCCGGATGTGTGTATGTAGAAACGGCAAATCAGTCAAAATGGCAATCACGGAGTCAGTAGAACAGCCTTTTGTATCGACATACAATCGCCCGGTTAAAATATCATACGGCAGACCGTATGGCTGAATCACTGAACAATCATCCTTTCGCCTGATTGTGGAAGCATACCGACCCACAACTCCACATATCAGTGCAAGCCACTCCGGATATATCAGCGGGAAGTGGCACCCAATGGCTATGCGCCCTCCATGAGTTAAACAATCCCATTTACAAATCCTCTGAATTTTCTTATGAGCGACCCCGTATTTGTCGCCTTTGCGTCCCAGAAGGGAGGCTCAGGCAAATCGACACTGACGGCGCTAACGGCAAGCTACCTCCACTATGTCGAAGGAGTGGATGTTCTAGTAGTTGACTGTGATTCCCGTCAGTACACCCAGAAAGACTATCGTGACCACGATATTGTCGTAATCAACGAGACCCCGGCTTTGAAGAAGGCTTTCATGAACTTCTACAAGCGTTTCGACAAACAGCCTTACGAAATCCTTTACTCTACCCCGGCCACGGCTATTGAACAGGCCGAGGAATACATGAAGGATTATCCGGTGCCCAAAGTGGTGTTCTTCGACATCACAGGCACCATCAACGACATGGATCTCGTGAACCTACTTGCACGGATGCACTATCTTTTCATTCCGATCACGACCGACACCGGCGACATGAAAAGCTCCATCCGTTTCGCCAACAAAGTCATGAGTGAGATGATTGCGCCCGGAGGCTCATCCATCAAAGAGATAAAACTTGTCTGGAACCGCATCCCGTCTCGAAAGAAATCAAAACTATGCGAGTTGATTGACAACTATCTCGAAGAACTGCAACTGTCATCCCTCAACACTGTCCTCAGCAACAGTGCCAGGTACTCAAAAGATGACGGAGGCATGGCCGCGAGACCGACCATCTTCCGCTCGACAATGATGCCTCCCGACAAGCAGCTTCTCAAAGACAGCGACCTGCCTGAACTGGTAAGGGAGATTCGTGAAATCATAAACGTATGACCCTATGGCCGATGAAAACAGCAAAGGATTCGATGCCGCCAATTTCCTTGACAATTACAGGGAGGATATAGCGACACCGGTCCGCAAGACCAAGAAACAGGCTGCGCAACAGCCAACGGTGGAAACACCATCGCCGGAAGTGGAGACACCCCCGCCCAAGGTCTGTCAGGATACTGTCTCGAAAACACGTTCAGCCACTGACGGCAAAACCTCTGACAGCATTCTATCACAAGAGGACAGCTATATTCAGGAATTTCTTGTTGAGCGGGTACCTATCGGGTTCTCAAAGTCCGGCTGGCAGGTTGCAGTGTCGGAAGCTCACCATGACAAAATCGTAAAAATAATAGCGATACTCGGTGAACGGCTGACATTCGGCGGTTTTGTTGATAACATCCTGCGCAAACATTTCGATGAGAACAAGGATATTATCCGTAATCTCATATCGAAAAACACCGATTTCTAACCACCAAATCCAAGTTAAATAACAGAAACATGAATAATCCAAGATTCTGCGACCTTCATGCCTGCGGCGTGAATATCGCAAAGGAGGTCGAGACAGGCCTCCCCGTGGAAAAGGACATCGCGGCATACCGTGATGAGTTCCTGACCCCATACACTGTCGGTGCCAGAAAGGGCATCTTCGTACCGCGCGAACTGGTTGACAAACTCGCCAAGACCATCGCGCTCTTCGGCAATCCCGACCTTACAATCGGGGCTTTCGTGACCAATATCCTGATTTCCCACCTTGCCGCGAACCGTACAGTCATCAACGAACTGACGGGACGTGGCTCCAAAACGGTGCTGGTATGATGGACAGATTCTATTATTACCTGTTCTACGGGTCTTTCACCCTGATGCCGATTCTGTTGCTTCTGATACTCATCACACAGCAACGCTGCCGGGTATGGGTCAAAAGATGTGCCCGTAAACTCGACATCATCAATGATACGGTCGAAAGCGTAAAGTATTCCGCTGAATCAGCGATTACACGCTACCTGTCGGATTCTGTGCCGGACAAAATACATGGACTTCTCTCTGAAATGGTAGAGAAGCATTTCAGAGAGAATGTTTTTCCGTGCGAAGTTCGGCCTGAAGATGTTGAATTTGGCTCTCCATATAAGGAGGTCCCCAAGGAATCGTTTGACATCAATGATTTTCCGACGATGGAACCTGAACTACAGGAGAAACTCAGACCTGCGATAGAAACCATAGTCTTTGAGGAAAGTTATGCTGACAAGTATATAACTCGCCCTTCCTTCAATCTCAATGGCATCGGGATGAAACGTGTCGCCCTATCGCCCGAACATTGGACAAAGCTGGTAAGTCTTGGCTTTGTGAATGAGGAGCCGGTATCTGTAAGTGCCATCGTGCATAACATCCTCGCTGAACATTTCGACAAATACGGCAAGGAGATTGGGGAACTCGTAATAATCGGTGACCGTAACAAGAAATATGGTTATGGGAGGAATTGAGATTTTTATCGGAGGCGGTATCCTTGTCTGCAATGCCGTTCTGGTTGCCTATCTGATTAAATCGGGCCAAAGCCGGAACAATGTAAAGCAAGGAAATGATCTTTCGGAACCCATATCGGATGATATGCCGGAAGCAGCGCCGCCGGATTCTGTTCCTCCGTCAAGCTCTGTTGGAGACACAGGTGTGGCACCAAGCAAATTCAGTATGGATGAATTTATGGCAAAGGTGGCTTCTGAAATCGTATCAGATGTAAGGAAGCAAATGCCGAAAATGCTGTCTGAAATGGTCGGAGAACTGAAAGTGCAGGATGTGGAGTTTGTCCCTGATGACGAGATTGAGAAATTCTCTCCCGCGAAGGTCATAGCGCCATTGAACAGTGACGAGATTGAGGATGCCTTCAATACCGACATGAGGGATATAGACGATGCGCCCCCGTCAGAACCGATGGCCAAAGCCGCCTCGATAGATGAACTTGAACAGGCGGTGGCGACGGCTGTAAATCCGGAATCATCCGATGAAGAACTGGCTGCTGCCGGAAAGGTTATCGAACCTTACAGAGAAACACGACTGTACGATGTCATAACGTCAAATGAAGAGATTGACCGTCGCGTGGAACTATGTTTCAGACTATCAATTCAGTCGGAACTGTCTCTGAAAAAGATACCTTCAAAAAAAGAAGAATCGCCGGAACCCGACAATGCCAGGTCTTCAAAGAAAACCGTGTCAAGGTCGTTATCCGTAGACCTCGATAAAGTTGATCCTGAGACATTCGATGTTGCCGACATCCTGAAAAAATAATCGGCAAACCACTAAAATCCGCGTCCGAAAGGACAAAAAATCCAACGACAATTTATCAACCCGAAGTGTAGGCTGCTCCCGTCCGTGGAGCGGTCGGGGGCTGCCTATGCTTCAAAAAATCTGAAACAAAGACATGAAAATGACTATCAAGAATCTCAAAAACAAGTATGCAATCTTCAAATGCCGCCTTATGGTGGCACTTCTCGCCGGAATCCTCGGCGGACTCAGGGCTGCCGCCGCCGGCGGTAACGGAATGGCCGGCATCAACGAGGCAACTTCTATGGTGACATCATATTTCGACCCCGGCACCAAGCTCATCTACGCCATTGGCGCCGTGGTGGGTCTCATCGGCGGAATCAAGGTCTATTCCAAATGGTCATCGGGTGATCCCGACACCAGCAAGACCGCCGCGTCATGGTTCGGTGCGTGTATCTTCCTGATTGTTGCCGCCACAATCCTCCGCTCGTTCTTCCTCTAATTAGACAACATGGCCGAATATGCTATCAATAAAGGCATAGGACGGTCGGTGGAGTACAAGGGCCTGAAGGCGCAGTATCTGTTCATTTTCGCCGGCGGGCTTCTCGCCCTGTTCGTGGTGTTCGTCATCATGTATATCGCCGGAGTATCCCAATGGATATGTATCGGATTCGGCGTTACTGCCGCCTCAGCCCTTGTCTGGCTCACCTTCCATCTCAATGCCAAGTACGGGCAATACGGTCTGATGAAACTGGCGGCGGTGAAATATCATCCCCGCTATATCATCAACCGTCTGCGCCTGAATCGCTTAATCAGAGTCAGAAAATGAGAAATACCCTAAAAGCCACAACGCTTGAATCCCGATTGCCTTTACTTACGGTGGAGCACGGCTGCATCATATCGAAAGACGCAGACATAACAGTCGCCTTTGAGGTCAGCCTGCCGGAACTGTTCACAGTCACGTCTGCCGAATATGAGGCGATGCACGGAGCATGGTGCAAGGCAATCAAGGTATTGCCGCATTATTCAGTGGTGCATAAACAGGATTGGTTTGTCAGCGAGAAATACCGTCCCGATTTGCAGAAAGATAACCTGTCATTCCTTGACCGCTCTTTTGAGCGTCATTTCAACGAGCGCCCGTATCTCGCCCACAAGTGTTATCTGTTCCTGACAAAGACCACGAAGGAAAGGGCGCGTCAGCAGAGCAACTTCTCGACCCTCTGCCGGAGTCGTCTGACACCGAAAGAACTCAACCACGAGATGGTTGTCAAGTTCATGGAGTCTGTTGAGCAGTTCGAGCGTATCATCAACGACACCGGATATATCAAGTTGCTCCGTCTCTCCGATGATGAACTTGTCGGCACCGAGAAGGCTTCCGGGCTTATCGAGAAATATATGTCGCTCTCTATGGAAGATGTTACCTGTCTGGAGGATATAGACCTCTCGGCCCAGCAGATGAGAATCGGCGACAAGATGCTATGCCTGCATACGCTGTCAGACACGGAAGATCTGCCCGCAAAGGTTAGCACCGACAATCGGTATGAGCGTCTATCGACTGACCGAAGCGACTGACCGAAGCGACTGCCGTCTTTCTTTTGCAAGTCCAGTCGGGTTGCTGTTACCCTGCAATCATATTTACAATCAGTTTATCCTGATTGACGACCATGACGAGAACTTGGCGAAGTTCGAGAAAACTGCCCGCAACATGAACTCGTTGAGCCGCTACTCACGCTCAAACGCCATAAACAAGGAGTGGATTGACCGCTATCTCAACGAGGCTCACAGTTACGGACTGACCTCGGTACGGGCCCACTTCAATGTCATGGCGTGGAGCGACGATGCCGAGGAACTGCGGCGTATCAAGAACGATGTCGGCGGCCAGTTGGCGACAATGGGATGTATGCCCCGCCACAACACCATCGACTGCCCGACACTGTTCTGGTCGGCGATGCCCGGCAACGAGGCTGATTTTCCTGCCGAGGAAAGTTTCTACACTTTCATCGAGCCTGCCGCCTGTTTCTTCACTGCGGAAACGAACTATCGTTCTTCGCTATCGCCCTTCGGAATAAAGATGGTTGATAGACTGACAGGTAAGCCGATACATCTGGATATTAGCGACGAGCCTATGAAGCGTGGTATTACAACCAACCGCAACAAGTTCATTCTTGGCCCGTCGGGTAGCGGAAAGTCATTCTTTACCAACCATCTGGTGCGCCAATATTATGAGCAAGGCTCCCATGTGTTGCTTATCGACACCGGCAATTCATACGAAGGTCTGTGCAACCTTATCCACAACCGTACCCACGGCGAGGACGGCATTTATTACACCTATTCCGAGGAAAAGCCAATCTCCTTTAATCCGTTTTTCACCGATGACGGTGTTTTCGATGTCGAGAAAAAGGACAGCATCAAGACGCTGCTACTCACTCTTTGGAAATCGGAAGATGACAGGGTTACAAAAACCGAGAGTGGCGAGCTTGGCTCGGCATTGTCGATGTTCCTTGACAAAATGAGAGAGGATAAAAGTATAGTGCCATGCTTCAACTCATTTTACGAGTTTATGCGCGATGATTACCGTGCTGAAATGGCACAGCGTCCTATTCCCATCTACAAACAGGACTTTGACATCGACAACTTCCTGACAACGCTACGCCAGTATTATCATGGCGGTCGCTTCGACTTCCTGCTGAACTCCAAAGAGAATATCGACTTACTCGGTAAACGCTTCATTGTCTTCGAGATAGATTCGATTAAGGACAATAAGGAGCTGTTTCCGGTGGTGACGATTATCATCATGGAGGCTTTCATCAACAAGATGCGAAGACTCAAGGGAATCCGAAAAGTTCTTATCTGTGAGGAGGCTTGGAAAGCGCTCTCGTCGGCGAACATGGCGGAGTATATGAAGTACCTCTATAAGACTGTCCGTAAATACTTTGGCGAAGCGGTGGTAGTCACTCAGGAGGTTGACGACATCATATCGTCGCCGATTGTAAAAGAGACCATCATCAATAACTCCGACTGCAAGATTCTTCTGGATCAGCGCAAGTATATGAACCGCTTCGATCAGATACAAGACTTGCTCGGTCTGACCGACAAGGAGAAGGCGCAGATACTCAGTATCAACATGGCGAACAATCCAAACCGCCTGTATAAAGAGGTGTGGATTGGGCTTGGCGGCACACAGTCAGCCGTATATGCCACGGAGGTGTCGATGGAGGAATATCTCTGTTACACAACCGAAGAAACGGAGAAAGTGCAGGTACTCAACAAAGCCGCACAACTCGGTGGCAGCGTTGAGGCGGCAATCCGGTTGTTCGCCAATGAGAGAAGGGAGGGTACCACATGAGAATCCCAAAATTCTTTCATCCGATTCTCGGAGTAATGGCAGGGTTTATCCTGTTCCTCGCAGGTATTGCAATCCTGACGATAGTCTTTGTCGGAATGGTCAAGGCCGCCAATTACGCCGCGCCTTACTTTGCAGAAGTCGTCCAAGGCTTCCATCTTCTAATCCATAGAATATTGTCGCTATGAAAATTTCAATAACAATCGTGAAGGTACTCATGGCAATCACTTTCGGACTGATTGCCGGAATCGCAGTCATGCTCCTGCTGCCGCTGCTGTTCACTTTCGCACTCATCAAAATTATTGGTGGCGCAGCCGCCTCAATCCGATAACCCACTAAAATCCAAAGAAAGAATGAAACAACTGAAATTTCTATTCCCCCTGATTGCCCTGTGCCTCATGTTAGGCACAGGCAGGGCTTCGGCCCAGTGGACGGTAATTGACCCGTCAAACATCGCCCAGTCTATCGTAAATTCCTCAAAATCACTCGTGCAGGAATCGACGACCGCGAAAAATATGATAAACAACTTTCAGGAAACGGTCAAGATTTATCAGCAGGCAAAGAAATATTACGATGCCCTGCAATCGGTGAACAACCTCGTCCGCGATGCCCGAAAGGTGCAGCAGACAGTCCTGATGCTCGGCGACATATCCGGCTACTACGTCAACAACTTCAAGAAGATGCTGACTGACCCCAATTTCACAAGCGCCGAACTATCGGCAATCGCCTCCGGCTATACTCGCATCCTCGAAGAAGCCAACGGCGTACTGGGCGACTTGAAACAGGTGGTCAACATCACTACGCTCAGTATGACTGACAAGGATCGCATGGACATAGTGGATAGCTGCCACAAGGAGATGAAACGCCTGAAGAACCTGACGGCGTATTTCACCAACAAGAACATCTCGGTGTCGTATCTCCGTGCCAAGAAGAAGGCGGACACCCAGAGGGTAGTGAGCCTCTACGGTGACGGCTCTGAAAAATACTGGTAACGCCTATGCTTTGCGCGATAGATTTTTCAAACCTTCACTCCATTCTGCGGTCGCTCTACGACGAGATGATGCCTCTGTGCGGCGACATGGCTGGAGTGGCCCAGGGCATAGCCGGTCTCGGCGCCCTGTTCTACGTGGCATACCGCATTTGGCAGTCGCTGGCGAGAGCCGAACCGATTGATGTGTTCCCCCTGCTCCGTCCTTTCGTGATAGGTTTCTGTATAATGTTCTTCCCCAATGTCGTACTCGGTACAATCAACTCGGTAATGTCACCGATTGTGCAGGGAACCGCCTCGATGCTCGAAGGGCAGACTCTCGACATGCAGAAATACCGGGAGGAAAAAGACAGACTGGAATACGAACAGATGATGAACGACCCATCGACAGCGTATCTCGTTGACGATGCCGAATTTGACCGTCAGATTGACGAACTCGGTGTTACGGAGATTGGCACTGCCGCCGGAATGTATATCGAGAGAGGTATGTATAAGGTCAAGAAGGCTATCCAGAATTTCTTCCGCGAATTATTGGAGATGCTCTTTCAAGCAGCATCCCTTACGATAGACACTATAAGGACATTCTTCCTCATAGTGCTGGCGATATTGGGGCCGATAGCCTTTGCAATCTCCGTCTGGGACGGATTCCAGAACACCCTCGTCCAATGGATATGCCGCTACATTCAGACATATCTATGGTTGCCTGTGGCTGACCTCTTTTCAACGATACTGGCGAAAATCCAAGTTCTGATGTTGCAGAATGACATTTCGGAACTGGTTAATAACCCGAACGTTGACCTCGACGGAAGCAACACCGCTTACACGATTTTCATGATTATCGGCATCATCGGATACTTCACAATCCCGACCGTAGCGGGCTGGATTATTCAGGCTGGAGGCATGGGCAGCTATAACCGCTCGATCAACAACACCGCCATGACCGGAGGCTCATGGGCCGGCAGCATCGCCGGAGGTGTGGCAGGTAATGTGGCAGGTCGAGCCGGCAAACTCCTTAAATAAAGTAATAACTCATAGTTACGAGTGACGAGGTTCACTTTATCACTCATAACTATGACTTAAAACCTAAAAAGAATGGAATTTAAGTCATTAAAAAACATCGAGACCTCCTTCCGGCAGATAAGGCTTTTCGGCATTGTCATGGTATCGCTCTGCGCCTTCATCGCAATCGGCGCCGTGGTGCTGTCGCTGAACTTCGCCGAGAAACAGAGGGAGAAAATCTATGTCCTTGACAACGGCAAGAGCCTGATGCTCGCCTTGTCGCAGGACATGGAGCAGAATCGCCCGGCGGAGGCACGGGAACACGTGCGACGCTTCCATGAGCTGTTCTTCACCCTGTCGCCCGACAAATCGGCGATTGAGCACAACATCAACCGCGCCATGTCGCTGGCTGACAAAAGCGCCTACAACTACTATTCCGATTATGTAGAGAAAGGCTATTACAACCGCATCATCGCCGGAAACATCACACAGGTGCTTCAGGTTGACAGCATTGTCGCCGATTTCAACGACTACCCCTATCAGGTCAGAACCTACGCCCGGCAGATGATTATCCGCCAGAGCAACGTGACCGAAAGGTCGCTTATCACGAATTGCCGTCTGGTAAACACCGGCCGCTCCGACGACAACCCCAACGGCTTCATGATCGAGGGTCTGACGATTTTGGAAAACAAAGATTTGATAACCACAAAACGAACATTGTCCCAATGAGTGTAAAACAGAAAATTCAAAACCTTGTGTCTCCCTTATATAATAAGGTGTGGCACGGCCCGAAAGGGCGACTGTCCGCCAAAGTCCGTAAGGTCTGTGACGACATGCCCCATAAGCAACGCCTTATGGTAGTGACCATTCTTCTCTCGGCGTTCATCCTTGTCGCTTTCTTCGTGTTCGGGAACGCCTGTTACAAGATGGGCGCCGGCCATGCTCGGCAGACAATCGAGATAGAGCATATTCAGCAACTGGAATTACCCACTAAAAACTCCGGATATGAAGATGCTCGATAATCTCAAAGCGAGATTCGCCCCGAAGACTCCTGCCGAGAAGGAACGGTTGAAACGGATAACGGTCTATACGCTGCTGATTCTCTCGTGCCTCGTATGCTTTTGGATTATCTTCGCTCCGGGCGGCGATGACGATGCCGTCAAGGGAAAGGCTAACATGGAGCTGCCCGACCAGACTTCCGCCGGTATGCCCGACACCAAGCTGAAGGCATACGAACAGGAGGAGATGCAGAAGGAGAAGGCGAGGAATGACAGTTCCATAAATGCCTTGTCAACTCGGCTCGACACCGTTACCGTTCAAGTGGAGCCGACAGTGCCCGATGAGATTCAGAATTCGGCTGCGGCATACCAACAGGCTCAGGCGTCATTGCAGGATTTTTATGTGCCGGAGTATAACGAATCGACTCAGGTAGCGGAGTTGCAGGCTCGGCTCGATGAGCTGGAGATGCATAACTCTATGGCACAGCAACAGACGCAACAGCCTAATGAGATGGAGCTGCTTGAAAGGTCGTACCAGTTGGCGGCGCAGTATATGGGTAATGTCAACAATGGTAATGTCCCGCCTCCTCAGTCCGATGAGAAAGGTAAGCGGAAAGTCCAGCCGGTGCAGAACGTAACCCTCAATGTCGTATCGACGTTGAGTGCCGCCACAAACGACCGTGGCTTCAACACCTCCGTCGGACTGAAACGCTCCGTCGGCAAGAACACGATTGCCGCAGTCATAGCCGGCAACCAGTCCGTAACCAACGGGCAGTCAGTAAAGCTGAGAACCACCGAACCGATGTGGATAGGCAACAGACTGATACCCCGTAACACCGTACTTGTCGGTGCCGCGAGATTGCAGGACGAGCGTCTGGAAATTGAGATTTCCTCAGTCGAGTGTCAAGGCTCAATCTATGATGTAGAGCTGAAAGTCTATGATTCCGACGGTCAAGAGGGTATCAACATTCCCAACTCAATGGAGACTGACGCGCTGCACGAGATTGGCGCCAATATGGGATCAACGATGGGCAGCTCGATAAATATCTCCACCGATGCCGGAGCGCAGATTGCATCCGATGTGGGGCGTGGACTCATCAACGGTGTGAGCCAGTATCTCACAAAGAAGATGCGCACCGTCAAGGTGCATCTCAAATCGGGGTATAAGGTAATGCTCTACCAGCCCGAAAACGATTAAACAAAAACCACCAAATCCAAAATTAAACAATGAAACTGAAAACAATTATTCTCTCAGCCTTTGCCGTTATCGGCATGGCAACCCCGGCTTTTGCCAAAACAAACAAAGCCAATAACACCGATAACAACGTGTCATCTGGCACTGAACAGGTAGCCGAACATAACCTTAATGTCTATGGCGCCAACTACACAGACGGCGACAAGTTCAGCGGTCTGACCCGCAAGGTTGGTTTCGACCGCATGATTCCGCCTCACGCGCTGGAGGTCTGCTATAATAAGACCACGCACATCATCTTCCCGTCAGAGATTGTTTATTGCGATCTCGGCAATGAAAACCTCGTTGCAGGTATCGCCGACGGAGCGAAGAACGTGCTGCGTGTAAAGTCGGCTTTCAAGTCATTCAAGCAGGAAACCAACCTGTCGGTTATCACGGAAGATGGCTCGTACTATGTCTTCAACGTAAAATTTGCCAAGGAGCCGCTATTATTGAGTATCGAGATGACAGACTTTCTGCATGACGGCGAGGCGGTGAACCGTCCCAACAACGCGCAGGAGGTGTACCTCGAAAAATTGGGAAGCGAGTCTCCTATGCTTGTCAAACTGATTATGAAGTCAATCCACAAGCAGAACAAGCGCGAAATCAAGCATATCGGCTCAAAGCGTTTCGGTGTGCAGTTCCTTCTGAAATCAATCTATACCAACAATGGACTTCTATACTTCCATACCGAACTGAAGAATACCTCCAACATAGCCTTTGATGTGGATTATGTGAGCTTCAAGATTGTGGACAAGAAGGTTATCAAGCGGACCGCCATACAGGAGCAGGTTTTGGAACCGCTCCGCGCCCAGAACTATGTGACGGTGGTGCATGGCAAATCCTCTGAACGCACGGTGTTCGCTCTGGAGAAATTCACTATTCCCGATGACAAGCAGCTTGTTATCGAGGTCGCCGAGAAGGAAGGCGGACGCCATCAGTCCTTTGTGGTCGATAACGAGGACATTGTGAGAGCCAACGTAATTGACGAACTTTCAATCCAGTAAGCCCATGAAGAAGATTCTTTCAATTTTCGCTGTGGCGGTGCTTTCCCTCTGCGGAGGGGGGGCATTCGCCCAGCGGAATCTCCCCGGAATGTCAGCGGTGGAAGTCCGTGCCGACATGGTAAACGGATTTTATACCGGCAACTCCCGCAACTGCGGCTATAACCTCGGCATATTCTATTCAGTCATCAAGGGCAACAATGCGAATACTTGGTCTTTCGGCGGTGAATACCTCCAGACCTATAAGCCATACGGCGAGAAAGGTCGCATACCCATTGCTCAGTTCACCGGCGAAGTCGGCTACAATCGCCACATCATCAGCGACTA
>ERZ860264.414-NODE-414-length-39097-cov-4.547462_pt1 | contig 39097 bp, 28 predicted proteins | sample MGYA00509980_ERZ860264 | MGnify/ENA primary metagenome ERZ860264 (study PRJEB30046, sample SAMN00715212) | human gut metagenome | study: EMG produced TPA metagenomics assembly of the A metagenome-wide association study of gut microbiota in type 2... | reverse complement strand
CCCGGACTTACCATAGAAGAGGCCCTACATCGCTATCGCGAAGAACAAAAAGCCAAACGCCGCCGACAAGGACCCAAACTACACTAAGCCCAACGCCGCCGAGAGAAACAGCCCTCGGCGGCGTTTCTCATCTAATCTCCTAAGCCACATATGAGGTGAACGAATATAGTTGTATCTTATATGTTCCTCAGCATATTCGATTGTCATCTCAGATAAATTCGCTAATTTTGCAATTGAAGTTGTTTCGACTTATTTCTTTGTCAAGATTTCGTCAGGTTTCCGAGGGGATTTTTCCTTGCGAGGAGGGAGCGATGCGGGCATCGTGACCGACGAGTGAGGGAAAAGCCACCGGAAATATGACGGAAGACTGACAAAGAGAGTTTAAATTTAAGGAAACATCATTCATTTTTAAATTCGTAAATAAGTCGAAACAACTTCATTATATAACAACTCTAATCAAAAAACAATCATTTGAGCATAACCAAAATATATGGTAACTGACGATATGTTTGAAAGCTTTACAGTATTTGATTTGTACACACATACTGTATTGTATTTTGATTAGATTAGCCTTGTTTTATAATGGGTCTATTTGATTTCTTCAAGAGCTTATTTGCTCCGAGCCTTGACGCTAAACTTGATAAGATTTCGCGTCGAGTTAATGAGTTGCGCAGACAAGTTCACACGAATCCTTCAATAACCTCATCGATTGATTTAACCATTTTCAATATTGATACAAGGTCAATATCGAAAGAACCTAATATATTTGAGCCTCGGCAATTCGAGATTTATACTTCTATGCGTTCCCTAAAAGAAAAGCGTATAGTATTAGAACGGAAACGAATTGAGGATTTAAGGAAGCAAGTTGTATTGAACTTTCAGACAGTAGTGACCTTAATTAAGAATGAGGAAGCAGATAAAGCTGGGAACTTACTTGTTGAGACATTTTCTGCCATTAAGGAACTTAATGATTCCGAATTACTTGATTCTTACTCAAATTTACTTGCACAAGTTACTCAGTTAAAAGAAGAATTACGCAAGAAAGAGATTGAGCGCAAACGCTTGCAAAAGGAAAAGGAGGAAGAAGCTCGACGTCAAAGGGAGGCTGCTGAACTTGAGCGAAAGGCTCGGCTCGAACAAGAGCGTTTACGCAAAGAACGGGAAGCACGGGAATACGAGGAACGCCTTCGCTCTGAAGCTCAACAAAGAGAGCTTGAACGTAAACGATTAGTTGATAGTGTAACCTACAAGAAATCTGATGGAGATAGATTCTTGGATTATTTGAAACGGAAAGGCATTACTTGTTTCTATCATTTTACTGATGAGCAAAATCTTGCATCAATCCGTAGCTTAGGAGGCCTATATTCTTGGTATTACTGTAAAAATAATGACATCATCATCCCAAATGCCGGCGGTAGCTCGGATTCAAGAGCTTTAGACACCCGACATGGTTTGCAAGATTATGTTCGACTTAGCTTTTGTTCTGACCATCCCATGCAATATCGACTTCAATGTGCTGGGGCAAAACTTGTTTTACTGAAAATTAAGATCGATGTAGCTGCGTTCAAAGATACGCAGTTCTCGAATATGAATGCTGCTGCGAATGCTGTTAAGCATGGCGCATCTTTCGAGGATCTTGAAAGAGTAAATATATATGCGGTCAAATCTACCTTTGTCAGCAAAACAGATGATATATTTCATGAGCACCAAGCTGAATGCATGGTAAAGACATTTATCCCGATTGAATACATTACTAATATTGACCATCCGCAAAGGTTATGATATATATAGAAAATAAAAAACGAAAACTGGAGCGTATCCAAGCTCAATACCCCGGCGCGGATATACTTGATATTACTTCAAGTAGCGAACTGGCTTATGCGAAATTGCTTAGCCCGTTCTATCCGCATGGAAATATTCCAATACCATTCACCCCTAATGCTTATGCAATGTGCGTAGAGGGCATTTGGCAGGGACTAAAGGTATTTGAATCTTGCGACATTGATATCTCAATGTTCGCCAATGATACTATGAGGGATTTGAAACGAACTGCACGTCGTTTCGGACAACCTCTCGGTCATCGTAAAGGCATTTACGGGAAAGAGTTATTGAACTACTTTGATGCAAGAATGCAGATATATCTGCCTTCTTACAAGTGGGTTCTTGACAATGTTCCGAGGGTTCATGCTCTTATTGAACGTATTACCGAAAGAGCTAAGGGCCATGACATCATCCTCCTTGACTATAACACTAACGATGACTACCGCGATTTATCAAGCCCGATGTCTCATGCTGGTCTTGTTAAATTGTATATTGAAGGCAAATATCCTTCTCCAGAAGACAATGTTCAGCCTTTGACCGAAGAAGAAGTAGAGGCTCGCAAGCTCGCAAAAAAACAAGGTAAGAATAAAAACAATCCAAAACAACAAACGCTTTTCTAAGATGGAAGAACAAACTGCGACATCAATCTGGGGAGGCATGGATATTGCACTTATAATTATTGCTGCAATTATAGTGCTTATTGTCCTATACTTTCAGATTATATCGTTTAACGAAACCAGGAAGAAAATTCAAGAACTCATTTCTTTCTTCCCCAATATAAACTCGATTTCGATTTTCAAATCTTCGATTAAGAAATCCGACATCGAATCTACTCAAGCTCTTCAAAAATTTATCGAGTCTCCACGCAAACGAGTGGAAGATATTGAGATGCTTGAAGATGAAAGCGAGGACGAAGAAGATAAATTCGAAGATGACGATGCTTCATTTGAAGTCCAAAGAGATGAATATACCGATGTTGACATCTTAAAGGCTCAAAGTGGGAGCGAACCATTCAAAGAGGTTATCTCAGAGACCAATTCGTACCTTTGTAAAAATGTAGGCACCTCAGCTGATTTTGCTATTCTGGAAGATATATGTAATAGCAAAATAGATGCTATCGAAACCGAAATACAAAACTCTCTCAACGTTCCTTTGTATCTCGGCCTTGGTGGTACCTTTATTGGTATCATCGTCGGTTTGGCTGGCATTGTGTTCAATCTTGACACACTATTCGGTGCTGGTTCCGCAGCCGCTGCAACATCTCCATTGCGCAACCTCTTGCTTGGAGTTGTTATAGCCATGATCGCAAGTTTTGTCGGTCTTGGACTTATGACGTGGAACTCTGCAGTTGAATACAAAAAGGCTCTCCGCATCTGCGACCGAAGCAAAATCTCATACTTCGACTTCCTACGTAGAGAATTAATGCCTTCGTTGTCAAATAGCATGGCATCGAGTCTCAACTCCCTAAAAAGTGTTTTGGGTGAATTTGTTGGGAAGTTCGGTCGTAATCTCACTGCGTACAATAACTCTGCAGAACTTCTTAATGATAATATTGAAAAACAGCATCTTCTTCTCGTGGAAATAAATAAAATGAATCAAACGCAGATGGCAACCACCATTGCCGAAACATTCGACCGACTCAATCGTTCGTCAGAAGCGTTCTCCGTTTTTCACAAGTATCAAGAAGATTTGAATGGAACTGTTCAGCAAGTAGAATCCGCGCTTACTCGAATTGATGAAATCATCGCTTCTTTCGATAATTTCTCCAAATCCCTTTCAATCGTTGTCGAGAACCAAGGCTCCGCTGCGGAACTTCAAGTTCAGTTCCAGGCTGCAATTGAGAAGCACTTCCCAATTGGCTCAGATGCAAGAGAAGTTTGGAGAAAAGAGTTCGATGAACTTACAATGGACGCTAAGACCGTAACCGACGAACTGAATAATCAGCTCAAAGCGTCTACTGAATACATCCACTTGTTCACTGAGAACAATAAAGATTCATTCACTGCACTTGGAAACCTGAGTGATGTTCTTGACTCTCTCGTTAAATATGCCAACGTTCAGGCAACCTGCTATAAAGACTTGAAAGAAGAAATTCAAGCTATGAAGGAGCATCAATCCAAGACTCAGGCTGAGCAGTCTAAACTTAATGCGGATCTTCTTACTGCTGTCCGTGAGATGATTTCCGCAATTAAAACCATGAAGAACTAAGGTATGGCAAAGAAGAAACAGAACGACTCTTTTTGGACAAGTTATTCTGATCTTATGACAAGCCTATTCTTTGTCATGCTTGTTCTTTTCATTGTTTGCCTTGTTAAAGTTAACGGCATTAACCAAGAATTAAAAGAAGCAAACTCCGAGGCTAATGCCAAAATTGAAGAATATGAACGTATTCTTCAATTAAAAGAACAATTTGAAGTTCTTACCAAGGCAACCACTCTTGAATACGACCAAGAAAAGAAAATGTTCTATGCCAAAGACTTTCAAGAGAAAGAAATATTTGATCCGTTTACCGGGACAAATATGGGACAAGCAACCACTATCAAGTCGGAATATTTACCTATTGTTGATAAGGTCGGTAATGATCTTATCAAGATTTTAGAGAAACTAAACTCTAATAAACAATTTAGTTATCAGTTGGTAATTGAGGGCAATGCTGCTATACCTTGGCAACAGCTTCATAGCGGGAATTTCAATCCCGATAATGCAACGATGTACGACCTTAGTTATCGTCGCGCACTTGCATTATACAATCGTTGGCACACCAAAGGTTTGAATTTCCGACAATATAATACTGAAATTATTATTGCCGGTAGCGGCTTTAATGGCAACAACCGAGACACGAAAGTTGAAGACTTTAATAAACGATTTGTAATTCAAATCATTCCTAAGATTGACCGCCCGGAGATTGAACAATGAACACTTTTTTATTCATTCCCCTAATATTAGTCTTCGTCCTTCTCTTAATATTTGCTGTGAAAATATCTAAGAGAAGTGCCTATATTAGTAATATTGTTTCCAAGTATCCCATTCAAGTTTCAACTCTCAGTGGTGTGAGAGTGGGATATTTAGACACTAACGTGAAGAATAAAATCCGCACAATACCTTTGGACGTTTGGGCAGATTGGGCTAAGAAAGTAGAAGAACTAATTTCTTGCTCAAAATCCTATCCCGAAGTAATGTCAGATTATATCGTTTATTATTTCCCAAACGTTAAGGAGGCTCCACAGTATAAGAATTTTAAGATATTTGACCCTGCGGTCAGTCGTTGTAAAATTCTTATAGAGTGCATGCAATATGATGATGTACTAAAGTTGTGTCAAATCTCTCGAGAAGAATGGTCAACACGTAAAGAAACCAAATCTAAAGCTGACGCTATTATCCTTTCAAATCCTGACGCTATTAAGGAAATTCGCAAAAAGGATCCAACCATCATGGATGAAGATATTATAAAGCATCGTAAAAGAATTGGGCAAATACAGATGCGATACAACATCGCTTCCGCTTTTGATGCATGGGTACCGACACAAAAAAAGTTCAACTCACGTGTTCGAGATTTACGCGATGAACACGCAAAAAATTGCGGATGCTACATATACGACATAGAATTTCAGAAACCATTATCTTCTGGAAGAACGTATATTGACAAAGTAAGCATTTGGCAAATTTTTCATAATAGTATTTCTCCTTATCTTAAAGAGTATCATTCAACGCTCTCTTTCTCAATGCAGGATAATATTCCTGAATTTAAGGAGCGGAGAAGATATTATAATGATTTCGTTTATGATAGAATAACGCCATATATCCGTGCTATTTCTTCTGACAAAACCGTTTTAGTTGTATTTAATAATCGCACTTCATATCAGTGGAGTAGAGATACCTATAATTATCATTATCGGTATCTCAAATCTGTTCTTGAAAATGAGAATATTCCATATTCTGATATGGAAGATATTCAAGCCATAGTTAATGAATTTAGTTATGACATCGTTTTTGTTTTTGATTTCATTACGGTCAATACCGATTTGATATTCACATCTAAAATGTTAATTGAATCATTTACTATCAAAATTCCGAATGTTGTTTGGTATTCAATGATTAAAGAGTATGATGAAGATGAGATGAAATCTCTTTGTGAAGATGCAATAAAGGAAACTGAAAAGAAGAAAGAGGTCGAGGAAAAGAAAGTAAAGGAGGAATTTGAGAAGCCTTCTTTACTGCATTCCAAAGATAGAGGCATTGATTTTATTAAAAACCAAATTTTAGCTGTAAACAAACATCCATTCTTCTCATATTACGCAATTCCTAATACTTTAATTGGCGAAGCGGCTAATTCTTCTGAAGTTAAAGCTATGTGGCTATCTTCACCTGAAAAATACCTTGTAGAATCCATCAATAAGAACAATAAGAAGGCAGGATATATTTCTATCCGATATTCTATTGATGGTGGATTATCTTGGAATGTGCTCGAAAGGAAAGCGGATTACCAAAACATTGATGAAGTCACTCTGTTTACATATGAGCTTTTCAAAGCAATGGGAGTCTTTGAAGAATTCATTTCTAAAGGGCACAAAGCTATTTCCTATATGAATAGTCACCAATATCTCGCTCATAGATAACCTTCGTTTCCATCTATGCCTTCATAATTTCCAATATACGCACTTCTGTCATTAGTTCAAAAGTACCCGCAAAGATTGCAATAAATGATGATGATAGAAAACGCTTCAAAGAATAGTACACGGAAATTTGGTTTGGTTCGGGCTTTATATATGCCCGACTAACCCAAAACCTATATATTATATAGAGCTGAGCAAAAGAAAAGCCAAACATCGGGAAAATCGGCTGACCTGGAAAAATCTACCGGTCCAAAGACTCTCCCTTATTATTTTCTTTTGACTCGTCATTGTCTTTTTGGAGACGGAAACTCGTCGATTTTCAATTCCTCAGCTATGGTTTGAACACAGAATTTGAACACAAGAGCATGAACACAGGGAGCTGCCATTAGCGGCTGAAACGAGTTGTGGCGGAGTTGTGTTCAGATTTGTGTTCAAAGCAAAAGAAAAGCAGCTACGATTCGTTTCGTAACTGCTTGATTTCTAAGGAGTGGTCCCACTTGGGCTTGAACCAAGGACTCCCTGATTATGAGTCAGGTGCTCTAACCAACTGAGCTATAGGACCTGTTCAGAGCTAGGCTCTGAAATCGGGTGCAATATTACGATTTATTATCGAGATATGCAAATGTTAAAGGGAAAAACTTATTTTTCCGAGCTTTCTTCTCCGGCGAACTCCATCAAGTATGCTTTGATGAAATCGTCGATCTTTCCATCCATCACACCGTTCACGTCGGAAGTCTGGTAGTTCGTACGATGGTCTTTTACGCGACGGTCATCGAATACGTAACTACGGATCTGCGAACCCCACTCGATCTTCTTCTTTCCGGCCTCCACCTTGGCCTGCTCGGCCATACGATGCTGCAACTCCTTATCGTAAAGGATGGAACGCAATTGACGCATAGCGTTCTCACGGTTCTTGGGTTGGTCGCGAGTCTCGGTATTCTCGATCAAGATCTCTTCTTCCTCGCCTGTATACGGGTCCTTGAACTGATAACGCAAGCGAACTCCGGATTCCACCTTGTTCACGTTCTGTCCTCCGGCGCCGCCCGAACGGAACGTATCCCAAGAGATAGCCGCCGCCTCTACCTTTACCTCGATCGTATCATCCACCAACGGGGTGACGAATACGGAGGCGAAAGAGGTCATTCGTTTACCTTGGGCGTTGTAAGGAGATACACGTACCAAACGATGCACGCCATTCTCGCTCTTTAGATAGCCATAGGCATAATCGCCCTCAATATTGAAGGTCACGGTCTTGATACCGGCCTCATCCCCTTCCTGATAGTTGGCGATAGAGATCTTATAACCGTTATTCTCAGCCCAACGCTGATACATACGCATCAACATGGAAGCCCAATCTTGGCTCTCGGTACCACCGGCACCCGAGTTGATCTTGAGCACGCAGCTCATTTGATCGGCCTCGTCACGAAGCATATTGCGGAACTCCAAGTCTTCCAGTAAATGAAGGGCCTTCTTATAAGCCGCATCCACCTCTTCCTCGGTGATAATCTCTTCCTTTACATATTCGTAAGCCAACTCTAGCTCCTCAGCCGCCGCATGTACCTCACCGTAAAGCTCGATCCATTTCTTTAGCTCCTTTACTTTCTTCATCTGGACTTCCGCACGTTTGGCGTCTTCCCAGAAACCGGGGTCTTGCGTACGTAGCTCCTCCTCTTCTAACTGAATGGTCTTGCTATCGATGTCAAAGATACCCCCTCAGCGCCTTATCGCGCTCCAACACGTCATGTAGTTGGTCTGATGTGATCATATGTTCTTTTCTTTTTTAAATTTACCGCGAAGATAAGAAATAGTTGATAGCCGACAAACTCGTTATTCCTCGTACATCGCCTCTATCTCGGTAGCGTACTTCTGCAATACGACCGGACGTCGCAACTTTAGCGTATCCGTCAGCTCGCATCCCATCATGAAGGGTTCCGGCAACAAGGTAAAGCGCTTGATCTTCTCGTAAGAAGCCAAGTTCTTCTGGTGCTCCTCTACCCTAGCCTCGATGAAACGAATGATATCCTTGTTCTTCACCAACTCCTCCCGGCTCTCGAACGAGATGCCTTTTTCCCCGGCATACTTCTCCAACAATGGATAAGCCGGCACGATCAAGGCGCTCACGAACTTACGTTGATCGCCGATAACAGCGATTTGCTCGATATAATTATCACCGCTCATCACCATCTCGATCGCTTGCGGGGCGATATATTTTCCGTTTGAAGTCTTATACAAATCCTTGATTCGTTCCGTAAAGAATAACGTATTACCCTCCAAACGACCAGCGTCGCCGGTACGGAAGAAACCATCCTCGGTGAAAGCCTTCTTCGTCTCCTCCGGTTTATTATAATACCCGGACATCACGGTCTTGCCTTTCACCAAGATCTCGTTATTCCCCGGATCTATTTTCACTTGAACTCCCGGCATTACCTCACCAATAGAACCAAACTGGAATCCGATCTCCGGGTAGAAACAAACCGTAGCCGTCGTCTCGCTCAGTCCATAACCATAAGCGATCGGGATATTCACGGACTGCAAGAACTCATTAATCGTGTCCGATAACGGAGCGCCCGCCACCGGGAAAAACCGTCCACGCTCAATACCCAATACCTTCTTCAATAAGGTAAAAACCGTTTTATTGTAAAATTGGAACTTCAACTTCAGACTACACGGGGCCGGAATACCTTTATTCTTATACTCCAGATTATACCTTCGCCCAGTCTCGATCGCATCCAAGAAAATCTTCTTCATGGCCGGAGAGGCGGAGTTGATCTTCTCATGCACGCCCGCATACACCTTCTCCCAGAAACGAGGCACATTGCACATCAAGGTAGGATGAACCTCCGGCAATGTCTTCTGGATCATTTTCGGGTCTTGGTTGATAGCGATCGTAACCCCTTTATGGAGACAATAATAACACCAAGCCTTCTCGAAGATATGAGTCATTGGCAAGAAACTCATGGATAGATCCTTGTCGGTTACCAGAGGCAGACGTACATCATGTATCCGCATCGCCTCCAGATAGCAAGAATGAGGAAGCATTACGCCTTTCGACTCACCTGTCGTACCGGACGTATATATAATGGTAGCCAGATCCTCCGGAACGGCTTCCGTCATACGTATTTTCACCGTGCTCTCCGCATGCGCGTTATCCCCCAAGCGCAAGAAATCATCAAAATAAATGGACGTCTTATCTTCCGGATTCATCTTGACCGCCGGATCAAAGACAACCAGACGCTCCAGATACTTAGAGTCCTTCTGTACCTTGAAAGCGTTATTATACTGCAATTGCTCACCCACGAACAACGTGCGGATCTTAGCGTCATTGATGATGTACTCGATTTGTCCCGGAGAATTCGTCGCATACATCGGGATGGAAACCACCCGGTTACCATACGCACCGAAGTCCGTATATAAACACTGAGGCATATTCTGGGAATAAACCCCGATATTCTCTTGTACCTTTATCCCGAACTCAGCCATCGCCTTGGCCGTAAGCATAACTTTATCGGAAAACTCCCTCCAAGAAATCTTCAACCATTTCCCCGTAGCGTTATCTCTATGTTTCAACGCTGTACGGTTCCCATATTTCTCTGCCTGACGGTGTATTAACTCGGCGAAATGATAATAAATCATAATTCCTTATTTTGAATTGATACCGCAAAAGTACGCTTTTCTCTTCTAAAAGACACGACATCAGTCCTTTTTTTACACATAATTGCTCTTTTTGTGCAAGTATTCGGTTAAATAATAATAATTCATAGTAGCATGTATTGCATAGTACATATGTAATACATACATTTGTAGCATAAAATTAAAAGAGATGAATGCAGAGAACGTAAAATCACAAATGAGGAAAGGGACGCTGGAATATTGCATCCTCCTGCTTCTCAAAAAGGAACCCGCTTACACCTCTGATATCATTCAGAAGTTACAAGAAGCGAAGTTGATCGTTGTGGAAGGCACTTTATATCCTCTTTTAACCCGACTAAAAAATAGCGAGCTATTAAGTTATCAGTGGATAGAATCTACGCAAGGACCGCCACGCAAGTATTACCAACTGACCGAGAAAGGAGAACTATTCCTCGGCGAGCTGGAGGCTTCATGGCAGGAACTAAATGATACAATAAACCACATCAGAAACAATTAAAACGAAAGAGTGATGAAGAAGACACTTACTGTTAATCTGGGAGGCACAGTTTTCCACATTGACGAAGACGCATACCAATTATTAGACAAATATCTGTCTAACCTGCGCATCCACTTCCGCAAAGAAGAGGGTTCGGATGAGATCATGGATGATTTCGAGATGCGTATCTCGGAACTTCTTAACGAGCGTGTCCGCTTAGGCTACGAGGTCATCACGATCGAGCAGGTAGAGGAAGTGATCAAACGGATGGGTAAGCCGGAAGAGATTTTCGAGGAGGAAGAGAAAAGCACCGACCACGAGGATAATTACCGGGCACAACAACAGGAGACTCATACCCAGACGACCAAGAAACGCTTGATGCGTGACCCGGATAACCGTATTCTGGGAGGTGTCGCCGGAGGTTTCGCCGCCTACATGGATTGGGACCCGACTGCCGTACGTATCGTGCTTTTCCTTCTGATGTTCTTCTATGGAATCACGGTTCCGCTTTACTTTTTGTTGTGGATCATCGTACCGATGGCACGTACGGCGACCGAGAAACTCGAGATGCGCGGACAAAGCGTGACGGTGGAGAATATCGGAAAGACCGTGACAGATGGATTCGAGAAAGTCAGCAATAACGTGAACGACTTTATCAGCTCGGATAAGCCGAGGAACTTCTTCCAAAAGCTGGCGGATGTTTTCGTCTTGGTCATCGGGTTCATCCTGAAGTTTTTCATCATATTGGCCGGAATCTTCCTGTTGCCACCGCTAGTATTAGTCGTATTCATTCTGGTAGTCGTAACATTCGCGTTGCTCATGGGTGGGGCCGGATTCATCTATAACCTCTCTCCGTTCGGAGCGGACTTGATAAACGGAGCACCATTGTCAATGGCAATCATGGGATGCATAGGGACAATCTTATTCATCGGTATCCCCATATTCTCCTTGATATACGCTATTTGCAGCCAATTATTCAAGATACGCCCCTTACCGACGCAAGCAAGATGGATATTATTAGCCTTATGGCTTATCTCCTTTATATTATGTGGCGTATATATCCATCAATCCGGTATGCTATATGACTGGCATAATTATTGGAACGGTGTACACGATTGGAACAGGAATGCCGTTTGGCTCCCTTAACCTTATCCGAAGGCGTAAAATGAAGATATAGATTTAGTAGTTTATAATGTTTATTGTGTGTTTAAAAAAAGAAGGCCGCTCTGTCACAGAGGGGCCTTTCTTCTAAGGTTAACAAATTTATGAGTAAAAACCACTAATGAATCATATTAATGATTTGCTGTCCCCTTTGCATGATATTGTCACGCATAAAACAGCGGGTACAAATATAACCAATTTTTTATAATTAAAAAATTATATTCAATTATTTGAATTCTTTTCTAATCTTAGCGGCGATCTCGGCCAATTCTTCTTGACTTACAGCCAATTTCTTCCCGCCGAAATACATATCGGACTCCTTCGTGATAGGAATCAAATGGATATGCGCATGGGGCACTTCCAAACCCATGACAGCCAACCCTACACGCTTACACTCGATAGCGGTCTCTTGGGCACGAGCTACCCGTTTAGCGAAAGCTACCATCCGTCCCAGCATCGGATCATCGATATCAAAGATATAATCGACCTCCTTCTTGGGAATTACCAAGGTATGCCCCAAGGCTACCGGATTGATATCGAGGAAAGCAAAAAACTCATCGTCTTCCGCAACCTTGTGGCTAGGGATCCCCCGCCACGATTCTACTGAAAATAGTTGCCATACGTCTTTCTGTTTTTAAATTGAAATATCCATAATCTCAAACGTCATCAAGCCGGAAGGTACACGGATCTCAACGACATCCCCTACCTTCTTTCCCATCAAACCTTGGGCGATCGGCGTGCTTACGGAGATCTTTCCTTCTTTTAGGTTAGCCTCCGAATCCGATACCAACGTGTAGGTCATGACAGCGTTATTCTTCGTATTCTTAATTTTCACCTTGTTCAAAATCTGAACCTCATCTGTTTTCACACGACTCTCATCGATCAGACGGGCGTTTGAGATCAAACCTTTTAACTGCGCAAGCTTAGCCTCCATGATACCTTGAGCCTCTTTGGCGGCATCGTACTCAGCGTTCTCGGATAAGTCACCCTTATCCCTCGCCTCAGCGATCTGGGCTGATATTTCAGGGCGCTTCACGGTCTCCAAATAGTTGATTTCAGCTAAAATCTTATCGTAGCCGTCCTTTGTCATATAACTAACAGCCATATTAAATCCTCCTTATTCTTTATATTAATATTGATTGATTATCGCATAATAAAAAAGAATCCCGACCAAGTCATATGGCCGGAACTCCCCTTTTTTATCATTTCAAGACTCCGCAAAGTTAGGTTATCTTTCTAAGATGAACAAGTTTACGAAAGTGCTTTATAACATATAAATCTGATGATTAAATCATGAACATTTTACAATACGGACTTGATGTCAGCCTCAAGTTTCTTCACGTCGTCCACCCGTTTAACCAAGTTTCCCTTGCGATCCAAGATAAAGATCGCCGGAAGCTGTTTCACGTTATACAACGCCGCGGTCTGAGAGTAAACAGACTGTGGATCACGCACGCAAGTCCAAGGTAAATTAGAAGCGGCGTTCTTCCAGAAGTGGACATCATTATCCAAAGAGATCTGGTAAATCTCCAAGCCCTTATCGTGGTACCTCGTATATAAATCGCCAAATTCCATATTCAAGGCAGGAGACCATTCGGACATATAGGCCGTGAAGTTGATCAACACCACCTTACCTGTAGCGACAGAAGACAATTTCGTATTTTCCCCATGTACATCCGGCAACTCGATATCCAAGAAACTAACCTCTTTCTTCTCCACCTTATCCAAGTCCATCGGGCGCTGGCTACGAATCACCTTTATCGATTGAAGAGCCAAGTTATACAGATGCTTAGCACGAGGGCTTTCCGGATAATAGTGATCGAAGCTGGTGGCTACGGCACCATAAGCCTTCGAGTCGTTCTTGTCATACAAATCGAAGAACAGCAAGCCGTCGATTTGCTGGAACAAGGCAAAGTAAGCGGCAGCGGACATCGGGGCGGAATAAATATACTTACGAGCCACGTCCTTATAAGCCTCGGCGGCCTCGAGCACCTGACGGGAATATACGGAATCCGCCAACAGACCGGACTCAGACTCTTTCCGTAAACGATGGATCGCTTGGTTCGCATCTAATTGAGCCAAGGTAATATTCTTGATCGCCTTGCAATTCTCTGAGCCCTCCACGCTATAAGAAGTAGCGAAAGTCCCGGCATCGGCCACGAACGAGATCGTCTCCGTAGAATCTACCGAGAAGTTGATCAATTGGTTATTCAGACGCAAGCGATAAAAATCCGGGAATGCCGGACGAGGCTTCGTAAAGCTGAATTTACCCGCTGCCGTCAGTTTTACGGAGTCCATCAACTCTACCGTCGACACACCTACATTCTCCAGATACATCATCTGGCCATCAGCGCCGGACACTACACCTTCCACCGTAAAATCAGAATTCTTCTTACAAGCCGTGAACAAAAGCAACATAACACACAGCACAGCTAGTAAATTCGTAGATATTTGTTTCATTATTCCAGTTTGTCTATATTACTAATCTGGTGCAAATATACATTATTTTACAATTGTGGCACTATTATTCCGTATTTCTTCAAGGCTTTTTTCAAAAAAAGTATTTCAAGACTGTTATTTCTTTTCATTTTCATGCAATTACAGGTAAACTTTCATTACATTTGCACCAATTTTTGACAGATAGAAAAATAAGAAAAAAGATTATGCTTAATCCAATTAACAAGACGATCGAGTTAGGTGATGGAAGAACCATTACCATCGAAACCGGGAAATTGGCCAAACAGGCGGACGGAGCGGTTACCGTTCGTATGAACAACACCGTGTTGCTCGCCACTGTTTGTGCCGCTAAAGATGCGAACCCGGGTGTTGACTTCATGCCGTTGCAAGTAGAATACAAAGAGAAATACTCCGCTTTTGGACGTTTCCCCGGAGGTTTTACAAAAAGAGAAGGAAAAGCTTCTGATTATGAAATCCTCACATCTCGTTTAGTAGACCGTGCGTTGCGTCCTCTTTTCCCGGACAACTACCACGCTGAGGTATATGTAAATATTATATTGTTCTCCGCGGATGGCGAAGATTTGCCGGACGCATTAGCAGGTTTGGCCGCTTCCGCCGCTTTGGCAGTTTCTGATATTCCTTTTAACGGACCGATCTCTGAGGTTCGTGTAGCTCGTACGGATGGAAAATACATCGTCAACCCAACTTCCGCGGAATTGGAGAAAGCTGATATCGACATCATGGTTGCCGCTACCATAGACAACATCATGATGGTTGAGGGTGAGATGAACGAGGTTCAGGAATCTGAGATGCTTGAGGCTATCAAGGTCGCTCACGAGGCTATCAAGGTACAATGCAAGGCTCAATTGGAATTATCCGAGGCTTGCGGCAAATTGGTAAAACGTGAATATTGCCACGAGGTAAACGATGACGAGTTGCGCAAGGACGTACACGACAAATGTTACGCCAAGGCTTACGCCGTAGCCACATCCGGTAGCGGCAAGCACGAACGCAGCGAGGCATTCGAGAAAATCGTAGAGGAATACAAGGCTCAATTCTCCGAGGAGGAGTTGACGGACGAGAAACTGGAAATGATCGGTCGCTACTATCACGATGTAGAGAAAGAGGCTATGCGCCGTGCCATCCTTGATGAGGGCAAGCGTTTGGACGGTCGTAAGACTACCGAGATCCGTCCGATCTGGATCGAGACAGATTGCCTGCCGGGTCCTCACGGTTCCGCTATCTTTACACGTGGAGAGACTCAGTCTTTATCTACGGTTACTTTAGGTACGAAGTCTGATGAGAAAATGATAGACGACGTATTGAATCATAGCTACGAGCGTTTCCTTTTACATTATAACTTCCCCCCGTTCTCCACTGGCGAGGCTAAGGCTACACGTGGCGTAGGCCGTCGTGAGATCGGACACGGAAACTTGGCTCACCGTGCGCTGAAACGTATGATCCCGGACAACTATCCGTATGTAGTACGTGTAATCTCCGATATCTTGGAGTCTAACGGTTCTTCTTCTATGGCTACGGTTTGCGCCGGTACCTTGGCGTTGAGAGACGCGGGTGTCCCGATGAAGAAACCGGTATCCGGTATCGCTATGGGATTGATCTCTGAGAACAAGGGTACGAACTACGCCATCTTGTCTGATATCTTAGGCGACGAGGATCACCTGGGTGATATGGACTTCAAGGTAACGGGTACGAAAGACGGTATCACGGCAACTCAGATGGATATCAAGGTAGACGGTTTGTCTTACGAGATCCTTGAGAACGCTTTGGCTCAAGCGAAAGAGGGCCGTATGCATATCTTGGGCAAGATCTTGGAGGCTCAACCGGAAGCTCGTGAGGATTTGAAACCTCATGCACCTCGTATCGAGACGATGATTATCGGTAAAGAATTCATCGGTGCGGTAATCGGCCCGGGCGGTAAGATCATCCAAGGTATCCAAGAGAAGACGGGCGCTACGGTTTCTATCGATGAGGTAGACGGCGTAGGAAAGATCGAGATCTCCGGCACGAATAAGGCTACGATCGATGCGGCTGTCAAGGCGATCAAAGGTATCGTGGCTGTTCCTGAGATCGGAGAGGTTTATGAAGGAAAGATTTCCTCTATCATGCCTTATGGTGCGTTTGTTGAGTTCATGCCGGGCAAGGATGGTTTGCTTCACATTTCCGAGATCGACTGGAAACGTCTGGAGACCGTTGAGCAAGCTGGCTTGAAGGAAGGCGATACGGTTTCTGTCAAGTTGGTTGATATCGATCCGAAGACAGGCAAGTTCAAACTTTCCCGCAAGGTATTGCTTCCGAAACCGGAAGGTTACGAGGAACGTCCACCAAGACCAGAAAGAGGTGAGCGTGGACCTCGTCCAGACCGTGGAGACCGTGGTCCTCGTCAAGATCGTGGTGATCGCGGACCTCGCAGGGAGTACAGAGACTAAGATAAGGTCTTATACATTATATATAATCCCGGGTAGATTAAACGCTATCCGGGATTTTTTTATCAAATCATCTACCACACCTACAACTATAGCTATAAGCAATTGGTCATAAGTTATTTATCGAGTGGTGGTAGATAAATAGCATCTACCACTATTGGCTCGTATCTACCACCATTTACTACTTTTCAATCACAAAACACCATCGTCCCCTACTCGCCAACCGCATTATTAGTCCTATCTTTTTCAAGAAGCGGCAGAAGACGGAGACATTGCTTAGCCGGCAAGCTATCTATTTGATCATGCTTCATATATCATCTAAAAAACTGATTAATTGATATTTATAGTTTTTCTTAGTATAAAACAAAAGTTTTCCGCTATGGAAACATTTGTTTCCTCATGAGGAAACCTTAGTTTTGTGCTTACGAAACTTTAGTTTTCCCTAGGAGAAACTGTTTGCTCTTGTATGTTAATCTATTATCATGTATCTCTAATCTGAACGCACAAGTATTTAAATTAGAAAACGGCTTAGCTTTTTCGAAATTACAAACAAAAGGAGTCAAAGGTGCAAATATAGATTTATACCCCCATAAGTTAACGACTTATCAAATATCATTAGATATCGAGTATTTACAAACAAAACATTTCTATTTATCAAGTTCCATTGGTTACCTTGAAAAAGGAGGCAAATATACAGACATTGTAAATCAATCCATGAGTGAGAGACATATCAATCAGTATATAACAATACAAAACAAAGAAATTCTCAACATCCTCATCACTAATTTTTATGTTATTACTAAAATTACCGGATAGCAAACCTAGTACAGACTAAACAAACGACCATAAACCTTATATCCAGGCCATGATCATCGTTTAGCCTGCACAAACAGTAACGTTTAATAAATATAAGCGTAATTCCAAACCAAAGCATTCAAACTGGGATCCCATCGATTCCACTGACGCCCCAGCATATCATATTTAACTTGATATGCAGCCGTTTTCATATAGAATCTATTACCTGTTTGACCATCTACCGCACAACCTCGCAGTCCCCCACCAATTGAGTTCGGATCAAATCCACATTTTGGAGACTCTTTAGTTACTCCCAGGGTTCCGTCCGGAAGGGTCACCATTTTTCTAACAATATAGATATCACAAAAGTAATAACCAGTAGGAATATTTGTAGGTGATTTGTTGATAAGAACTTTTTTATTTTCTTCCACTAAGAATGTGTTATCATATCCTGTCACACTAAAAGTCTCACTCGTAGCCTTAGTCTCAATTAATGGGGATTGTTCTGATTCCATAAATTCACCCATAAGTTCAATAAACTGATTCCACGTAATTGCACCATTAGCTTCCGCACATTTCCTCAAATCTTCTTCACTCATGTTATCATAGTCAAGACCATCTCCTACGATAACCTCTTCTTGGTTAGAACAAGAAGACACAAAAAACAAAAACAAACATGATAAAATTAGAATCTTTTTCATACAAAAAACTATTTATAAATTAAACATTGAATAATCAAAGAAATTAAATATTACAAATCATCCTCACATTCAATTTTAGAAAAGAATAAAAAACTCTTCATAGATGTTGTCTCCTTCTACTCTTATTAAATAAGGTTTAAATAAAAGACCTTGCATGGAAATACAATAGCTCTGAGAAGTAGAAAGAGGTACAGACTCTTCATATACGAGCATCCCACTATCATCAACAATTTGTATAAACACATTGTCTAATGGCTTCATAAAATAGAACATGATTCCATCATTTACAATCTTCACTTCTACCGGATTAGGAGAAATAGAGCGCTCCTCTTCCTCATCACGCTCATTCTTATGCTCTCTTCCAGCCACCGTATGTGTCCATAAGCATACACAACTCAATAAAGTCAAAAATAAAAATCTTTTCATCCCATTCATTTTTTGACTGCAAAAGTATCCGATAAGGTTGGATTCGGGGCTAAAACACTGTTCGCTTTTTGTTCGCTTTTTGTTCGCAGAGTTGTATAAGGCTAAAGACCAGCGATTAATTCATCCAGTTCATTCGGGGTTCCATCCTCTCCCTTTATTTTTTTATAAAGCCGTTTACGGGATGAGGATACGGAGGGTTTGGAGCGACCCAAGATTTTTGCCATATCAGTTACCTTGACTGATATCTTTATCAAGTAACAAATCCGGAGTTCTATCAATGACATTCCCGAATATAACTGATATAGACGATTCGTAAAATTATTGTATGTCTTATCTAACTCCTTCCGTAAAGCATTCCAATCTTCTTCCCTGATTATCTGATCTGCCTCATTCGTGGAATGGAATTTCATATAGATATCCGAATGCCTTAAATCCGACTCTAACAAATCACGCTCGGTACGCCGCAACTGTATTTGTTCATTGGTCACTTGCAAAAGTTCTTTTCGCACATGAAGCAATGAATTTGTATCTTCATGGTCTTTAGATAGTAAGGTTCCCAATTCATTCAATTTCACGTTATTCGCTTCTACATATTGAAAACTTCTCTCATATTGTTCTTGCTTTTCCCGCTGAAGCGCCTCAAACTGCCTAGCCAACCGCTCTTTCTGCCGTTTCAGTCTATATATAAACAATAAGGTTATCGAAAGCCCCAATCCGAACAAGGATAATATCCGGTAAATACGAATCTGCATCCGGTCATTCTCGCCCTTTAGCCGTAAATTCTCAGTTTCCCGCTTTTGATAATTATATAAAGAGGTCATTTTACGGATTTCCTCCGAATCGGTTATCTTGCGGATGGAATCTTGCACTTGCTGGCCAAGACGGACATAGCGAATAGCCTCCCGATAATTCAACCGACGCTCATACAAAAACGACAAGTACTCATAAATAGCGTCTCTAACATATAAATCAGGACTATCCAAGCATCTCCTTAAATAGTAGTCGGCAGAGTCCAATCTTCCCACCTCTAAATAAATATGTCCCAATGTAGAATAAGTGGGGTACATATTCCGGCCTACGGAATCTTTTAATGATTCAAACAAACATTCCAATGCCTTATCATACATTCCCAATTCCCGGTAAAGATCACCCTGCTCAGTCAATATACCGGAATATCGATGTCTATTTCCTGTTTCATTCGCTATAATTGCCGCTTTTTGAAAATAGAGAAGCGCACTGTCATTCTTATCGACCATATCATATACCCGGGCAATATCTCTCAGCACAAGAGACAAACTAGTACTATCTCCTTTCAGTAATTTATACTCAGCCGCTTTCTCATACATACGGATCGCCTCTTCATATACATTCTGATAATCATAAAGCATCCCCATCTGCGAATAGACATTGGACAATAATCGGTACTTTCTCGTATCTCCCGCCACATCCAATGCCTTTTGGAAATACTTCAACGCTTCCGGAGCATCGTTCAGATCCCGGTAGACACGTCCCATATAGTAATAAGACTCCAGTAATTTATCCCGATCGCCATATACCTCATAAAAAGCGGTGATTCGCTTGATCAGGGAATCGGAAGTATGCCGGACATACATCTTATCATTGACCTTCAAGTCGAGCAAGTCATAATACATACGCTGTTCCTCATCAAAGGACGAAAGGCTATCCCGCAATCGATCCAACAAAGGGGGGGCTTCCTCCGGATTTGTATCCGCAAGGGATTCGATCTGCAACAGGGTAGCGGGATAAGGCTTCCCCCGATGATCGCAAGCATAAAAAGCCGAGATCAAGACCGACATCAAGAGGATGTATATACGAGGCATTGGAAATCTGTTTTATCACTTAAACGCAACAAAGGTAAAAAATTAAAGTGTAATAGTTTCATTGATATTTATACAAACTTTTGAAAACCAATACGCAAAGTACGCTACGACCGGATACTTACAGGTTTTGCTTTCTACTCTTAACAGATCTGGGTACTTTTTGCTATCTATCTTAAACAAATCGTATATTTCTCATTCAATCAATCAGCGTATGGATAGCCTATTTATTAAACAAGAACGATTACTGGCACAAACGAGCACCCGTATCATAAGAATAGCGGATCTCCCCGATTCCTTCATCTTGGCTGACAATATGGAGTTCGCCTCTGGCAAGAAACTACCGTTGTGGATCGTGGGATTAACCTATTAAAAAAACACGTACGACTTTTTTTTTAAAAAAAAAGCGGTATCCAGCTTGCCGCCGGATACCGCTTTTCATTTATCTTTACCGATCAAAGAATCAGCAACGAGGCTTGATCTGCTTGAAGAAGTCATTACCCTTGTTATCTACCAAGATAAACGCGGGGAAGTTCTCTACCTCGATCTTCCAGATCGCTTCCATACCCAATTCCGGATATTCCACGCACTCGATGCTCTTGATATTGTTCTGAGCCAAGATAGCCGCAGGGCCACCGATAGATCCTAGGTAGAAACCGCCGTGATTCTTACAAGCGTCCGTAACTTGCTGGCTACGGTTACCCTTCGCCAACATGATCATGCTACCGCCATGGCTCTGGAACAAGTCAACGTATGAGTCCATACGACCCGCCGTCGTCGGGCCCATCGAGCCACAAGCCATACCTGCCGGAGTCTTAGCCGGGCCCGCGTAATAAATAGGATGATCCTTGATATATTGGGGGAGATCCTCGCCACGATCCAGACGCTCCTTCAACTTAGCGTGAGCGATATCACGGCCCACGATGATCGTTCCGTTCAATGACAAACGAGTAGATACCGGATATTTATCCAATTCCTTCAAGATATCTGCCATCGGTTGGTTCAAGTTGATCTTGACAGCGTCGCCCTCACCCGCTTGACGAAGTTCCTCCGGAATCAATTCGCCGGGATGGCTATCCAACTTCTCGATCCAGATACCTTCCTTATTGATCTTACATTTAATATTACGGTCCGCGGAGCAGCTTACACCCAAACCTACCGGGCAAGAAGCGCCGTGGCGAGGCAAACGGATGATACGGACATCGTGAGCCAAATATTTACCGCCGAATTGAGCGCCCAAGCCAATATTCTGAGCGGCGGCCAATACCTCTTTCTCCAACTCCACGTCGCGGAAAGCACGGCCACCCTCGCTACCGGTCGTAGGCAAGCTATCGTAGAAACGAGTAGAAGCCAACTTCACCGTCAATAAATTCTTCTCAGCGGAAGTACCGCCAATCACGATCGCGATATGATACGGAGGACAAGCGGCCGTACCCAACGTCTTGATCTTCTCTACGAGGAAGGGAACCAATGTACCCGGATTCAAGATCGCTTTTGTCTCTTGGTATAAATAAGTCTTATTGGCGGAACCACCTCCCTTTGTCACGCAAAGGAACTCATACTCCATGCCTTCCGTAGCCTCGATATCGATCTGGGCCGGCAAGTTACATTTCGTATTTACCTCATCGTACATATTCAGCGGAGCGTTCTGGGAGTAACGAAGGTTCTCTTCCGTATAGGTCTTGTAAACACCTAAGGAAAGCGCTTCCTCATCGCAGTAACCGGTCCAGACCTGCTGTCCTTTCTCGCCGTGGATAATAGCCGTACCGGTATCTTGGCAGAAAGGAAGTACGCCTTTAGCCGCTACCTCAGCGTTGCGAAGGAATGTCAAGGCCACGTACTTATCGTTGTCCGTAGCTTCCGGATCGCTTAGGATCTTAGCGACCTGCTCGTTGTGAGAACGGCGAAGCATGAATGATACGTCGCGGAAAGCGGCGTTAGCCATAGCGGTCAAACCTTCTTTAGCGACTTTCAAGATCGGTTTTCCTTCAAACTCAGAAACGGAAACATAATCTTTTGTAAGCAAATAATACTCTGTTGTGTCCGGTCCCTTTTGGAACATCGGCTCGTAGTGAAACGGAGGTGTTGCCATATCTTTAGAATTTAATTATATATTGGTTTTATTTAAGTTTGTCCGTACTTTTCGATTGGCAAACTTAGCGAAAAAACTTGATATATAGATCATGGGGTAAAGAAATATAGCTATATTTGCCCGATATGAAAAAGTTGACCTCTTTATACATTGTATTCCTGCTAACGATGCTAGGTTTTCAAGGAAATCTGAAAGCGCAGGTTAGCCACGGAGGCCGCCCGCTTCCGCTATCGCTCATGCGAAGTACAAACGGACAGATGTTTAAAGAAATGCCTCCGTTCGACGTCCAAGAGGAATTGCGTATCAACTCGCTGAATGAGAGCGACCTAAGAAGCGGTTTCCGTTTTGCCTATAAATTCATAACGGATTACAATCGGTACAACTCGGGCGTAACTTTCACCGGGCCGGATGGGACACGTGTATGGAGACTCGGGATCTACTCGCCCGGGGCCCTTTCCATCAACGTGCTCTTCACGGAATATGAACTGCCCGAAGGCGCCCAGCTCTTCCTATATAATGAGGACCAGACACAGATATTAGGCTCGTTCAATCACCTAAACAACTCGGAGTTAAACCTATTGCCGGTCTCTCCTATCCAAGGGGATCGCCTGATCATAGAATATCAAGAACCGGCCAACGCCTCTTTTCAAGGAAGACTGACCGTCGGGGAAGTCAACCATGGCTACCGGGGCTTGCGGGGGTTAGAACCGGGAGACAACACCTCACTGATCGGTAAAATTCCACCGTTAGCTTGCTATCAAGATGGGACAAACGATTACGCCCAATGGGGGCAAAGCGTCGTTCTCCTGATCATAGACGGAAGTGTAGGGTGCACGGGCACACTGATAAATAATACGGACAATGACGGAAAGCCTTATCTACTCACCGCCTCCCATTGCCTAAACAAGCAATTCACGATGAAAAACCCCGATTATGAGAAAATAGCCGGAAGTATCGTCTGCTTTTTCAACTTCAACAGCCCTTTCTGCGACCCGATCCTAAGGGGAACGGAAGAGATGTCTACCGCATCCACTTACTTCAAGGCGGTTAATGAAATGGCAGACATGGCCTTGTTGGAACTTACCGCCACACCTCCGGTTTATTACAGGCCTTATTACGCGGGCTGGAACGCACAAGAGGTAGGACCTGCCCCCTATACGTGCATCCAACATCCCCAATACTCGGTAAAGCGAATCAGTATATCCGATGAGGATCTGGCTCCCTTTACCTTGACAGATCCAAACATGATTTTTTACGAGAACGCTCATTTACATGTCAAGACTTGGGAAGTAGGTTATACGGCCAGCGGTTCCTCCGGATCTCCTTTATTCAATGCCGACGGAGAGATTATCGGAGCGTTATCCGGCGGGCAGTCCAGTGAGAATAGTCCGAAGAATGATTACTTCTTCTCTTTGAAGAAACCCTGGGACGCGATCGATACCCCCGAGAGACAGCTCAAATATTGGCTAAACCCGTCCGATGACGAGACCAAGGTTTGCGAGGGACTTGATCCGTATAAATCAACCCCTTGTTTCCGGTTGAGCAACATCTATGACTCCGGTAATCAAGAAAACGCCGAATGTACGCTCTATCCCGGGTCTGAAAAAGCGTATTTGTTCGGGAACAACCCCGCCAATATCACTGAATACGCGGAAGCTTACCAAGTAGCCAAAGCGGGTACCTTATACGGAGCTTATTTCGTAACACCGCCTGCCGGAGCGAATTACAAACAAATGGAAGTGGAAGTTACCGTTTACAGCGGTGACTCTAAGCCCTCTACATTATTATATACGGAAACATTCCAACCCACCTACAGCAATAAATCGATATTGGACGATACGTTTATTGAGACCGCTAAATCCCTAAATCGGTCACAGGAAAGTTATATCCATTTCTCCAAGCCCGTAAACGTTAGCGGAAAGTTCTACATCGGCTATAAGCTCAAGAGCGTCCCGGAGAACACGTATTTCTCCGCTTACAATTTGCCCAAAGGCAAAACGACCCGGAATACGGCTTGGGTTCATGATAAAAACGGCTGGAGACAAGCTACCGAATATACGCAAGCAGGTTTTAGCACCTCCTTGTTTATCGATCCCGTCATTCAATACGGTAACCCCGTCAGCAACGAAAAGCTCGAGGCGAACGAGCAGGTACTCATTCATCTCGGTCCGGAGAAAGGCATGGTACACCTTGTTTTGCCGGATGGAATAGAGAAAGCGACTTATACATTGCACTCGGCACAAGGAAAAGTGTCGGAAAACGGAGAGATCACGGACAGGCAAGCTACACTCCATTTCCTAAAATTAACATCTGGAGTCTACTTTCTAACCGTGCACTATGGCGAGGAGCATTATACACAAAAGATTATATTTTAATCAAAAAATATACAATAAGACTTCTGGGAAACCATCCATTGAAAAGAATGGCAAGAGGTACACAGCCATATTTTTTCAATAATTCTACCCATATTTTATGTATAAAACAAGCCTAGGATTCATTAATAAGTATTAATTAAAAAGATTTTATCGCTTCTTTGCTATCCATAACAAAAAAATACTTTAGTTTTGCACGATAATGGCTAAGGGATAATTTGGAAGTGAATATATTAACATAGTAACATTTTAAACTTACATCAAGATTATGAACAAAAAGTTTTTATTGCCATTCTTCGTATTGGCAGCCATTTTAACTCTTTCTTCTTGTTCAAACAAGTTGAAACCGTTGGCAGAACAGTACATTAAAGCAGAGCCGCAGCCGCTAGAGGCTATCGGAGGCAAAGTTCCTGTAACGATCAACGCGACTTTCCCCGCTAAATGGTTCAACAAGAAAGCTGTTGTAACTGTAACTCCGGTATTGCGTTACCAGGGTGGCGAAGCTTGGGGCACTTCTTACACTTACCAAGGTGAGAAAGTAAAAGGTAACAACCAAGTAATCCCTCAAAAAGAAGGCGCTAACGTAACTATGAAGTCTTCTTTCACTTACAAACCCGAGATGAAAAAATCAGAATTGTATTTGACTTTCGACGCAAAGATCAAAAACAAGACTGTTAAATTGCCGGACGTAAAGATCGGTGAAGGCGTTATCGCTACTTCCGAATTGGCAGACGCAGCTACCGCTACAGCAGCTATCGCAGCTGATAAATTCCAACGTATTATCAAAGAGGCTCATGACGCTAACATCATGTTCTTGATCCAACAAGCTAACCTTCGCGCTAAAGAATTGAATTCTGACGCTATCAAAGAATGGAAAGATCTTGTTAAGAACGCTGACGAGGCTCCGAACCAGAATGTAGCTATCGAGATCAGCGCTTACGCTTCTCCTGATGGTGGTTTCAAATTGAACAACACGTTGGCTGAGAATCGTGAAGGAAACACTACGAAATATTTGAACAAGGAATTGAAGAAGATGAAGGTTGACGCTCCGGTTGACGCTCGTTACACAGCTCAAGACTGGGAAGGTTTCAAGGAATTAGTTTCTGCTTCTAACTTGCAAGATAAAGACTTAGTATTGCGTGTGATCTCTATGTACCAAGATCCTGAGACAAGAGAGAAAGAAATCAAGAATATCTCCGCTGTTTACTCTGACTTGGCTGAGACTATCCTTCCGCAATTACGTCGTTCTCGTTTGACTGCTAACATCGAGATCATCGGTAAGTCTGACGACGAGATCAGCGCTTTGGCTAAGAGCAATCCTTCTGAGTTGAATATCGAGGAAATCCTTTACGCCGCTACATTGACTAACAACGACGGTGAGAAGATGGCTATCTATACAAAAGCTTCTGAATTGTATCCTAACTGCTACCGTACTTGGAACAACATCGGTATGATGGCATTCAAGGCTGGTGATTTGGCTAAGGCTGAGCAAATGTTCAACAAGTCTAACTCTGTTAAGAATAACGCTTCCGCTAACATGAACTTAGGTTTGATCGCATTAACGAAGGGTGACCAAGCTAAGGCTCAACAATTGTTCGGTAACGCTGCCGGCGTAAACGAATTGAGCGAGGCTCTTGGTGTTCTTTATTTAGAGCAAGGTGAATATGCTAAGGCTGTTAACTCTTTCGGTTCTGTTAAGACTAACAACGCTGCTTTGGCTCAGATCTTGGTTAAGGATTACAGCAAGGCTTCTCAGACTTTGAACGGTGTCGCTAATCCTGACGCTGTAACTTCTTATTTGAAGGCTGTTGTTGCCGCTCGTACGAACGACGCTAACGGTGTTATCAACAACTTGAAGGCTGCTATCGCCGCTGATAAGAACATGGCTAAGGAAGCTGCTATCGACTTAGAGTTCGCTAAATACGCGACTAACTCTGACTTCGCAGCTTTAGTAAAATAATTAGAAAATATTCTTTCTAAATAAGAAAAAGACCTCATCCTTTTGGATGGGGTCTTTTTTTATATCCCACCATCCAATCCTACATTTGATAAAAGCGTAACAGCTTGAAATAAATATTGATTATCAATGATTTTTCATGAAATAAATTCGTAGATTTGCAAAATCTAACAAAGTTGTTGTAAATATTAATCAAATAGGGTAAAGAAATTATGAGATCACAAATCTGGAAACAAATGGTGTGGGTATTTTGTCTGCTCTTTCTAATGGGGTCATGCGTTAAACATGACATTTTTCAAGGAGAAGACCCCACGGTAGATCCGAAAGAACCTACCAAAGAAGAAGAAGATTACATAGCCCAGTTCGAGAATTTCGAGAACATACAGGTTAACATATCTTCTCAGCATGAAGGAACCCTATATTCTATTTATTATGAATATCCTTATGAGGAAGGCTCTTTAGTCAAAGATCCTTATTTAATTGGTAAAACTCCGATCCATATGGCTCTGGAAGTACCTACACACGTAAAGAAACTCTATATCCTAAGAGGGGATGGGGAACTTATTGAGAGCGATGTAAAGGACATCACGATCGGCAGCGATACCAAAAGTAGTTTACGGGCTACAAGTGCGATCAGTGATGAAGTCCTTCATTTGATCAATAACAAATACTTTCCAGAAAAGGCATACAATGTAAAAAGCGAGGATTTATATAGATGCTCTGATCTAAAAATCACGGAAACCGTTTTTACCAGTAGCTTTGAGAAAGCGGATATTTGGCTGACCTATATAAGCGATGGAGGAATGTCCAAAGACAATATGTATGGTAAAATTTGGTTCTATACATATCCCTTCGAGAAGATGGAGAATCTCACTTTAGACGACTGCACCTTCTATGGAAAGACTAATGGCACCATCCAAGTCATTGACTTCAAGATGATCAACCAAGGCGAGAATTATATCTTTTACTCCAAAGAGGAACAGCCAAAGGCTAAGACAGAAGAATATACCCGAATCCCCCTAGGAAGATTCGACAAGGGGCTTAACGTCGGTTTCGTATATCGAGGCACAGACCGTCCACAATTCTCCACCCCGGCATTAAATGGGCCGGATAACAATAAAGTGCCAGACAATGGGGCATTCTCCCATAATTATATAGGCCATACCTTAAAATACGGCAATTCTTCTTTCAAAATAGAGAAAAACGTAGCAAACGGATTCATCCACCACATTCAAGAAGGTGATTTTGAAGGAAATATATTGGGAATGGAAAATCGTTGTCCAAACTATAGGGCCTACGACGGAGACTACAACGATATGCTTTGTCTAATCGAAAGTAATCCCGTTGCCATCGAGCCGGCAGAGCCGGTAACCCCTCCCGTCATAGAATCGCAAACGAACAAGAAAGGATTCCTCTTGTTCGAAGATAATTATCCAAACCAAGGCGATTTCGATTTCAATGACGCTGTCATATATTATAGCATCACAGCATATACCGATAAGAGTACCGCAGATGTTTATGCCCAGTTACTGGCTAAAGGCTGTACATTCCACAACCAATTTGGATTTAAGGACGCCAATGGACTAACTCCCTTTTTCTCCGATGTCAATGGATATGTCAATGTGAGAAAATTCGACAAGGAACCGGAAAGTGGGATTACAAAGACATTAACATATAGCTCAACTCAACTGATCATGCCTTACATTGATAACGGGAAGGGACCGGTAAGTAAAAACGTAAAGAATACGGATCTATACCCATATGTGTTGGATATCCCTTATTCGGAAAATAAACCTTTCCATTGGTGTATAGAGAATAAGAGTATTGACAATGCCTATAATTTTGATCAGGATTACCGCAAAGCGCACGGAGATTGGTATGAGACTCCTAAAGATGAATCGCTTGTAATAAAATTCACGACTTCGGATGAAGAGAAGAAAGATCCGGAAAATAAAGAATGAAGTTACGCGAACCCATTGAAGGATCTCTAAAATCCTATAACACATAAAAACGGCGGCCTTTTTAAAAGGTCGCCGTTTTTTATATTTATTCAATAGAAGAATTTATCTACCTTGGCGCTTGCGCTCTGTCTCATCCAAGATGATCTTACGCATACGCATATTATTCGGGGTGATCTCTACGTACTCATCGCCCTTGATGTACTCAAGCGCATCCTCTAGGCTGAATACGATAGGAGGAGCCAAGGAAACCTTGTCGTCCGAACCAGAGGCACGCATATTCGTCAACTTCTTGGATTTGGTGACATTTACCACCAAGTCATTGTCTTTGGTATGCTCTCCGACCACCTGTCCAGCGTAAACCTCCTCGCCCGGGGCGATGAAGAAACGCCCGCGGGATTGCAAGTTATTCAGGGCATAAGCGAAAGCCTGACCTGTCTCCATAGCGATAATCGAACCATTCATACGTCGTTCGATATCACCCTTCCACGGTTGATATTCCAAGAAACGGTGTGCCATGATAGCCTCACCGGCAGAGGCGGTCAATACAGCGTTGTTCAAACCGATAATACCACGGGAAGGAATCGTGAACTCCAAGTGCATACGACCATTCTTGCTTTCCATCATGGTCATCTCGCCCTTACGCTTCGTTACCATATCGATAATACGGCTAGAGCATTCCTCCGGAAGATTCACCGTCAATTGCTCTACCGGCTCACATTTCTCACCATCGATCTCCTTGATGATAACTTGAGGCTGACCTACCTGCAACTCGTATCCCTCACGACGCATCGTCTCGATCAATACAGACAAGTGAAGCACACCACGACCATATACCAACCAAGAATCAGCGGAATCAGTAGGAACTACGCGTAAAGCCAAGTTCTTATCCAATTCTTTCTGCAAACGGTCAAAAATATGACGGGAAGTAACAAACTTACCATCCTTACCAAAGAACGGAGAATTGTTGATCGTGAAAAGCATAGACATCGTAGGCTCGTCGATAGCGATCGTTGGCAATGGCTCCGGCTCGTTCACGTCGGCGATTGTCTCACCGATCTCGAAACCATCGATACCGATAATAGCGCAAATATCCCCGGACTGCACGGAATCAACTTTCGTACGTCCCAAGCCCTCAAATACATCCACTTCCTTGATCCTCGATTTCACCATACTACCATCACGCTTACAAAGCATGACATCTTGGCCCTCTTTCAACTCGCCACGGTGTACACGTCCTACGGCGATACGACCTACATACTTAGAATAATCCAAAGAAGTAATCAACATCTGCGGAGTACCCTCCAACATCTTTGGTTCGGGGATATACTTGATGATCGCATCAAGCACAGCCGTGATATCCTCTTTCGGCTCCTTCCAATCCTCGGACATCCAGCCCTGCTTGGCGGAACCATAAATAGTAGGGAAGTCAAGCTGCTCCTCGGTAGCATCCAGACTAAACATCAAGTCGAATACCATTTCCTGCACTTCCGACGGGCGGCAATTCGGCTTATCCACCTTATTAATTACCACGATCGGCTTCAAACCCAATTGAATCGCTTTTTGCAAAACAAAACGAGTCTGCGGCATAGGCCCCTCAAAGGCGTCTACCAATAGCAAACAACCATCCGCCATATTCAAGACACGCTCCACCTCGCCACCAAAGTCGGCGTGGCCCGGAGTGTCAATAATATTGATCTTATATCCCTTATAATTGATAGACACGTTCTTGGCAAGAATCGTGATACCTCGTTCCCGTTCCAGATCATTGTTATCCATGAACTGATCCGGTTCTGCCTGTCCTTCACGGAAAAGCTTACCGGCTAATAACATCTTATCCACGAGCGTCGTTTTGCCGTGGTCTACGTGCGCGATAATCGCAATGTTTCTGATCTTTTGCATTGAAGACTAATTTATTGGCTGCAAAAATACGATATTTTTACGATATATATATGACATTCATGCTTCAAAACACAAAAAAGATAGTAGAATCTATTGCAAATCAAAAAGGAATGCCTACCTTTGCGACCGCTTAGATAACATAGTATTAATTTATTAAAGTAAAAAGAATCATGTATTTAGATTCAGCGAAGAAAAAAGAATTATTTGAAAAGTATGGCAAATCAGCAACTAACACAGGTTCTGCTGAGAGCCAAATCGCATTGTTCACATTCCGTATCTCTCACTTGACAGAGCACTTGAAAGTGAATCACAAAGACTACGCTACGGAAAGATCATTGAAGATGTTGGTAGGTAAACGTCGTCGTTTATTGGACTATCTGATCAAGACTGACATCGAGAGATACCGCGCTATCATCAAAGAACTTGGTATCAGAAAGTAAGAAAAAGCTTATGCGAGAATATTAAAAAGGGCAATCCCAATCGGGAATTGCCCTTTTTATTTGCCTTAATCCTAGATATAATAAAATATTAATGTAAATTTGCGCCGTTTAGTATCAATTTATCAAACATTATAGGATTATAAATAACAAATCATATACATGGGAAACAACAAAATTATAGGCGCAAAAATTAAAAATATCCGGGAATCGAAACAGCTCTCTATCGAGGAAGTAGCCGAACGCTCCGGGTTAGGTATCGAACAGATAGAACGTATCGAGGGTAACTTGGATTTTCCATCTTTGGCCCCTCTTATCAAAATAGCACGGGTATTAGGGGTACGTTTGGGTACATTCTTGGATGACCAAGCGGAGCTAGGCCCGGTCGTATGCCGCAAAAAGGATAGCGAGGCCGATGGTATCGGGTTCACGAACAATGCGACACAAGGGCACAAGCATATGGATTACCACTCGCTCTCGCAAGATAAGTCCGGCCGCCATATGGAGCCCTTCTTGATCGAGATCGCTCCCTCCGAGGAAGGCGAGGATTTCATTCTGTCCACGCATGAGGGAGAAGAGTTTATCTACGTATTGAGTGGCGTCGTAGAGATTAATTACGGAAAAAACACCTATATCCTAGAGGAAGGCGATAGCATCTATTATGATTCTATCGTGGCGCATCATGTACATGCGGCAGCCGACAACAGGGCTCGAATCTTAGGAGTTGTCTATACACCTTATTAAATCCGGCGTTTTATGGAATTACATAACAGAACCCTTGGCCAATGGCTGGAACATTGGGCCGAGAATACACCGGATAAGGAGTATATCGTTTATTCAGACCGTGACTTACGTTTCACTTGGAGCGAATTCAACAAGCGTGTGGACGACATGGCGAAAGGTATGTTGGCGATCGGTATCACCCATGGCACACATGTCGGCGTATGGGCGACGAACGTACCGGATTGGTTGACATTCCTATATGCAGGCGCGAAGATCGGTGCCGTATTGGTCACGATCAATACGAACTATAAACAAAGCGAGCTGGAATACCTAGTAGAGAACGCCGATATCCATACGATGTGTATCACAGACGGCGTGTTTGATGGAAGTTACGTGGACATGGTCTATACCATGTTGCCGGAATTGAAGACCTCCCAACGGGGATATTTGAAAAGCGAGCGTTTCCCTCGCCTGAAAAACGTAGTCTATATCGGACAGGAGAAATACAGGGGTATGTACAATACGCCCGAGATGTTGCTCCTCGGACAAAATATCAAGGATGAGACCTTAGAGGCTGCCAAAGCGAGAGTAAATTGCCACGACGTTGTCAATATGCAATATACTTCCGGTACGACCGGCTTCCCGAAAGGGGTCATGTTGACTCACTACAACATCGCCAACAACGGTTTCTTGACGGGTGAGCATATGAAATTCACCGCCGACGATAAGCTTTGTTGCTGCGTACCTCTCTTTCATTGCTTTGGCGTGGTATTAGCTTCCATGAACGTATTGACGCATGGATGTACGCAAGTGATGGTCGAGAAATTCGATCCGCTATTGGTATTAGCTTCTATACATAAAGAGCGTTGCACGGCCGTGTACGGCGTGCCTACCATGTTCATTGCCGAGCTGAACCACCCGATGTTCGAGATGTTCGACCTCACGTCGTTACGTACCGGTATTATGGCAGGTTCTCTTTGCCCGGTTGAACTCATGAAAACCGTGGACGAGAAGATGCACATGCGTGTAACCAGCGTGTATGGATTGACAGAGACCTCACCGGGTATGACCCACTCCCGTATCGAAGATCCGGCCGAGGTGCGTTATAATACTGTAGGCCATGAGTTCGAATTTACCGAGGTACGGGTTATCGACCCGGAGACTGGCGAGGAATGCCCCGTCGGCGTACAGGGCGAGATGTGTAACCGCGGTTATAATAACATGAAAGGTTACTATAAAAACGAAGCCGCCACCAATGAGGCGATCGACAAGGATGGTTTCCTGCATTCCGGCGACTTGGGCGTTCGTGATGAGAATGGAAACTTCCGTATCACCGGCCGTATCAAGGATATGATTATCCGTGGAGGCGAGAATATCTATCCACGTGAGCTGGAGGAATTCCTTTATCATTTCCCCGGCGTGAAAGACGTGCAAGTAGCCGCTGTTCCTTCCAAGAAATATGGAGAGGAAGTGGGTGCCTTTATCATCCTTCACGATGGTGTGACGGCTACGGAGGAAGAGGTGAAAGATTTCTGCCGCGGAAAGATCGCCCGGCATAAGATCCCGAAATACATCTTCTTCGTCGATACCTTCCCGATGACCGGAAGCGGAAAGATACAGAAGTTCAAGTTGAAAGACCTCGGGCTGAAACTATTGCAAGAGCAAGGTATCACGCCGGCCTGACGATTTAGTGGACAGCTAACAGTTGACAGTTACTTTAAAATCTTCATAATGGGCGGTACGATCTTCTCGTGTTGCCCATTTTCCTAAAGAACGATGGACGGAATCAACACACTGCGTTACTCGGATTTATTTTTAGCGATGTATTTCGATGGCGGGAAGAGCTGCCTGCACCGGAATCATTCGCATGTGTTGGTGTATGTATATTCCGGAGAGATGGTAATCGACGAGAAAGGCCAAATCACCCGGTTACATAAAGGAGAATGCGCTTTCATCCGCAAGGACTTCAGTGTGCAGATGACGAAACAAGCATGGAATGGCGAGCAGTTCAAGGCGATCTTCTTGATGTTCACCATGAAGTTCCTACGCGACTTTTACAGCAAATTAGATCGAAATACTCTCCCTAAAGACGCCAAGCGAGATCAGGTAAGCCTTTACAAGCTACCGTCCAACCGTCCCGATATCGTAAGCTTGTTTGAGTCGATGACCCCTTATTTCAATTCCAAGATCCAACCGACAGACGAATTGCTGCAACTAAAAATGATCGAGGGCGTTTATGTGTTGCTCCATACCGACAAGAATCTATATGCCTCTATCTTCGATTTTACCGATCCATGGAAGATAGACATACTGGAATTCATGGAGCGGAATTATATGAACGATATTTCCATGGAAGAAATCGCCAACTATACGGGACGCAGTCTCTCCACATTTAAACGTGATTTCAAGAAATGTAGCGCTCTCTCGCCCCGGGAATGGCTCATCCGACGCCGCCTTGAAGCCGCACATGGGCTGATACGTAAAGGGGGGCGTAAGGTCTCGGAGATTTGTTTCGAGGTAGGCTTCAAGAACCTTTCCCATTTCTCGAAAATCTATAAGATAGCGTATGGCGTACCGCCAACCGAGGATATATAATATTTATAATGGGCCACACAACAAAGCTATTTGAACCACATAACAAAGCCTCTATACCACTCCCTCCTTATCTTCGCGACATAAATAATAACAAAATGTAAATCAAATGATCATGACAAAGACAATGGAAGAGAAAGTAGCTTTAGTAACCGGTTCAGCGATGGGTATCGGACTCGCTTGCGCCGAAGCCTTCGCCAAGGCTGGATACATAACCGTATTGGCAGACATCCGTGAGCCGGGAGAACAGGTAGAGAAATTAGTAGCCGAGGGACATAAGGCCGTAGCGTATCGGTGCGACGTATCAAACACGCAAGCCGTAAAGGAGATGATCGACTGGACCGTAGCTACCTACGGAAGACTGGATGCGGCTCTTAACAACGCAGGCATACAAACACCGCAACGCCCAATGGCGGAAATCACCGACGATGAATTCGACCGTACCGTGGCTGTGGATTTGAAAGGTGTCTGGAACTGCATGCGTTATGAGATCCTGCAAATGCTGAAACAAGGCGGCGGCGCCATCGTCAACACCTCATCGCAAGGCGGAGTCACGGGATTTCCGGGGCAAGCGGCCTACATAGCCTGTAAGCATGCCGTTATCGGACTGACACGTACCGCCGCTATCGACTATGCGGCAAAGAACATCCGCATCAATGCCGTATGTCCGGACGTTATCCGTACGCCGATGGCGGAAGACTTAATGCGGCGTGACCCTTCCTTGGAGAAGGAGCTGGTGCGCGACATTCCCGCAGGGCGGCTCGGTAAGCCGGAAGAGATCGCCAACGCCGTACTTTGGCTATGCAGTCCGCAAGCGAGCTTCGTAGATGGCCATGCGCTATTGGTAGATGGAGCCTTCAGTATTCATTAAATCGCAAAACTACAGAGAACCCAATACTGCAACGGCGTTGCAGTGTTACTGCAATGCGGGTTGCAGTAACGAACCCACCGTACCCCTCAGCAAGCCTCTGCCCTAGATGGAAATTCATAGATAAAGAACACCTACTATCAACGCTTTTTCGTACCTTCGCGTCTCAACCATTTATAGTATTAATTTATGTCACAATTATTTCCAACTAATCTGCCTTATAAAGTGGCAGATATGAGTTTGGCTGAATTCGGTCGCAAAGAGATCGAGATCGCCGAACACGAAATGCCGGGATTAATGGCGCTACGCCAGAAATACGCCGATCAGAAACCCTTGAAAGGCGCACGTATCACCGGCTCACTGCATATGACTATTCAGACGGCAGTGTTAATCGAAACATTAGTTGCGTTGGGAGCGGACGTTCGCTGGGCTAGCTGTAACATCTTCTCCACACAGGACCATGCGGCAGCTGCTATCGCGGCTGATGGCGTACCGGTATTCGCTTGGAAAGGCGAGACGCTGGAGGAGTATTGGTGGTGTACGGACATGGCGCTTCGTTTCCCGGAAGGTAAAGGCCCTCACATGATTGTTGACGATGGAGGTGACGCTTCCTTGCTGATTCACATGGGCTATCGTGCGGAGAACGATGCGGAGACCATCAACCGCAAAGGCGGGAATCATGAGGAACAGGTAATTCTAGATACATTAAATCGTATCCTTCAAGAAGATAACAGCCGTTGGCACCGTACGGTAGCCGAGATGAAAGGTGTGTCGGAAGAGACGACCACCGGCGTTCACCGTCTGTATCAGATGATGGAGAAAGGTGAGTTGCTGGTTCCGGCTATCAATGTTAATGACTCCGTGACGAAATCCAAGTTCGATAACTTATACGGATGCCGTGAGTCTTTGGCGGACGGCATCAAGCGGGCTACGGACGTGATGATCGCCGGCAAGGTGGTAGTCGTAGCCGGATACGGTGACGTAGGTAAAGGCTGCTCTCACTCCATGCGCTCTTACGGGGCTCGTGTACTCGTGACTGAGATCGATCCGATCTGCGCCTTGCAAGCCGCTATGGAAGGTTTCGAGGTTACGACCATGGAAGAGGCCGTGAAAGAGGGTAACATCTTCGTTACGACCACCGGAAACTGCGATATCATCACGATCGAGCATATGACACAGATGAAAGACCAATCGATCGTATGTAATATCGGTCATTTCGACAACGAGATCCAAGTGGACAAGCTTGTCAACTATCCGAATATCAAACACACGAATATCAAGCCGCAAGTAGACAAATATACGTTCCCGAACGGAAACTCTATCTTCCTGCTGGCAGAAGGCCGCTTAGTAAATCTGGGTTGCGCCACGGGACATCCGTCATTCGTAATGAGCAACTCATTTACGAACCAAGTTCTTGCCCAGATGGATTTATGGCAAATGGCCTATGAGGTAGGCGTATATCGTTTGCCGAAACGTTTGGATGAGGAAGTTGCCCGCCTGCACTTGGAACGCATCGGCGTAAAACTATCCCACCTGACGCAAAAACAAGCTGATTATATCGGCGTACCGGTAGAAGGACCGTACAAGGCTGATCATTACAGATACTAATTAATTGAAGATTGAAAGTTGAGAATTGATAATGAAGGGAGGGCAGCTCCTATAGTTCTCGATTCTTAATTTTCAATTTTCAATTCTTAATTTTCAATTACCATGCGTTTCGCTATTCTCTCCCCCATTTATCCCTATCGTGGCGGTATCGCCCAATTCAGCGGGATGCTCTATACGGAATTAGTAAAAGAAGGTCATGAAGTAAAGGCTTTCAACTTCAAACGTCTTTATCCGGATATCTTATTTCCCGGCAAGACTCAATACGTAGAAGCGGGAGACCGTGCGATCGAAATCGAGAGCGTGCGAGTATTAGATAGCGTCAACCCGGTTAGTTATTTCAGTACCGTAAACGCCATTCGTTCCTATGCGCCGGACGTACTGATTATCTCTTACTGGATGTCCTTTTTCGTTCCCGGATACGCCCACGTAGCGAACCGGATGAAAAAGCATTGTAAGGTAATCACCCTTATCCACAACGCGATTCCCCATGAGCCGCGTTTCTTCGACAAGCCTTTAGCTTCGTTACTTTTCAAGCAATGCCATGGCTTTATCGTGATGAGCGATAACGTGCGGTATGATTTGCGGAAACTTTACCCGGGCGCTAAATATATCCAGAACCCACACCCGCTTTACAATCATTTCGGGAGTAAGATCAACAAGAACGAGGCGTGCCGGAAATTAAGAATCCATCCGTCCAAAAAGAATCTTCTATTCTTTGGACTGATACGGGATTATAAAGGATTAGATCTGCTGATAGAAGCGATGGGACAGCTTAACGAGGATTACCATCTCATTATAGCCGGCGAATGTTACGGTAGTTTCGAGAAGTATCAGGCTCTGATCGATGCATCTCCGGCAAAAGAACGTATATTCGTCCACTGTGAATATATCAGCGACGAGGAAATCCCCATTTATTTCTCAGCGGCGGATGCCTTAGTACTCCCCTATCGCTCCGCCACTCAAAGTGGTGTCGTATCCGTAGCCTACAATTACGATTTACCTATGTTAAGTACTCCCGTAGGCGATTTCAAGAACAGCATCGAAAAGCCGGGTACAGGCATCGTAGTGCCTGAGATATCCGCGACGGCCCTCGCCCAAGGTATCGAGGAACTTTTCACCCCCTCACAGCAAGCCACCATCCCTGCGAACATATCCAAAGAAAAAGCAGCCCTCTCGTGGGAAACCCTAACGAGAAAACTGCTCGATTTTATCAATAGCGGTTTCATCTAGTTGTAGAGACGGGGCGTGCCCCGTATCTACAACCAACCGGAATTTATATCTCTTTTTGCTTTCTAGCTTTCCAAATCGAATATCCTACCGCACCAATCAATAACAACAAGATAATCAACGAACTGAAAGAAGTAATATAAGCCGCCGTAATATAACCTTGCGGTCTAAACTCAAATACGATCTGATGCTCTCCCGCAGGAACTAACATAGCCCTTAATATCCAATCCGCCCGGAAATGCGGAGCGGGCTTCCCATCAATCGTAGCCTCCCATCCCGGTTGATAATAGATCTCAGAGAATACTGCTAATTGCTCAGAATTAGTCTTCGTCGTATAAACTAACTTATTAGGGCGATAACTATCCAATGTTATCGTAGCGGTAGAGTCCAATTGAGGCGTGAAACCTTTCACCTCATCAGCGAAACGTTTATCGACAACCGCCGTCGTTAACGGATTGATCGTATTCAACGCCGCTATTTCCGCATCCGCATTCTCCACGACCTCCACTTTATCCACAAACCAAGCGTTGCCGAAAGCAAACGGATTCCTCAAAGGCGGTTGCTCCGGATTATAGATAATATAACGTGTATTTAGCATATTCAAGGACGGGCAAGCAGCGAACGCCCCCATCAAATCCTCCGCGGTCTGCGCTTTCTGGAAAGCCCCGATAACCGAGTTAAGCTCTCCTTGCAGACGGTGGTCGATCAGTTCTTGGTACCGTCTCAGCTTCGCCGCATAATAACCACCGACGGAATGGTGATAGTACGAGGTCGTTGTCTCCAAGAAAGGATTATTCAAATTCAAGACACGATAAGAAAGGTCCTTATCCTTCATGATTTCCTGATCGGCTACCGTCTCTTTATATATCTCCGTAGGTTTCTGGCGGATAAAGTTACTATCGTTCAAATACCGTTTATCCACCGTCCATAAGTCAACCAGCATCAAGACCGCAACACCGATCCCTACGAATGTCGCCAC
>ERZ860264.410-NODE-410-length-39639-cov-3.348701_pt1 | contig 39639 bp, 49 predicted proteins | sample MGYA00509980_ERZ860264 | MGnify/ENA primary metagenome ERZ860264 (study PRJEB30046, sample SAMN00715212) | human gut metagenome | study: EMG produced TPA metagenomics assembly of the A metagenome-wide association study of gut microbiota in type 2... | reverse complement strand
TGTTTGGAGTGGCCGGTGAAACCTGCCTTTTCAAGCAGTTCAAGCACTCGGTCGAGTTTCTCGGAGAGACCGCTTACCACATGTGGCAGCTGGTCGAAGGTTGGTGGTGATGTTTCCATATTGGTGCGGTTTTGAATTGTTTTACGGAAATAGAACCGCACTGATTGAAAGTGAGTTGAAGGTAGTGTAGAAACACTTCAAAATAACCAGAAATAACCGTTTTAACAGCTCTAACCTATTGAAAATAAGGCTGCATTAATTACAGACTTTTCACATGGTGATTTAGGAAAATATGGAGTGATTTTGTGGTTAAAATTACTTATCACTCTAATTGCCGAGTCATCTCAAATGAACTGTCATTAAAAAGTTGTAAATTTGCAGTATGAGAAAGAGCACAAACAAAAGAGAGTCTAAGCATTGGCTGGTTTATGCGAATGCTTCACGGTGTAATCATTATGCTTCGTTGAAAGAAACTGGGTTCATCAGTTGGAAGAAAGAACGAAATAATTTTGCTATTGGGGATATTGTATATGTCTTCAGTTCAATAGAACGTAGGATTATTTTTAAGACAGAAGTTGTCGCTGAAGAAATGCGTTCAGACGGCGAGTATTGGGTTGAAACCCCGCCGATGCACATGACATGGAGATTAAAGGCTGTAGAAGAATATATCGGAGATTCGCTTGATGAATCCACTTTGAAATTAACGTGAGTTCGATATAAGAATTAGATAATTCTACAGTAAAACAATCAGCCATTTAGCATAATACTAAGTGGCTGATTTTCTTGGTATTCTCGCGAAAAATTCGTAAATTTATAGTGCCTAATTACAAGATTTACAAGAATTTGTGCTATGATTACCGAGAACAAAATTACTGAAATTTTCTGTCTTGCCGATGATTTCTGCAAGTATTTTTCATCAGAGATCAAAAAACATCAGATCTGTGATGGCAAAGTACATCGCAATAAGCCGGGACGGCTTTCGGATGCCGAGGTCATTACCATCCTGATTCTTTTCCACAGCAAGGGATTCAGATGCCTCAAACACTTTTACACGCAATATGTGTGCAAACACCTCACGCACCTGTTCCCTAAGACAGTATCATACAACAGGTTTGTCGAATTGCAAAAGTCCGTGCTGCTGTCCCTCACGGTATTCATCAAGGAAGTGTTGCTTGGGACTTGTACCGGGATTGCGTATGTTGATTCAACACCGTTGAGAGTCTGCAAGCACCAGCGCATACTTATCCACAAGACTTTCAAAGGTATAGCACAGCGGGGCAAGTGCTCGATGGGATGGTTCTTCGGCTTTAAGCTGCATCTGATCATCAATGACAAAGGTGAGATTCTGAACTTTATGTTCACTCCGGGCAATGTCGATGACCGTGAGCCATTGTATTCAGAGTCATTCATTGAAAACGTCAAGGGCAAACTCTGTGGAGATAAAGGATATATCGGCAAACAATTGTTTGAGTTTCTGTTCATGAACGGTATTCAGCTTATCACAAAAGTCAAGAACAACATGAGGAACTCGCTGTTGTCTGTATCCGACAAGATCATGCTTCGCAAAAGGGCCTTGGTTGAATCTGTCAATGACGAACTTAAGAACATCGCTCAAATTGAACACTCAAGACATCGGTCTTTCGCAAATTTCATAACCAATGCCTTGAGTGCCATTGCCGCATATTGTTTCTTCCCAAAGAAACCGTCTATCTCACTGGAGTTCGTGTCGGACAATCAATTGACGTTGTTCTGATTCCTTATATCGAACTCACGTGAAATTACATGGTTTCAAAGGAGGAAAAAGTCTCCAACATCCGATGTGTAATAATCAAGAGTTATTCGCTTATATAGAATCTCAGTTTGATAAATAATAAGCGACATCAAAACAAAATGATTGATTCTTTGCTCATGGATGCCGGCAAATTTGACTTGAAATTGTCAAATGGCTGGTCGCTGTGTAGCCATATGTAGTATAAAACAAAAAAGCGAATAGCCATGAAAAAGTCACAGCTATTCGCCAATACTATACAGTGAATGCCCTTATTATTTCCCGCTCTTCTTTTTTGCTGCCTCTAATTTTGCTTTAGTCTCTTCCTCCGCCAATCTTTTGGGGATAATATCAAGGTTGATGGTCTTGTAGCGTTTATAGTGCTCGAAAAGATAATTCATCTCTTTGGCACTGAGGAGAGGTATTCGGTCTTTGCCTGGATTCCTATCTGCAAGTTTTGCTATGATTGTTCCAACCTGAACAGTTCCGAAACTGTCTGCGAATACATTTTTGATGAACAAGGCAATATTTTCGCCTTTAAGTTTCAGGAATTTCCCGACATTATAGCCCAGATGCTTCAGGTCCTCTTTCGACAGGTGATTGCTACGTAACTGAACCGAATCGAATTGAGCTAACGGATTGACGGTCCATATTTTCGCATTATTATGAAGTTTATCCAGTTCGTGTGATTCCATAAACTGCTCCATTGTATGTGTGATATATGCACAAATAAACGACACTTGTTCAAGATTGTATAATTCTTCGTGGCGTTTCATCTTGTCAAATGCTTCATCACAACGCTGCTTTCGTGTCAGTATTTCTTTGTGTGATTCTATATTGTCTTTGTGCTTCTCATAGAAGTCACAGATTGGAGCTATGTCTTCAAGATAGTACACCGAACCGTCGGGGGAAACATACACTTCTTGCTCAGTTTCCTCTATCAAAGTAGTTCCATCCGGATTCTTGTGAACATTCTGAATGGGTACCGATGAGAAGAAACCAACATCTTCACCGTATTCTCGATTCTTTTTAACACGGGTAATCTGGTTCTCGTAATCATATCGTTCTTCCGCAGTCATAGAGTCAAGATACTCCTTGTATGCTTCTTCAAGTTCGGCATCATAATCTCCTGAATCGTTATAAGCTTTTTCAAGGAGAATCTCTTCATCAGATAGACCAATACCTACATAGGCTTCCTCTCCATCCGAGAAACGGATATGACGCATATCGTCTACAACTTCCAAGACCTCAAACGGTGCTTTGTTCGTTGATTTTTCAAAAGCTGCATTGACTTCCTCAATACCAGTCACATCTGAGTCGATCTCGGAATATTGCGTCATTGTTACTGATGGATCTTCAACTGAAACGTGCATTTCCTCACCGTTGGCTGTTTCAGCGATAGCCATGATTTCTTGCCGACGGAAAAGAGTTGAAAGGCGATTGAACACTTCTTCGATTACCGATTGGAAACCGAAATATAGACCGATTGTGAGGACAAAGAAAACGGCAAAGAGAACATTGCCGGTAAATTCGTCAGTGCCGAAACGGGTTATCGCAGCATGACGACCAAGTAAAGCCATGATGCCGCATCCGGCAATCACGGCACTCCAGATAAAAATTTTGTCCCGGGTAGGGGGAGCGTAGCTCCTCAAGCGCTGGGGCGTTTCCTTCATAAATAAATAGTGGGTTAAATATTCACGTCTTTATAGACAATTTAACCCACAGAATTGTTCGCTGAATGTTTTCTATTTCCTATTGATCTTCCTCATTCTACTCCATGACGGAAGTCCGCGTACAAGATGAATGATTGCGGCGATGCCCATTGCCATGCCAAACCAGTAATGCCACAATCCGAGATGAGGAATTTTGACGGGCGTAAGCAGCTTGACCGTACCTGTAAGCAGCGTGGCTATGAACAGGATAATCAGGAGCCAGGTGTAGGTGTAGAACCATCTGAATTTCTTCTTCAGGGCGTTCAGTATTTTTTGGAACTGTGCTCAATGGATAAACAGAAGTACCGTCATGGCATATCCGAATATCCAGTGAACAGCTTTTAATACGCCACGAGGCTGGATAATTATTCCGTGGCTTTTTAGATGCAGCATAATGCCGATAATCAGTGTGGCTGCAAAGGTAATGACCAATGCAATGCCGATGTTTGCTTTTGATTTCATATTCAAGGATATAACAAATTTATGACTTATAATTAGCCATTTAACCCACTGAATTGTTTGCTCTGGTAAGGTCGCAATTAATCGTGTTGAATGCGGAGATATTCCGCTATATCAATTTTTGCCTGGGTTATATCAGAATTTGAGAGTATAGGAATCAATTTATCAACCTCTTCAATAGGACGGTTCCACCATTGTAGACGCTCCAGCAAGTCTATCATTTCATCGTCAAATCTGCGGCGTATGACTTTTGCCGGATTGCCCACGGCTATCGAAAAAGGAGGAATGTCGGAGGCAACCGTGGCATTTGTGCCGATTATGGCTCCGTCGCCAATATGCACGCCGGGCATGATTGTCACGTTCTGCCCGATCCACACATCATTGCCGATGACTGTGTCACCTTTGAGAGGCAATTCATCCATTATAGGAGCAATCGCACCTCCCCAATCTCCTCCCATTATGTAGAAAGGATAGGTGGTGGCGCAGTCCATCCGATGATTGGCGCCGTTCATAATGAAAGTAACTCCTTTAGCAATGGCGCAAAAGTTACCGATTATCAGCCTATCACCGATGAACTCATAGAAATGTGTAACGTGTCCCTCAAATCTGTCGGCTCCGTCTATATCATCGTAATATGTATAATCTCCGATAATGATTCTCGGATTCTTCACCACATTTTTTATGTAGCAAATGCTCGGAATCGCAGGATTTGGAAATGCTTTGTCTTTGTCAGGATATATTTTCATGATTATAGAAATCTTTGCGAAGAAGGATGTATTATATAGAGAGCTTCAAATTCGGCATAATGGCATCTATCATGGGCTGGGGAACTTCACATTCCCTTGCCAAGAGAGGCCAGCGTGAAGACACTTCGGCAATACGGTCGATTATTTCAGTAGCTTCCTTTATATTGTTGTGTCTCGCAAATTCCAAAAGGTCTTGGCGGGTGATGTCGTCAAACTTTCCGTTTATTGACATCTGGTGCTGTGCTGTCCATCCACCCTTCGGATTATAGGCAAATCCCATGTCGTATGCCGGCGAAAGAGTCCATTTCCCTTGTCTGTCCATAAGGAAGGATATGTTTTTTGTGTGGTCATCCTGATTGCGGATTACAACGTTGAATACCATGCGACGATACATTTCCTGCGCCTGTGAGTATGGCAGTCTCAATGCTCTCATCACGTTGAACGCCTGCTCGTAAGAGTATGAACGGGGATTACGATAATCATAATGCGCTATACCACAGAGTGTCTGCATATGAATTTTCTCACCATTCTGACGGTCAAAACGCTTGGTGAGAAAATGGGCGCGTCCATTCTCTTCTATCAGACTGCAATCCGACATTTCTATGCCGCATTCCTTTACAAGCCGATAGAAAGAGTATTCCAGTCGGCCGAAATTCTGCGTTTCCCTGAATCCGGCTTCGGCGGTTACGCCATCAAGTTTGATTAGATAGTAGTCAAAGCCTTCAGGAGCTTCAATCTGTCCTGAACGGACTTCTCCGGTAAATGGATTGTAGGCTATGATGGCTTTGGCCCTCTGCCCTCCGGCAGAGGTGCCAAGGCGCACTATTTCGGCTATTGCCGCCTTCTTGTCCTCTTCAAGATTAGCTCCGAATTCTTCCTTTTCCGACAGTGCCTCGCTTGCCACTTCAACAAGGGAATCAAGTTCTATTCTTACATCGGGACCATAGGGCGCATCCATGGCCGGTTCAAACTCCAACGCTCCCATACAGCGTTTCCCAAGAAAACATAGCGTCTCCACAGCGTTCCCGCTGCTACGCCCGGTCAACGCAAGCCAGCGGTCGAACAATGCTCGTCCATAAGTATCGGGCAATGAATCGGCAAGCATACCGGGAAGTCCCTTGAACGTCTCACGACCTATGTCGGAGAATGAATATATCCTTCCCTGACGCACAGGCATTAGAATCGGCGAGGGTTCAAGACCTTTGCCTATGAAGCTTTCGGCATACTCGAAATGTGCCACCTGCCGGTTGTTGTCCCATCGGAATGTCCCGACGGGTTGACCATACAGGTTAACTCTTGCTATATCTACCATTCTGATTCCTCGGTATTAGATTGTGTGTGGGTCTTGTTGTTACCGCTTGCGCGTTTGCGCTGCTTCTTCTTGCTTGCTTCGACAAACTCGAAATATTCGTTGGGACTCATCTCATCTTCCTTGATGAGTGGCGAGAATACATCCAGTTCGCCAAGTATGCGAAGCAAGCGCATCAGGGAATCGAAATAGCTTATATCGCCTTTCTCGATTCTCTTTAATGTCGTCAATGAGACTTGCGCCTGTTCTGCGAGTGATGTCTGAGTGAAGTTCTGTCGGAGTCGCAGATGCCTTATTTTTTGTCCCAGCCGACGGCGGATTTCACTGTCAGGTAACATGTATATATTCTCTTCCATAGTCGTACTTGCGTCTATTAGGTTGCAAATATAGCAATAATAGCTCAAACTACGACTATTTTGTGCGATTTTTTTTGAGCCAGTCTGAAGATTATTGTCTATTTATAGGATGGTCAAAGATACCCTTCTGCCGAGACCCTCAAAGATTCGGAATAGGGTGCTGAGTTGGACATCGGCTTTGCCGTTTTCCAGCCGGGAGATATAGGTTTTCTTCGTACCGATACGCTCCGCGAGCTGCTGTTGTGTCAGCCCAGCTCTGAGTCTCTCTTCCTTCAAGGTCGCGGCGAGACAGAATGCTTGAGTCTCCTTATCAAACTCATCACGTTCCGGTGTGCCGACTTTCCCGTACTGCACGTCAAGCAGTTCATCCAAAGTCGTGCAATTCATAATCCGTTCGTCTCTATTTGTTTCCATGATTCTTAATTTGAGCACCTAAGTTAACTAAAAAGTTTACTTTGGCAAAATTATTTGTGAGTTATTTAAGAGAGATTGAGTTGGCGGCATCACGTTTTTTTTGGTTGACCACCTCGGCGTAGATCTGAGTCGTGGCCACGTTTTTATGCGTGAGCATTTTGCTGACGGTGTAGATGTCCGTGCCGTTGGTAATCAGAAGGGTAGCGTAGGTGTGGCGGAGGCCGTGAAAGGTGATTTTCTTCTTGATGCCCGCATCTTTGAGCCATTTTTTGAATGGTTCGCGGGTATGTGCGCGACTCAGTCCCTTGAATACCATGCCGCGGCCAGGTTCTCCGCAATACGACAGAGCTTCATCACTCAACGGCAGTGTCGCTTGTGTCTTAGTTTTCTGTGTACGAATGCGCATACAGTAGCCGCCGTCGGGTGACACTTCGATATTCTCCCAACGGAGCTGAAGAATATCGCTGATGCGTAACCCGGTCATACAGGCGAACAGTGATGCACGTTTCAGCACATCCACTTTGCACGGGGTGGCTGCCAGACGTTTTACCTCCTCGATTTCGAGATAGTTGATTTTCGGATCCTCCCATTCGATGCTGTCAAGATAATCATTGACGTTCTCTTTTAGCCAGCCCTCCTTATACGCTATCTTCAGCAGGGCTCGGAATGTAGACCAATATCCGGCGGCAGAATTGCGAGAAATTATATTCCCGGACTGCTTGACCCGGATTTTGAGAATGTAGGTGCGGAAATCGTTGCAGAGACCGATTGTGACATCTTTCATCAGACAGCGGCCATTGCAGAAATCCTTGAAGTGCTTGTAGACAATCTCCCATTTCTGATATTTCACCTTTGTCTTTGCCTCGAAATACGCCAGAAAGTCGGCATGTTTCTTGGTGCGGTCGAGAAAACCGAACTCCTCGTTGATGATAGCCAGTTCACGGGTGGCACGGATGCCGCGGGCTTTGAGCATGATTTCCTCGTTGTAGTCAAGCTCGAACTTGTTCTTCGGATTGCCGAAGAGATACAGGCCGAGGAACTCCCGGCGCGACATCTTCTTGATGTGCGGATTCCATATCGGCGGGTAGAAGTCGAGGTAGAGCGACAGTTTGCCGCTGCGCAGTTTTTCCTGACGGAGGGTAACTTTGGTGATGGTTGCAGATTCCATATTATACTGTTTTTAGAATTATAATGTGCAAAGGTAGAAGGTGGTTACGCAGTGAGAAAAATCACCGGATTATAACCGAATCTCGGGGTTGAACAATGCCTCTAACTCCTTGGCGTTCAGTTTTACATACTTGCCGCAACGAAGCTTGGTTATCTTGTATGTCTTGACATAGTGATAGAGCTGATCGCGCGTCAGAGAGTATTTTTCCATAGCATCGACCACCGAAATAAACTCTACATCCTCGGCGGACTTGGCCCCTTTCGCCACATCGAAATGATATTTGGAGTAATATACCTTCGGCCCCTCCTTGCGCTTTGGTATGCCGATTTTGGAGACAAGAGAATATATCGCTGAGAGGGTCATCCCATACTTTTCTTGAATATCCTCAACCGAATACCATTCGGTAATCTCCGGATTCTCCTTTCTCGCCGAGAACAGCCGGTCGATATGGCTCTTGCTGAAATAAGCCTTGCCACGAAGGATAGTCTTCGGCACATTATTCTCGGCAACAACCTTATATATCCAAGAATCCTTCACACCGAATTTCTCACGAATCTCGGCACGGGTATAGAACTCGTTTATCATTTTCTTTTCATTGGATTCCCTCTTTTTGTATGGGGAGCCATCGAGCATTTTGTTGATACTATCACGCTTAATAAGAGTCAAGCGAGAACTAAGTTTGGCAGCTACCAAATCACCGCGATAAATCAGTTTATATACACCCTGCCGGGTCATACCCAGTACTTGCGCCGTTTCTGCGACTGTCAAATAATCTTTCTCATTGATAGCAGATATTTTTGAGGGCACCGCTGAGTTTGCCTGTTGTATCTTCTGCTGCCTCATTCGCTCTTTATAGGAGTGTTCCGCACATCGCTTCGAGCAGAAACGAGTGACGGTTGTTTGAGCGGTGAATTGTTTGCCACACCACTCACAAGTTTTCTCAATTCTAATGTTGCTACTCATTTCATTTGTGGAGATTTCTCCGTTGTTTGTAAATGTTCGTAAACCATTGACAACTATTGTCAACTTTCTCCACCACCTTGCTAACGCTTGGGGTGAAATGAGTCGCTGTCGTACAAAATCCGTACAAAATGGTGCATAAAAACGCCTAACACTGACAGTTATCAGCATTAGGCGTTCTTGTAAGAGTTAAGTTTTTTCGCTCAGTAGCAGTCAATTGCTATCGATATAAATCATTGATAATCAACTAATTACTTACCGATGCAAATTCTTCACCAAATTATCAGTCAGGCAAATGCCATTAAAAAGGTACATAGCAGGTAGCAGAAGTTAAATTGAAGTTTATTGCAAATTTAACTCTTTGAATATCAATGAATAATATTCATTTGTTTGTACCTCGGTTATTTCTAATCGTTGTCATTTCGACAAAGTGGTAATATTCAAGAGATTAAGTCTTGTTTTTGCGACCTCAGTCGCTCAATGCAAAATTACTAATTTTATTCGAGGTACAAAAATATAATCTTATGTTCTGGAGCATTTTAATGACGATTTTTGAGGTCATAATGCCTTCTCCCTCAAGGCCGAATACAATAGGTAAGGTGACTTCTTTAATGAACAGTCGGGCAAATCCATTCGTTAATTGATATAAACAAATATATAAATGACGACGCACTCTATCCCCGCCTTTTATCGTTCTCTGAGCCAAAAGTTTCAGGGGATAGATCCTTATGTGTCCACTTGGGACGATATAAAAATAGAGCAGTTGTTGTCCATTGAAGTCTTTTTGAACGAAAGCATAGAGGCATTTCAAGAGATGGTGATAATTGATAAGATGAACGGCTATGCCGCATCATCAATTATAATCAGTGTGCATCGAACCTTGAAAACCTTTATGGCATGGGCTGAATCATTGCCGACAGAATATATCAACCATACATCAGAGAGTGATACGAAAGAGGCTCGGCTAAGAGAAATAGCGTTAGTTATAGAGTTTCTATGGCTGACATGGCTTATTACTGAGTATGAACCTGTAATGAGAGAGGCAAATGCCAATCTTGTTGTGCTGCCTATAGAAGAACGGACCAGAATTGCCAAAGAACACAAGGAAGAAAGCTGCCTTGATGAACGGAGGGAAAAGTTATTTGAGTGTATAATTGGTGCGTCTCCGAAAGAGAGGGAAATAATATTCAATACTCTTGCCTCTGTTGTCAGTGGTAAGGGTGGCAAGGATCTTGCGCCATATCTCAAAGCAGCCATTGAGTTAAATCTACTCTCAAGAACACCCGACTTCCCCTCGATGAAAACTTTCTGGGGAATTACTAAAACACAGCCGGCTCTGAGCAGATACCTTTCATTTGATGATTGCAGTTGTTCCGAGAAAATCATAGAGGAAAAGAAGAAAGAAATCATGTATGCTTTAAGCTCAAAGCAGTGACAGTCACTAATATGACCTATTGGTAAAAGTCGGTTAAAGTTAACTTCGTTTAGCTTAACCGACTTTTACTATATTTTACCATTCGGGGGTTCGACCTATTTTAATTTTGCGTCAGAAAACAATAAATATCGACGCATATGGATACATCGATTTTAATCCCGAACCCCTCATATCAGGCAGGACCATTCGAAAGATATGTCCAAGAGCTATGTCGCCAATATGTGACAGCACAACTCCAAGAAATCAACACGGAGAATATTCCCGGGCTGACCGGGAAAAATGAAAGGTTCCTGACAAAACGAGAGGCAGCCAGCCTTATCGGAAAGGGAGAAAAGATGATTGATAATTATAGGAAGAAGGGCCTTCCGGCACATATGTTCGGAAGAACTCCTATGTTCCTTGAATCCGAACTTATCTCTTTCTTGGAGACCTATATCCGTAAGAGTCATATAGAGAAATAACCTCAACATAAAAAAGATGAGAAATGTTTTTTACCTTGGGGACTCTAAGTTCCAGTTTGGAGCAGATGGCCTTAAAGAATATGATATATCACAGAAAGTGCTACCGTTTCCGGCAGAATTGACGGGAACCGTTAAAGGCACTCCACTGCGAATATCTGACAGGCTCCTTGGTTTGCGCTCTCAAGACACTATGATAGCCTTGGCTACCACGATGTTGACCGCAGTGACACTCTTAATTAAATGATGAGCCATGAAGAGATACGCCAAATATGTCGAGGCTCATCAGTCACTCGTCGAGTTAAGCAAGCAACTTGCGGAATTGCCATCACCAAGGTCAAAATTCTTCAACTATTTGTTGGGATTGACGAATCTTGCTCCCAACACATTAAAAATGGTGTTATGCACCACCGACTCCGGAATTGAACCTGGTAGGGAAGTAAAGAAGCTGTTGTCAAAGGAACTTAATGTGTCTGAACAAGCATTGTTCCCTGAAAATCGGCAAACAGCGGGTTCGCTTGTGTCCATGTATAAGGGTTTTTCCAATAAGACCCTCGAATATGATGAATTCGTTAAAGACATCTGCACAACAACAAAAGCCCCACGAAAAACTGTAATAAGCTGGATTTTTGGGAGGCGTAGCCCTCGGGCCCATGCTAAAAAGCGCATAGCGGCCCTTCTTGGATCATCTTTGTCTCACCTTTTTCCTGAAAGGGAACAAACAGATAAGGCACGATGAAACATCTTCCCATAAATCCAGAAAAGTGGTACAGACCACAAGAGTTAGTTCGGCTGCTACAACGAACCGCCGATGCCATCCTCCATATAGTAAGAATCAAGGGATGCTCAATACGAGTCATCAACGATGAGCTGCAAGTCTATGGCAAGGATGTACTCGACGCCATAAATGGTAAAAATAAGAATAGATAGGAATATGTATAACTCCGGATTCGTAATCGTATATCGAGATGAAGTAGAGGACTGGCTTTGGCAGGATCCACAGCTTTATCACTGGTGGAGCTTTCTAAGGATGAAAGCCACATCGAGGCCATGCCTTCAAACTGTCGGGAGAACCAGAATCCGGGTTAGACTTAACTACGGAGAATACGCCACTACCATTTCGTATCTTGCTCGTATATGGGATGTGGATGAGCGTACTGTAACCTCTTTTCTTGATTTGATAGAGGAAGATGGACGGATTGAGGTCAGAAAAGAGAACGGCATCTCAATAATAAAGATTGTCGGTTATGAACGATTCTCGCCCCCTGCCGGCTATTTTGCCAAAGGTATCAGACGAACCAACTCCAATTCAATGGGAGTTGAAATGATGGCTGAAACGCAAAGTCGAATGAGTGATGATTTGGAGAATCCAATCCATTCGCAGCCGCTTGGCGATATGTCAACCGAAGTCCAGAGTGGAATCCCGTCAAATAGTATAATCTTAGAAGAAGAAAAAATTAAAAATAAATCTCCTTCTCCTGAGCGCGAGGCTGAGTTTTTTGATAAATTAAAAAATTCAGAAATAGCCTTGGAGCAAATTGCGATGAGCTTGCAACTTCCAACTCAGTCCGCAGTTTTGGAGCAGCTGCAAATATTTGAGAAATTCGTTATGGGAGATTCAAGTAAATTTCATCAGAATTACTCAGATTTTACATCCCATTTCATGAGATGGTATAATCGCTGCCGGGCGTCCAACGAATCTCGAAATTCAAAAAAATATACAGATGGAACAAAAGAAGAAAAAACAAGTGTGCCCCGAAGATCTGCATCGCAAAGACGCGGCTCCGAAGGGAGCGGGCGAAATCCAGACGATTACGACCAACCGTTTCCCGATTTCCCTGGCTGAAGAAGAGATGTATGACTGTGCCAAAAAATCAATCAGGGAGATTGTGTTTGACCGAGGTTATGATAATATCTCCTTGGCTGAGGAAGACGAACAGTTCAGTGCTTTTCTTGCAAGATTCTTGGTGCAGGATGATTATCATACCGGATTTCTGATTTGGGGAAAATCCGGCTGTGGCAAAACAACGCGGCTGAAAGCGGCGGAGCTGCTTCTGGAGTTTACTAAGGCTTTTGACCCGGAACTTGAACTTTCGGTAAAATTTACTTCAGCTTATGACATGGTCTTCCCATACGCCTCAATGGAGACCTTCGATAAGCTTTGTATGGCAGATTTCCTTATACTCGATGATCTCGGCAATGAACGAGGCATCGGAGAAAATCTGCAGCTTGCTCAGTCGCTTATCGGAGAATTGCTGATTAAGCGTTACGATGCAAAGCGTCCCACGATAGTCGCTTCAATCTTTGACATCCATAATATTGGTGACATATATGGCCTAAAAGTCGCTGACATTATCCGCGAAAGTTACTATGTGACCGAATTGTCAACAGATTTCCGTCGGGATATAATCAACACGTTCTCAGGATTATGAAAAGAAAAGATGCGCCACAGGCTCTCAGTGATATTTTACTGAAAGACATAGGACTGAATATAAACGAGCTGACATCTGCTGTTGAGGCCAGCAGAAATTTTCGCAAAGCGTTTCCAATCCTGCGTTTTGAGATGACGCACAAAGCTGCGTTTTTGTTGCTCCTCAGATGCTACCAGTATGAGGTTCAATCCCGCAATTGTGTGTTCGAACTTGAAGAATGCACAATCGATGTTCTCAAGAACATATCCGGACACATGGTGGAAAAGACACCTAAGCCTGGTTTGTTGTTGTGTGGGCTCCATGGCAATGGTAAGACTACCATGGCAAGGGCCGTAATTAGGATGATTCAGGATTTGAATAACCGTGGACAACTCAAGTTCATGGGCGAATATTTCTCTGTTGAAACTCGCTATATCAAGGCAACGGATATCTGCACCTTGCACAAGGCTGAAGATTATCATTCGATTCTGAATCTTAAACAGACTCCATTTCTGGTAATCGATGACCTGGGCGAAGAAGCTAAAGAGGTTCTGGTTTATGGTACTCCCATATACCCTGTCCGAGAAGTGCTTGAGGCCAGATATGATACCCTGAAATTCACCATCCTCACGTCCAATCTTTCTCCGAAAGACCTTCCGGAACACTACGGTTGGCGTGTGGTGGACCGATTTAAGGAAATGCTTCACCAAGTAGCGTTCAAAGGGAAATCTTATCGAAAGAGGGAAAGAACTGAGAATAAAGAAGAAAGACCCGAATCTAATAAAGAATAGGGATAATCAACATGTTATAAGAATGAAATTCATAAACTTAAAACAGTTCCGACAAGACAGGAGTCTTAGTCAGAAAGAGCTGGTGGTTATCACCGGCTTACCACAAAGTACGGTATCTTATATTGAAAATGGATACCAGGAAATACGAGAGAACCAACTGGAAGTATTGAAGAAGGCATTTCCGGATGCCGATTTCGCCCGATATATCTATATGAGTGCCTCATATCCGTATCTGACGAATGCAAGACAGCATGATATAGAAGCAAACAGAAAGTTCCGGGGGGATTGGTCAAGACCGACTCCATTGGATAAAATTGAAGGGATGGACATCCTTATGCAGATGGGTCGCGCTTCAGTATCGTTCGATGGCGATATTGTTCTTGACCGTAATGACGGCACATTTCTGAATCTCGGCTATTATGTAATCGAGCCGGATTTGTTCGGGGATAGAGACCTGATAGACCATCTGACCGAAAAAGAATGGTTCAATGATGAACTCTACGAGGACTTCAAGAGATGCTATCTCATCGCTTGTCGTCTTGTGGGCAAACGCCCTGTAAAGCAAATAAAGATGGAGTATTAACAGCGACAATGATTTGCTTCAAAAACGAGGGACAGCGGGAGATCGTGAGATTTCTCGCTGTCAATTTTAGAAAAAGGGCATGAAATTAAGATTGAGATAGCGGATATGTGAAATAAATAATGTAACTTTGCAAATAGAAACCGTGGTTGCGGAAACGGCGGTTGTTATTTTAGACGAGCATATGAAATTCTTTGACCGAAAAGAGGAAATCGCCACTCTGCGTAAGATTAGGAATAATGCAGAGAATAATGCCCAGTTCACCGTTCTTACAGGACGCCGCAGGATTGGCAAGACATCACTTGTCCTGAAAGCATACGAGGACAAGCCATTTCTCTATTTTTTTGTCGGCAGAAAAGCTGAAAGCCTGTTATGTGAGGAATTCCGAAATGAAGTCGAAGAGAAGTTAGGAGTGAAATTAGGTGGTACGCCGTCAGGATTCGCCGAGTTGTTTGATTATCTGATGCAGATGTCAAAGCAACAGAGTTTCACACTGTTTATCGACGAATTTCAGAATTTTGTGCGCGTAAATCCAGCAGTTTTCAGCGATATACAGAAAATTTGGGATCTCAATCATTCAGAATCACGAATCAACCTTATTGTATGCGGCTCTGTCTATTCAATGATGACAAAGATATTCCGTGACAAGAAGGAGCCACTGTATAACCGGCAGAACCGCTTCATGACCATCCATGCGTTCAAGCCGTCGGTGCTGAAAGAAATACTCGATGTTTACCATCCGGATTATACAAAAGAGGATCTACTCGCTTTATATACTTTTACCGGTGGTGTCGCAAAGTATGTGGAGCTGCTGATTGATGACAATGCCATGACACTTGACGCGATGGTTGAGAGCATGATAAGTTCGGATTCGATATTCATCAACGAGGGACGGTCAATACTTATTGAAGAATTTGGAAAGGATTACGACATATACTTTTCAATATTGTCAGCCATAGCGTCTGGCAAGACGCGCCGCAGTGAAATAGAATCAATTATCGGAAAGCCCATCGGCGGATATCTGACCCGGCTCGAGGATGATTACGGAATCATAGTAAAACAGATTCCTGTAGGTGCAAAAGCCTTGAGCAAGAACGCGGTGTATATCATCAACGATAATTTCTTTACTTTTTGGTTCCGGTTTATTTTCAAATATACGCATATTCTCGAAATCGGAGGATACAAACAGTTGCGTGCATTGATAAAAAGGGATTACCCGACATTTTCGGGGCTTATTCTTGAAAGATATTTCAGAGCAAAGGCGATCGAGAGCGAAAAATACACGCTAATCGGAAGATGGTGGGACCGAAAAGGAGAAAACGAGATAGATATGGTCGCCGCCAATGAGTTTGACAAGACAGTGGAAATCTATGAGATAAAGCGAAACCGAAAGAATATAGATTTTACGGATTTGGAAGAAAAAGTGAAAACTATGCTCACGGCCGTTCATCTTTTCAATGGCTACGATATTGAGACCAAAGGGCTTGATATGCAAGATATGTAGGTAGGAAAGATACTCTTGTCATTATGATACAATAGAGAATAAGACTTTTCTTAAACAGCAACCACGGTTTTCGCAACCGTGGTTGTTGTTTGTTGAAGGAGGGTTATACCTCTTGAAACTCATGCAGATATATGTATGCGTCGGGATGTTCTTCAGACCAAGCGGAGTTCAGACCCTCGATGTCTTCGCATGTTATGATATTGGTATCCGCGATTTTCTCGATGTAGCGGAACGCATCATCAATGTTTTTGAAATACTCGTGAAAGTATTCCTCTTTGGGAGTGCAGATGTCAACGTAATAGTTATCCGAGAACCATTTTTTCTCAGGATGGTCTCTTTTAAGATAGACCTCACACCCCGATTCCTCGCCGATGAAGTACGCGGAAAGAGAGTCATACATGAAGCAGATGAAATCCCATGCCTCGTATATAGGGTCCCATGCGCTTTCAAGACTGAAACTGATACAGTCTTGCTCTCTTTCCAATTCATTCCACCATCCCCTTACATATAGATGTTCGGGGATTTTCTCGTTGAGGGCTTCAACGATATGTCCGACCCAGTTACCATTTTCTTTTTCTTTCTCCAGTCGGCTCATAAGTTCATAGAGAGCGTCAAGTTCCGATGCTTCGCCTGTGATGCGGTAAGTGCTGTAACAATAGTTTGCCATATTATTTGCAGTTTAAGTTGTTTTTTATCCCTCCCCTTGTCACCCTTTCGGTTCATCAGGAGGTCGGTCTTTCCGATTTTCAGGCATTACAAGGGAGGCGATAGCGGACAATAAGACAAATTCACGGCGTAGCAGTGACCTCCGGGTCTCGATTTGGCATTTGTTCCGGCCTCCAACTTTGCCGCAGAAAACGGATGTCCGGCATCACAATGAAAGATGAAAGACATAATCGAATCCATTGTCATTCCGGTGACGGTGGATTTTGCATTATAAAGGGGCCGAAAACACTGCGCGAGTGCCGAAAATCGGTGCCGATTTTGTGATTTTCAAAAAGAGAATTAAATAAAAGGCTGTGAATCAGAGAATAATTCCAATTCAGCAAAAGAAGCATTTACTTTGCTGCACAATTTGAAAAACGAACTTATAAAACCGATCACATGAGCGCATTTGGAATATTCGCACTTATCCTGACAACCGCCTATATCATCTACTTCTCGGTAGTGATAATACGCGATGTCACATCAAGCCGGAAGTCAGCGGAGGAAAACTCCGGGGCAGAGACTTTCGACACAACCTTTGCCGGGGAGCAATCCGTGGAAGTCACGGAGACGGAAACCGGTTTTTCTGTCGGCGACAACAGTGTCAACGCCGTACCGGTAGCGGTTATAGAAGACCCCTTACCGGATTCTTTTATTTCGGAGTCGGATAAAGATGATCAGGCCCTTGCTCTAAACGATAAATTTGCTGCAGAGACACAGGACATTGAGCTGAGTCTGACTTATGAAAAGAAGTTCACCGATGATGAATATCATGAAATGTTACAGGGAAACAGTGGACAGATTGACAATGAAGGATGTCTGATCACGCGAATCCCGGCCGAGGAATCTGCAAAGACCCAAGCCGAGGATGCGCCTGCTGTTGACGAGTATTAAGCGGTGGATTCCGCAAAGCCTTGTCGCACTCGCCCTGTTATGTGCAGAGACTGCTGCTGCCAAATGCGGGGGTGTCGATTACAGCTGGGGAGCCGATGCGCTTGCAAGACAGCATGACTTCGTGGTGACGATGATGCTCTATGTCCTATACCTTATCTATGCGATAGCTTCTATTGTAGTCATCTATTCAGCACTCCAGATCTACATAAAAATGAACTCCGGCGAGGACGGAGTAAGGAAAGAAATCATGATGGTAGTCGGGGCGTGTCTGTTCCTGATAGGCGCGTCAACGGTCTTCCCGGCTTTCTTCGGATACAGGATATAGTTTCCATAATCAATAATATACACAAAACCAATCATTTAATTTCAAAACCAAACAAACCAAAATTCACCAGATTTTATGATTAAAAAAATCGCAAACAAACTCAAAGGCTTCTTCGGAAGCGAGCGCGTGCAGATGTTCTGCATGATGATGATTGTCGGCTCCGTGGCCGTGTTCGCCCAGAACGCCGCCGGCAACTACGAGGCGGGTACCACCGCACTTACTACAGTCACGGAGGAAATCGCCAAGTATGTCCCCATCGTCGTCAAGCTCTGCTACGCCATCGCCGGTGTTGTCGCCATCGTAGGCGCTATCAGCGTCTATATCAAGATGAACAACGAGGAGCAGGATGTCAAGAAGTCGATCATGATGATTGTCGGTGCCTGCATCTTCCTCGTGGCCGCAGCCCAGGCTCTGCCTCTTTTCTTCGGTGTGTGACCTGTGGCGAATACCGGCGAAGAAAACTATCCGTCCTATCCCATGTTCAAGGGGCTTCAACGGCCTCTTGAACTGATGGGACTGCAGGGCCGCTACATCTACTGGGCGGCAGCCGCAGCCGGTGGCGCGATTGTGGGATTCATCGTCATGTATATCGTCATCGGTTTCGTGGTGGGGCTGATAACCCTCGTAGCGGCGGTCGCGGTAGGAGCCGCCCTTATAATGCTCAAGCAGCGCAAGGGTCTCCATTCCAAAAACAACGACAAGGGAGTGTTCGTCTATTGCCGTTCCAGAAGTCTATAAACCAATCATTAAAGCAACTCTTAACCAAAATTCAAACCAACTCATTACGAAAGATGTCAATCCGATATTCATATATGATAGGTGTCGCCCTGATATGCGGTTCTTGCGGCAGATCAGATGAAAAGCGTCCCTCGCTGGAACAGACCAGAGCTGCCATTGAGGTACGGGAAGCCTGGCGTGATGAACTGAAGCCGGTGGAAATCACTGCTTCGGGAGCAATCACGGGAGCTGACAGAATCGGGGTGAGACTGACTTCTGACGGCAAAACGGACTTCCTTTCGTTTGTAGGGACGCCCGAATGTTTCAAACCGGAACAGCCCTCGCTGATGGCCGACACCGCCTCGGTGGTCAGTGCCTGCTGGCCGCAGTCTTTCTCCGACACCTTGTCGCTGACCGCACCCTTCTCGGACAGAATCTTCGGATACGAGTCCGGAAGGGCGGTCGGTGCCAGGCTGTCTTTACAAATGAAATTCCAGAGTTCGATGGCCCTGCTGCGGTTCTGTTTTGAGAGCGACAATCTTACCGATGTCCTTGAATCTCTGACACTCAAAGGAGAATACATCGCAACTCACGGGAAATATATCCCTTACAATGGAAAATGGATTGAAAAGTCAGGCGAAGGAATGCCTGTGGGGATTGATGCTGACTGTCTGGCTAACAGCGGTCGCAGTCATGATTTTTACCTTATTCCTTGCGACGCTGCTTCGGACATTGTTCTGTCGGCTATGGTCAACGGCAAGGAATATCTTCTCAAGACTAAAATCCCGCCACTGTCCGCAGGAAGCATGACTCAGATAAATCTCAAGACGGACAAAACCGGGCAGCTTCTGCCAAAATCCTCATGGGTTGACAACCAGTATAAAAGAGATCTTCGCAAAGTCGCAGTTGTCGATGTCGTCAGAACCGGTCATTATCTTCGGAAAGACGGACTTGTGGTGGCAAAACGTGACACCATGACTGTCGCTGTCGTATTCCAGACGGACGGCAGACACGGCAAAGCCGTTGCCATAGAGGATGTTCCCGGCACATTCTGTTTCGGTGACAAGAACCTTACAAGCGGTATAATCTTCGGGACCATTGACGGACAACGTAACGAAGGCATCATCAATGATTCGTCGTCATCTGAAGAAGAACGGCTCATATATAAGCCTGAAATCCCATACTCCGAAAACACGGCTTTCGGGCATAAGGATGGTGCGGAGCTGACTTCTCGACTGCTCAATAAAAAGAAAGGGAAAGAAGACGGAACCATGTTGGCCGAAATCGAGAAGTATCATTGCAGCTACATCCCGACTGTGGCAGAGATGGCTCAGATGTTCTTTCTGTTCCAGCCATACGCTCATTCGCATCTTCCGGAACTGATTGAGCCTTTCAACGGCGAGTATCTGACTTGTTCCGAATCTTCCGACCATAACTATTACGGCATCGAAATGGGTAAGGGCATTGTAATGTCCAACTACTCAAAACAATATGCCAAACTCAAACTAAGACTTTTCTATTTATTCTGACTATGACCCTATACGTCATCATAATCTGTCTGGCGATATGCCTCGGTATGGCTATTTCCGTATGGGCCTTCGGAACCGGCGGGAAGCGTAGCCGTATCTTCCATGACATCTATTTCACTATCGAGGAAACGGATGGCATAGGAGTGGTATATACCAAAACCGGCGAAGTCTCGGCTATCTTGAAAATGGAGAATCCGGTGGCAAAGTTCGGCGGCAACATCGATGCCTATTATGAATATACCAAACTGTTCGCAGCCATATGTGCGACACTCGGCGAAGACTATGCCATTCACAAACAGGACATCTTTACCCGTAAGGGTTTTGCCGACGAGGACGGTGAGAACCGCGAGTTCCTTTCAAGCTCCTACTTCGAGTATTTCAAAGGACGCCGCTATACCGATTCCTTTACTTACCTGACAATCACGCAGGAGTGCAAGAAGAGCCGCCTGTTTAGCTACGACAGCAAGAAGTGGCGCGACTTCCTTGTGAAAATCCGCAAGGTTGCCGACCAGTTGCGCGATGCCGGCATAAAGGCGCAGTTCCTCAATAAGACAGAGGCTTCCGATGTCGTTGACCGCTTTTTCGCTATGGACTTCGCCAACAAACGCATATCCTTCAGCACATTCAGGGCTGACGAGGAAAGCGTCGGCATGGGCGACAGGAACTGCAAGATTTACTCGCTTGTAGATGTTGACTGCATCAACCTCCCGACGCAGATCCGTCCGTTTACAAAGATTGAGGTCAACAACACCTCTCTGCCTGTTGACCTGATGTCGGTGCTTGACTCTATCCCGGAAATCGAATCGGTGGTGTATAACCAGATGATATTCATGCCGGGACAGAAGCGAGAGCTTTCCATTCTCGACAAGAAACGTAACCGTCATGCCTCCGTACCCAATCCGGGCAATCTGATTGCGGTTGAAGATATCGAAAAGGTGCAGGAAGTCATTGCCCGCGAGAACAAGCAGCTTGTCTATGCCCATTTCAATATTATGGTGACCTGCAGGAAAGGAGTTGACTTGCAAAAACCGACCAACCATCTTGAAAACGTGTTCGGGCGTCTCGGCATCCATATTTCCAGAAAGAGCTACAATCAGTTGGAACTGTTTGTAAACTCCTTCCCCGGCAACTGTTTCAGGATGAATCCGGAGTATGACCGCTTCCTCACCATATCGGACGCCGCCATGTGTCTGATGTATAAAGAGCACGCCCAGCACTCCGAGGACACGCCTCTGAAAATATACTACACCGACCGCCAGGGGGTTCCCGTCGCCATCGACATATCCGGCAAAGAAGGAGCTAACAAGCTGACTGACAATTCAAACTTCTTCTGTTTAGGGCCTTCGGGCAGCGGCAAGTCGTTCCACATGAACAGCGTTGTGCGCCAGCTCCATGAGCAGAACACAGATGTCGTGATGGTGGATACGGGTAACTCATACGAGGGTCTGTGCGAATATCTCGGCGGCAAGTATATCTCATATACGGAGGAAAAGCCAATTACAATGAACCCGTTCAAAATCAACCGGAACGAGTACAACATTGAGAAGATTGACTTTCTCAAGAACCTTGTCCTCCTGATATGGAAAGGGTCTGACGCAAAAATTCCTGAGATTGAGTTCCGTATCGTGGAACAGATCATCATCGACTATTACGATGCCTACTTCAATGGGTTTACAAGGTACACCGATGAACAGCGCGAGGTGCTGTTGAAAAACCTGTTTGCATCTGCCAGCCGCAAGAACACCAATATGTCTCCGAAAGATGTGGACGAGATGGTGCGCAAGCAGATTGAGGTATTGGAGAAACGCCGCGCGGCTCTCAAAGTAACTGAACTGAGTTTCAACTCGTTCTTCGATTATTCTTTTGACCGTCTGGAGCAGATATGCACCGAAAACGACATCACCACAATCAGTTACTCCACCTATTCCACAATGCTCCAGCCATTCTATAAAGGCGGCGCATACGAGAAAATTCTCAACGAGAATGTTGATTCCACTCTCTTTGACGAGACATTCATTGTCTTCGAGGTGGACGCCATCAAGGAGAACAAGAAACTGTTCCCCATCGTGACCCTGATTATCATGGATGTGTTCCTCCAGAAGATGCGCCTTAAAAAGAACCGCAAGGTACTTGTAATCGAGGAGGCATGGAAAGCTATCGCATCCCCGCTTATGGCCGAGTATATCAAATATTTATACAAAACCGCCCGTAAGTTCTGGGCATCCGTCGGAGTGGTGACGCAGGAGATACAGGACATCATAGGCTCTGAAATTGTCAAGGAGGCGATCATCAACAACTCCGATGTCGTGATGCTGCTTGACCAGTCGAAGTTCAAGGAACGCTTTGACGAGATAAAGAAGATCCTGGGCCTTACCGATGTTGACTGCAAGAAGATTTTCACCATCAACCGCCTCGAAAACAAGGACGGCCGGTCATTCTTCCGGGAGGTATTCATCCGCCGTGGCGCAGTCGGGAATGTATTCGGCGTAGAGGAACCACGCGAGTGCTACATGACCTATACCACTGAACGTGCCGAAAAGGAGGCCCTCAAACTCTATAAACGGGAACTCAGGTGCTCGCATCAGGAAGCGATAGAAGCCTATTGCCGGGACTGGACGAAATCCGGCATCTCAAAATCCCTCGCCTTTGCCCAGCGTGTGAACCACGAAGGCAAAGTGCTTAACCTCTGATATTTCAAATCACTTAAACAAAACCAATACATTATTTATGATTTCTCTCATTTCAATCGAAGAATTTGTGGATAAGATCTATCCGCCTGTTCATGGCCGACGCACCGCGTATGCCTGCAAACTTGTTAAAGCCCTGCGAAATGCAGGCATCACCGACCTGAAGACTCTCGTGCGTCATCAGCCCGAAGCCTTGACCGCAATCCGCAACATCGGCCCGGTATTCGTGGCGCAGACCAAGCATCATCTTGAAAAGGCCGGCTTTTCTTTGGGCATGACCGATACAGACCTCAAAAACGTGATTCTTTCCCGACTTTAAGACCGATCTAAGATGAACCGTATCCTGCTTATATTAATAATGTGTCTTGCCGGAGTGACAGCTTCGGCCCAATATGCCAATCTCAATATCGACGCCAAGACGGTGGCTGCGATGGCTTCGGCATACGGTGTGGAGACCGGCACCGAGGCTTACTATAATGAGCAGGTGAAGAAGATTCTGGAGAAATACACTTCTGCGGAAGTGGCGGCAGCGGCCATATTCTCATCTAAATTTCTCGACCGCAAGGCCCTTACCGACCTCGGTATATGGAGCAGCTCGACCGAGAACTACTATTACAGGCGCATCTACCGTATGGTGGCCACCAAAATCATTCCGAAGATTGTGGTGGTCGCCCGGCTGATGCTGGAGCAGCCGCACAACGCCCTCTATTGGGGCAGCTATCTGATGAAGATCTGCGATGAGACCAAGGCATTGTGTATGCAGTTTGAATCGGTTGTGACAAACAGCAGGCTGGGATTCAGCGACATCAAATTCCTTGAGCTCAATCCGCAAATCAGAGAACTTTTTGAGTTCGCGCAATACAACATCATCAACTGGGACAATATGCAGAAGATGCTTGCCGAGGCTCCGGACCATTTCACCAAGGAAAACCTGAAAGCGGATGCCGAGAGCCTCTACAACATAGCGGTCGGCATAGCATCAAGCACAGCCGAGAACATTATGAACCAAGTATTGTCCGGCTCGGATTTCAGCGGTCTTATGCAGGGTAAGATTACCGGCATCTACGATGCGGTGGTGAGCTGTGAACGCATATACGGCAACATCAACAACCTTCTTGCCGGTCAGTTGATGGATATTGTCGGCTCACCGGAGAACGTAAACCGACTGTTCAATATAGCCAACTACAATATGACAGGCTGGGTGACGGACTATGTTGACCGCGCCGACGGCCAGTATTACACGCAGCGGTGGTACATATACAGGAAGGAGTCCGGCTCGGAGACAGTCTGCAATTACAACCCTCCGACTGACAACAATTCCATTCTCTACGGCTCGCCGTGGTACAGGGTAAACACCACAGACCCCAACTATTATCCCTCGGCGGCAGTTGTCGAGGCCGCATTGAGCAATTCGGAAGCCCATGCGGGATGGTCACGGAGCAAGGTCGCCCAACTCAACCAACAGGATGACCGGTATCGCTATAACATGAACTATTACCGCAGCGGTTATATTCTCAACCGTGGAGGAAAGCAGTACGGCAAGGCATACGCATATTCGATAACCGTGACAAAATCATGGAACTGGACGGAGGAAGTCTATGAGGCTGTCTTTGACAGCTATAACATGGATCTTGCTACATTCCAGAAGCAGATGCAGGTCAAGCTTAAGGAGTTCAACGATAACGAGGAAGGACTTGTGTATCAGATCGGATACGGAAGTAGGAACTACTACTCTGCATCGAGCGCCGACAAACTGAAAGGGACCGAGAGCGTGATTGTATCAGTCACCTGCCATGACGGTGCAAAACTTATGAGTGGCACCACGACCTACAAATGTAAGAGTTGCGGAGGCTCATTGAGCAACCATACCAAACAGTGTTCCATGACAACATCACTTACAGGCAATCAGGATGTCGATACATCTGAACTGGACGCATTGGAAACGGAATACCGCAATAAAATCGCACTCACGCAGGCACAGATAGACCAGTTGGAAAGACAGAACGCCGACCTAATCAAGCAGATAGCCACGGCGACAGTCGAAGAGGCAGCCCGTCTGCGCCAGCAGTACAATGCCAACCAGAATCAGATCAGTCAGCTGAAGAGTCAGTTGGCCGATTATAAGAAGAAATTGCAGGATGTCCTGCAAGCCAAGGAGGACGCTTCGCAGGACAATGACATTCAGACCGATGATTATTATCGTATTCCGGCAATCATGCAGGACTGCAAGACAGCTTATAACCTTACATGGGACGGCGACGGTTATTGGTCGGGCTACACCTATATCCGCAAGGCGCACGCTCCGAACATCAACGGCACACTTACCTTCAAGGCTACCATTTCTATTGCCAGGAAGCCTAAATACTTTCTCGGCATAAAGATACACCGGGCCATTGTGCAGATTGACTATGAGCTGTATGCCGAGTATTCGGATACTCAGGTTGTCGAGATAATAAACCTTGACCCCAATGCTTCGGATGCTGACAAAGAGAAACAGATCAACGAAAGACTGTCGGCAATAGCCCGTGAGTACCCGGATTGCCAGCTCGACACACAGTATTGCAAGACCGAACCTTCGGAAACAGACGACACAGAAGATACATATCATCTTCTCTGGTCGTCCGACCGCCTTGAGATTGCAAGAGGTGTTGACATGAGGCTCCATAAGATTTATGTCAACCTTGTGTCGATTGAGAAGATGATGAACTACAAACGCTCGATCATAGACGTGCTGCTGACCATCGCTCCGCCTATCAACGATGAGCAGGGTCGCAGACAGACCCTCATACAGCAGGCCCGTCGCCGCTGGCTCCGCAATGCCGCCAATGCCGCACATTCGGACAAGTATAACGGAAAATATGACGAAGACATAGAGACCCGATAAAAAAATGAACAGAATCCTATTCGCCATACTCATGATGCTTCCTGTCCTGACGCCATTGAGTGCCAGTGCCCAGTGGAGCTTCGATATAGCTTCGGTTGAGGCTTATATCTCCGACCACAAGCATCAGAAAAGTCTGCTGCTTGCCCGTTCCACTCTGGAAATGAGCAACCAGCTCCTGCATGAGTATTCAGCCGATGCCTCGAATGACTACAAGGAACTCAATTTCGACCTTGACAAATATACCAGGGCTTTCGACATCATTGACATAATCTACCAGTCAACAAGGACGGCTCTTAATGTCCGCGACACCTATAATAATGTAAGGGATAACGTGGGCAAGTACAAGAAGATGCTGACCGACTTCCATGAGAAATGTCTCAAACGGGGTCATATCGAGATGTCGGACACCCTGATAATAACGGTAAACTTCCACTGTATTCAGAAGATAGGCAATGAGGCGGAGAATCTATATCGCTCAATGACCGACCTTGTGCTGTATGCCACCGGCGCGGCTGCATGTTCTACCTCTGACCTTATGATGGTACTCAATTCCATCAACCAGTCGCTTGATAACATAAGGCTTCATGTCAACAAGGCTTACTTCGACACATGGCGATACATACAGGTCAGAATCGGCTACTGGAAATCATCTGTTTACCGCAATAAACCGCTGCGAGAGATTATTGATGACGCCTTTGGAAGATGGCGTGATGCAGGATACCTTAATAAACCGAGTCAATGAAACGAATTTACATCCCCGTGCTGCTGGTGGCTTTCGCATTGTCGGCCAAAGCACAAAAGATCACCTACAATCACGATGATGCGAAGATGAATCAGATAACAGTGCAGGAGACCGGGGCCGGCTCCCTGACTCCGAGCCTGTACTACCAGGTTCTCCATAACCGATACCGCAAAACTGCCAATGCTGAAAACAAGATGTCGTTCCGCACGACTGCCGGCATATCAGCATATCAGCAGATTGACGATGCCGAGAAACTTGATTCCTCATTTGTCAAGCGGGCCGAAATAGAGGCACTGAATATGGCTGACCGTCAGGTTGATCTCGCATGGATGGCGGAAGGCCACAAGATTGAGGCTGCTCTGGAAAATTTTCAGCGCAATATCAACCGGCTTGCTACGGCTGGAGGCAAGAACGTCCATGTCTCGCTTTGGCGTGAGTATTATAACAAGTTCACGACGGCGATTATGGCAATCAAGCAGTCCTATATGCCGAACTCCCAGCGGAAGAAGGAGTATCTGCGGATATACAAGGATATAACCGAAGCCAACGAAAACCTGCTGCGTTTCCTTGTGCAACTGCACGGACGGGGTGAGACTTCAAGACTGCTCGCCGCCACTTACAACAAACCGGACCGTCGTGGCGCGATAGCCCAGGCTGCCATGAACCGGTGGCGTGGTGCCGGATGGTCAACCAAAACAATAACTGATAAATAACCAATCATAACCAAAACATCAATGGATAAAGCAATCAAAACAACCAAGCTCAAGTGTAAACTGGGACATACGACCCTCGTGCTGACTGAAAAAGGAGAGTTTCTTTTCAGGGCATACGAAACCGCCCGTCTTTTCGGCTTCCGCGATGATAAGGAATGTATCCGCAGTTACTCCGAGGAAGCCCGGCTCATAGTCATGGAGACCGACGGAGGTCGTCAGCCTGTGAAATGTATCTCGATGGAGGATGTAATCCGCATCGCCGGCAAATCCCGTATCCCGCAGGCAAAGGACATGGCTAACAGCCTTCGCCTCATTCAAAAAGACCAGGAGATAGAGTCTCTGAAAATTCATAATCTTCTTCTGGCGGACGACCTTGAGTGTGCTATTGACGGCTTGAAGGGAATCCGGGAGCAGCTGGGCTTACTTTTCTGTGACCTTGGCGTGAATGGGTGACAATATTCTTTCGGATTTCGGCATCAATCTCCTTGAGGAAGAGATAGATGACGTAATCTTTCAGACCAACGAGTTCCTCTGTGACGCCACGTTCACAGGTTCTCAAGGGCCGTTCTGGTGGTTATTAAAAACAGTGTTGTGTGTTCGTTGGTTAACCTTTGATTATCACTCTCTTATAAGTTTGTCTCGCGGTACAGGATTGAGGCGCGGGACAAAAACGGGACAAAAACATCGGAAAATAAAATCAAAATCTTCTGCCTTGACCGTCCTCACTCGGACTATCATCTTTGTTGATGCAAATATAATCATTTGTCCCGAATCCGCCAAATCATTTCTCCCTTACATTCTCACTCTCAACAACTTTTCTGACCGTGGGCGATACATATACATTTCCCAGAATCATCTTGATATTAATACAGTAGATTCAATCATCTTGTTCATCGAAATTCAGCTCTCTGAGTACCAGAAAACGGTGCCGATTCTCTGATATAATTAAATGCGGTTAATTAATCCGCTGAATATCAGTGAGAATTGGCTGTTTTGTTTGGAATGTTTTTACTTTGCGGCAGATTTCAAAATACGACATAATACAAATATAACCATAACCAAACGATGAAAGGAAAATCAGACACTCCCGGACTGTATATCGCAGTCGAAAATCTCCAGAAGGAGGTCGAGAAGCTCAAATCACTTCTCTATGCCGCCAAAGAGGTTCTTAACCTTGAGGAAGCGGCAGTGTTCCTTGGTATCTCCAAGAGTTCACTCTACAAGATGACCCACAATCAGGTTGTCCCGTTCTACAAGCCCAACAATAAGATGGTCTATTTCGAGAAGTCGGAACTTCTGAAGTGGCTCCGTCAGAATCCCGTCGCATCGCAGACTCAGATTTCCGAGGAAGCCCAGGCATATCTCCGTAACGCAGCTATCGGTTGAACATGGGAGCCGAAATGTTCTACCAGTTCACTCTGTCAAGTGAACAGCTCGACTATCTGTATGACACCCGATACCGCAAGAGCCGCATGGAGTTCCTGATGCACCTTGTCAAGAGCGCACTTATGACAAGTGCTCCGGCAAGACTGACTGGAAACGGCAGGATACTATCGGCGGGTCAATTTGAAAAGTCGGAGTTGCAGCTCTCAAAGGAATGGGGCTGCGACCGCAAGACGGTTGCCAAGGTCATTGCCAGGTTCAACGACCTCGGCATCATTCGTTCCGAACCGGGCAGACGGACAACAATTCATACCGTGTGCTGTCTGGCGGGATGGATTATCGGCAACATCCGCATAGGCTGTCCGACATTCAGGCAAAGCTACGACTATCGAAACATTCAGAAAGGACGGCTCTCCGATATACCGGGGATTGACGGGTTCCTTGCTGACCCCGATGCCGGATGTCCAACCTCCTCCAATATCGAATCATTTATCTCAAACTAATAAGCAATATGGACAACTCTCAGATCAAATCGCTTCCATTTGTGAAGCTATCTCTCACACTCACTGCGGAAGCACTTGGCTTTCTCGCCGGGACAACAAACGGGGTGAGCCATTTCGCACTCTATCATGCCCTGTTGGTCAATATGAGTGCGGGTTATCAGACCATAACCAAACGTGGCATAAACATCAGGATGCGCCCCTATCAGGCTGATGCGTCTGTCAATGCTCTGTCCGCAAAATTCGGTCTCGGACGCAAGGTCATCACCCGATTGCTAACCACAATGTGTCAGCTCGGCATCATCAACCTCACATTCTCAAAACTGATAACCATCGCCGACATGCTTGATGCCTTCGCATACAAAGAAGATGGTCTAAGTCAGGATTCGTTGAAGAAAGCACTGGCTGATGACATAACCGACTTCACCGACATACTGGCAACTGAAGGTGGTGCGGATAAGTCCGTAGAGGAATGTCTGAGGCCACAGGATGAATCAGGATATACCGACAAAGCAGCCAATCATGCCGTTCTAAGACGGAATCCTGAAGAGAATGAGGATTTTACTCCTAAATCGGAACTACCATATTAATATGCGGCTTGGCATATTGAGGAGGAGAAAGAATGAGGTTAGTTTTAAGGTTAGCGAGTTTGTGTTTCCGGTCCCCGAAAACTCCGTAGCCCCATTGGGACTCCTTGGAAGCAACGGGCATACGCCCTGCTTTTCGCTTCATCGCCATGTACGATGGTCTGGCGGAGCCTCTTAACCTCATTCTTTCCCTCCTTTCCTCTTATATACACTTGCCAATGACAAAGAAAATTGATCTCAACAAGAAGAAAGGCGGCAGACCTCCCATGCCGGAGGATGAACGACGCCAGCACCCGGTAAAGACCGGTTTTAACGACATCGACCACGACACCCTTGTATATCGCGCCGATAGTGCAGGAATGTCCGTATCGGAGTTCGTCCATGAAGCCGCACTGAACACACCAATCAAAGCCCACATCTCCGATGAACATCTGGAGCAGGTCAGAGGGCTGGCAGCTATGGGAAACAATCTCAATCAGATTGCACGACAGGCAAACACTTCCGGACTGCCTTCTGTCATACATGTTGTCAAACAGATTCTATCCGACATACAGCAGCTTATTAGCCGTATTCTCCGGGGTGGCGACATCAGCAGTTGACCACTGTCCCATCTGCCATTTTTAACTCAATCATTATCCATTCCTAAAACAGCACAACAGATGATTGCAAAAATCTCATCCAATCCGAGTTTCACAGTTGCCGTCGATTATGCCGCCAGAGTAAAGTATGGGGGCAAGGATGCCTACATACTGATGCACAGCGACGGCATCATGGGAGATGACCCTTCCTTTATCGCATCGCTACTTCAGGCCTATTCGCAGAAGGGACACCATGACTGCAAGAAACCTGCCCGGCATTTCAGCCTGTCATTCTCACCGCAGGATACGCCGAGGATGACAGACGATTCCATGCGGCAGATAGCCTCGGAGTATATGCACGAAATGGGCATCAGGGACACCGAGTTTGTTGTCTATAGGCACAGTAACCGCAAGCATCCGCATTTCCACATCGTATTCAGCCGTATCGACAGAAACGGCAAGACCATAAGCGACAGTTGCGAGCGCAAGCGCAATGCCAAAGTGTGCAAACACATTACTGCCAAGTATGGGCTTACCTTCGGCAAAGGGAAGAAGAATGTAAATCGCGACAACCTCCGGGGAAAGGAGGCTGTGCGGTATGCCATGTTCGACAATGTTTCCGCAGCCTATGATAGTGCGACCCACTGGGGCGAGTTCCGCAAGGCTCTGGAAAAAGCCGGTATCGAAATGAGACTCCGCTATAATAGTGCCACGGGCAAGGTGATGGGTGTCGCGTTTGCGGATGACAAGGCTAAAGCCAGCTTCAGTGGCAAGAAACTCGCTCCGTATCTTACGCTTCCCTCACTTTCAAAGAAGTTCGGCTCTCTGCCGGAACTTGCCAGAGAGAGCGTGAAGTACCATTACGATACCGAGAGAGGCCGGCTGCTCGAAATCAACCGCCATGACTACGAAGCCTGCGACAACATAGAAAAGACTTTTATAGACTTCGATGAACGATACCCCAGTAACGCTCCGCTGAAACTCCCGGATATCGGTCTTGATACGTTCCATCTGAAGGATGGCGAGCAGATAGATGACAGCAAGTACCGTCCGACCACCGACAATAAAACCGCCTTCATCAGTTTGGGTACGTTGTGCGGTCTGTTGCTCGCTCCATACGGTGATGCAATGGCTCTATCTTCCGGTGGAGGCGGAGCGTCGAGCGACCTCAAATGGCGTGATGATGACGATGACCGCAAACGGCAGCCGTTCCGCTTCTTCTTCAAGACGCCGAAACAATCCGTTCAGCCCAAACCTAACAGATCAAGACACAGATAATGGCAACAACAATCACCGATGACGCTATCAAAGCACAATGGAAAAAGCAGAACGACGCACATCAGAAGGCTCACGAATCTGTTGTGCTGATTGCCCGGCACCTCGGACTATCTGTCGATGCCAACGGTAACATCATTGCCGGAGATAACTCTGGCACTCCGCAGGGTTCTCCTACTCTTGATGCCGAACAACTGAAGTCTGAACTTGCCGATGTTATAAAATCAGCTCTTGAGCGGCATCACGAATCCATGTCGAGTGAAGAAGTGTTCAAACGCATCACTGAACCATGGGACAAATGGCTGACCGACTATATCTCCAGATTCACCAAATTGGTATGCCTCTTCCATACCAAGGTGGATATGGCTATCAAGGAACGCTACGGTCAGCGACCTGTTGCAAGCACGGTCAAACCGCCGGAGTCCGATTCCAAACCGTTGTCAGATGGCATCCATGCAGTCAGGCAGACCATTTGTAAACTATTCGGATGGGTGCCGGGATTCATGAAGAAAGTTTTGGAAGACATCACCTCGACATGGTGGAAGTTCGCTGCCTATTTCATTGCGAGTGTTGCCATCAGTTTAGCCTTCTACTTCTGGCATCAGTACCGACAACTTCTTCCTTACGTTCAGGAGTATGCGATTGTCAGAGCCGCACTTGGCAAAGACCCCGACAACGCCCGAACCATCCTTGAAATCCACAACGCAATGGAAGCCGACGATACAGAGACTCTTATTTTGAGATCCAACATTCATAACCTCAATACGATACAGCAATAGTCCCAGAAATGCGATGATTCAGATGTCCTTGTATGATTTACAATTCTTCTATTCATTGATTTCTGATTTATTACTGTCCTTGATGATGTTCAATGCCTTCAGTGCGGCTGGGAAGCCGATATAAGGCATACATTGGATGACAGCTGCCGTCACTCTCTCCTTGCTGTTGCCCGCCTTCAGATTGGCGCGGAGATGGGCGTGGAGTTGCGGCTCCGCTCCGATGACGGTCAGGACGCAGTAGGTCAGCAGTTCACGGGTCTGCGTATCAAGGCCGCTTCTTGTCTGAAAGTCACCGAAGTGGACTTCCGTCAGAAAACGCGCAACCTTTTCACCCATACCTCCAGGCACATCCTTCAACGCCTCTTTCATCCGGTCTCCGTAAAGCGGATATTGAATTTCATGCCCTTTCTCGTAGCGGTTCTCTTCCGTGACGGTCGCCTGAGTTTCCAGCGGAACTTTGATTCCACGCTCCGTGAAGGCTTCGTTGACGGCACCCATTGCATTGAGGACTTTGGGAAATCCGATAATGGGAGCGCACTGGTAAACGGCCTCGCGCAATTCTATGGGCGTGACCCCGACATTGAGAGCAGCTCCTGTATGTCCCTTCAGCTGGGGAAGTTGCTGCATGGTGGCGAGACATACGCAGGTTATCATCTCGCGTGTCTTGATGTCCAGATCGCCAGTGCGGAACACTTCACCAAAAATGTATTTCTGGAGTGTGTCCATGATTTCCGGGTCTGTGCCGCCACCGTTAAGCGCATCGCCCCCGAACAGGGCGGTATAGTTTTCCTTACATAATTCTATTCTGTCCATATCGTCTGCTTTTTCTGATGTCCGGGCGATTGCCGGGAGTGAAACTGCAATCAGCAACAGACCAAAAAATACTTTTTTCATTGTATTTAATTTTTATCTGTTGAATAACTTACTGGCATTCTCCGAGAAGAACAGCTCCGTGTATGGAGCCAGTTCCTTGTCGGCAGCGAACTGTTCACGCATCCGTCTCAAATTCCCTTGCAATACGCTGTCCGGCATATATGGATAATCCGAGCCGTAGAGAATATGTTCCGGCGTGGTGATTGTCAGCATCATCTTTACGATTTCAGGGCTTGCGCCTCCGGCGAGATCGTAATACAGGCGCGACAGATTGTTATCCCAATCAATCGGTTTCATGTATCCTTTTGCCAGCATCGTCGGATGGACGGCTTTCATGCGGGGTAACGCCATCGGCAGGAAAGATCCGCAATGCGGTACGACGACCTTGACATTGGGATTCCGGGCCAGCACGTTGCGTGAAATCATATTGACTACCGCACGGGTCGTTTCGGCCGGATATTCATAGACCGCAAGCGGGGCGGTGGCAATGATACTGTCATTTACCGGCGTGGGCTTGTGCGGATGAATGATAATGACGGCATTCCTGTCGTTCAGCACTTTCATCAACGGGTCGAGTGCCTCATCCCCGATATATTGTCCCCGGCTGTTTGTAGCTAACTTTATTCCGTCCGCGCCAAGTGTGTCGAGTGCGTAAACGGCTTCCTCAATGGCGGCATCAACATCAGGCAGAGGCAATGCCGCACAGAATTTGAATTTACCGGGATACTCCTTTTTCAGACGGGCGCAATACTCATTATATTCACGGATTATACGTTTACATTCATCAGCATCGTCGAACCACGGATGCGGCGCGGGCATTGACAGCATCGAACATTCTATTCCAGCTTTATGCATGAAAGCTATATGCGATTCCACGTTCCAATCAGGCAGCGGAAAGGTCTCTTCCATCGCGGCACCGTGTTTTTCCAGCACTGCCATGTATTCGGGCAGGATGTTGTGGCAATGCACGTCAATGGTCTGCCCGAATACCGGACGGCTGATGAAGAGTGTGGACATAGCCATCAGCAAAATCAGTTTTCTTACCATATCGAGTTATTTTCCACGAGTTATAGCTCCAAGCCACTCCGTGAACTGTTTTTCAGACAAAGGTCTGTTGAGTAGTTTTCCGGAACGCCAGCCTATTTCGGGATAAGCTTTGCGCAGGTTTTTCTCACAGTTGGCAATACCACTACCGCCAGAAGTGGCAAACGGCACAACCTTTTTGGCTGCAAAATTGTGGCTTTCAATAAACGTGTTTATGATAGTCGGCGCAATGTACCACCATACGGGGAAACCGATGAACACCACATCGTATTTCTCCATGTCTGGCACCCGCCCCGCAATGGCAGGACGGGATGTCGCATCGCGCATCTCCACGGAACTGCGGCTTTGCCGGTCGTTCCAGTTCAAGTCGGCATCCGAGTAAGGTTGTTCCGGTGCTATTTCATACAGATCGGCGTTGGCTATGGCCGCCAGTTCACAGGCCGCTTCTCTTGTCGTACCGCTGCAAGAGAAATAGGCGACCAATATATTCGGGCTACTCATGTCATTTAATTTTGTAATTACACCATAGGCATTTCCCACGAGCCTCTTGTATCGACTCCGGTACTTTCAGCCGCTTCCTCCAGAATATTCATATCCTCGTCGGTCAGCTTTACCTTTATGGCTTCCAGCGCATCCTGCACCTGAGCAGGTTTGGTCACGCCAATGATAGGAGTTGTTCCTTTGCCAATCGCCCAGGCTAAGGCTACCTGTGCCGGCGTAATTCCGTATTTATCACCGACGGTACGCATCACGGCAACGAGCTTTTCGATTTGAGGCAACAGCGGGTTGTAGGTCTCACCGCGCTGGCTTCCGGCAGGCAACGGGTGCGCAGTGTCATATTTTCCGCTTAACGCGCCCTGTTCCAGCACCATGTATGCCCAGAAGTCGATGCCATTTTCCTTGCAATAGTCAAGAATGCCGGCTTTCTCCGATGAACGGTAAAGGAGGCTGAAATGGTTCTGCACGGCGGAGATATGCACTCCCTCTTTGGAAAGGATCTCTTCCGCACGCTTGATTTGTGCAAGGTTGTGGTTGGAGACACCCACACGCTTTACCTTACCGCTTTTTACGAGACCGGCGAGGAACGGGGTCCACTTCTCCACATCCGCAGGATTGTGAATCCAGTAGATGTCGATATAGTCCGTGCCGAATCGTTCAAGGCTGCTGTTAAGCATATCCTCTACGGGATTAGCGGAATCCCCGGCAATCTGGGGCGTGAACTTCGTGGAGATAAGTACGTCCTCACGGTTGCACTCTTTGGTGAATGCGGCGAGTACGCTTTCCGAAGCACCCATTCCATACACTACGGCTGAATCCCACAGGTTCAGCCCTCCGGCCATTGCCGCATCGAATACGGGCTTCAGTTCATTCACTCCGAGGTTGTTTCCGAATACCTGGTCGCCGCCGGCGAATCCTGCGCCCCACGACCATGTGCCTAATGCTATTGACGGTTGATTTTTCATATTTGTTTCTCCTTGTCTATTTTTGATTGTCGTTATTGTTGAATCTGATTGTTTAACGTATGAAGTTTGTCATCGTATGCTGTTCATGAGTGGGGAACTCGATGCCGTGTTCACGTCCTGTTGCGATGCACTTCAGCAGCCACGCCATGTTTTTTGCGAGGGTACGCATGGTTTGCAGCCCCTCCACATCACGGCGTATTTCGTCCGGTGTATTCCCGTGTACCACGTTCCAGTATTGCGACGGCACGATGGGCATATTGCAGTCGGCCATGTACTTGTTCATCTGGTCGAGCGCAGCGGTGGCACCGCTACGGCGGCAGGTGGCAACAGCAGCAGCAGGTTTCCCTGCAAAGTGGTCCCCATTGTACTCGTCAATCATGAACACCCTGTCGAGGAACGAGGTCATCGCGCCGCTTGCCGCCGCATAGTGGACAGGAGTGCCGAACACGAAGCCGTCGTATTCGTCCATTATCTTCACGAACTCATTGACTTTGTCGTCTCGGAAGCATCTGCGTTTTCCCACGCACGCCCCCCAGCCAATACATCCGGCTACGGGCTGGTTGCCCACCCAGAATATGTCGGATTCGACTCCCTCGGCTTTCAGCGTGGTGGCGATTTCCGACAAAGCGGTGTGAACACACCCGTCCTTGTGAGGGCTTCCGTTTACCAGCAACACTTTCAATGTATCCATATTCTAAGCTCTGTCATTTGTTCATATCCGGCAGGAGGACACCTCCTACACCTACGTTCTCCGGCTCGTTCTCTTTGATGAAAACGAAGATGACCTGTTCGGGCAGCCCTGTGATACGGGCGGTCGATTCGGTTACTTCCTTGACCAACTGAGCTTTCTTCTCCTTGCTCATCTTGACCAGTTCCATTGTTATTGAAGGCATAGTATTATCTGTTTTAATCAGGTTATACAATTCGTGTTACAGGTTCTCCTCCCGGAATTTCTTGCCGAGCGTAGTGCATTTGCCTATCATATCGCCGGTACGCAGGTAGGAATAGGTGGGCATCTCGAAGAGGACGGGCTTCAGCTTGTTGTAATCCACTTTGCCATCCGCGTTGAGCATATCTTCTTCGATGTATGTGTTGGCGATTTTGCAGATGAAGTTGTCGAATGTCTCGGTTTTGTAGTTGTCGGTGACTTCACATTCCATAACCAGAGGGCTGTCCTCGATTACGGGTGTGCCGGCTTCTCCGTGGTGCCATGCGAAAACCTGCGACTTGTCTGTTTTCGCGCCGCTTGTAATCCCTACATAGTCCGCACGGGGAAGCAGGGCTTCATCCACAATGTTTATGGAAAGGCGTCCGGTATTTATGATGCCTTGATTTGTGTGGTGCTTATTGAATAGGCTGATCAAAATGCGATCGTGGCCTATGATGCCCACATGCCCTGCCAACAACCATGTCGGTTTGTCCTCTATCATTGTTCCCACTACGACTGTCGGCGTGGGATAAAGGGCTAATACAGAACCTATATTCTTTTTCATGATTCACTTGATTATTTTATTTGTGTTTTGACTCCGTTGATAATATATATGCCCGGTGTCAATGAATCAATATTGTCAGCGTTAGATAATATCTTCACTCCGTCGAGACCATATACATTGTATTTTTGAACGCCGTTTACAGAAATCGGCTCAACTGCGGATGAGTTCGTGATGTCAACCAGATCGTATGACAATGAGCCTAATCCTATTTCAGCGGCATAGTCAACGATGTGCGCTCCGTGTCGTCCGTTTATCCGCTGCACCAATGGCGCGCTGTTGTCGCCGGCCGTTGACTGATGGTTGAATATCAAATCCAGACAAGCCTTGTCCAATGCCACCGGATCAAGAGATGCCAAAATCCCGATATCTTTCATTTGCGGTGCCGACGGATGACCGTCACAATCGCAATCGACAGAAAGATTGTTCATGACATTGATATAAATCGTATTACCTTTGAAGTAATCGTGAACAGACTGTGCCGCAGCTGCCATTGACTCCAGAAAAGCGTCCTGCCCTGACGGATTTTGAAATACATATCTCGGATCATCATACCTTCCTGCGGTATGTATGAGCGTTTTTCCTTCCGGAGTAGCGATGCCGATGCTTTGGTTTTTAAGCACACCTCCGAATCCGCCCATTGCATGACCCTTGAAATGGGCGAGATTTATAAGGAAATCGTAATTGGACAGATGACTTCCGACACGATTATATTGGAGGTATTTTGTATCCGTTACAGGCAGGGCAATATATCCGTCGGCATCCATTATATCAACTTCAGCGATGTCGCCATAGCCGCGTTGTTCTATCGCACGGCGATGGGCCGCTGTGTTTGAACGGTTGCCCCCGTATGCGGTGTTGCACTCTACAATAGTCCCGTTTACTTCGTGAACCAAGGAACCTATCAGTTCAGGACGGAGGTGATTGCTCTGTGCCGATTCCCCGGTGCTGATTTTTACCGCGACTTTGCCGGTAGCCTCTTTGCCAAGAGCCTTGTATATTTTGACAAGACTTTCAGGAGTGATTTCACTGGTAAAATACACCGTTGCCTGTGTCTGCGCATTTGTTGAGAACGCACTCAACAACATTAAGACAGCTGATATGGATGCGGAGAAAAAATTTTTTGCTTTCATTTTGACACGCATTTGAAATGGATGCTGATACCCGTTCTCTGATATTTATTGATTCTGATGCTTAACAGCTTCGGCATATTCCTCATCCGTTACAGGGCTGAGCCAAGTATTCTTATTGGTCTGCGGATTGCATTCGACGGCCAGATGGGAGAACCAGCTGTCAGGAGCCGCCCCGTGCCAATGCACCACATCCGGTGCTATTTCGACCACATCGCCGGCTTTAAGCCGACGCGCCGGTTTGCCTTTCTCCTGATAGTAGCCTTCGCCACCGACACAGACAAGGAGCTGTCCCCCGGTATGGCTGTGCCAGTTGTTGCGGCATCCAGGTTCGAAGGTTACGTTCGATACAGGTACATTCAGTTCCTTCATGGAGGTCAGCGGAGCCAGCCATGAGCGACCGCTGAAATATTGTTCGTATGCGACATTTGGTTTCCCTGTGGGGAATGCGCTGATTTCCGGTACTGTTGTTTCCATATTCTGAGCGTTGATGTAACCGGACGACAAGAAAATGGCCGTCATGGTTACGAATATTTGAAATATCTTCATCGGTTATGGTATTTTATTCCGAAACTTTGGATTAACGGTTTATCATTATTTTTTTTGCTACACTCTTTTTCCCGGAGTTTATCTGCGCCAGATATATGCCGGAAGATAGTGGGATGTGGCGATGGTATTGGCCGATGTTTCCAATACCTTTGCCCCTGACAGATTGAACAGCGAAAGTGAATCTACCTCTCCGTTGACAATGATTCCACCGGCGACATAGCTGATGCTCACATCTGCGTCTGACACCACCGATTCGATGCCGCTCAGATTATTGTAGTCGATCTGTGCAAGCCACGATGAGATCATTGAGCTGCAGTTTGATGTCTGGGACGAACGAATCCACAGGCTTGGACTTACAAAATCTCCGTCAGGAATCAGACGGTGCGCGTCTGCTTCGACACCGCTTATACCACTGCTCGCGCTTGAAACGATGAGACCGATTTTCTTCCCCTGCATCTGCGCTCCGTTGTGGAATAGGAATGTCTGCATCGGGGCGGCCATATTGCTCCACCACAGCGGTGCGGCTACAATGACCATATCGTATTCGCTGAGATTTACATTCACAGGCTTTATCTCAGGATATGAAGCCGCGTCATCGGGATTTTCACGTATTGCCGAGATAAGCGCACTGCCGATAGCGTAGTTGTTGGCTGCGTAATCCAGCCCTTCTTCCGCAGGCTCTACCTCCACCATATCGGCGCCGGTCTGCGACTGGAGTTCC
>ERZ860264.395-NODE-395-length-40429-cov-8.722742_pt1 | contig 40429 bp, 32 predicted proteins | sample MGYA00509980_ERZ860264 | MGnify/ENA primary metagenome ERZ860264 (study PRJEB30046, sample SAMN00715212) | human gut metagenome | study: EMG produced TPA metagenomics assembly of the A metagenome-wide association study of gut microbiota in type 2... | reverse complement strand
TGTTGCTCAGGAACTTATAAATAAAGTTAAATTATAGTGTTGCGGAATTAAGGAATACTGCATCCCCATTCTTATTTTAACATTATTTTTCTATTTCTGCAAATTGTTCAAGATGTTCGTCTACGTACTCAGCAATCGTAGCAGTAACCATTTCTTCCATCTCCATGTAAGCCTCTTCTATGTCGTCGAAAGCCTCATATTGCTCGTACATAGCCATAAACTCCTCGTCTGTACGTTCTTTCTCCAAATCTTCACGATGTGCATCATATATTTTCTTTGCATCATATATCAGTTTAGAAAAGTCTTTAGCTCCAAACAGACGCATTGCTTTGGCAAAAGGATTATCGAAAATATAAGGACCATATCCGTTTTGTATTAATTGAATGAATCCTCCTTCCAGAACTTCTTCACGAAAAAAATGATACCCTAACAAAGAGTGTTGATACCCGTTGAGCAAGGGCATAGTTTCGGCATTAATCACTCCTCCTGTAATTTCCAGATATTTATCGGTAAACACTTTCAAAAATTCATCCATTCCAGCTTCCGCTCCACGCTGTAAAGCCTCGTCTTTTACTCTAATCTTATCATTATTCATAACTACCTGAATATTATTACCTGTATATAGGTATATTACAATGCTTTTTTATATGCACACAAAGATAAGGGTTTCTTCGGAAAGAGAAAAAAACATTTTGTCATTTACACCTTACAAAAGCAGGCACTCAGATAAAATATCCTTAATTTGTAGTAAAAAGTTTGGTTTACACCGTTGCAGAACTAAATAAAACGACTAACTTTGCGTGCAGATTAAGGAATAAAATCTTTAATCTCGTGGTTTACGAAATACTTATTTTTTATTACTAATAAAAACGTAAAGAATATGACTTATTCACACGAAGTTGAACACATGTGTGTTGTAAAAAAAGGACCTAATCATGGTCCGGCTCCAATTCCAGAAGAAGGAAAATGGGTGAAATCAAAAGAAATCAAAGACATTTCAGGTTTGACTCACGGTATCGGTTGGTGTGCTCCTCAGCAGGGTGCTTGTAAACTGACTCTGAACGTAAAAGAAGGTATCATCCAGGAAGCATTGGTAGAAACTATCGGCTGCTCTGGTATGACTCACTCAGCTGCTATGGCATCTGAAATCCTTCCAGGTAAGACAGTTTTGGAAGCATTGAACACTGACTTGGTTTGCGACGCAATCAACACAGCAATGCGTGAACTGTTCTTGCAGATTGTATACGGTCGTACTCAGTCAGCTTTCTCTGAAGGTGGTTTGATGATTGGTGCAGGTCTGGAAGACTTGGGTAAAGGTCTGCGTAGCCAGGTAGGTACATTGTATGGTACTTTGGCTAAAGGTCCTCGTTACCTTGAAATGGCTGAAGGCTATATCAAAACTATCGCTTTGGATGAAAACGATGAAATCTGCGGATACGAATTCGTTCATCTGGGCAAATTCATGGATGAGATCAAAAAGGGCACAGACGCTAACGAAGCTTTGAAGAAAGTAACAGGTACTTACGGACGCTTCACAGCAGAACAAGGTGCAGTTAAACATATTGACCCACGTCACGAATAATATAAGGAGGAAAGAACATATGATTAGAGAAGTAAAATTTGAAAGCCAGGACCGTCGTATCAAACAGATTCTTGCTGCTTTGAACGCTAACGGTATCAAAGACATCGAAGAAGCTAACGCTATCTGCGAACAGTATGGTCTTGATCCTTATAAAACTTGTGAAGAAACTCAGCCTATCTGTTTCGAAAATGCAAAATGGGCATATGTAGTAGGTTGTGCTATCGCTCTTAAGAAAGGTTGCAAAAATGCTGCTGAAGCTGCTGAAGCTATCGGTATCGGTTTGCAGTCATTCTGTATCCCGGGTTCAGTTGCTGACGACCGTAAAGTAGGTATCGGCCACGGTAACCTGGCTGCTATGTTGCTTCGCGAAGAAACTAAATGTTTCGCATTCTTGGCAGGTCACGAATCTTTCGCTGCTGCTGAAGGTGCTATCAAAATCGCTGCAAAAGCAGACAAAGTACGTAAAGAACCTTTGCGTTGTATCTTGAACGGTTTGGGTAAAGACGCTGCTCAGATTATCTCTCGTATCAACGGATTTACTTATGTTCAGACTCAGTTCGACTACTATACAGGCGAATTGAAAGTTGTTCGTGAAATCGCTTACTCAAACGGTCCTCGTGCTAAAGTAAAATGCTACGGAGCTGACGATGTTCGTGAAGGTGTAGCTATTATGTGGAAAGAAGGCGTAGATGTATCAATCACTGGTAACTCTACTAACCCGACTCGTTTCCAGCACCCAGTTGCAGGTACTTACAAGAAAGAACGTGTTCTTGCAGGTAAACCTTACTTCTCAGTAGCATCAGGTGGTGGTACAGGTCGTACACTTCATCCAGATAACATGGCTGCTGGTCCTGCTTCTTACGGTATGACAGATACTATGGGTCGTATGCACTCAGATGCTCAGTTCGCTGGTTCTTCATCAGTTCCTGCTCACGTAGAAATGATGGGATTCCTGGGTATCGGTAACAACCCGATGGTAGGTTGTACAGTAGCTTGTGCAGTTGACGTTGCTACTGCTTTGAATAAGTAATCTATACTTAATCAAGATAATAAATCCCTGTAACTCCATGAGTTATGGGGATTTTTATTTTATATACACCGCATAAATGGAAGAAGATGATTTATCACTTCTCGCCTGCTTTTCTTCTTGCAAATGGTTGTAAATAGATACTGAAATTAAAACAGAATATCACTTGTAGCAGACTTGTTTTTCTGAGGTTAAGAAGTGCTGATTATCCTTGAAAATGGACTGAAAAGAGAATATTTTGTGACCAATTTGCGACCATTTTCCCATTTTTTCAAAAGTGGTCGCAAAAATCGATTCATCTATCTAATACACAGAAAGATATATCATATTTTAAAGGACTTCCCAATGTCTAATTTTAAATGATTAAACTATGGTAAGAAGTTCATTTGCCATTCTCTTTTTTATAACAGATAGCAGAGCTAGAAAAGACGGTACAGCTTTCAATAGAGGTAGTACTCACAGTAAATGGAGAAAAATGTGCTTTTTCTACAGGTAAAAGAGTAAGAGGTTTTATCATCACAGCAGAACTATTACATAATGCTTACTTTGATAAAGTAAAATCACTCAAAGAAATGTTTTTCTTCTCTTCCCCACTGGGTTTTATAATTTTTTCTATAACTTACACACAGTTTATAACAAAGACGATTGGATATCCTTTTGCGACTTGTTTGATTAGAATTTATAAAGTCGAGAATAACCCAATCCACAAACAACCAATCACACCTTAAACAATTTGTAAATACTGTTCTCAATAAAAAATTAAACCATTTCTATGAAAAAGATTTTTATTCTCATCGGGGTGTTTAACACACTGCTCTTGCTAAAAGCACAAAATAAAACGGATATCCCGGTTTATTTGGATGACAAACAACCTTTGGAACTAAGAGTACAAGATGCATTACAACGAATGACACTGGAAGAAAAGACAAGGCTCAGTTATGCCCAAAGTAAATTTAGCTCTCCAGGATGTCCCCGTTTAGGCATTCCAGAACTCTGGATGAGTGACGGTCCTCATGGAGTTCGTGCCGAAATCAATTGGAACGACTGGAACTATGCAGGATGGACCAACGACAGTTGTACAGCATTTCCAGCTCTCACCTGTTTAGCCGCCAGCTGGAACCCTTCATTGGCAGCCCTATATGGAAAAGCGATCGGAGAAGAAGCGCTGTACCGTAAAAAAGATGTATTATTAGGCCCAGGCGTAAATATTTACCGTACTCCACTTAATGGCCGTAACTTCGAATATTTGGGAGAAGATCCGTATTTAGCTTCCGAAATGTGCGTTCCTTATATCCAGGAACTTCAAAAGACTGGCGTAGCAGCTTGCGTAAAACATTATGCAATTAACAATCAGGAAGTCTGGCGTAATCATATTGATGTACAAGTAAGTGACCGGGCAATGTATGAAATTTACTTACCGGCATTTAAGGCAGCAGTAGAGCGCGGTGATGCATGGAGCATTATGGGAGCTTATAACAAAGTGCGTGGTATGCATGCAGCTCATAATAAATTGTTGAATAACGACATACTGAAAGGAGAATGGAAATTTGACGGATGTGTAATAAGCGACTGGGGAGCGACCCATGACACTTATGAATCTGCAATGTATGGTTTGGATATTGAAATGGGTTCTTATACAAATGGGCTGACTTCTGAATCTGAATTCGGCTATGACGACTATTATTTAGGAAAAAACTACCTGAAAATGGTAAAAGAAGGAAAAATTCCAATGGATGTAGTCAATGATAAGGCAGCCCGCGTCTTACGACTGATTTTCCGTACTGCAATGAACCGTCAGAAACCGTTTGGGGCATTAGCGAATGAAGCTCATGAAAAAGTTGCTTATCAGATAGCTACAGAAGGTATTGTATTATTGAAAAACGATGCAACCAAAAAGAATACGGTTTTATTGCCTATTGCATCGGACTCATACAAACGAATATTAGTGGTAGGAGATAATGCAACACGTAACCTGATGCAGGGAGGAGGTTCATCCGAACTAAAACCTAAAAAGAATATCACACCATTAGACGGACTGAAAAAGAAGTTTGGCGACCGGATAATGTATACTCAAGGATATAGTGCAGGTCGTCAGATGTATGGACGTGTAAATGAAATACCTCAGTCTACGATTGATTCTTTAAGAAATGATGCAGTAGAAAAAGCCATGCAAGCAGACTTGGTTATTTTTATTGGCGGTCTGAACAAAAATCTTTATCAAGACTGCGAAGGAACAGATCGTCTTTCTTACGAACTTCCTTACTGTCAGAATGAATTGATTGAAGCACTTGTGAAGGTCAATCCCAATGTAGTTGCAGTTATCATCAGCGGTAATGCCGTTGAGATGCCGTGGGTTAAGGAAGTACCTTCTATTGTACAATCCTGGTATTTAGGTTCTATAAATGGTGATGCTTTGTCCGATGTACTGGTCGGCAACGTAAATCCCAGCGGAAAATTACCTTTCTCCTACCCTGTGAGACTTGAAGATTGTCCAGCACATTTGTATGGGGAGATGAGCTACCCAGGCGACAGTATCAAGCAAGAGTATAAAGAAGACATTTTAGTGGGATATAGATGGTACGACACCAAGAAAATAAAACCACTTTTCCCATTTGGATACGGATTAAGCTATACCACATACAAATACAGCAAGCCAGTTTTGTCTGCAAAAAAAATGAATGCAAATGAAACCCTTTCTTTATCAGTTAAAGTAAAAAATACAGGAACATTGGCAGGAAAAGAAACAGTTCAATTGTATATCGAGGACGAAAAATGCTATTTACTCCGCCCCAAAAAAGAGTTGAAAGGCTTTAAAAAAGTAGAGCTACAACCGGGAGAAGAAAAAGAAATTGTCTTTACTATTCAGCCTCAACATCTACAGTTCTTTGATGACAAGAAACATCAATGGATAGCCGAACCAGGAAAGTTTAAGGCTTATATATCCTCTTCATCCGCAGACATCAGCAATGTAGTGGAATTTGAATATAAATAATCATGGTTATCTGAAAAACAGCCAAGGAAGATAAGCAAACATAACACTGCCCAGGGTTTGTAGAAAGAAAGTACTCACAAAAATCTCTGGGCAGTATTTTTATACTATAAATATTTCATACATTTACTCTATAATTTTAAAAGCACAGCATGAATCATAAAAAACACATCGCAATCGTCACAGGCGCAGCTGGCGGAATTGGGAAAGTAATTGCCAAAATGTTTGCAGACAACGGATACGTAGTCGTTGCAGTAGACATAACAGAAACAGAGTTCGAAAACAGCGACATACACTTCCAAAAAGCAGATCTCTGTTCATATGAAGATATTTGCAAGGTATTCGAATACGCGGTACAGCATTTCGGAGGAGTACACGTTTTAGTAAACAACGGTGCCATCAGTCAGTTTTCCAAAAGCATATCCGATATCACTCCGGAAGAATTCCGTAAAGTCATAGACACTAATCTTTACGGAAGTTTCATGTGCTGCAAACAATTTATAGAAGCCAACAAAGGGATGGAATACGGTAGAATCATCAACATAGCCTCTACCCGATGGCACCAGAATGAAGCCAACTGGGAAGCTTATGGAGCCTCCAAAGGTGGATTGGTCTCACTTACAAACACTCTGTGTGTTTCCCTTTCAGATACTCCTATTACTGTAAATGCCATCAGTCCGGGATGGATACAATGCTCCGACTACGAAATGCTCTCCGAAGAAGACCACAAACAGCATCCTTCTGGCAGAGTAGGTGTACCGGAAGACATTGCAAGAATGGTATTGTTTCTTTCTGCACCGGAAAACAACTTTATCAATGGGGCAAATATCGTAATAGACGGAGGAATGACAAAGAAAATGATATATTATACTCCGGAGGATGAATCCAATAAGTAAAATTACACTTCAGCAATTTTAATTTGCTCAAACAAGGGCCAACATTATCAGGCAACCATAGAATTACTAAAACGACGTCGTTGTTTGTACAAACTACAAGGTTGGCTATATAATCACCGACGCCGACAATAAAGCCGATGTCGGTGATTATAAGAAAACATTCGTATCGTACATTTTTCATCAAGTCATCTGTCAGATACACTTTTGCTTTCTTTATATTCTATCTCATGCAAACAAGCAGCAAAGCTTTCTATAAAATAATCCACATCAGCTTTTGAAACACATAGAGGAGGTAAAATTCTCAATACATTAGTACCTGAGTATCCCGTAAATATATGATAAGTAGAGAGCAGAGAATAACGTACCGAGGATACCGGAACCGAAAATTCAATACCAATCATTAGCCCACGCCCTCTCACTTCCTTTATCAATGGAGACTTCAAGGCACGTAACCTATGGATAAAATCCCCTCCCAGTTTATCGGCATTTTCAATAAGTTTCTCTTTTTTCATCACTTCTATCACAGCCAAAGCTGCAGCACATCCTAAATGATTACCTCCAAAAGTAGTACCCAACATGCCTTTTCTGGGTTTGAAGATTTCACTGATCAATACTCCGGAAAAAGGATATCCATTGGCTATGCCCTTTGCCACAGTAATAATATCCGGTTTTATACCACACCACTGATGTGCAAAAAACTTACCGGTACGACCATATCCCGACTGTATCTCGTCCAATATAAGTACAACTCCGTGCTTTCGAGTCAAGTTACGCAAAGCTACAAGGAAATCATCATCTGGGATTTTTATACCTTCCACACCTGATATACCTTCGATTATTACAGCACAGACACCCCCTTGTTGCAGCAGCCTTTCCACCTCATTTATGTCCATTTCAGAAAAATAGACATTGGCATTAGAATTGATAGGAGCTGTAATCAACGGATTGTCTGTTACTTCTACAGCAGCGGACGTACGCCCATGAAATGAATTTCTGAACGCTATAACCTTTTTCTTTCCTGTATGAAAAGAAGCCAATTTCAAAGCATTCTCATTTGCTTCTGCTCCAGAATTCACAAAAAAAGCACTATAATCAGAATATCCGGATATTTCCCCCAATTCATAAGCCAATGCTTCCTGTAGTTTATTTACAACAGAGTTCGAATAAAACATTAAATTCTGCATCTGTTCCCTCATACACTTCACCAGATAGGGATGTGAATGGCCGATTGATATCACTGCATGACCGCCATAAAAGTCCAGATATGAATTGCCGCTATCATCATATACATAACAGCCTTTTCCTTTAATTATATGAATCGGAAATGTCGAATATACATCAAATAATTTCATAACCTTACGACTTCAAAATATTCAACTTCAACTTACTATCTCATCAAGAAAAGCCTGCTTTTTATCGCAACAGGCTCATTCCATCCTCCCATACTTCATCTCTTCCCCATCCTTATCGTACTGTTTACGCTTCCCTGTAGGAGGGGCCAGTAAAGTAATCCGGACTACAGCAGTACGATGAATACTTCTTTTTACTGCCTCTTCGAAAGCAGCCATATGTTTGGGCAGAAAACGTTGGCTTATCACTCTAAGAGCTCGCACCTTTTCATCTATATCGGTTACCAATTCAGCTCTCCCGAAAGCAATCGCAGAGCGATATTGCAGAGTGAAGGTTCCATCCTTTGGACCAACTGTCGGCTGACATCTTGTGACTGCAGAAAGACAAACATCCGGATTTGCGGCAATTGCATCAAGTTTATCACCCTCCGGAGCGCAATGAAAATACCATACGTCATCATTATCCGAAGCTAAAGACAATGGTACACCATAAGCTGTACCATCTGCCCTTGTAAAACTTACAGTTATATAGGGTGCCTTACGCATAATATCGAGCGCCCAACTACTATCCATTTCTCTACTTACTTTTCTCATTGTTTCATTTTATTTTTAATGTGGAGATACAGAGTTAAAAAACAATCATCATATGATAATAGTATTACGACAGACAAATGTACAATCATAATTTCTATCAAAGTGTAAGATATATGACAGTTCCCTCAATTAGCAACAATTTAATACAGTGACTCAAATCTATTTCTTTGAAAATAAAAATATAAAGTGATATTTTTGTAATCAAAATCTATAATGCAAATATGAAAACAATCAGTTTCGACAATCATTATAAAGACAAATTACTATCGATTCCTCTTTTTGCTGATTTACCTGTTTATCTACAAAATGACATCATAAAGAAACTCGATTTCAAGCTTTATGAAATTAATGAGCACACTGTTATTCTGGAACAGGGAGATGTGTGCTGCAATCTGTATATCTTACTGGAAGGCACACTGGAAGTCAACATTGTTGATGCCAATGGAAATGAAATACTTATCGAACACATAGAAGCACCAAGGGCATTTGCCACCCCTCATCTTTTCAAAAAAGACAATCGGTTTCCCGCAACATTCAAAACATTAAAGAAATCTGTTTTATTGACAGCTACGAAAGATTCTACCTTTGGTTTGATAAGTAATTACCCTGATATATTGAAAAATTTTCTTTGCGTATCCGGGAATTGCAACATTTGTACAACCATGAGACTGGATGTTTTATCCAGAAAAACTATCCGCGAAAGAATATTGGTCTATTTGATGAAAAGAGTAGAAAATGGCAGTTCTATAGTAAAACTTACACATACAATTACCCAATTGGCCGAATACATCAATGTCACACGTCCGGCACTATCTACCGAGTTCAATAAAATGGAAAAGGAAGGAATTATCAGAAGGAAAGAGAACAATTACATAGAATTAAATATGAAGGTTATCACCAAGCTTCTCTAACAAGAAATGGCACTATAAAAATTATAGTGCCATTTCTCTGATTATCTGATAAAAATAGAATCTTTTAGCTATTTATTTCAGCAAACCTCTGTTCTTAAGCAATGCATTAATCTGCGGTTCGCGACCACGGAAGTTCTTATACATAGTCATTCCGTCGTCAATACCACCCGGAGTCAGAATATATGTACGGAATTTATCTGCCACCTCTTTATTGAAAATATCACCTGTCTCCTTGAAAGCCTGGAATGCATCGGCGTCCAATACCTCAGCCCACATATAGCTATAATATCCGGCAGTATATCCTCCACCCATTGTATGACTGAAGTTAGTCACACGATAACGCGGATAAATCTGTGACGGAATACCACGTTCTTTCAACTTTTCAGATTCAAACTCCATCACATTCAGATTGGCTGGAATCTCTTTCAATACATGCAAGTCCATGTCAGTCAGCGAAGCAGCCAGATATTCTACAGTAGCAAAACCCTGACCGTATTTGGCACTTTCTTCAATTTTCTTCACCAGTTCCATCGGAATCACTTCACCGGTCTTATAATGTTTGGCATACACCTTCAATACTTCCGGTTCGAAAGCCCAGTGCTCGTTAATCTGTGAAGGCAATTCCACGAAATCACGTTCTACATTAGCAACTCCTTCATAATGTACATCGCACATGAAACTATGCAGCGCATGTCCGAATTCGTGGAACATAGTAGTCACATTATCAATATTCTGCAAAGCCGGTTTATCCTTGCTGGCTACAGTCATATTGCAGACGTTAACCACTACAGGAGCAACTCTTTCATTTCCATTATAAGTCTGTTCTCTGAAACCGGTACACCAAGCCCCAGCTCTCTTTCCGGCACGGGGATAATAATCGCTATAGAAAAGAGCAAGTACCTTACCATCCTTATCAATTACCTCCCACGACTGAGCAGTTTTTTCATACACAGGGAACTGGTCGGTACATTCCTTGAAAGTCAGTCCATACAGCTTATTGGCTACATAGAAAATACCTTTCAATACATTGTTTATTTCCAAATACTCCGATACCTGATCTTCATCGATAGCATACTTCGCCTGTTTTGCTCTATCAAGATAATACATATAGTCCCATCCTTCTGGCTCAAAACTATATCCATCCTTCTTTATTTCAGCACGAATATCTTCCAGTTCTTCCTTTGCTTTCTCTACAGCAGGCGTCCACACCTGATTTAATAAATTATATACATTCTCAGGAGTCTTTGCCATACGGGTATCAAGAGCCAAAGATGCATAATCCTCGTAGCCCATCAGTTTTGCTTTCTGCAAACGCAAAGTAACCAGTTTTCGTGAAATTTCTTTATTATCGTAAGCATTGTTCTGATTACCTCTATTGTAATATGCCTCGTACACACGACGGCGCAAGTCTCTGTTTTCCGCATACTGAAGAACCGGATTACAGCTCGGACGTTGCATATTAAACATCCATTTACCTTTCTGTCCGTTCTCTTCTGCCATCTTTGCAGCAGCAGCAATATTTGCTTCAGGAAGCCCCTTCAACTCTTCCAATTTGTCCACCACAACAAAGGTATTATTTGTTTCATGCAGCAGATTCTGCTCAAAAGTAAGTTCAAGCATAGACAACTCAGCGTTCAGCTTACGAAGTTCGGCTTTCTGTTCATCATTCAGTCCGGCACCTCCACGGACAAAACGCTTGTATATATTTTCCAGCAATTTAGTCTGCTCTTTGTCCAACCCATATTTCTTCTGATTATCGTACACCTCTTTTACTTTTGCAAACAAAAGCGGATTCAGATAAATATCATCATAATGTGCAGAGAACAACGGAGACAATTCTTTTTCCAAAGCCCGGGTTTCTTCAGTAGAATTACTGTTTGAGATAGGTCCAAATGTATTTCCAACCTTAGTCAGAAGTTCCCCACTACGGTCGAGAGCTACGATTGTATTTTCAAAATCGGGCATTGCACGGTTTCGCACAATAGCATTGATTTCCTGTTTTTGTTCTTCCATTCCTTTTAAGAAAGCTTCCCGATAATTATCAATAGATATTTTTTCGAAAGGAGCAATTTCATAAGGAGTTCCATACTTTTCCTGCAAGAAAGGATTCACATTCTGAGCCATACCAGTGCCTCCCATAGCCAATGTAAAAGCTGTAACAAATAAAAATTTCTTCATATTTTATCAATTAAGGTATAATGAAAATCTTATTATCATCAAGCAGAAAACATCTCTCTCTGCTTTTATGATAAAAACTTTAACCGCTCAAAGGTACGAAAAAATATTTATCTTCCGATTTCCATACAGATTAACTTAAAAAAGATACAACATTATCAGTCAGACATTGTAGTCAATCTCTTTTCCTTTTTATACGAAAAAGGTTACATTCCAGCAGCCATATTCACTGAAATGCAACCATATATTTTCTTATAATTAATGCAACCTATTTACTTCCTACAGGCTTTTTAATACCATCACTCAAAGCACGTTCCTCCATACGGACTATTCTTTTATCCAAATCCGGATGAGTAGAAAACAACTGATTCAAAAAGTTCATATTTTGGGCTCCACTGTCCTCCTGCAATTTCTTCAATTTTTGGAAAGACAAAGCCATAGCCCATGGATTTTTCCCAGCTTTCTTTAAAAACTCATATCCATAATCGTCTGCATCACATTCCTGCTTCTGCGAATAACGTGCATTCACCAACGCTTCCGTTAAAGCACCAATCTGAGAATCTGTCAGTTCTGCCACTTTACCTCCCTGAGAAGAAATACCGTCCTTCAACGCAGAAGTAAGCAAGGCTGTACGAAACCCTCTCTTCGAATCACGATGTGCCACATGACCTATTTCATGTCCGATTACACCAAGTAATTCTTCATCAGTCATTATGTCCATCAAAGCAGAAAACACCCGTACACTACCATCTGCACAAGCAAATGCATTTACATCATCCACATGATATACTTTAAAATTAAGAGGAATACCATCCGCATCTCCTAATCCACTAGTCAGTTTTTTTAATCGGATGGTATATACATTATTATCCGGACAAACCTGATTCTTCGCATCCATCGAAGCAACATATTCTTTTACATATTCAGCCATCTGCTCATCCGTCAATGTCACAGCCTTTACCAATTTGGCTGCTCCACTCATCATCCGATTAAAATCGAATTGAGCCATTACCGGTACAGACATTACTGTACAAACCAATAAAACAAATACTTTTACAAACACTCTGTCTTTCATAACTATCTATTAAGGGGTTATTTATGCAATTTTTCCGCACCCGACTTTTTCCAGCTCCAGATTCCACCACCAACCGACAGCAATCCGCCCAGTAGAAAGAATCCCCAAAAGCAACCTTCTGATCTCGGGAAACAAATCTCTCTTGGCCGCTCCGGATGATACCATACAATTTCCTATTTCTAACCCAACAAACCTCTTAAGATAAGTAAAAGTCCCGCTATCCATAGGAAAAAATCATCATTGTGCGGTATGCCATATTAATTAAATATCATATTTATACAAATATAAAACTTTTTCTCTATCTGTATTCATTCCTCAACTATAATATTGTACACTATAAATAAATCAACTACTTTTGTATCCGTATTAAAGGAATCGAACTATGAACACGACTGTATTTATATATCTATTACCAATCTGACACAATCCTAAATCAATTTAATTTAATACAAGCCCCAATTACTATGAGATTCTTATTTCTATTTATTTCATTTTTTCTACTTAACTGTACTTGTCTCATTCAAGCTACAGAACGTATTCAATTATCCGGAATCTGGCGTTTCCAGCTCGATCCTATGGGATTTGGGAAAACTCCTGGCTCTGAACTGTATTTAAGCAAACTGACAGAAACCATCGTTCTTCCGGGAAGCACAGATGAAGGCGGAAAAGGTATCCAGAATTTCGTGTCACATGTTGACCGTCTGTCGCGCAAATTTGAATATTGTGGACAAGCATGGTATCAAAGAGAGGTCGTAATACCCGAAAGCTGGAAAGGAAAAGAAATTATCCTCAATCTGGAACGATGTCATTGGGAAACGGCGGTTTATGTAGATGGAAAACCGATAGCAACCAAGGAAAGACTGTCTACTCCTAACCGTTTCAATCTTACGCAGCAGCTTACTCCAGGCATTCATACATTGACCTTATGCGTAGACAACCGTCTGAAATATCCGATGGACCAATGGAATCATGGTACTACAGAATACACCCAAACCAACTGGAACGGTATAGTAGGCGATTTGTCTTTGCAGGCCATGAATCCGAACTATATATCTAATGTAAAGATTTACACTGACATCGAAAATAAAAAAGTCACTGCCCAAATCTGCTTCGCTCCTTCCAAGTCTTCGGTGAAAGGCGATCTTCTCCTTGAAATAAAAGAAAAAGAGGGCAAGACCATAGCAAGCAAGCCTGTCAAGGTAGTGTTGTCCGACTCTGTTTTCCAGATTGAGGAGACATTGAATATCAATCGTCCAATCGAGTTATGGGATGAATTCAATCCCAGCCTTTACACATTGGATATTCAATGGAGCACTCCATATGGAGAAGAAAACAAAAGCGAACAATTTGGTTTCAGAAAAATAGAACAAGGAAAACATCACATCCGCCTGAATAATCACGACATTCATCTGCGTGGTGTGCTGGATTGTGCTGTTTTTCCTCTGACCGGCTATCCGGCTACTGATACAGACAGTTGGGAGAAAATCTTCCGTACAATAAAAGAATATGGAATGAACCACGTACGTTTTCATTCCTGGTGTCCACCCCAAGCCGCATTTCATGCAGCAGACCGTCTGGGCCTTTATCTTCAGGTAGAACTTCCGATGTGGATCAAAGATGTAGGAAAATACCCTGCACGACGCCAGTTTTTCGAAGAAGAAATGTATGCGATTCTCAATGAATATGGCAATCATCCTTCTTTCATCCTCATGTGCAACGGTAATGAAAACGAAGGGAACTTCGATGTACTGGAAGATTTAATTATAAAAGGACAGCAATACGACAACCGCCATCTGTACTCTGCATCTACTGCACGTACACACGTCAAAGCGGACCAGTTTTATGTATCTCACCTCACCCACAAAGGATGGATTACTGTATACGAAGGAAAACCTTCTACAGACTGGGACCGCAATGCAGAATCGGACATTGATGTACCGGTTATTGCTCACGAAACCGGACAGCGCTGTATGTATCCCAACTTTGCCGAAATAAGTAAGTATACTGGAGTGTTGGAAGCACGCAATTTTAATGTTTACCGCGAACGGCTGGCACGTAACGGCATGCTTCGTCAGGCCGATGATTTCTTCCGTGCTACCGGTGCACACACTGTGTTGCAATACAAGGAAGTCAACGAATCATTATTGAGAACATCCAAGTCGGGAGGTTTCCAATTACTGGGTTTAAGCGATTTCCCCGGTCAGGGAAGTGCCTTTGTGGGCATTCTCGATGCTTTTTGGGAAGACAAAGGTCTTGTATCACCGGAAAAGTTCCGCGAATCATGCGCTCCTACTGTATTGCTGGCACGCATGCCCAAACGAGTTTACAATGAGAACGAAGCTTTTACAGCCAAGTTGGGTATCTATCACTTTGGCAACAAAGATATAAAACGAGGAAAGGTGAATTGGGCACTGACCGACGAAGCAGGAAGAGAACTGAAAAAAGGAAATCTGTCGCATCAGGCTATTCAGAGTTACACCGTTACTGACTCTCTGGCCAAGATAGATATTCCGTTAGAGGATATTAAGAGTGCCGGGAAATATACACTCCATGTTGCATTAGGTACTTGTCACAATGAGTGGGATATCTGGGTATACCCTTCGAAAACAGAGGCAAACGAAGAGAATCTATTCTTCACCGAATCATGGGAAACTGCCAGAAAAATGCTTTCAGAAGGTAAGCAGGTATTGTTTGTACCACAAAGTGTACAAGGACGTAAAACACAGTTTGCCAGTCACTTCTGGAATCCTATCATGTTCAATTGGGATCCGATGATTGTAGGAACACTGATCGAGCATACTCACCCTTCTTTGTCCGATTTTCCGACTTCATACTACGCAAACTGGCAATGGTGGGATGTTCTGAACTATGGTACAGCAATCGACTTGACAGCCTTGTCGTCGGTTACACCTATCATTCAGTCTATCGACACTTATGAAGAAAACCGGAAACTGGGTATAGCGTTCGAGGTAAAAAGCGGTAAGGGAAAACTGTTTGTACTCTGTGCAGACATCCACAAGGACATAGACAAACGTCCGGCTATGAAACAGCTGATGTATTCTATCAAAAACTATGTGGGTTCAGACAGATTCCAACCTCAAAATGAAGTTCCGACTTATATGCTGGATGCTCTGTTCGATACTCATGTACAAAAGAAAAAAGAGAACAACAGTTCCGATGCCATCAACCAGTTATTAAACAAATAAATACACACATGAATAAGACAATACAAACTACCCTGCAGCTGTTTTTAGGAGCATTAATACTACTGAATATCAGCTCATGCCAAAAACAGGAAAAGCCAGTCAAGTTTATCATTGCTTCTGATTTTCATGCGCCCGACATTCCCGATGGAAAAGAAAGATTGGCTTCTTTTATCGAAGCGGCTCATAAAGAAAAAGCAGATTTTATCATTGAATTGGGCGATTTTTGCCGTTTGGATAGTACCAGTCAGGTATACCATGAACTATGGAATAGTTTTCCGAAAGACAAATACCACGTTATAGGGAATCACGACATGGATCAGTATACTCCGGAAGAATATGTAAAAGGGATGAATATGCCCGGACGATATTACTCGTTCGACAAAGGAGACTTTCACTTCATTGTTCTTGATGGAAACAATCTATACGACGGAAAGGATTACCGCCATTATGCAAAAGCCAACTACTATGTGAATCCTGAATATCGGGCTTTCATTGATCCGGAGCAGATGGAGTGGCTGAAAAAAGACCTTGCATCTACCCATAAACGATGTATTCTTTTCAGCCATCAAAGTATTGATACGTTTGTAAAAAACGGAAAAGATGTACGACAGATACTGGAAAACGAAAACGAACGTGCCGGATTCAAAAAGATTGTTCTTGCCTTTAGCGGACATAATCATAGCAATTACAGCAAGGTTATCAACGGCATCACTTATATCCAGATTAACAGTGCCTCTTATGTATGGATAGATCAACCCTCAAAAACAGAGTTACGGTATCCGGAAGAAGTGAACAAACAATATCCGCTTTTGGGTTATTCCATCACTTACGACCGACCTTTATATGCTACTGTTACGCTTACAAAGGAGGGAGCTGACATACAAGGAGAAAAAGCTAACTTTCTTCCCCCTACTCCGGAAGAGTTGGGTATGAAAGATTCTATCGGTGCTTTCCCTTTGGTATCTGTCATCGAGGATGCCAAGATTTCTTTTTGATAATTATTAAAACTACTTATTCTTCAAGAGAAGCAGAAGGCCATCACTTCAAGCCCTGAACTGACATCTTACAAAATGTCAATTCAGGGCTTAAAAAATGAGTGTTTTTCGGACCAAACATCAGGAAGATTACAAATTTGCCCGTTTTTGACCATTTACCAAATACAATAAGACATCAATTCATTAAAAAATCAAAACATTTTTCTTATCTCTAGTCTAATTAACCTAATATCAGATAGCAATACCACATTATAACCAGGCATTTTATCAGAAGAAAAATCAAACAAAAAGAAGTCGGGTTTACAAACCAATATGTAAAAAAGTGTATAAAATTCGTATAAAATAAGCCATCTGTACCTGTATATACATACAATTAATACCATGCACTTATGTGACAAGTAGCGTGAGTGCATGGTATTAATAGCGTTGGCCGATGATACAAGTATCATCAGCCAACATTACAAGTCATATTTTTTGTTTCTAAAAGTTCAAAAAGAATGCTATACAGCATATTTAAAAGAGTAAATACCACTCCTTTTCCAATCATAAACAGACTTTTTATCGCAAATGTGAGTCAGCAGAAAACGCTAAAAACATTCTTTTTGTCAGCATTTATCCATTTTCACTAACTAATCTGTTTTTAATAAGTTCTGTTTTATTCAATAACAGCTGCAAAGCCTCCGTTTCTTACCAGACGAAGCGTCAATTCTTCTCCTTTTGTTACATCAGCCGATACACAGCGATAATCCATCGCCTGACGGTCTGCGTTAATGCCATCCTCGAAAGCTGTCATCCGGTAAGTCTTGCCAGCATTCAGAAAATCAAGATTTACCTTAAACTCTCTTACTTTCTCGCTGTTATTTGTAATACCTCCGATAAACCACCGATCACCCTTCCGTTTGGCTACCACCACATATTCTCCTACTTTAGCCTCAAGTACACGGGTTTCATCCCACACCACAGGAACCTGAGTGATAAAACGGGTACAATCTGTATTACGTGCATACTGGGTAGGTGAATCAGACAACATCTGCAGTCCACTTTCACACAATACATAAAGAGCCAACTGATAAGCACGGGTACCTATACTTGCCGCATTAGGACGCATCGCTGCATACAGTTCCGGCTGCATACTAATCATTGCTCCCGGAGTATAATCCATCGGACCTACCGCGTTACGCATAAACGGGAAATACAAAGAGTTATCCGGAAGACAATCGCCCATCTGCTCCATGGCTCTTACTCCTTCATACGACAAAACATTTGGATATCTGTATTCCAGACCTGCCGGCTTGAATGCTCCGTGGAAATCAACCAGCAAATGATGCTTGGCCGCTTCGCGTGCCACCCGTTCATAAAAATTGACCATCCACTGATCGCTCCGGTTCATAAAGTCAATTTTTACACCTTTTACACCCCAGTCGCTGAATGTTTTGAATAAATCGAAGTTATTTTCAGTTGCCAACCAGGTCAACCAAAGAATAATGCCTACATTTTTCTCTTTTCCATAACGAATCAACTCATGCAGATTGACATCCGGATTCGGAGTATACGGATCGAATGTGGTCTTGGCCCATCCCTCATCCATCAGGATGTATGGAATATGATGTTTGGCTGCAAAATCAATATAATACTTATAGGTATCCAGATTGCATCCTGCCACAAAATTCACATCCGGTCCATAGGGCAAAGCTCCACTCCACCATTCCCATGCCACTTGTCCGGGTTGTATCCAACTGGTTTCTTTTATCTCCGAAGATCCGGACAAACGACAGGTCATTGTATTTTCTACCAGCTGAGCATCCGTCTGGGCAACTACAAAATAACGCCATGGGAAATTCCGGCTTCCTTTAGTGCGCGCAATGTAATCTGCTGTTTTCAAGATAGTCAAATCGCGGTCACCGTTTTCTCCATAAGCAAGCGGCACAGCTGGAAACACTCCATGTATTCCATTGTTATCCGTACCTTTCAGAAACATACAGGGATAATCCGCCAAATCGGCTTCACTGATTAAAATCTTGCAGGATTTACGCGTATCGATGAGGAAAGGCAAGGTAGCCATCCTGGAATCCGAAGTCCATTTTTTACTGGATAAATGTGTATAAGGTTCTTCATATGCCGTTTTAAAACTATCCGGCTGTTGCATGTGAAGAAGGTAATCGTCCGGGAAATTGACTTCAAACTTTTCTCCTACTACATTGACTGAATCTTTTTCTGAAGTAACAAACCGATAAGCAAAGCCATCATTAAAAGCACGGACTATAACGGAGAAATCCTTGAAATTCAGCTCCAATTCATTATAATGGTTTTGTACGACTGCATACTTAAACGGAACCACTGGTTTTATCTCTTCGTCTACACTTCTCCGTTTCATTTTACGCAAACGGGGATTCTCTCCCAGTACCTTACTTTCCAGCATCAACTGCATTGAATTATCCTTCAACAGCAACTGGTCTTTACTAAATAAGTCATACTTAATTTTATCAGACAAAGTGAAGACAAGTTTAATCTCTTTGTCGGGAGAATACAACTCTACATCCTTTGACTTTGCAGACAAAGCCGAAAAGAACAAGAGTACACACAGTAAAATTTTGTTTTTCATAATTATGGATTTTAAACAGTTTACAAAGTTATTTAAAAGAATTGACTTCCCGGCATATTATTTTAATTAAATAAACAATGCACATTGCCCATTCTACAAAATCAAAACCGTAATTCCAATGCTAAATAAAAGAAAGCCCAAACAGATATTTAAAACTTTTCGGCACACTCATCCCCAATCATAAATTCCCCATTATATTACAATCAGAAAAAGACAAGCTATTAATATCGTGCAGAACGCAATTTATCCATATTGCTGCGCGCTACAGACAGATATTCTTTAATCAGTTCATTATTCTTAAAAGACTCTGGAGCTTCGTTTACAATTTCCTCCATCACAGGCGTCAGAATAGGATAAGGCAATCCATTGCCAATCATTACAAACACACCAGCACCCAACACATTTTCATAATTTTCCTGAATAAATTCTTTGGCCAACTTATTCATTTCTTCCGACAGTTCTGCGCGGCGTTTTTCTATTTCACTATGAATCAAAGCCGGATCGTCTCCATTCATAATCATCTGGCTTTCCATATGCTCTACTTCATAAGCACGATCGGCCAAGGCATTCTTCTGGATAATAAAATCATTGAAACGATTATTCAAGGGAGAACCTTTCACCGTCACTCCGGCATTATCTATCTTGACATTAATATTTCCTTTTTCAATAACCAACGGCATAATACAGTCATCATCCATATACAATGAAGCAAGAACTACCGAATCCACATTCCCCTCCATTTCGAACAGACCGTGTACGACTTCTGCCGAATCAATTTTTACCCATTCCCCATTGGAAGGCACCTTAATATAAAGCATTTTCCCGTCTAACCGAGAAAGAGAAGTATTCCCCTCGATTTTATATTTTTTACTGCAAGAAGCAAAAAATACAGCACAAAACAGAAAAAGATATAGTTTACCCATTAAATCATGCCATTTAAATTTGTACGGCAAAGGTAAAATCTTTCAGTTAGGCTAAAAAATAAATTATTAAAAATTAAACATAAATAGAGGAATATTACCCTTTTAGCATACCTGCATCGAGATAAATACTTTTTTTTACTATCTTTGCGAATTAAGAAAAGAAAATTTTAACCCAAAATTATACACATAACAAATGAAAAAACTTAAAGTATTAGCACTCGCACTTATTTGCGCAGCCTTTTCACCGGCTAAAGCAGACGAGGGGATGTGGCTTCTCCAGCTGATGCAGGAACAAAACCTGGCAGACAGAATGAAGGCACAAGGATTAAAGATGGATGTGGCCAATATTTACAATCCCAGTCAGATTACACTGAAGGATGCAGTTGGTATTTTCGGCAGAGGATGTACCGGAGAAATCATTTCACCCGACGGATTGATTCTGACCAATCATCATTGTGGATACGATGCCATTCAACAACATAGTTCGGTAGAACATGATTACCTGACAGATGGTTTTTGGGCTAAAAACCGTTCTGAAGAACTTCCAACTCCGGGATTGACTTTCAAGTTTGTAGAACGTATTGTTGACATTACTGACAAAGTAAACAGTGATATCAAAAAGGGTAAAGTTACAGAAGCCGAATCTTTTGGAAAGAAATACCTTAACGAATTAGCCGCTGACGAACTGAAAAAAAGCGACTTGAAGAAAGCACCGGGTATCTCTACCCTGGCACTTCCTTTCTACGAAGGAAATAAGTTTTATCTGTTCTACATCAAAACTTACAGCGATATACGTATGGTAGCTGCTCCTCCTTCATCTATCGGTAAGTTTGGTGGAGAAACAGACAACTGGATGTGGCCACGCCATACTTGCGACTTCTCCATGTTCCGTGTATATGCAGACAAAAACGGAAATCCGGCTGAATATAGCAAAGACAACGTTCCTTTGAAAGTGAAAAAGCACCTGACTATTTCATTGAAAGGGCTGCAGGAAGGCGATTATGCCATGATTATGGGATTCCCCGGAAGCACCAGCCGCTATCTGACAGAGAGCGAAGTAAAACTTCGTATGGAAAGTACTAACGTACCACGTATCACTGTACGCGAAGCTCGTCAGAATGTATTACGCACAGAAATGGCTGCCAGCGATAAAGTACGTATCCAGTATGCCAGCAAGTTTGCCGGTTCAAGCAACTATTGGAAGAACTCTATCGGTATGAACAAGGCTATCGTTGAAAATAAAGTTTTGGAAACAAAAGCAGCACAGGAAGCTAAGTTTGCTGAATTTGCCAAGGCTCAGAACAACGAAGAATATGCAAAAGTAGTTGGACAGATTGACGAATATGTAGCTAATATTGCTCCTTTGCGCAAAGAAGCTACTTACTTCTCTGAAACATTCATGAGCGGTATTGAATTTGGAGCTACTTACCGTACCTTCGCTAATCTGAAGACTGCATTGGAGAAAAACAAGAAAAAAGATATAGAGAAAGCAGTTGCTGCTCTGAAAGAGGAATTCGCAGAAGTACACAATAAAGACTACGATCATGAAGTAGACCGTAAAGTTGCAAAAGTACTGATTCCGCTGTATGCAGAAAAAGTGTCAGCAGAAGCCTTGCCTGCATTCTACGAAACAATCAAGACTCAGTTCAATGGCGACTATAATGCTTATATCGATGCATTGTATAACAACAGTATCTTTGCCAATGAAAAGAATTTGAATGCATTCCTTGAAAATCCTACAGTAGAAGCAATTGATAAAGACCTTGCTGTGGCTTATTCTACAAGTAAGAGCAAGATGTATCAATCACTGATGGACAAGATTTCGGCTGCCAGTGAAAACATTAATCTGTTGCATAAGACTTATGTACGCGGTTTGTGCGAAATGTATGCTCCTACTCCAAAAGCTCCGGATGCAAACTTCACCATCCGTCTGACTTATGGTAATGTAAAATCATACGATCCGAAAGACGGTATCCACTACAAATATTACACTACATTGAAAGGTGTAATGGAAAAAGAAGATCCGAACAATCCGGAATTCGTTGTTCCTGCCAAGTTGAAAGAGTTGTATGCAACCAAGAACTTCGGACGTTATGCATTGCCTAACGGAGAAATGCCTGCTTGTTTCTTGACTACTAACGATATCACAGGCGGTAACTCAGGCTCTCCGGTAATGAATGGTAACGGTGAACTCATCGGATGCGCATTCGACGGAAACTGGGAATCATTGAGTGGCGACATCAACTTCGATAATAACTTGCAGCGTTGTATTGCAGTAGACATCCGTTATGTATTGTTTATTGTAGAAAAGCTGGGAGGTTGCAAGAACCTTATCGATGAAATGACAATTGTAGAATAATATCAATTATATTCAAAAGCGCAAGGTTGCACTACTCTAAAGTACGCATCTTTGCGCTTTTTATTTAATAACAACATTATATGAGAAAGGCACTTATTTTATCTTTAATCAGCGCATTCGCAGGATTTCATGCACATGCAGACGAAGGTATGTGGATGCTTACGGACCTGAAACAGCAGAATGCGGCTGTGATGCAGGATTTGGGGTTGGATTTAAGCATTGACCAAGTGTACAGTCCGGATAGTATCAGCCTGAAAGATGCTGTGGTACATTTCGGAGGAGGATGTACCGGAGAAATCATTTCTGCCGAAGGTCTGGTACTGACCAATCATCATTGCGGATATGGATACATCCAGCAGCACAGTTCGGTAGAGCACGATTATCTGACTGACGGTTTTTGGGCAATGACTCGCGAGCAGGAACTTCCTTGCGAAGGACTGACCGTTACCTTCATCGACCGTATCTTGGATGTAACCGAATACGTACAGGATTGCCTGAAGAAAGACAAGGATCCTGAAGGATTGAACTATCTTTCACCCTCTTATCTGGAAACCGTAGCCAAGCGTTTTGCGAAGAAGGAAAAAATCAAAACAGACGATTTTACAGTGTTGGAGCTGAAACCTTTCTACGGAGCAAACAAATATTATCTGTTTGTAAAAACAGTATACAAAGACATCCGTATGGTAGGTGCACCTCCTTCTTCTATCGGAAAGTTTGGTGCTGATACAGACAACTGGATGTGGCCACGTCATTGCGGCGACTTCTCTATCTTCCGTATCTATGCATCAAAAGACGGTAAACCGGCTACTTACAATGCAAAAAACGTACCTTTAAAGGTAAAGAAACACATTGCCATTAATCTGAAAGGGGTGAAAGAAGGTGACTTTACTTTTGTAATGGGATTCCCCGGACGCAACTGGAGATACATGATTAGCGACGAAGTGGAAGAGCGCATGCAGACTACCAACTTTATGCGCGATACCGTACGTGGTGTACGCCTGCGTGCTTTGGGTGAAGAAATGCAGAAAGATGCAAAAACACGTATTCAGTATGCAGCCAAATATGCTTCATCGGCAAACTACTGGAAGAATGCAATCGGTATGAACGAAGGCTTGATTAAGCTGAAAGTGCTCGATAAAAAGAAGGAGCAGCAAGAAAAATTATTGGCTTTCGGACGGGAAACAGGAGACAACAGCTACGAACAGGCTTATCAAAGCATCAAAGACATTGTTGCCAAACGACATAACGCCGTATACCATCAACAGGCTATCTATGAAGCTCTGATGCTAGGTACAGAATTCTCAAAGATTCCTGATACGCAAGCATTGCAAGAGGCCCTGGAAAAAGGTAATAAGAAAGATATACGTAAAGCTGTGGAAGGGTTGCAGGAAGCTGGAAAGAAATTCTTCAATAAAGATTATAGCGCTGCAGTAGACCGCAAAGTATCCAAGCAACTGATAGCTCTCTACGCTCGTCTGGTTCCGGCAGAACAACATATCAGCATCTTCCAGACAATCAACAAACAGTTTGGAGGAAATACAGATGCATTTGTAGATGCCTGCTTCGACCAGTCTATTTTCAGAAGTGCAGAAGCATGGGAAAAGTATCTTGCAAACCCAGACATCGAAACTCTGAAAAACGATTTGATGGTTCAATATGCCCGTTCGGTATCGGAAGGCTATAAAGCAACTTCTGAAGAAATGAAAGCAGAAACCAACGCCTACAACCGAGCTCATAAAACATGGGTAGCCGGTATGTTGAAATTGAAAAAACACGAAGGAACTCCGGTATATCCTGATGCCAACTCTACGCTACGTCTGACTTATGGTAAAATTGGTTCTTATGAACCAGCTGATGGTAAAGAATACCTTTACTATACTACCTTGAAAGGAGTAATGGAAAAAGAAGATCCGAACAATCCGGAATTCGTAGTACCGGCCAAACTGAAAGAACTATACGAAAAGAAAGACTTTGGAGAATATGCCATGCCAGACGGAAGAATGCCTATCTGCTTTGCAACCGGTACCGACAACACTGGCGGTAATTCCGGCTCACCGGTATTCAACTCAAAAGGAGAACTTATCGGTACAGGTTTCGACCGCAATTACGAAGGTTTGACAGGAGATATCGCCTACAACCCGCAGTTACAGCGTGCTGCATGTGTAGATATTCGCTACACATTGTTTATCATCGACAAATTTGCAGGAGCCAAACACCTGATTGATGAAATGACAATTATCCGTTAATCGGAGCTAAGAGTCACTATAAAAAAGAATCTGCTTTCGTATACGCCGAAAGCAGATTCTTTTTTTATGAATATTAAAATCCGTCTTATTTAGACACTTTCATTGATAATTTCTCAAGGAAATACACCATAAAGAAACCCACCAACATTAATACAACTGCTTCTACAATATACTGATTAGGAAGTATATTATTTTCAATCATCAAATCATGACCATCTACTACTGTAGTAATTTGTTCTTTCCAAGGCCATACTTTATTGAGTGAACCCAACATAAAACCGGATAATACAGCCAAAGTAATATTACGGACATGTTTCAATGCATACGACAAAACACGTGAGAAAGAGGTAATACCTACCACAGCACCAGCACCAAATACTGCAATAATCACAAGATCCAATGTCTTCACGGCGTCCATTATAAAGAAATATTTACCTAACAGCACCAAGATAAAGCTTCCCGATATCCCTGGTAAAATCATGGCACAGATAGCAATAGCACCACACAAAAAGATAAACCATAAATACGACGGAGTTTCTGCCGGAGTTGCTACTGTAATATAGAAAGCTACTACTACTCCCACAACAAAACCTAAGATAGTCTTCCAGTTCCATCCTTTAATATCTTTTGCTACAAACCATGTAGAAGCCAGCACCAGACCAAAGAAGAATGACCACACCAAAATAGGATGTTCAACAAGCAGCCAGGTTATAATTTTTGCCAACGAAAAGACGCTGATGCCGATACCCAGCAGTATAGAGAAAAGGAAACTGCCGTTTATCATCTTCCAGAAAGCAGCAAACTTTCCTGTAAAAAACAATTTCAGACTCTTTCCATTGATACTTTTAATCGAATTGATCAATTCATCATAAATACCTACAATAAAGGCAATAGTTCCTCCCGAAACTCCGGGAACTACATCGGCAGCTCCCATCCCCATTCCTTTCAGAACAAGAAATGCATAGTCTTTTAAACCTCGTTCCATTTTTATTTTCTTAACCTATTAATAATCTGTGGCTACAAAGTAAAATAAAAAAATTCGGCCAATAAATATAAAATGAAAAAAAAGCACTTTATCTGACCTTTTTAAATGAACATTTTCGAATTTGCCGTTGTTATCTATACATATTCTAAATAGCAACAAGTATGAAAAGAAGATTTATTACAGGCATAGTTGCCATTTTATGCGCTACATTTTATTTAAAAGCACAACCCAATAACTATAAAGAAACAATATCACAAATAGAAAATAATACCAATATGGAAACAACATTCAAAGGAACTCACGTAAATTTAGCAGGAAAATTTATTGAAGTAGGAGCCACTGCTCCAGATTTCTCTTTAGTAAAAGGAGATTTAAGCAGTTTATCGTTACACGACGTTAAAGGCAAGAACATAGTACTTAACATATTCCCAAGTATGGATACCGGAGTATGTGCTGCATCTGTACGCAAGTTCAATGAACTGGCTACGCAAATGCCTAATACAGTAGTATTAGCTATTTCGAAAGACTTGCCTTTTGCACAAAGCCGTTTTTGCACGGCTGAAGGCATAGAAAATGTAATTTCACTATCCGACTTCCGTTATACATCAGACTTTGGCGAAGAATATGGTGTTTTAATGATAGACGGTCCACTTTATGGACTATTGGCCCGTGCAGTAGTCATCATCAATCCAGAAGGTAAGGTAATCTATACCGAACTAGTTCCAGAAATCACACAAGAGCCTAATTACGATGCAGCATTAGCCGCAATACAGAAATAATAAAAAACTAAATAAGTTAGGGTGAGCGGAATGCTTTCCTAACTTATTTAGTTTATATCCATATCAGTCTGTCGGTACTTCCTTATTGTTATTTATCAAACAAATAAAGAGTCTGACATTCTTCCCATGTCAGCTTATGAGCATCTTTCCACCATAATGGATTATCCAGATTACAGAAATCATGGTTCTCCTGCATTCTCTGATTAAGCAATGCTTTATAAGCCTGAGCTTTTTCTTTTTCCGTCTCTGCCAGATTGACCAATTCTCCCGGATCATTCTTCAAATCAAAAAGTTGCTCTGTAATCTTACCTTCTACATTATAAATAATGTATTTGTAATTCTCCTTAAGAAGCGCACGCTGCTGATTTGAATAAATAAAGAACAGATCCTCTCTATGCTGTGCAGTACTATCATCCAAAACAGGTTTCAAAGAACGCCCTGTCACAGATGAAGGAATTTCTACCCCTACCAATTCGCATAAAGTAGGATATAAATCGTACAAATAACATAAAGCATCTGTTTTTCTTCCTTGCTGTGGCTTACGCGGATCGATAATCAGCATGGGTACTCCTACACTATGATCGTACAGACTCTGTTTACCTATCAACCCGTTCTGCCCCATAGCCAATCCATTGTCCGAAGCAAATACAATAATTGTATTTTCACGGTTTCCACTTTCATCCAAAGCCTCCAGTACCCTGCCAATCTGTACATCCACCTCGCTCACCATGCCGTAATACAAAGCCAACTCGTGTTTCAACTGTTCGGGAGTACGAGGAGCAGGCAGCACCATTTCATCACGAATTTGCAACTCCCCATTATCAAACGGATGCTCAGGCAAGAAATTATCCGGAACAGAGACGTCACCATCCAAATACTTCTTTCCATAATCAGGCAAAGAGATACGAGGATCGTGCGGAGAAGTAAATGCCACATAAGCCATAAAAGGTTGCTTGTTATCAGAAGTACTGTTCAGGAAGTCTACTGCAGCATCTGCAAACATTTTGGAAGAAAACTCCTTTCCCACAAACGGCTCTTCATCGAACTTTCCTTCCGGATCATAATGGTGCAAACGAGGCTCACAATGCCCATTCATCTCATAAGGATGCATTCCACCAAAGAATATATTTTCACCTTCGGAAAACGACCGTCCGAAAGAAGCCTTGTCCGCATGCCATTTTCCCGTAGCAAATGTACGGTATCCATTCTTTTGCAACTGTTCAGGCAAAGTAATCTGATTTTCCGGTATTTTCATACCGTCACTTTGTACCTCGAATACTCCACGCCCCGTCATCAGCATAGCCCGACTAGGCATAGACAATGCTCCACATAAAGCTCCATTCGTATAAGTACGCGTAAAATTTACCCCCTCATGAACCAACTTATCAATATTAGGAGTATACACATCTTTATTTCCCAATGCAGCAATGGCATCGCTCTGCATATCATCTACCAGAATAAACAATATATTAGGTTTATCCGATTTCTGTTCCTGGCAGGAAGTTAAGGCTGTCAATGCCAAAGACACAGACAGCAAAGATTTCATTTTCATAAGTATATATATTAATTGATTTCTATTTCGTCTACAAAAAGGAAAGGCGGTTGTCCGGCTCCCGAATGTCCTTCGGGCAAAGCCTCAAAACCACGAGCAACAACTTTGATAAAACGTGCTTGTGTTTCAGAGAAATTCAAAGTCAGATTTTCTATTTTCTTTCCCTGCATCTTAGCCTCCGGAGCTTTATAAGTATTTTCTGTCAGCAAGGTAAAGTCTTCCCCATTATCCGATGCATAAATCTCGACCTTGCTGATACCCATGATATACGACCCCATATCTGTGAGCGAAGATAAAACGACTTGTGTCACATTTTGTTTCTCTTCCATATCGATCACCGCTTCCATCGGTTTGCCCAGATAACCTACCCACATTCCGGTAGTATGAAACGGCTGACTCCGTACTCCATCCACCAATACCTTTCCGTTTTCTCCGGCATAGCGTGTTTCCGGAGTTGTCAGCAAAGTAATTTTCTTAAAAGTACCCTTGTTTACCTTCACCTCTTTCTGAAGCAAATCACTGCACAATCCAGAAGGAGTATAGGCTACAGCCTTCAACGTACAACTTTCTTCTATACCAATAGGCGACTGATACACTTGTGAATTTTTATCGGGCACAGTACCATCGAGCGTATAATAAATAGTACTTCCTTCCACACTGTTCAGCGTAACAAAAAGCTGATTTTTTTCTGCATCGGGAGCATAAGAGGCCTTTATTCCAAAGAAATGAGGAGCATATCCAAATCCCATCTTTTCATAAATCTCAAGCATATGTGGAAGACGATTCAAAAAATCCGCATATCCTCCCCTGCGACTTCCGGTCCAAGTGACCTCAGAAAAGGCTGCCAAACGCGGCAACATCATATAATCCAGCAGCTGATCATTGTCCACATGCGAAGTCCATAGGCAAGCTTCGGCGCCCAAGACCAGCGTATCCCGACCGGCAACACTTTCCGGCAAAACAAGTGGAGCTTCATAAACGGTCTGCATCGGCAATAATCCTCCGGTAGACAGAGGCTCGTTAGCCGCATCTTCCGCCTGGCAATTGTTGAAATAAAAATGGCCAGTCGACGAGAATATTACCGGATGACCTTTTTTCAAAGCTTTAAATCCCTGATTTAATCCTCTCCACGACATAATAATAGTAGAAGGATCTATATTGTCCGACAGAACTTCGTCCCAACCTACCATCTGTTTTCCTAAAGTTTTAAGATAAGCAGCCATCTGCACATTAAATTCCCCTTGCAGCAAATCTTCGGCCGATTGTTCTTGGGTCGCTTTTAAATGATATTTTTTTATGGCAGCCTGGCAATCCGGGCATTGTTTCCAGCGGTCTCTAGGAACTTCATCTCCTCCGATATGTATATAGGGAGAAGGAAACAAAGTTGCCACCTCAGCCAGTACATCCTTGGCAAACTGATAAGAAAAATCTTTTCCCATACATAGTACATCCTTGTGCACTCCCCCTTTATCTGTTGTCATTGTATAAGGACCTCCAGTACAACCTAACTGAGGGTATGCAACCAGTGCAGCTGTAGTATGTCCCGGCAAATCGATCTCGGGAACGACTGTAATAAAACGCTGCTTGGCATACGAAATCACATCCTTTATCTCTTCCTGTGTATAGAATTCTTTACTCACTTCTGTCAGCTTGGGATACTTCTTTACCTCCATACGCCATCCCTGATCGTCGGTAAGATGCCAATGGAAATAATTCAAGCGATGAACAGCCAGCAAATCAATGAAACGTTTCACTTGCTCTACGGTAAAGAAATGACGGCTTACATCCAGCATTGCTCCTCTGTACTTCATTTCCGGACCATCCTGTATATCAACCGCAGGCAGTGTAAAAGGTGCTTGCTTTTGCAGTAGCAAAGATTGATTTAACACCTGAAGCGCATAAAAAGCACCTGCAGCATCGGCAGCTTCAATACGCACCTCATCGGCATTTACATGCAACCGGAATCCCTCGGAAGGCAATTCAGGATTATGCTTTAAAAGAACTGCAGAAGCCGATGAAGAACTGCCGACCACAGCCAAAGTATCTCCTGTCAGTTTCCTCAGACTGCTGTTGAATACAGAAATTCCTGCCTGCCAGTCTTTTAGTTCAGACGGTATTACAATTTCAGTTTCTTCGGTCAACACAAACGGATTTCCCCCTTTTACATTCATAGACAAAGCCTTGGGAATTTCTATATAAGATGGTTTTTCCTTTTCGGAAACACAACTTAATGTAAGCAGGCATCCCGCAGCACACAATACCCCTCTAAAGATGTCTCGTTTTTTCATAATATCTATTAAAAATTTCTATTTACATATACTGCCTGTATTGGCAGCACTATCTATTTAACAACTATAACTCCCCTACTACGCATCCGTATACATAAAATAATTCATGACCGACAAATTTCATCCATCAAGAAGCATGGATTATGTCATAAATATCCACAGACAATCAACGCCGCCGGCTTTATAACCGACACCGCTGATTGTGAAGACGACGGTGCCGGCTATAAAGCCGACGGCGTTGAATGAAGGCTATTTCCCGTATCGGAATCATATACAACCATAGCCTATATTTATTCTTTCCGGATCAGACGAAAGACCAATCCTTTATTTTATCATCTGAAACTGTTCTATCAGCGAAGTGGCATTTGCCGTAAACAAGCGGGCTGCAATTGCCAACAGGATGATACCGAAAAACTTACGTACCACATAAATTCCTCCTTTTCCCAGAATACGCTCAATACGGTCTGTCATTTTCAATACTATATATACCCAACCCATATTCAGAAGCAAGGCTAAAATGATATTAATGGATGCATACTCTGCACGCAACGACAACAAAGTAGTAAACGAACCGGCACCCGCCAGCAACGGGAAGACCAGAGGCACCAATGTGGCTTCCTGGATAGGTCCCGTATTCTTGAAAATCTCAATATCCAGAATCATTTCAAGTGCCATCAGAAACAACACTACAGAACCGGCTATGGCAAACGAAGCAATATCTACCTGAAACAGTTTCAGCATCATATCACCTGCAAAAAAGAATCCAAGCAATAAAGCCAAGGCAATTAATGTAGCCTTCAACGCATTGACCGAACGCCCCTTTTGCTTTAAGTCCAAAATAATAGGAATTGCACCTATAATATCCAGTACGGCAAACAGCACAATAAATGCACTTATCAATTCCTGAAAATCAAATCCAGCCATAATTTTTTATCCTTAAAAATGAATCACACAAAGTTATTCAAAATTTTAATCTTCCAAAACAAAGAAACAATATTATCAGACGGTAAGAAACAATAAAAAAATAAAAAACGTCACCTATAATAAAAAGAATGTCTAATTTTGTGTGTTAAAAGATAACTTAATAAAGTTAACGTTTTATGGAAATAACCATGTATGACAAACTCTTGCAGCTCCCTCTGTTCCAAGGGTTATGTCAAGAAGACTTTACCTCTATATTGGAAAAAGTCAGATTCGAGTTTAACAAATATCCGGCCGGAAGTTGCATAGCTCAACAGGGAAAAGCCTGCAAGCAGCTCATTTTTATACTTCAGGGAACCGTTTATGCAAAGTCCATAGACAACGAACACGGGTATGTTTTATATGAAACCTTCGACAGTCCGCAGGTTATAGAGCCTTATTCCCTGTTCGGTATGTTTCCTCAATATACAGCTTCTTATCATGCCCAGACAGATATCAGTACCGTCTCGTTCAACAAATCGTATGTTTTGTCGGAACTGAACAAATATGAAATCTTCCAGTTGAACTACCTCAATGTAATAAGCAACCGGGCTCAAAACGTATATCGTAAACTGTGGGATACTCACATTGGAAATACGGCTGAAAAAATAACCAACTTCCTGCAATTACGCTGTACCAAGCCTGCAGGAGAAAAGACATTGCAAATCAAAATGGAAGACCTTGCTACGTTGATTGATGATACACGAATCAACGTATCAAAAGTACTGAACAAATTTCAGGAAGAAGGACTTATACAACTGAAACGTAAGGAAATACACATTCCGGCATTGGAAAAATTAATTGAACAATATACTTAATACAATATGCAGAATCCTTTTCTACATCATTATACAACTCCTCATCAAACGATTCCTTTCAATGAAATCAGACTGGAAGACTATGAACCTGCTATCAAACAGGGAATTGAGGAGGAAGACAGACAGATTAAAGAGATTGTTGAGAATCCGGAAAAACCGACATTCGAAAACACGATATTGGCATTGGCCAACAGCGGACAACTGCTCGACCGTGTGACGACCGTATTGTTTAATCTGATGAGTGCGGAAACATGCGACGAACTGGATGCCATCGGCGAAAGAGTCATGCCGGAACTGTCGGAGCATAGCAACAATATCAGTCTGAACGAAGATTTATTCTCACGTATCAAACAGGTCTACGAACAGAAAGATACACTTTCTCTGACTGCAGAAGAAGCCCGTCTGCTGGAGAAAACATACGACGGTTTCATCCGGAACGGTGCTAACCTGAATGATGAAGAAAAGATTAAATACCGTAAAATCAGCACAGAGCTCAGTACACTGACTCTACGATTCTCGCAAAATCATTTAAAAGAGACCAACAACTACGAACTTCATCTGACGACTCAAGAGCAGCTGAAAGGACTGCCAGAGAGTCTGATTGAATCGGCAGCACTTACCGCCCAGGAAAAGGGTAAGGAAGGATGGGTGATTACGCTACAGGCTCCCAGCTATGTGCCGTTTATGAAGTACAGCGAGTGCAGAGATTTGCGTAAAGAACTGTATATGGCATACAATACGCAGTGTACCCATCACAACGAGCAGAACAATCTGGAGATTGTAAAACAATTGGTCAACCTCCGCATGGAACTGGCACAGCTGTTGGGATATACAGATTATGCCGACTATGTATTGTGCAAACGAATGGCACAAGACAGTGAACATGTATATCGCCTGCTGGACCAATTACTTGAGGCCTATACACCACAGGCGAAGAAAGAAGTAAAAGAAATCGAAGAATTGGCCCGGGATATGGAAGGAAACGATTTCACTCTCATGCCATGGGATTTTTCTTACTATGCCGAAAAGCTGAAAAATAAAAAATACAACTTAGACGAAGAAGAGCTTCGTCCTTACTTCGAACTGAGCCGTGTAAAAGCAGGGGTATTCGGACTGGCTACCCGCCTATATGGTATCTCTTTCAAAGAAAACAAGGATATACCGGTTTATCATCCGGATGTACAGGCATACGAGGTATTCGATAAAGACGGCAGTTTTCTGGCAGTTCTTTATACCGACTTCCACCCGCGTGCAGGCAAACGCTCCGGAGCATGGATGACCAACTATAAAGAGCAGTGGATAGAGGAAGACGGGACCAACAGTCGCCCTCATGTAGCGGTAACCATGAACTTTACCAAACCGACACCCGACAAGCCGGCACTGCTGACATTCTCGGAAGTGAATACTTTCTTGCATGAATTCGGACATGCCCTGCACGGTATGTTTGCCAATACCCGTTTCCAGAGTATGAGTGGAACCAATGTGTATTGGGATTTCGTAGAGTTGCCTTCGCAGATTATGGAGAACTTTGCTATCGAGAAAGATTTCCTGAACACCTTTGCCTGCCATTATCAGACACAGGAGCCTATGCCGGAAGCACTGCTGCAGCGTATCATTGATGCATCCAATTTCAATGTGGCATATGCCTGCCTGCGTCAAGTCAGCTTCGGTCTGCTGGATATGGCCTGGTATACACGCCGCACAGCCTTCGACGGAGATGTAAGGCAGTATGAAAAAGAAGCATGGAAACGTGCTCAGGTATTGCCTCAGTGCGAAGAAACTTGTATGAGTGTACAGTTCGGACACATCATGTCTGGCGGATATTCTGCCGGATATTACAGCTACAAATGGGCAGAAGTATTGGATGCTGATGCTTTTTCGGTATTCAAGGAAAAAGGAATCTTCAATACAGAAGTAGCACAATCGTTCCGTGACAATATTTTGTCGAAAGGAGGAACAGAACATCCGATGACACTATACAAACGTTTCCGGGGACAAGAACCCACCATACAGGCTTTATTAAAACGAAACGGTATACAATAAATATATGAGAAAGACATTCCTAAAATATAGTATTTATCTTTTGCTGACATTGCCTATCCTGTTAAGCAGTTGCAACAACGAAGACGATGTCAATGAGATTTTTGTCAGCCGGGGAACATGGTATGTAGTAAACTATTATACCGGTGTAAACTGGGACTCTAACAACGACAGAGATGCACGTCCGGTTATAACCAACGTGCAGGAACTTCAAGTTATCCAGCAGTTCAATATCACATTCAAGGACGACGGAACACTGGAAGGGAATATGCAGAACGCAACTTTCACCGGATACTGGCAGGCCAACGGAGAAGACCGCTCTGTTTCCATTACACGTCTTAAAGCTTCTACCAACAAAGTAGAAGGACGAAATAAAGAATTTATAGAAACTTTGGAAAGAGCCCGTTTCTATCAGGGAGACAGCGGAATGCTGAGACTGGCTCCACAAGAACGTACTACTTGTATTCAATTTACACACATTAAGCAAAATGGGAACAACTGAAAACAAACAGGAAATACTTGACAAACGCTACATGCGTATGGCCACCATCTGGTCGGAGAACTCGTATTGTGCCCGCCGGAAAGTCGGAGCATTGATAGTCAAAAACAAGATGATTATCTCTGATGGGTATAACGGTACCCCAGCCGGATTCGAAAACATATGCGAAGACGACAATGGAGTGACAAAGCCTTATGTACTTCACGCAGAAGCCAATGCTATTACCAAAATCGCACGTTCTGGAAACAGCAGTGAGGGAGCAACACTCTATGTAACGGCTTCGCCTTGCATAGAATGCGCCAAACTGATTATACAAGCAGGCATCAAACGAGTAGTATATGCAGAAAAATACCGTTTGGAAGAAGGCTTGGATTTACTCCGACGCGCAAACATAGAGTTGGTTTATCTCAATCTGAATGAAAATGAATAAATTGAAGTTATGACAAACAATAGTAAAAACCGTTTTGTACCCCTGCTATTGGCAGTATGTCTGATTGCCGGTATAGGTATCGGTACCTTTTATGCCGACCATTTTTCCGGTAATAAATTAGGTATCATCAATACTTCGTCTAACAAACTGAATGCATTATTGCGTATCATCGAAGACCAGTATGTAGACACTGTAGACATGGCCAATCTGGTAGAAGAAGCCATGCCACAGATTTTATCTGAACTGGACCCACACTCATCTTATATTCCGGCAAAAGATCTGGAGGCTGTCAATGCCGACTTGAAAGGCCACTTCAGTGGAATTGGAGTGCAGTTTACCATTCAAGACGATACTATTCACATCAACAGTGTGATAAAAGGAGGTCCATCTGAAAAAATAGGACTGATGGCAGGCGACCGTATCGTAGAGATAGATGACTCGGCTTTTGTGGGTAAAATTGTAACCAACAGTGAGTCGATGAGACGCTTGAAAGGTGAAAAAGGCAGTAAAGTAAAACTGGGAATATATCGTCCGGGAGAAAAAGAACTGTTACATTTCACTGTAGTACGCGGAGACATTCCTGTAAAAAGTATCGATGCAGCCTATATGGTAAACGATAAATTCGGTTATGTAAAAGTAAATAAATTCGGAGAAACAACCTATCCGGAATTATTGATTGCACTGGCCAAGCTGAATCAGGAAAACTGCAAGGGATTAATTATCGATTTACGCGGAAATACAGGAGGATATATGGCTGCAGCCATACAGATGGTCAACGAATTCCTTCCAAACAACCGACTGATAGTGTATACAGAAGGAAGAAAATCGCCACGTGAAAACTACAGTTCCAACGGAACCGGAAGCAGTCAGGATATGCCGCTTATTGTACTGATGGACGAAGGTTCTGCTTCTGCAAGTGAAATCTTTGCCGGAGCCATTCAGGACAACGACAGAGGAACCATCATCGGCCGCCGTTCGTTTGGAAAGGGACTGGTACAGCAGCCTATTGAGTTCAGCGATAAATCGGCCATCCGCCTGACTATTGCACGCTACTATACTCCTTCGGGACGCTGCATACAGAAACCTTATGAAAAAGGAAAAGAAGCAGAATACGAACTGGATATTCTTACCCGATACGAGCACGGTGAGTTCTTCTCTGCCGACAGCATCAAACAGAATGAAAAGGAAATCTATCATACCAGTCTGGGAAGACCTGTATACGGAGGAGGAGGTATCATGCCGGATATCTTTGTTCCGCAAGATACCATTGGTATGAATTCTTACTTCAGAACTGCTGCAACCCGCGGACTTATTATCCGTTACTCATTCGAATATACAGACCAGAACCGCACTAAACTGCAGCAATATACCACAGCCGCAGAGATGGAAAAATTCTTGAAAACTCAAGGACTGTTGGATAAGTTCGCATCTTTTGCAGAAAAGAAAGGATTAAAACGCCGCAATATCCTTCTGTATAAGGCCAAAAATCTTTTTGAGCTGAGTCTTTACGGAAACATCATATACAACATGTTGGGTATAGAAGCCTATACTGAATATATGAACTTAAGTGACAATACAGTGCTTAAAGCAATAGAAGTGCTTGAAAAAGGAGAATCTTTCCCTAAAGCTCCGGAAGAAAATACAGAAAACGTAGCTCAGGAAAAAAATGACAGTAACAAAGCGTGAATGGCGCACACTGATTGCGCAAAAGAAAAAGACATATACTTCTGCACAATTAACCCAATGGTCTTCCAGTTTGCTTTCGAAACTGGAAGACCATCCGGTTTTTTGCCAGGCGAAAACCGTACTCATGTACTATGCTCTTCCCGATGAAGTACAGACCCAGGCATTTGTAGAACGATGGAGTAAATCGAAGAATATTATCCTTCCGGTAGTACAAGGGAATGATCTGGAGTTGCGCTTTTATGAAGGAAAGGACAGTCTGAAAAAGGGGGCTTATGGAATAGAAGAACCCAACGGCAGAAGACTGACCAATTATAATGACATAGAACTGGCAATCATCCCCGGAGTGTCTTTCGACAGGGAAGGAAACCGGCTGGGACGTGGGAAAGGATATTACGACCGGCTTTTACCCCAACTGTCGGCTTACAAAATAGGTATCTGCTTTCAGTTTCAGGTAGCTCCCTTACTCCCTACAGAACCTTTTGACATTTTAATGGATGAAGTGTGGACCGAGAACGGATGTATCAGCAAAACACAATATTCACAATAACCTGGGAGCCGACCTTCTCGTTTAAACTACGTACCAGAAGCTCTCTTCCCATCATCAGTTCCTGGCGAAGCACAGAAGAAGAAAGTTGCACATAAAGCGTCTGATTCTTTATATACAGATTCATGGTGTAGCGGGTAATTGTTTCCCCCACTACATCTTTCCATGCATCGACCAACCGATACTCGTTCAAAGGTGTTTCCAATCCCTGCTGACGCAAGAGCCTCCGTATCACATCACCTATCTGCTCTGTATTATTCCGCTTCATTAGTTTTCTTCTTTGCTACGTTCCACTACCGTTCCGCTTTCTACCTCAAACACGGCATAATCACCGTCTAACTTGTGCAATATTTTATCCAAATGTTCCCTATTCGTATCGGTAATGAAAATCTGACCGAAATTATCTCCTGAAACAAGTTTCACAATCTGCTCTACTCTCAAAGCATCCAGTTTGTCAAATATATCATCCAGCAATACTAAAGGAGTGGTCTGGCTTCCCGTACGCTTCAGGAAATCGAACTGAGCCAGCTTTAACGCAATCAGGTATGTTTTGTTCTGACCTTGCGAACCTTCTCTTTTAATCGGGAATTCACCCAATTTCATAATCAGATCATCTTTATGTACTCCCTTTAAAGAATACCCCATGATACGGTCGCGCTGACGGTTCTCCTTCAACAAAGTCAGAAGATCGGCCTGCTCCAAATGCGATTCATAAGAAAGACTGACCTGCTCACGGTCTTGAGAAATATAAGAATAGTACGATTGAAAGACCGGAATAAATTCATCTATGAATTCTTTCCGCTTACGATACACCACAGCACCTGCAGCAGCCATCATTTCTTCCCAAACCAGCATCAGCTCATCATCCGGCTCCATATCCGCCTTCAGCAGTGTATTCCGCTGCTGCAAAGCCTTGTTGTAACGAATCAGTGCATCCAGATATTCACGGTCGAACTGAGAAATCACCACATCCATAAACCGGCGACGTTCTTCACTTCCTCCACCTATTAATATAGAGTCGGCAGGAGAAACCATTACCAGAGGAATCAAACCGATATGATCGGACAGACGGGAGTATTCTTTCTTATTTCTCTTGAACTGTTTTTTCTGTTTACGCTTCAATCCACAATACACCTCTTCGGGCTCTCCATGATCTGTCTCATAAAAACCCTGTATCACAAAAAACTCATGTCCGTGTTGTATGTTTTGGGAATCGATAGGATTCGTTGCACTCTTACAGAACGACAGATAATATACTGCATCCATCAGGTTTGTCTTTCCCATTCCATTCTTACCAATGATACAGTTCAGTTTACGGGAAAAAGACAGTTCAACTTCTTCTAAATTTTTATAACTTAATATCGAGATGCGTTTCAACCACATAAATTCAATCTATTTCGAAAGACAAAAATACGAATAAAAGGAAGATTGAAAAAAAACATGTCTTCAAATTTCATTTATATATAGAAATAAATTACTTTTGCTGACCAAAATAGGTCTATAACAGAAAAATAATAAAACGAATATAAAAATGACTGAAAAAAAACACACTCAAGATCCTTTGAATGTAGATGAAGCATTGAGCACTTCTGAAGCATTCCTTCTTAAGAACAAAAATCTATTGTTGGGCATCGTTGCAGCAATTGTAGTAGTAGTTGCCGGTGTATTGGGTTACAAACACTTTATTTCCGCACCGAAAGAACTGAAAGCTGCAGAAGCTATTTTCAAGGGTGAACAATATTTTGGAGCTGATAACTATGAAATTGCCTTGAATGGCGACAGCACTGGTTATGCAGGTTTCGTGAAATTGGCAGACGAATTCAGCGGAACTGACGCAGGAAACTTGGCTAATGCATATGCCGGAATCTGCTATGCTCAGTTGGGAAAATACGAAGATGCCATCAAATTCCTGGATAAATTCAGTGCAGACGACTATTTTGTAGCTCCGGCTATCATCGGAACATTGGGTAACTGCTATGCTCAGGTTGGTCAGTTAGACAAAGCTGCTGCTACTTTATTAAAAGCAGCCGACAAGGCAAACAGCGTATCACTGAGTCCTATATATTTGCTGCAGGCTGGACAGATCCTGGAAAAACAGGGTAAGAACGCAGAAGCAGTAGAAGCTTACAAGCAAATCAAAACTAAATATGCCAACTCTTATCAGGCAATGGATATTGATAAATATATCGAACGAGCTTCTATTAAATAAAATATTATAAACTGAGGATGAGAAATTGAGAATCGGAAAAAGAGAAGGTTTTCCTTCTGCTTTTCCATTCTCAATTTCTCATTTTATTTTTCCAAATATCTTTTATATATGGCAACAGCTTATCACAACCTATCAGATTACGATTTCAACTCTGTGCCTGATGCTTCAAACATGCGTTTTGGCATTGTTGTATCCGAATGGAACAGCAACATCACCGGAGCTTTGCTCAATGGAGCAGTAAACACCTTGAAAAAGCATGGAGCAAAAGAAGAAAACATCCTTGTTCAAACAGTTCCGGGAAGTTTCGAACTGACATATGGTTCGGCACAAATGATAAAAAGCGGAAAAGTGGATGCAGTAATCGCTATCGGCTGCGTAGTTCGCGGAGATACTCCACATTTTGATTATGTATGTGCAGGAACTACCCAAGGCATTGCACATCTGAATGCAACAACCGATGTCCCAGTGATTTACGGACTGATTACAACCAATAACATGGAGCAGGCAGAAGATCGTGCAGGTGGAAAATTAGGCAATAAGGGAGATGAATGTGCAATTACTGCAATAAAAATGATCGATTTTGTTTGCAAATTAAAAAAATAGTTGTACCTTTGCATCGCAATTGAGAGAAACACTAACACTTAAGATTGCGAATGGGCAAATACCAGAGTGGCCAAATGGGGCAGACTGTAAATCTGCTGGCTTACGCC
>ERZ860264.393-NODE-393-length-40453-cov-6.013417_pt1 | contig 40453 bp, 34 predicted proteins | sample MGYA00509980_ERZ860264 | MGnify/ENA primary metagenome ERZ860264 (study PRJEB30046, sample SAMN00715212) | human gut metagenome | study: EMG produced TPA metagenomics assembly of the A metagenome-wide association study of gut microbiota in type 2... | reverse complement strand
TTTATCGTTATTTTCCTTAAAAAATTTCACAAATCAAATTAGTTTAGACAACTTCTTTATTAAAATTAAGGAATCATGTCTGAGCAGGAAAAAATAAATATCAGGACAAAAATCAATGAGGGCCTTAAAAAATCGTACAAAGCATTGCTTAGACGCAAGGCGGCTCTCGGACAGGATATGGTAATAGCGGATGCGACCGGTCAACCGCTTGTTGTGTCTGCGGCCGACTTACTCGCAAAAAGAGAAGCGAAAAAATAAGAGAGATTAAGTTGAAATAGTGAATCTCTCGTATAAATCTCAGTGAGATTAGACCGTATTTTTTGCGTTCAATACATTGTAAGACGAATCTGAATTGATATGAAAGTGTTGACTGATAATGGCAGCGATGATGTGAATGGCTGCCCTATGCCGTATGCGGAAGACGCGGAGTTTTGTCGCGAGTGGATGAAGATGCTGCGCGGCGAGGTGTATGAGGCGGCACACCCCTGTTTCCACAAGTTGCTTGCACGCACCCGCTCTCTGATGCGCGAGTTTAACGATGCCCGGCCTGATGATATGGAGACCCAGCGGCGTCTGTTGCGCGAGATTTTCGGGTCTGTGGGTGACAATCTGCATGTGAATCAACCCCTCCGTGTGGATTATGGCTGCAATATCCGATTGGGACACGATGTATTCGTGAATTTCAACCTCACTGTGTTGGACGAGGGGCCGGTGACCATAGGCAACCATGTCTTCATCGGACCGAATGTGAGCATCTATACGGCCTGCCACCCGGTTGACCCCGAGGAGCGGCGTGACGGACGGGAATGGGCCGAGCCGGTGACAATCGGCAACGATGTCTGGATAGGCGGCGGCGCCACCATTCTGCCGGGAGTGACAATAGGTGACGGCTCGGTGGTTGCGGCGGCATCGGTGGTGAGCCGGGACGTACCGCCCCGCACTGTAGTGGCAGGCTCCCCGGCGCGCCCTATCCGCAAAGTATAGCAGCTACATATATAAATATAAATATAAATGGTACTGAGCTTGCAAATTGGCTCAGTACCGTTTTAGTCGTTTCGAGTTATCGTTTATTTCTGAACGGGAGTCGCAGCTGCGGCGGGAGCGTCCTCTACAACCTCTTCAGACACGCTTTCTTCGGCGACGGTCCCGTCAGCGGGAGCGGCAACCTGGGATGCTTTGTTTATAGCCATCTGCAGAGCGTTTGCTGCGGCCATGAACTCCGGGTCAGCGCCGAGAGTCTGCTGTTCCTCCGGGGAAACATTCAGGGCCTGTATCTTTTGGGATGCCTCCTGCATAATCTTATCCAGCTCAGCGGGATTGGCTTCGATGGCGGCCTGCGCTTCATTCATTATCGCGATACACTGGGCCTTGTTGTCGGTCGCGGCGGGAGCCTCGGTCTTGGCGGCTATGCTTTCGGAGTCGCTGTTTTTGTCGGATTTAGAGCAAGAGATAGAGAAGATAGCCAGAGCGGCAATCATCGAGAGTGCTAATTTTTTCATGATAGCAAGTGTCGGCCTGTCGGATTCGTTACAGGTCATAAGATTGTTAAGTATGTTTTTCGGGAGGTGCGAATCCGTCCGGAGCGCTACCTGCAAAAGCAAGCGGCTCACAATATGCCTTCCCGTTATTGCCCCGCAAATTTAGCTATAATAATCGTTTCCGACAAATTTACCGCCTTCATATAACTGATATTTCCAAATTATCAGCAAATGTAAACTCGCCACCATATTGATTTTTGTACAGGAATCCCGATTTGTGGAGAATAATTGATGTAACTTTGCGGTGTAATTAAATATCAACGCTTATGAACGTACCTAAAGAATTTACAGACCTTATCTATTCGACTGAGAATCATCAGAATTACATCGGTATGGGTAATCCCAATGCCCGTATTCTCATAATCGGCAGGGAACCGGCTCACGATTTGAATACGGAATCGGGTAAAGAGAATTTTCATCAGGATGAGGAACTGAATCGTGTAAACTGGAGAAATTTAATTGAAGGCAAACCTGTCGAAGGACGTTGTAATCCTCGCCGGCCTTTTCCAAACCAAAAATGCTTGTCGGCCCGAATTTGTAAGGGCGGGATATATAACGATGGTACAGCCGCCACTTGGGTATGGTATCAAAAATTGGTTGACCTGATTTTAGGCCGTGTTTACGACCGTCCATATTCGTTACGTCCTCTTGATTTCCACGACTTTTGCTTCCATACGGATATAAGTTCAGCTGCTTTTAAGAATTTAGCCGCAACTGACAGAGCCGCCAAGGATGCGTCGGTTAAAGAAAGAAGCCGTGAATTGTTCTCACAGCCATTTTTCAGGAAATTCCCTATCGTAATTTTAGCAATTGGAACTGATGTAGGTAAATACGTTCCGCTCGAATGGTGTGAACAGGTTCTTGGCTTTCCTGCAAGTCAGGTTGTCAAGGAGTTTGACGAAGATGCCGGGGAACGAATGATTTGGGCCAACCATGACAACGGTATGCGTATTCTCGTTCACACACATTGCCTCTCGCAACCGTCATGGGATTATCTTGAAAGAATTCGAGACATCGTCTGGGCCGACGGAAAAGTTGATTATTGCTGGCCTGTATCTTATTGAGGATAAGGTGATTTATCGGAAACGACAGGTCAGTGAGTCGAGAGCGATAGAAAAAGGTCTGAGGATTCTCGCAACGAGAATCCTCAGACCGGTACCCTGAGCCGGGGTCGAACCGGCACGGATTGCTCCACTGGTGTTTGAGACCAGCGCGTCTACCGATTCCGCCATCAGGGCTTGTAGGTGCAAAGTTAGCTTTTTTTTTTGATTTGACAAAATCGGGTTTTGCTTTTGGCCCTTTTTTCGTTTCTGTTCCGGTCTTTGGGACTGTCGGTGTCAGGGCAGGCGGTGTAGGCGTAGGGTGGCGTGTAGGGTGGGGAATGTCAGTTGCAGCAGGTCGGGGGCTGTGAATTGCAGGGTGGCTGACGGGTCGAGGTCTTGTCCTTCGGCATCGGTCCATCGGGCTCGGTACAGGCCGGGCAGACGGGTTGGCGTGATGTGTCCTTTGAGGTCTCCGGGTTGCCAGGCTCCGGGGTTGCGTATGGCTCCTTGCAGGTAGTGTATGTCGTAGCCTCCGTCTGTGGCTGGCAGCAGGGCGAGGAGGTAGTCTCCGCCGGGACGCAGTATGGCGTCGTCTATGGAGTAGTCCAGGGTCACCCAGTAGCCGGCGTATGGGTCTTTGGCTGTGCCGAGGATTTGTTCGATTTGCCGGGGTGTGAGGCGTGTGTCGGTTGGCGTGGTGTCGGGTGTGCTGACTATGGCGCGTTTTACGTCTGTGGGTTTTCCGTCGGCACTGAAACCGATTGCGTTTATGGCTGCGTACGGTATGGGCAGGGAGTCGGTGGTCCAGAGCGGTCGTGGTGCTGTCCGGCCTCCGAAGAGCGTGGCGTTGCTATGTGCGTTGTCGGCGGATGGTGCTATGCTCAGGGTGAAGACAGCATCCTTGCCTGTGCGGTAAAGGTCGGGGGTGGCGGCGAGAATTGTCTCGGCGGTTGTTCGCGGGGTAGTCAGGGTAAGGAGCAGGCGGTCTTGCTCGTATATATAGTCTGTGGCAGGGATTTCGCTTAGCGAGAGGAGCAGCGTGTCGGTGTCTGCCGTCAGAACGAATCCTGCGGATGCGTCGGTTGACGGCGTCGGGCTGAACAGGGCTGTGAGCTGTATTTCTCCTTGGGCGGATTTGCTTATGGGTATAAGGCGTGGATGTCCGGGGCGTAGCGTGAGCCGGGTGGTGTCGGCGAGCGGGGAGAAGGTGTGGGTGCCGCCCATATAACGGTATTCGGCATGTATGGGTATGGCCCATAGAAGCGTGAGCGACAGGAGGAGTGAGCGGGTCGTGCTGGTCATCTGGAGAACATGGCCGTCAGGGCGGTGATTATGCCTACGGCGCTGAATATGAAAATGATGGTGCCTGTGATGCGGTTTATGAGCCACATTGAGCGCAAGTTGAAGTGTGCGCGTATCTTGTTGACTATCCATGTTATGGACCACCACCAGAAGAGGGCTCCTGCGATTATGAATATGAATCCCGCGATGTGGTGGTAGTACATTATGTCTTTGCCCAGAAAATTGAAGCGGGCGAAAAGGCCTATTATGAGGAAGATGATGAGCGGGTTGGAGACGGTGAATGCAAAGCCGGTGAGAATGTCTTTCTTGGGCGAGGATTGTTCCTGGGGGGTGCAGTGTAGGTTTGTGGCCGGATTTTTGCGGAATATGTATACGCCGAATGCCACGAGTACCAACGAGCCTATCAGCTGCAGGATGTTCTGGTTGCGGGTGAGAAATTCTTCGATAAAGGAGAGTCCGAAGGCGGTGATTATGCAATACATGAGGTCGGAGATTGAAGCTCCGATGCCTGTGAACAGTCCCGCGCTGCGCCCTTTGTCAAGAGTACGCTGGATACACAATACGCCCACCGGGCCCATCGGAGCCGAGATGACTATGCCTATGACGAAGGCTTTGAGTATTGTGTATATAAGGTTCTCCATAATCGAGAAATAGGGGGAGGGTGCGATGTCTCTCCCGGGAGTATGGTCAGCGGGCTATGACGTAGCCGCCGCCGGAGGGATATGCGTTGTAACGCTGCAGGGCGTATTTCACGCTGCCGGTCAGCGCCGGGCCGGCTGTGGGTGAGCCTCCGCCCAGGGTGACGTCGTAGTGCGAGCCACATTCGGGGCATACGGCGTCAAGTGTTTCCGGGTCTACATACACACGTATGTACTCCTTACATTCTACGGGGCATGCCAAATCGTATGCCAAAGGAATAACGTCCCCGGCGTCGAATGGGTTCATGCCCATAATCAGGAGGATGCCTCCGAAGCCGGTGTAGGTGGATTCCAGGAAAGGGAAATTCGAGGGAGTGTGTGTCTGACGTATGAAGTTTCGGCTCTCGCCGTATGCGGCTACCCCGTATGTGTTCCAGAGGCCCGGGTTATTGAGCATGATTTGCACCGGGTAGGCCGGGATTCGGTCGTTGTCGGTGGAGTCACAGCCGCTCAGGTGGGTCAGCAGCGCGAGCGCTGCCAGGGGGACCGTTATGTGTCGCAGGGGTATGTGCATACGGCGAGAGATGTGTCAGAAAGGTATGGAAGCCATCATTTCGGCGAATTGGTCCACTACCTTCTGCAGGGGACCTTTCACCATTGGCCGCATCATGGCCGGGAGGTCGGCGGTGATTGCCGCCACAGCGCCTGTGGAATCTGGGCTGAGCGGGGTGAATCGCAGTTCGAGCTGCATCTGCAGGGGCAGGCCTTCCGGACGAAGGGCCACAAGCTCGGGTTCGCGACGCTCGCACACACGCATGGTTATTGCCCCTGTGGGACCTCCGGACAGGGTTATGGAGTCCGGAGTGACTTCCATTTGCTTGAGCTGTTCCAGCTTGTCGGCGGGAATACGGTCAGCGGGAGCGTTGTCTATCAATGTCTTGAGATTCTCCAGGTTTGAGAATCGGCCGTAGACTTTTTCTATGGGAGCGGCCAGAGAGACCTGTTCGCTTTTAAATTCTGTCATTTTCAAGCCTCGATGTTAATGTTGCCGGGTGTCCAGTTGGCCGGGTCCTTGCGCCACTCCTTGAGGGTAAGCACATCTTCGGGACGGATATAGTTTGTCTCCAGTGCCACATCAAGCATGGCCGAGTAGTTGGAGAGTGTGATGAGCTGTACGTTTGCGTCGCGGAATCTCTTGACGGAGAGGGGGAACTCGTATGAGAAAAGGGCGCACATACCCACTACCTCGCAGCCGGCGTTGCGTATGGCCTCGACGGCTTTGAGGGATGAGCCGCCGGTGGAGATAAGGTCTTCGATGACCACTACTTTCTTGCCGGGGGGGAGATTGCCCTCAATCAGGTTTTCCAGTCCGTGGTCTTTGGGCGACGAGCGTACATAGACATAGGGGAGGTTGAGTGTATCGGCCACAAGGGCTCCTATGGCAATGGCACCGGTGGCTACGCCTGCAATATACTGGGTGTCGGGGAAGTTCTCAAGTATGATGCGGCAAATCTCAACCTTTATGAAGGAGCGGATGTCCGGGTATGAGAGGGTTTTGCGGTTGTCTGTATATATCGGAGAGTTCCAGCCGGAAGCCCAGGTGAACGGGTTGGAGGGCTGAAGATTTATTGCGCTGATCTGGAGGAGTTTTTCAGCCAAAAGGCGGTCAGTCTGTTTCATAATTGTAAAAATGGATTAGACGTATAAGTGTCGCTCTATGCGAGACTGCAAATTTAACAAAAATCCGGGACATGGGCAAACACTCTCCCCATGCCGCAAGGGGGAGGAAAGTGTCTGGCGGCGATGGCCCGGAGCGGGAGGGTCAGGGATTGTATAGGTCTTTGTTGTAGAAGTCGAGAATGGAGTAAGTGGCTTCTTTGACCTGAACGGCACGGGAGGCCGGGTTGATGCCGATAGCCTCGTTATAGTCGTTTATGGCTTCGGCGCGTTTTCCGAGCTTCCAATAAAGGAGTCCGCGTTCCACGTAAGCCTCGTCCATGTCCGGATTCGCGGCAATCAGGGCCGAATACTCGTCTATGGAGCGCTGTACGTCGAAGTTCGGGTCGTTGTATTCTTGCTTGATTTCTTCTATCGTCTTCATCGGGGTTCAGAGTTTAAAGCGGACGCTCAGGCAGTCCAGCGCGAAGTATGAGGGGGTGTTGAGACCCCACTGTCCGGAGTCGGAGCCGTCCATGGTGAAGTAAAGTTCCTTGATGTCGCCCAGGCCCGAGAGGTCCATGAGGGTCCAGGAAGTCAGGTATTCGCCATCCTGTGCCAGGTAGATGGAGGCAGTGGCCTCGGAGTCGTCGGCGTGTACGCCATGGGCTGTGAGACGCAGGTATCCGTCGGCGGGTAGGGGGGCGCTGAAGTTATTGCCGCTGACCATTGTGTAGTAGGTGTAGGCGGTGTTCTGCACGTAGACGCTGAGGGGACGGAACATACGGGGACTCTCGGCGGGGTTCTGCTGATAGATTATGCGGCATGAGCGTTCCTCGGCAGGCGTGGACTCGTTCTCCTGGGTGTTCCAGAAAGCCACGATATAGGGGGTGCCTACGCCGCTCATACCGCCGCCGGTGAGAATCTGGAACTGGTGGTCAAGCCAGTTTTCCTGGATTTCGGTAGTGCTGACACGTGCGGGTGTGAAACCGTTCCATACCAAGCCCCATGCACTGATTTCTCCTTCGTGGCTGAAGACCATGTCTTGGATGGAGAACGTGTTGTTTGTGGCCAATCCTTCCCAGACGCCTTCGGAGTCATAGACGAGTGCAGCCTGATTGGGACGCAGGGTCACGTCTACAGGGTCATCGTCGTCCGAGCAGGAGGTGAAGGTAAGGGGGAGGGCAAGGAGGAGATAGATAAGATGTTTTTTCATTTTATTCAGATGTTTGGAAGTTAATGATTATGGGTTATGAGAGCTCTATGTGTCTTGAGTCTATGTCATATCCGGTGAAGAGGGATGCGAGTTCGTTGAACTTGGCGGTGTTTTCGGTTGTCAGGAAGCGGCATCCGCCCCCTTTGGAGATGCGTGCGTACATGTCCGGGTGCCGTTTCATGTAGTCCGCCAGGCTTTTGCCGGTAAGTTCGCCCTGACTCAGCAGGGAGACGCCTTCGGGCAGGTATCGTCTGATTTTGCCTGTGAGCAGGGGGTAGTGCGTGCAGCCGAGTACGACAGTGTCTATCAGAGGGTCGGCGCGGAACAGAGAGTCAAGATATTTGCGCACGAAGTAGTCTGCGCCGTCGGAGTCGCTCTCTCGGTTTTCCACAAGAGGGACCCACATCGGGGCGGCCATCTCGGTGACCTGAAGCTGCGGGGCTATCTTGGCTATCTCCATGCGGTAGCTGTGGGAGGCTATAGTGCCCGGAGTGGCGAGAATACCTATGTGTCCGGACCGGCTCACGCCGGGCAGCGCCTCTACGGTAGGACGGATTACTCCGAGTACTCTGTGTCCGGGCCGGGGACACCGGGGCAGGTAATTCTGCTGAATGGAGCGCAACGCCTTGGCTGAAGCGGTGTTGCAGGCCAGGACAATTATCGGCGCGCCTTGGGAAAAGAGATATTTCACAGCCTGGAGAGTGTACTCGTACACCAGGTCGAAGGAGCGGGTGCCGTAGGGGGCACGCGCGTTGTCGCCCAGATAGAGGTAATCACACTCCGGGAGGGCCTGACGCAATCCCTTGAGGATAGTCAGACCTCCGTATCCGGAGTCGAAAACTCCAATCGGCCGGCAGGCGTTGTCGTTGATATTACCCGGCATTTTTTACGGCTTCCTGTGTTTGTTTGCGGTCAAAATGAGAAAAGGGGTGTCAAAAATCGCGTGACTTTTGACACACCCTCTGTCTGTGGGGTTCACCCGATTTATTTGACGAGACGAGCTTTTACCTGTTCGGTTATGTCTTCGGCGGGCGCACCGAAATAGAGAAGCGCGCCGGTCTCCTGGATGAGGGTATAGTTGCCCTCTTTGCCTACGCTCTGAATGGCCTGCTGCACGTTGTTGAGCACGGGACCGAGGATTTCCTGCTGCTGTTTCTGGAGGTCCTGCTGGGCCATCTGCTCAAACTCGCTGAGCTTCTGGGAGAACTCGTCCAGCTCTTTGGCACGGCGCTCTTTAACGGCATCGGGAGTGGAAGCGTCCTGTGCCAGGGTCTGGAACTCCTCCAGCTTCTTTTGTGCTTCGGCGCGGAGGTTGGCGTGTTCGGTGTCATATTTTTTGGCTACGCCTTCGATTTTTGTCATCGCCTCTTTGTAGGCGGGGAGGTCCGTCATGAGTTTCTGAGTGTCGACTACACCAATCTTGATAGACTGTGCGGAGGCCAGCATGGGGAAAAGGACCAAAGCGGCCAAAAGGATTTTCTTAAGCATATTATTAAGTTTTTGTTAATTTCAAGGTATATGTGCCGGACAGACCGGAACGGTCGTCCAAACGGGCGCAAAATTACTAATTTTATTTGGAATAGCCCAATTTGGTGAGTACTTCGTTGCTTACGTCGATACGCGGAGAGGCGAATACGATGCTCTGGGAGGAAGCGCGGTCGAATATAGCCTGGTATCCTTTCTCTTCGGCCACTTTCTTGACCGCGTTGTACACCTCTTCCTGAATGGGTTTCATCAGGCTCTGGCGTTTTTTGTAGAGCTCGCCTTCGGGACCGAAGTACTTATACTTGAGGTCGGCGGCTTCTTTCTCTTTGGCCACGAGTTCTTCTTCGCGTTTCTTGCGCTGCTCCTCGGTCAGGAACACACGCTCGCTCTGATAGTTCTTATACATGGTTTCGGACTCTTTGCTGAGTTCCGTAACCTCTTTTTCCCAACGCAGGCTTACCTGGTTGAGCTGTTCGTTGGCCATCTCGTAGGCGGGAACGTTGCGGAGAATGTACTCCATGTCTACGAGGGCGAATTTCTGGGCGTTGGCGCCAAGCGCGCAGGCCACGCATACCAGCAGTGTGAATATCAGTTTTTTCATCTTCTTATGTTTTTTCAGTTTTTGGATGCCGTATAAGTCATATGGTTTAACAAAGAACGCGGGAAATTGGTTTACCCGGTCTTGTCTCAGAACTCCTGGCCGAGGATGAAGTGGAAGTGTGAGCCGCCTTTGGTGCCGTTCACGTAGTCGAAACCGTATGCCCAGTCTATACCCATGAATCCAATCATGGGCAGGTATATGCGCAGACCTGCTCCGGCCGAGCGTTTCAGATTGAAAGGCGCGAAGTCCTTCACCTGTGTCCAGGCGTTGCCGGCCTCGGCGAAGGCTATGGCGTAGATGGTGGTGGAGGGCTGAAGCATGAGGGGGAAATGCAGCTCGAAGGTGAAACGTCCGTAGGCGTAACCCTCCTTGCCCCAGGGTGTGAACTGTCCGTTCTCGTAGCCGCGCATACCTACTGTCTCGGTGGCATAGGTGTAACCGCCGGTCATGCCGTCGCCGCCCACATAGTATGTCTCGAAGGGCGTTTTGAGGTATTTGTTATAGCTGCCGAGCAAACCTATGTCCGCACGGCTCATGAGTACCAGGGTGTAGCTGCCGTCCGGGTCGGTGAGCGGGGTATATGTCTTGGCCTTGAAGCGTAGTTTCCAGTATTCAATCCAGCGGTACATCTCCTTCTTGGCGGTTGCCGAGTTATCCTTTGTGGCCTGTTCGTAGAGATGCTTCCAGTCTTTGTTGATAAGGGCGCTCCAGGGGGGAGTGAGCTGGAGGCCGAGAGAGAAGGTCGAGCCACGGCGTGTGTAGATGGGGTTGTCTATGGACGAGCGCGAGAGGTCAAGGCTCAGGGTAATGGAGTTGGACGTACCGTTGTTCATGTAGTAGAGGTATTCCCAGTTCTTGAGGTAGTACCACTGGTATTGGAGTGTGGCGTTGAACTGGAAGTAGTCGTCGGGCCAGCTGAGTCGCTTGCCGGTGCCCACGGCGATAGCGGCCATCTGCAGCACCTTGTTGGGGTCGTAGGCGTTCTGGTAGGAATAGCCGTAATAGTTGGAGTTATATCCGTAGTTGTAGCCGTATATGTCTCCCATGTAGGCGGAACTCCAGTTGTCGTTGAAGTAGGAGGAGTTCACGCCGGTCTGGCGGGAATAGTAAGCGCTGATTTGCAGTGAGTTGGGGCGTTTGCCGCCAAACCAGGGGTCAAGGAATGAGATTGAGTAGCTCTGATAATACTTGGCGTTGGTCTGCGCCGAGATGGTGAATGTCTGTCCCTCTCCCTGCGGTATTATGCCTCGGTAAGAGGAGGGGTGGAACAGGTTTTTCATCGAGAAGTTGGTGAACTTGAGCGCCAGCTTACCGGTGATACCGGTCTGTCCCCAACCGGCTGAGAACTCTATCTGGTCGTTGGCCTTGGACTCCAGGTTGAAGACGATATCCACGGTGCCGTCGTTCTCGTTGGGCTGCGGCACGGGGTTTATGGTCTCGGGGTTGAAGTGTCCGCTCTGTGCAATCTCGCGGGCGGAGCGTATCAGGTCGCTCTTGTTGAAGAGTTCGCCGGGACGCACGCGCAGCTCGCGGCGAATCACACGCTCGTAGAGGCGGTCGTTACCGTTGATTACCACATTGTTGATGCGGGCCTGCGGACCTTCCAGAACACGCATCTGCAGGGCTATGGAGTCCCCCTGCACATTCTCCTCGATGGGGATGAGGTTGAAGAAAAGGTAACCGTTGTCCATGTACAGGTTGGCGACGGCGTCCTCGTCCTCCAGTGTGCGCTTGGCCAGCAGCTTCTGGTTATAGACATCGCCGGGATACATGCCGAGCAGTTCCTGTAGCACTTCGGTGGGATAGACAGTGTTGCCCACCCATGAGATGTCCGAGATGTAGTATTTCTTACCCTCGTCTACCTTGATGAAGACATCCACGCGGTTGTCGGAATAGTTGACCACGGAGTCCGAGACTATACGGGCGTCACGATAACCCAGTTCGTTGTATTTCTGCACTATGCGGTTCAGGTCGTCCTGGAAGTCCTGCTCCACGAATTTTTTCTGCTTGAAGAGGTTGAGTATGTTGCCGTTCTCGTTGGTCTTCTTCATGGCGCGCTTCACCTTGGAGGCCGAAAGGACATCGTTGCCGCTGATATAGATTTTGTGGACCTTGACCTTGTTGGAGCGCTGTACGTCGAACTGGAGAATCACCTGGTCCTCCTTGCTGAGGTCGTTGTGCTGTGTGACGTTGACCTTGGCGTTCTTGAAACCCTTGGCGGAGTAATAGTCCTCCACAATCTGTTTTGCGCGGGCTACGATGTTGGGGGTCAGCTGCTGTCCGGCCACCATGCCGAGGCGTTCTTTGATGTCTTTCACTTCTCCGCTTTTGGCACCGGTGAATGTCATTTCGCTCATTCTGGGAAGCTGTTGCAGGCAGATTTCGAGCCATACTTTGTCGCCGACAATCTTCTCCGCCTTGATTTGCACACGGGAATATATGCCTTGGCGGTAGAAGCGTTTCACGGCGCGTGTTATGGCGTCGCCGGGAACTTCCACGCGGTCGCCTGTCTGAAGGCCGCAGCTGCTGATGATGGAATAATCGTCGGCGTTGGGGAGACCGGAGACCCGTATGCCCGCTATCTCGTAGGTCTTTGGCATCGTGGTGTAAATCACATTCGGGTTATAGATGGTATCCTGCCGGGCAGGAAGTATGTCCAGCGCCATTGCCGGGAGCGGGAGCAGCATCAGGAGAGTGAAAAGGTATTTCAGCAAATGCTTCATCAGGAATGAGTTTTCGTTTTAGTGTGCGAGAGAGATTTCAGGTGTTTATATGCCGGGGGAGAGTGGAGCGCGTCTCAGGGGGTTTGCTCGGCCTTTATCTGGTCCGAGGTCTTGCCGTAGCGCCGCTCTCTGTCTTGATAGTCGAGCAGAGCGTCCAGAAATTCCTCTTTTCCGAAGTCCGGCCATAGAATGGGGGTGAAATACAGCTCGGAGTAGGCCACCTGCCAGAGCAGGAAGTTGGAGATACGCTGTTCCCCGCCTGTACGAATCAGCAGGTCCGGGTCGGGTATGCCGGAGGTGTACAGGCATGAGCTTACGGCCTCGGCGTCGATGTCGGCGGGGTCGATAGCCCCCTCCTTAGCCTTTTGGGCGAGCAGGCGTGCGGCGCGTGCTATTTCGCTGTGGCCGGAATAGCTCAGGGAAAGGGTCATGGTCAGGCCGGTGCAATGAGCCGTGGCCTCGAGGCTGCGTTTCAGGTTGGCGCGGGGCTCGGGGGGCATACGGTCTATATCGCCTATCAGGTTGAGGTGGACGTTGTTGCGCACCATGTCGGGGGTCTCGTTGGCTATGGCCGTGCCTATCAGGTGCATGAGGGTGTCTACCTCGGTCTGCGGACGGTTCCAGTTCTCGGTGGAGAAAGCGTATAGGGTCAGATACTTTATGCCGTAGTCCGAGGCGAACTCGGTAGCTCGTCGCACGGATTTCACCCCTTCGAAGTGTCCGAAGGAGCGGTCCAGACCCTGTGCGCGGGCCCATCGTCCGTTGCCATCCATGATTATGGCTACGTGGCGTGGCACCCTCCGTGGGTCGAGAAGTGATATCTTATAGTCGAAACCGTCCATTTGTTCTGTATTGCGTCCTGGGTGCGGGGCTTATGCGGACAAAGATGCTACTCCTTGTAGTTGCAGGCCCTGCAACGCTCTGAAAATTCGTAACTTATAGTAAACGTCATGGTCGAAATCCAGTCGGTATTCTTCATGAACGCATGTTTTATGCCGTAGGGGTCGGCGCCTATTTCGCCGTCCACTTTGTCGGAGAAGGTCTTCTTCATCAGGAACTCGAAGCCGAGGTTCACTCGTCGGGAGAGCTTGTATTTTACACCCAGGCCCATGGGTATGGCCATTGTGAAGTTGGCTTTGTCGTCGGTGGTCCACAGGAGCATGCTCAGGCCGGCTGTGATGTAGGGAGAGCAGCGCTTGAGGTTGCGGTAGCGTTCCCCCATGCCGTAGTTGAAGAAGTTGAACTCGAAAAGTTCTCCCACCTCGTAGAAGGTGGTGTTGAACTTGAAGGTCATATTGTCGGGAAAGACATTGGTCATGTCGGCGCTGTTGCCCGAGACTGAGCCTACGTACAGGTTGGTCTTGAAGGCGAAGCGCGGGTTGACCATATAGCGCAGCAGGGCCTGTACGTCCCAGCCGGGATGCTTGAGCAGGTTGGCGGTGTTGGCATCGCCCAGATAGCCGGTCATGCCTACGCCGCCGCCTATGTCGAAGCGGTAGTCTTCCTGAGCCATGGAGCGTGTCGGCAGCAGGGCCGCCAGAGTCAGCAGGAGGGCTGTGATATGTCGTGTTTGTCTTGTCAATTCGTTAGCCGGTCAGATTATGGGTACAAAGGTGAGGCGGTTGATTACGCCGCGCCATACGGAGTTGTGCAGGGTGCCTTGTGCGTCAAGGCCGCCGTACAGATATATGTAGGGGCAGTCCCAGCTTATGACGCCGTTGTCTACCGAGGCGTCCACGCGGTACCAGCCGGGTAGGCTGCGTGCCGGGAGCCGTTTCCAGGCCGGAGCGTCTGCGGGGAGTACGCTCTGCATCGGCTTGGTGGCAATGGTGTTGTCGGCCTGCCAGAAAGCGGGGATGTGGGAGGGAAGCTGGAGCAACGTCGGCGCCTTGGTCCAGTTTATGCCGTTGTCGTAGGAGATGTAAGTGTCTGTGTTGAGGGTGCCGTCCTCCTTCATGCCTCCGAACAGGAAGATAGTGCTGTAGTCTACGAATGTCCAGGAACTGCCGAGACGGCGGAAGGTGTGATAGGGTACGAGTACGGAACCTCGCAGGGAGGGTAGCGCGGAATTGTTCAGACAGGCCCAGTCGGTGCCGTCATAGGCCCATACGGCACCGCTCACTTCGCCCTGCGAAGTCACTCCGCCGGTGATTACGGCCACGGCGTCCGACATCCATCGGGACTTGTATGTATAGATGTTGGAGAAGTCTTCGAGAGGGAATCCGTCGGGCAGCGGTGTGGACTGGTCCTTGCCGTAAGTGGCTATGACCCATGAGTCTCCGGTCTGCCTTATGCCGAGCAGGGAATTTCCGTATGCGCCCAGGAGGGTGTGCCATGCCTGCTGTGTGGACTGCCAGTCAAGGCCGTCGGCGGAGGTGTGCAGGGTGCCGTCGGAAGCGAGCATCCACAGCGCGTCGTCAGTAGCGGTGAGGCTGCGCAGGCGCGGTGTGAATCCGAGTGTCAGGGCATGCCGCTCCCAGCGCGAGGTGGCCGGGTCGGCGGTGGTGGAGAGGGTGAAGGTGCCGTCGCTTTCCTGTATCAGGGAGGTGACGTTGTCCTTGAACTGTACCGTGCGTTGCGCGGCCGGGTGTTCCGTACGTGCGGGCAGCTTGCTCACCGCCGTCTCGCCCCAGGTCAGGGAGTCCGGTTCGGTGCGGTGTACGTTCACCTTCACGTCATAGCTGTATCTGTTGCCGGCGGAGGAGGTTAGGGTCAGACTCACCTTGCCTGTAAAGTCTATGGAGTCGTTGGGGTCGGTTTTGTAGTTCACCTCGCCCTGGCGTTTCTGTCCACCCTCCATCGTCAATATGGCGGAGGAGATGTAGTTGGAGTAGGTGATTACGGGAATGAGGTCGGTGACGCGGGTCCCCTTGGGGAGGGAGTCTGCGTTATATATGAGGCCTCGTTCCAAGTCTATGGAGAAGAACACAGTGTCCAGTCCGGATAGGATTTTGCTGTCTGCCTTGAGCTTGAAGCCTGTCACGGCCACGTCCGTAGGCTCCACATAGCCGCTTTGGCCGGAGTCGTCGGAGTCGCTGTTGCAGGCAACTGCGGACAACGCCAGACCTATCGCGGGGAGCAGGGCGCGCATCCATCGTGACGCTGTGCGGCGGGGTGTGTCGTATGATTTTTTCATCGGTCGCGTATTGTGTCGCTTGCACGCCGCCCTTGTCGGGCGGTGTGCGTTCAAACTGCAAAATTAATATTAATTCGCGAAAAAACACGTCTGCCGGGCCCGGAAACTGTGCTTACAAGTTTTTTTTAGTGTTTTTAACGGCTCTTAACCCGGTACGGATTACCTGTCCTGTCCGGGAATGAGGTAGATGTCGCTGTCTCCGCAACGGCGTGGCACACAGCCTGTAGGGAATGGAATTTCCGGAGCTTTGACCCCTTTGCCGAGACGTACGGGAGCCACTTCCACCCGTATGGCCTGGTAAAGTCCCTGGCTTAGGAAAGAGCGCAGAAGCGTGGGACCCCCCTCCACCATAAGGGAGGTGACGCCATATTCGGCGTACAGGGCCGAGAGCATCTCGGGCAGCGGCATTTCGCGGTCCATGACTATGGTGTCGGGGTTCGAGAGTACGCGGCAGTCGGCCGGAATGTGTCCGTGAGGGTCGTAAACCACGGGGTGCAGCAGTCGCCCCGGCCAAAGACGTGCCGTAAGCGACGGATTGTCGGTACAGAGGGTGTGCGTGCCGGCCATTATGGCGTCGTAGCCGGCGCGCTCTCTGTGCATGAACACTTGGCTCACGGGGCCGCTCAGGGTTACCGGGCGGTGACATTCGTCGGCCACGAAGCCGTCCATGCTCTGCGCCCATTTCAGAAGCACGTAAGGGCGTCGGCGGGTATGTGCGTAAATGAATTTGCGGTTCAGCTCGTCACACTCGGCTGCGAGCACGCCTTCCGTCACCTCGATGCCGGCTTCGCGCAGCATGGCTATGCCGCGTCCGCTGACCTCGGGGAAAGGGTCCGCGCTCCCCACCACCACACGCTTCACACGGCTGTCCACAAGCAGTTTGGCGCATGGGGGGGTCTTGCCATAGTGGGAACAGGGCTCCAGGGTGACGTAAACGGTGCTTTCGGGCAGCAGGCTCTTGTCGCGCACGGAGGCCACGGCGTTCACCTCGGCATGCGGACCGCCCCATACGCGGTGGTATCCTTCGCCTATAATCCGGCCTCGGGAATCTGTAATCACCGCGCCCACCATAGGGTTGGGGGAAGTGAACCCGTAGCCGGCTTCGGCCAGCTGCAAGGCGCGTCTCATCATCTGTATGTCGAAATCGGTTTCCATGTCCGCGAAATTAGTGAAAATTATTGATTCAGGGCGAGGGCCAGGGTGAGGAAGGATATGCGCAGGTCGGGGCGGGCGGCGGTCAGCGCGCCCGCGGTCTCCAGGAGTGTGGAGCCGGTGGTGCATACATCGTCCACCACACACAGATGCTCCCATGTCCGCGTCGGGTCGGTGAAGAGCGGATGCGAGGGCTTGGTCCGGTAGATGCCGCGCACGTTCTCGCGGCGTTCATGGCCGCTGAGGCGTGTCTGCGTGCGGTGTGCGGCTGCCTTGAGCGGGTCGATTGCCGGGATACCGGTTACATCGCTTACTCCGAGGGCCAGTTGTTCCGCCTGGTTGTATCCGCGCCTCATCCGGTGCAGGTAATGCAGCGGCACAGGCACAAGGCAGTCTATGCCGTTGAAGAACCCGGTGGGCCGCAGTTCCCGGGCCATGAGCCGCCCTAAGTGGCGGCCGAGCCGCCGGCATCCCCGGTACTTGATGTCGTGAAGCAGGGCGGCGTAGGGGGAGTGGCGCGAATAGGATATCCAGGAGAAAGCGTTCACAAGGCCGTGGAAAGCTCCCGTACGTTCCTCGATTACCGACACTCCTCCCGCCGGAGCCGAGGGCGTGAACAGCGGGAGTCGCGGCAGGGAGGCCTCGCAGACCGTGCAGAGATAACGGGAGTGTTCCGGCAGGTTGCAGCCGCACACGTGGCAGGTGCGCGGCCATATAAGCTCGCTCAGGGAGCCGAGACGGGTGAGGACCTTATTCATGCACCTCCTCCTCCGCCTCCCGCCGGGAGGCGATTATGTCGCGGACAAGCGCTGTCTCGAAGCCTCGCGCGTACATACGTCGCAGCAGCTTGGAGCGCTCCCCGAAGTCGTCGGCGTTCAGCGACCTGCACAGCCGGCGTACAAGTGTCTCGGCTGTTTTGCGGTACTCTTCGGAGTCAAGGGAGCGTAGCGCGTCCTCGATTACATCCCCCGGCATACGCTTGGCGCGTAGCATCAGCGATATTTTCTGCTTGCCCCAGCCGTTGAAGCGCATCTTGTCCCGCGCGTAAGCCCGCGCGTAGCGCTCCTCGTCCAGGAATTTATGCTCATACAGATAAGCTATGATGGAGTCCATATCCCCCTCCTCCATACAGTGACGCCGCATCTTAAGACGCAGGTCTTCCTCGCACTGTTCGCACTTGGCGCACAGCGAGGCGAGGTAGGGGAGGGCTTTCTCCGCGCTCCAGGGAGCCGGGCTTCCTGTCTTCTTTTTGCTCCGCATACTCACTCCTCCTTTGGACGTCGCGCGCAGATGAAACGCCGGCGGCCCTGCATATCCTGGTAAATCTCTATGTCGGAATATCCGAAGCCGGAGAGCATCCGCCGCAGCTCGTCCGCATGGCGCGGATTGATTTCAAAGTAGAGTAGTCCGCCCGGTGTCAGCGCCTCTATGCCGTAAAGCCCGAGGGCGCGATAGAAGCGCAACGGGTCCGAATCGGGCACGAATAGCGCGGAGTGCGGCTCGTAATACAGTACATTGGCATCCATGTCCTTGGCCTCCGAGTCATCTATATAAGGAGGGTTGGAGACTATGATGTCCCACAGCTCGCGGTCCCGGGGCAGAGAGAGGATATCCTCGCGGCGCAGGGATATGCGGCATTTCAGCTTCGCGCTGTTTCTGGCGGCCACCTCCAGGGCCTCCGGACTTATGTCTACGGCTGTCACTTCGGGAAACCGCAGGTTACGGCACAGCGCCAGGGCTATGCACCCGCTGCCCGTGCCGGCGTCGAGCACCCGCAGGTCCGTATGGCCGCCTGCCTGCTTCACAATCAGCTCAACTAACTCGGCGGTTTCGGGACGCGGTATCAGCACCGACGGATTCACGTCTAACTCAAGGCCATAGAACGTGGCCTTCCCGGTGATGTACTGGACAGGCTCGTCGCGCAGCAGACGCGCCACGATGTCGCGGACTTTCCCCTTGATGTAATCGGACAGGGGCTTGTCTTCGTGCATCACCAGCTCCACGGTGTCCCACCCTTTAAGGTACTCGAAAATGATGCGGATAAGCGCCTCCACCTCCCGGGGAGGGTAGATGCCGCCCAATTCCCGCCGCATATAAGCCAAAGTCTCTCTCATATCTAAATAACAGCCTCCACCCGAAAATTATTGTCCGTCTCCCCCCCCTTGCGTACTGCACTTCTCCGTCGTGTCCTTTTTTGTCTGCGCCATTCTGATTTTAACAAATCAGCTCAAAATCCTTTGTTTTACGCCAAATTGTGTTGGGAAATCATCTGAAATGCAAATTATTTTTAAAATAATCTTGAAAATATTTGGGAATTTTAAAATTAGTTGTTAAATTTGTAACGTAATGACAAACTAAATGCCTATTTAACTATTGCGAGTAAGGAGGTCGTAAAAAACTGAAAAATAGACAAATACGCTGTTGTTTCAAAGAAACTTTCATTGTTTGACTTTTAAATGGTGGACTTATGAAAAAGATTTTTACGATTTTGCTCACCCTGTTTTGTAGCGTCGTGCTGTTCCAAGGAATGGCTTTGAACAGGGTCGTCACTAAGGATGAAGCGTTTTCCTTAGTGAAAAAGGTGATAGCATCCGCTTTAGACGGTCAGCAGCAACGTGTTGAAGCGATTCAGGTCGGAGACAGCAAAGTTGAGATAAATGTAGCCGACTTGCCCCCCGGTTTATACGTGATTTCATATATTGTTAATTCACAAATAGTTGATAGTAAGAAATTCAATAAATAAATTTTGTTCCCTTAGCAGTAATCTCATGTGGGTTTGCTGCTGAGTAGATAGTGATATTTTTAATTTAAGAACAATATATAATATGAAAAAGAAGAGAATAAATCTATTTCTTGGTGCCATTGTCATACTCGTTTTTTTGACCACCGGGCAGGTAATTTGGGCTCAGAATATAGTTAAAGTTGACTTGGACGGAAGCAAAAGTATTAAAGAACTTTTGGGCGAAAGTATTAACGAAGTGGATTCTTTGGTTATCAGTGGTAAAATGACCGATGAAGACTTCGTTACTGTGAGAATGGCTTCAATCTATGGTAAGCTGACAGGAATTGATATCAGTAATGCGGAGCTGAAAGACGACACTTTGCCTAAAGAGGCTTTTTGGGGTTATAATAAAAGAATTAATACCGTTCAAATTCATACCCATTTCAAGTATATAAGTCTACCCGATAACTTGGTGGCTCTTGACTTCGGGTCTCTTGGATGCAATTTTGAACTTAAATATGTGAATATTCCTGCAACAGTGAAAGACTTCGGGCACTCTGTTTTTACCGATTGTTATGAAGTCTTCAAAGGTCAATGTGTAGAGATACCTGCCGGTGTAACTATAATCCCTGCATATTGTTTTGAATCGTGCAGAGGAATAGTTGACATAAAGTTCCCGGACGGTCTAAGACGCATAGAGGATCATGCTTTCACAAATTGTAATTTCAATGATTTAATATTACCTGAAAATCTGGAATACATAGGGTATGATGCTTTTGTATGCGTTGAGTATATACCTAACGATGATGATATACGCTCCAATGCCATAAAAGGTGACATATATTGCAAAGCAGTAGTGCCTCCGGTATGCGATGACTTTGAAAATAGGGGACATTGGCCGTTTGTAGAGGATGCGGATAAGACGGTTTATGTGCCCGTAGGTTCGGCGGAGGCTTACCGCGAGGCTCCCGGATGGAACCAGTTCACCAAATTTGTCGAGATAGAGGAGTTTCCCACCACGGGCCTGACTGAGGTGGCGATGCCGGATGCCGATTCGGCTGTCTACGACCTGCAGGGGAATAAGGTTACAGCCCCGGTGAAAGGACAAATCTACATTTCCGACGGCAAGAAGTTCGTGGTCCGCTGACCGCTTATTTAGCCGTTGAGGGTCTCCGTTTAGTCGTTTTAGTCGTTGCGGGTCTTCTGACCCGCAACTTATTTAGGCGTTTGGTATGTGTTGATATAGGCTTGTGGGTCAGGAGGCCCGCAAGAACCGGTGCCGACCCTGTCCGCGCCCGGCGCTCTCTGCCTCTTGGCGGCCGGTTGCGGAGGAATTATTTTTCAGTTACGGAGAAAATGCGTAATTTTGCGTCTGTAAAAACTCTAACCCATTTATATCGGACTAATGGATAATTCAATTACTGTCAACGGACTGCGATTCACTCCTTTCCTCTCAAGGGAGGAGATACAATCCCAGGTCAAGCGTGTGGCGGCTGAGATTCGCAAGGACCTTGACGGCAAGCGCCCCCTCTTTCTGTGCGTGCTGACCGGCGCGTTCATTTTCGCCTCCGACCTTATACGCGAGGTGGGCATCACCGACTCTTCCATAGCCTTTGTGCGCTATGCCAGTTACGAGGGCACTTCCTCTACCGGCCAGGTGAAGCAGCTCATGGGCGTGGGCGACGAAGTGGAGGGCCGGCACATAGTAATCATAGAGGATATAGTGGACACGGGCCTCACTGCGCAGCGCATGATCGAGGACCTCGGGAAGAAACACCCCGCATCCATACGTTTCGCCTCCCTGCTCCATAAGCCCGAAAGCTCCAAGACCGGTTTCGTGCCGGACTATGTGGCCTTCTCCATTCCTCCGAAGTTTATTGTCGGCTACGGCCTTGACCTGGACGGCAGCGCCCGTAACCTGCCCGACATTTACGTACACGAGGACGAAGATTAAGAGAAAATCAAAACAGAAAATCACATACCATGTTGAATCTTGTTATTTTCGGTGCCCCCGGCAGCGGCAAGGGCACACAGAGCGCCAAACTGATAGACGAATACAGTCTGTTCCATATCTCCACGGGGGAAGTGCTCCGCGCCGAGATAGCCTCAGGCTCCGAACTGGGCAAGCTGGCCGACAGCTATATCTCCAAGGGCAACCTTATTCCGGACGACTTGATGATACGTATCCTGGACGACATTATAAGCCGGCACATCAAGGACCGCGAGGGTATTGTCTTCGACGGATTCCCCCGTACCATACCCCAGGCCGAAGCCCTTACCGGGCTGCTTGAGAAGTATGGCACGGAGCTGCACGCCGTGATTGGGCTGGAAGTGCCCGAGGAGGAGCTGGTGACCCGTATGCTGAAGCGCGGCGCCGAGACAGGCCGTGCCGACGACAATGAGGAGACCATAAAGAACCGGCTGAACGTGTACCACACCCAGACCTCTCCATTGCAGCAATATTATAAGGAGGCCGGCAAATACATTCCGGTGAAGGGTACCGGCATAGTGGACGAAATCTTTGCCGACATAGCCAAGGGCATCCACGCCGCCACGGGGATTACGAACCGCACGGCCAAGTAGTGCGCCGCAGCGCTCATCCCTGTCCCCGTCGCTTTTAAGTCGTCGCGGGTCTCATGGTTAATTAGCCGTTGTGGGTCTTCCCGTTTAGTCGTTGAGGGTCTCCTGACCCTCAACTTAATTGTCTAAGTAGGGTCGCTTGCGGGTCAGGAGACCCGCAAGGACTAAAAATGAGACCCGCAAGGACTGAACAAGGGACCCACGAGAGGACTAAACGAAAAAAAGGTCACCGAATCGGTGACCTTTTTTGTGATTCGCACAGGATTCAAACCTGTAACCTTCTGATCCGTAGTCAGATGCTCTATTCAGTTGAGCTAGCGAACCGTATTCCGGGGGAGTTGCCCTCCCTTTTCGGATGCAAAATTACTTATTTCTTTCGGAGTGGCAAAATTTTTGCCGCAATTTTTTTGCCTCGGAATTTTGATTTGCTTTTATCGCTTTGATTTGTAGCGGTATATGAGCTGTTTTTATCAGTGCGGGGTGATGACAGCCGTCCGGCTGGGTTACAGATGTTACGAAGAAAGGTTTCTTGTATATTCGACGGGTAAAAATACAAGAAATATGATAGACTATTCAGAGAATTTCAATAAATCCCGGGTCGGGTTAAAAAAATCACTCAGGGCTAAAAAAAATTTCGCTAAACGCTTGTGGGAAATAAATAAAGTTGTAACTTTGCAGCCGGATATTCCTCTTGAACTCGATAAGGGTTGCGGGCAATACGTTATCAACGCCTGTAATGTATAAAGTCCCGCAAAGTGTGAATATATACAAAGAAACCACACTGTTCAGGAGACGTGTGTGCCGGCTTTTTAGGGTAAGGCGGCATATCGTATCTGAATTGACACCAATAAAAAACATCAATATACTGTAAAATGAAAAAACTTTTACTTACTGCTGCCATGGCAGCGATTGTAGCAGGTGCTTCTGCAGAGAACAAGGCTTATTTCTTCAAGGACCGTTCCGGCGAGTTCGAACAGATGGGTCAGGTATACGGCATTTCCCCCAACGGCGAGTATGCGGTCATCTACGACGAGGAGATGGAGGAGTCTTTCCTCTGGCGTCGTTCCGACCCCGAGAACCTTGAGTTCATCAATCAGGTAATCAACGATGTGGTTCAGGCCACACAGATTTACTCCGTTACCGATGACGGTACGATTATCGGCTCATACCGCATGAAGGGTTCTATTCAGTGGAAGCCCTTCATCAAGGAGCAGGGTGGCGAAATACTTGATTTGCCTCTGCCCGAGTGGGCATTGAACATGAACTTCGCTATTGCCGCAAGCGACAACATGAAGGTAATCGGCGGCCAGCTTGGCGGTCATTGCGAGCCTGAAGGCTCCAACGGCGGCTGGGGTCAGAACCGTCCCTGTATGTGGGTGAAAGGTTCCGACGGCGAGTACACGGTCGTGGCTCCCAGCTATGAGGAGCTTACTCTTCCCGAGCATGACGGTACCACAGTCACAGGCATGTTCTCCGACGGCACATACGAGGGCTCTTACCTCTTCGGTATCTGCGGATGCGGCGCCGGCAGCCATATCCCGTTCCTGTATAACCAGGAGGAGCTTACTCTTTGGAACAAGATTGACCATGCTCTGGTGCCTTTCTATGACAAGGGTCAGGTTCTTTCATATTTCCGTTACGAGACTATCGACGGCAAGCGTGACCTCTACTTTAGCGACAGCGATGTGATCAGCGCAGGTCTCCGCAGCTGCGACATCTGGGGCAACATCTACGGCAGCCGTGCCGAGGTTTATGATGTACAGGGCACAGACCCCGATGATGACGAGACTTTCGGTAAAGCCAAACACCGCAATTACAACGGTTATTACAATGTGTACACCAAGCAGTGGACAGAGTCTGTCGACGCTCCTACATTCTCTGCCGGTCTGAACGGCGAGATTCTATTCACCGGCAACAATACTGTACTCACCGGCGGCCTGAACGGCGCGGCGGAAACCACTGCCGAGTATGCCGGCGTCAACTACGGGGGACATCATGTGATGGGTGTGGAGCGCACTTCCCGCGACGGCAACACTCTGGGTATCTGCTATCTGGATACTGACGGTGCAGGCATACAGCACCTCTATGCAGGTGTCATAGCATTGGACAAAGGTCTCGTAGGCGTTGACTCCGTTACCGCCGACCCCGAGTCCGAGCAGGTGGTAATCACCTACGGCGGCACAATCGAGGTAATCGGAGCGCAGGAAGTGGCCGTGTATGACATGAACGGCGCCAATGTGGCCAACGGCAATGCCTGCAACGTAGGCAGCGGCGTGTATGTGGTAGTCGCCGACGGCGTAAGCCACAAGGTGTTCGTCAAGTGATACCAGTCCGATTTGAGTAAAGAATAGGGCAGGGGCGGCTTGACCGCCCCCCTGTCCGCAAATTCATAGCTAAAGATATCCGAGATGAAAGTGAAATGTCTGCTGCCTGCCATAGCGCTGCTTGCCGTGCTGCCCGCACGGGCGGAATACCTTTTCAGCACGAAGTTCAACTCCGGCCGCATCCCGGCAATCATGACGACCGAGGACCGCGACGGAGAACCCCTTTCCACTGCCGACTATCGCAACGGCTACACCGACAAGGGGTGGACTGTGGCGATGGTGAGCGGCGGCCAGTACGCGGCCATGAGTCCGAGCCATTCCCGCACTGACAAGCCCCAGAGCAACCTGCTCTCCACTCCGGCGTTCACAGTCTCCGGCACACGCCCTATGATTCGTTGGAAAGGACGTTCCATACACCCTGACTTCCCCGAGTCTTACCGTGTCCTGGTCCAGGAGACCGGCAAGGATACTCCGGATGTGGTCTACGAGTGCCTGGGCGAGGGCGAGGAGCTGGACCTCAACGATGTGTGGACTCTCCACGCCGTGAGCATCGAATCCTATATCGGCAAGGAAATAAAGGTGAGTTTCGAGTGCATCTCGACCAACAAGTATCTGCTTGCCATAGATGACCTGTACATAGGAGACCCCGAGGAGCAGATGTATCAGTGCGAAGTCAGCACTCCCGTATTCGTGGGTACGGAGTGGGACGGCTCCGATGCTTCGGGCGAACAGGGCTTGCTCTTCCGAGGCGTATTGTGGAACATGGGCATGCCTCTCGAGGGTGGCCGTGTGGCGTTCATGAGCGAAGGCGAGGAGATAGCCTCCATGCCTGTGGAGGGAGTGCTGCGATGCGGCGAAAGCTGCGACTTCAGCATGCGGGTGCCGCTGGAACGGGACCGGACCATACCTTATACGATAGATGTGGTGGATGCGGACGGCAACCACACGACAGTGACCGAGAACATACTTGGCTGTTCCTACTTCCCCCGCACGCTGCTGGTGGAGGAATACACCGGACTGTGGTGCGTGAACTGTCCCTCCGGCATGCTCCAGGTGGAACGCATGGAGCGTCGATTCCGCGAGCAGGCAATCACCGTGTCCGGACACATCAACGACCTTCTGGAGTGCGCCGAATACCGCGCGGGCATCACTACCTACAGTGTGCCCTGGATGGTGCTGAACCGTAATAACGGAACAGCCGGCGACGACACCTCCAGGTTCGAGGAGGAATATAGACGAAGCACTCCCGCGTTTATCGAGATTTCCGACTACGAGACAGGCGATGACGGTATGCTCCGCGCCACGGCTCAGGTAACCTGGGCGTATGACCTCGACAACTCCTCCGACCGATATCGCCTGGGCTATATGCTTACGCACGATGTCGTGAAAGAGGACGACAATGAATATCGTCAGAAAAACGGTCTCGGCACCGTGGCCTCTGAACGTTTCTATTATCTGCCCTCCAGTATAAAGAGCGACCTCTCGCCCAACCACAACGTGGTGGTGGGTGCCGAGGATGCGTTCTCCGGACGTCCTTACAGTCTGCCCTCCTCCTTTACCGGCATGGAGACCGCCCAGGCGCAGATAAGCATCGTTAAGCCCGAGGCCGTGGACGACCTCGCGGATACCCGTCTTGTGGCCTACATCATTGACACGGCCGACGGCACGATAGTCAACGCCTGCGCGCAGAAGCTCGACGAGGCCGTCACATCGATACCTGTGACCGTGGCTCCCGAGGCCGATGCCCCGGAAGAGTACTACACGCTCCAGGGTATGCGTGTGGCTCGTCCGGACAAGGGTATATATATTGTCCGCAAAGGGGGCAAGGTAAGCAAAGTGATTTTTTAAACAACAAAATATACGCTATAACTGAAAATGAAAAAATTTTTACTTGGAGCAGCCATGGGCCTCGCCGCACTTCCGGTAATGGCCCATACCGACCTGCTCAATGAGAATTTCGACGGCGACTGGACCCTGAGCTTTTCCACACTGGAACTGGACCACAATTCGCCTAATTCCGACATCAACGCCCTCTTCACCAACGCCGAGGGTGTGTCCCAGCCCTGGTGGGTGGGCAAGGATGACAGCAACGACACAGACCGTTTCTTCATCTCGCACTCCTACTACAACCGTGTGGGCAAGAGCAACGACTGGGCCGTGAGCAACGCCCTGACCGTTCCCTCCGAGGGTTTTGTCCTCAGCTTCGATGCCCAGAGCCTCCCGATACGCAGCGGCTCCACCCATGCCCTCAGCGACCTCTGGATTTTCATCACCGATAAGCCCGTGACCTCCGACTGGCAGCCTGCAGCCGCAGACGCCACCTATCACCTGGAGAAAATACCCATGGGAGATGAACGCGACGTTGTGAAGGACGACTTCCAGCACTATGAGTACAATCTGGATGCCTACAAAGGAAAAACCATCTACATCAGCTTTGCCAACCTAAATACCGACAAGGACATCCTGGTTATGGACAATGTGCTGGTACGTCGTCTGGACAACGCCGAGGTCAGCGCCTCCGCTCCCGAGTACATACTGCACGGCGACTTCCCTGTGGAAGCATCTGTCAAGGGTACCACCGACGAGGGCCTGACCAACTGGACGCTGACATTCGAGTGCGGTGACAAGAAGGAGACCAAGAGCGGTGCGAAGCTGACCAACGGCCAGGAGGAGAACTATACCTTCACAGGCACTGTCGGCTCAGACCAGACGGTTTCCTACAAGGTGACGCTGAGCGCCGACGGAGTGCCCGACATGGTGGCCGAGGGCGAAACCAGCGGTCTCGCTTTCCAGACTACCCGCCGTATCCTCCTGGAGGAGAGTACCGGCGTGTGGTGCGGCAACTGCCCCATAGCCATGTACACTATCGAGCAGGTGGAAAAGGAAGAGCCCTTAGGCGAGCGCATCCTGCCTGTCAGCATCCACGTGGGCAACGACCCCATGTCCGTGACCGAATACGAGACTATGTTCGGTGTGGGCACAAATGCGCCTATAGCGCGTGTCAACCGCGACCTGGTGCCCGTAATGTTCGGCAACAACGACTTCCACTACGATGTCACCAACGAGAACAGCGCCGCCTATAAGATTCTCCAGTACTTCGACAACGAGTCCCTGGCGGACATAGCCGTCAGCGGCGAGTACCTCACCAATGCCGGCAAGATTACCGGCATAGATGTGAATGTGGATGTCACACCTGCGATGACGGTAGAAGGCTCCGGCTATCGCATCGGCCTTATCCTGACGGAGAACAATGTAAACCGTCAGGGCGCTCCCCGTTCCGTATGGCAGCAGCACAACTATCTGTCCGGCAGCGATGAGATTGACCCCGCCAATCCTTTCTACAGTCTGCCCGCAGACATCAGCAACATGTATTTCCAGGATGTGGCACGCGCCATCTACGGCTATTACGGCGAGGAGAACACAATGCCCGACCGCACTATCGCCGCCGGCGAGAAAGTCTCCTACAACACCCAGGTAGCCGTGCCCGACATTGAGACTGTCAGCCCCAACGGCACCGTCACTATCCCCGCCATCAACACCGACAACCTCTACATCACCGCTTTCCTGATGGACGCAAGCAACAACCGTGTGGTAAATGCGGTCCGCGCACCCTTGAGCGACAAGGCCGAGCCCAAGATTACCGCTGCCGACGTGCTTGACATTTACCTCGGCGTAGACTCCGTAGAGAACGAGGCGGACGGCGAAGCCGCTTACTACAATATGCAGGGCATGCGCGTTCTGAACCCCACCCCCGGCATTTACGTGGTACGTCGCGGCAGCGCTGTCACAAAAGAAGTAATCCGCTAACCTGACCGACGGAGGTCCGGAACGGGCGACATTCACGGTTATCCGTTCCGGACCCCTGCATAAGACCTTCATCAGAATTATATATGTTTCCGAAACAATACGCTGCATAGCTCTTTCCTCTCCACCTCTTTCTCCTCGACATCAGACATTATAACTATCACTATAACTTAACCCCAAAAACTATGCGTAAATTATTTACAGCAATGCTCGCCGTGGGTATGGCAACCACGGCTTTTGCCCAAAGCCGCACGGTTACCGCCAATCCTCCTACGGAAAGTACCGTGTCCGAGCTTTCGGTCATCACGCTGACCAGCGACGACCCCGATTATCCTTTAATCGAGATTAACACTGCCAGTGCCGTCACGGTCACCCGCGACGAGACCATCGATTGCGGCGGTGTCACAGTCGATAATTATGCCGACCCCATCACGTTGACTCTGAAAAATCCTCAGACAGAACCGGGCACTTACTATATCCAGATACCCCGTGACGCGCTGGATTTCTTCTCAGAGGATTACAGCGACATGGTAAACGGTATGGATGTGATTCTGGTCTACACCATCGATGGAACTTCTACTCCCACTACATACACGGTAAACTCTACCCCCGAGAGCGGCTCCACGCTCACCGAGCCTTTCTCGTCAGTGGAAATCAGCTCCGGAGAACCTCAGTTCCCCGACATAGACATCCTCTCTACGAGTTCAATCACCGTGACCCGTGACGGCAGTGACTTCTGCGGAGTAACCAAAGCGGATACCGCCGACGGCGTGCGTCTCACTCTGAAGGAAGCAATCACGGAAAGCGGCGAATATGTCATCCATCTGCCCAAGGACAGCTGGGAAATGTATATGTCTACAGACGATACATACGATTCCCGTTCATTCGACCTTGACCTGACCTACATAGTGGACCTCCCCGGCGTCAAGTACAACATCGAGATTCTCCCCACCAGAATCACTCCGAACTCCGAGACAGAACCTGTGGACCTTGCCGGCAGTTACGACGGCAGCCTGACTGAAATACGCTTCCAGGTGAACGGACAGCTTTACCTGAATCCCGACGCAGAAGCCACAAAGGCCTCTTTGGTATGCAAGAAGAACAAATATGACGTGTCCAATGCACTGCGTGCCGACGAACCCAAGTCCAGCTTCGGCGGTTACCGCACCACCTTCTACCTGGACCTTGACCCCGCTTTGGTACAGGACGGCACATATACCCTCACTATTCCCCGTGGCGCTTTCGGCGACTTCGAGTTCAAGGAGAATCAGGAACTCGGTTCGGCCAACAGAGAGTTCACTCTCGACATAGAGTTCACCGGCGGCGAGCCCGCTCCCGAGCCTACAGTGGTCTACGACCTGGGCATCAAGGGTACCAAGCCCGCCGAAGGCATCGTGGATATGTCCGGCTTCACCTGGGAAGTGACCCAGATAAGCGTACCCATCGAGTACAAGCAGCGCGAAGGCGCCGAAGTCACCCTCTCCAACGAGGTCACCGGCTATTCCCAGACCGGCGAACTGCGTAACGGCATGAGCATGGGCAACACCAACACGATGCTCTTCACCAATGGCAAAGAGCCCAACAAGAACGGTACTTATATCCTGACTATTCCCGCCGGCAGCTTCGGCGACGAGGAATGGCTCGCAGACCCCGAAACCGGCCACACAAACCCCGAAATCAAGGTTTACTACCGCGTGACCGGCGCTGAAGGTACCGATGCCGCTTTTGACCTTACGCTCCTCTCCGCTGTTCCTGCCGAGAACGGCACCGCCGACATCAGCGACGAACCCCTCAGCATCTCCTTCACCGCAGCCGGCGAGCTCAGCTACTATCCGAACTCCAAGATTCAGGTTTACTGCGACGGAGCAGAGTATGACGGTACCGCAGTGATTACCGGCGCCACCACAGAGGACGGCAACACCACCTTCACCACCACGCTCTCCGAGCCTATCCTGGTCAACGGCACTTACACGGTGGCAATGCCCGAAGGTATATTCGGTGACCTGGACTATGTCAAGGACTGCTCCACAGGCCACGGCAATGAAGTCATAGTCTACACATTCGAGGTCACAGGCGGTCAGAGTCAGAAAGAGCCTACCCAGTATGACCTGATGCCCACTGTCACTCCTGCTGACAACTCCGAAGTCCTGCCCGGTGACCTGGATGTAATCACATTCGTATTCCCCACCGGCACACGCACCACATCCGACACCGCCCGCGCATCAATGAGCTGCCCCGAGGCCAACTACTTCGACACGGCGATGTTCATCCGCAGCGACGTTGACGGCACATACCTGCTGAAGTATGGCTCTAAGCCCAAACGTGACGGCGTCTACACTATCAAGGTGGTACAGGGTACCTTCGCCGATGCTGACGACGAGCACGAGAATCCCGAGTTTACACTTACCTACACATTCAAGACCAGCGGTATCGACAGCATCCTCACCGACGAGGAGGCGGCAGCCGGCATCTACGACCTCAACGGTATCTATGTAGGTGACAGCACAGAGAACCTGCCTGTAGGTGTGTATGTGGTAAAGGGCCGCAAGGTAGTCAAAAAGTAAAAAGGACATAGTATAATATTTGCAAGCGGCCTTGAAAGACAGGACCGCAGACCCGCAGAGGGGCGTTTCCAACAGGGAAGCGCCCCTCTATTGTTAAATATTGTTAAGCGGTGCGATTTAAGAAGCGTTAAAATTTTGTAAATTGTGAAAAAACGTGTAACTTTGGGCTGTCATTCGTTACTTTAAAGCCTATTATCGCTTATTATCGCAATACGCTTTTGTTTTTGATTCGCTTATAGCGCATATTCGCTTTGAAAGGAATGACCTAACAGAAAATCATAGGTCAGGGCTGTGCCTCATACGGTTCCTGGCGTTCACTGTAACTGACAGACTATGCGAAAGAAATTCTGGATACCAGCTTTGGCCTGTGCCGTCGTTTTACCGGCGCATGCCGACTATCTGTTCAAGACAGACTTCGAGAGCGGCGCCATACCGGCGTCAATGACTGTAGCTGACAACGACGGTCAGGAAATCGGACAGACAAGTTATAAGAACGGAGCCACTCCCAACGGGTGGACGGTATCGCAAGTGCTTGGCGGGGGCTATGCGGCCGTAAGTCCTACACATTCGGGCGTGGATGAGCCTCAGAGCAATATACTCTCGTTGCCGTCGCTGAAGATTGCCGGCACCCGCCCCATGCTTCGCTGGAGGGCCCGTTCCATACATCCGGGACTGCTTGACGCTTACCGTGTGACAATACGTGAGGCAGGAACCTATGCTGCCGAGACATTGTCGGACATTCCGGCCGAAAGTTTCCGGTGGACCGACTATGCCGTGGACCTCTCGGCCTGGAAAGGCAAGGAGGTGGTCGTCTCTTTCGAGTGTGTGTCTGTCAACAAATATCTGCTGGCCATAGATGACATCAGTGTCGGAGACCCTGAGGATGTGTCATTCGCAGGGGAGAGCACAAGTCCTGAGTTCGCCGGACTGGCCTGGGACTTTCCCGGCAAGACGAATGGCACGGCACGGGTCGCCGGCCATGTCCTGAACACCGGTATGCCCCTGAGCGGCGGCCGCATCGTGTGCCTGGCCGACGGGAATTTAGTGGACTCCAAGGCGCTTCCGGCAGTCTTTGCCTGCGGTGACAGGGTGGACTACGAGTTCGCGCTTCCGGTCTCCCTCGACGCTTCCGCTCCCTACGCCATAGCGGTGGAGGATGCTTCCGGCAAACGCACTTCCGTCATAGAAAGCCGGGTGCGCGCCTCGCACTTCGCACGTGTCCATGTGGCCACCGAGTACACCGGTCTCTGGTGCAACAATTGCCCGGCCGCCGGCATAGAGCTTGAGGAACTGGAATATCGCTTCGGGCCTCAGATGGTGAAGTTGGTCGGCCATATACAGACCGCCAACAACGATATGTTCGAGTGTGCCGACTATCGCGCCGAGACCTACGCGGGACAGTACTTCTCCGTACCGCGAATGGTGCTGAACCACAAGAAATCCACGAATGCCGCCAATTGCAGCAAATTCGCCGACGAATACGACACCCCGACTCCTGTGGGACTCGAGGTGTGCGACTATAAGATAGAGGACCGCACAATCACCGCCGAAGTGGGGGTGACCTGGGCGGAGTCCCTGGATAACACAGACGACCGCTATCGGCTGGGCTATGTGCTGACACGCAGCGTGGACCCCGTAGGCAAGGGCTACACTTTCCGGCAGTCAAATTCCACCTCGGCAGTCAAGAGCGACCGTTATTACTACTTGCCTACAAGCGTGCGCGCCGAACTGACCACCAACACGGATTATGTGTGCTGGGGCGCCAACTCCGGAAAGGGGTGGGCCGGTTCGCTCAAGCATAGCTTCGAGTCCATGAAGCCCGTGGGAGCCGAACTGCGGATAGAGCTCCCCGCACCGGAAGACCCGGGTTCGGCAGCCGCCGTCAACGACCTTTCCGAGACACGCCTGGTGGTGTATGTCATAGACACTCGGGACGGTTCGATAGTGAATGCCTGCTTCCAGAACCTGAACGAGGCCTGCAATCCGGAGCATACGCCGGAGGAATATATAGACCCGAACCCTGACCCCGGGCCTGACCCCGAGCCTGAAACAGACACCGCCACACTGAGCGTGTTCAGTCCCGAATATGCCGCTAAGGGCTTATGCGAGGTGACAGCCGTTATAGAAAGCACCTCCGAGTCCGGGCTGGACAATTGGACCGTGTTCCTGGACCACCCGATGGTAAACGGCAGCATTTCCGGAGACTTTATTCCCTATGGCGAGACCGAGACAGTCACTTTCGATGTGCCGATATTTACGGACGAGGACAACGAATACGGATTGATACTTACCGCCGACCATTTGGAAGAGCAGGTCACATTTTACGGCACTATAAAGGGCCTGGACTTCATTCCGCGACATAGGATTCTGCTGGAGCAGAAAGCCTCCACGGCGGAGGGCCTTACCCCTGCGGCCATGTATATCGTGGAGCGTATGGAAGCCGATGCCTCCCTCAGGGAGCGTGTCATTCCCGTCAGCCTGTTTGCAGAGAGGCCTCTGGCACTGGACGGCTATGCTCCCGAATGGACAGAGCCGGCACCCTGTTTCCGTGTGGACCGCGACGGCAAGACGCTGCCCGTAAGCGCCGCCGATGCCCTTTATGAGCCTGAAACGGAAGGTTCGGCTGTCGCCGGAATTCTCGGCTGTCTGGACGAAGTGGCTCCGGCCGACTTCAGCCTGGAGGCCTGCTACATATTGGACGGAGGCAAGGTGACAGCCATAGATGCCTCCACTGTCATCATACCTGTACGCACACTGCAAGGCAGTGACTATACGATAAGTTTTCTGTTGACGGAAAACAATGTCTGTGAGGCTGGCCTTACACAGGCAAACGCTCTTTCTTCTCTCACCACCCTTTCGGCAGACAACGCTTTCGGACAGCTCCCCGCCACAATCTCCGGGATGTATTTCCAGGATGTGCTACGTGCTGTGTACGACTATTCGGGCATTCCCGGGTCCGTGCCGGCACGCGAGCTGCTCCCCTCCAAGCGTGTGAATTATCACACCACGCTCTCTCTCCCGGAGTCTGTCGGGAATACACGCAATCTCTCGCTCACTGCCCTGCTGCTGGATTCACACAGCGGCCGGGTAGTGAACTCCGCGCGTGTGGCATTGAGCGACGACGCGCAGCCTAAAGTGACCTCCGCCGACATATTGTCGGCATCCGGCATAGGGGATGTGTCCCTCCCGGACGCCCCGGCAGAATATTTCAACCTGCAGGGCATCCGCATCCCGCGTCCCGCTTCCGGTCTCTGCCTGGAGCGTCGCGGCAATCGTGTCTCCAAGGTGATGATTCGTTGATACAGTTACTCTTATATAATATAATCATTCATTAATCCATCAACCACATGAGAAAGAATTATTTACTTGCTTTACTCGTGGCGTTCTTAGTCCCATGGCTGAGTGCGCGGGCAGATGACCTGAATTGGTCCGCTATTCCGGCCGACGGCAGCACTGTCCGTATGCTCGAGATTGTACAGATACAGTTTGAGAACGCGACTAAAATTAGCATTAGCGACAACGCTGAAGATGGTTGGATTACCGCTACCTTGAACGATAACGATGTCCAGAATCCCACTGTAGGAAAAAACGGCATGCTCTCCATGAGAAGCGTCACTCTCTCGGACGGTACCTTGAAGATTAATCTTCACGAGGGCCTGTTCGATGTGACTCTGCCTACAGGTGTAGTCGCTTCTCCGGCTATGCTCATCACATACGTGATAGACTCCGACGCCGCAGTAGTACACGATGTGACCGTAGCGTACACTCCGGCCCAGGGTAGCGATGTCTATGCCTTGGACAAGGTGAAGCTGGACTTCACCGCCGATTTGCTGGAGACCGTATCCTTTGGCGATGCCGTGTCTCCCGATAGCTACACCATCGCAGTCGGCTCTCAAGTGTACCGGTACGGCGACGACTTCAGCGAGGGGGACGATATTACCGAAATGGTATTCGACAACCCCGTCACCGCTCCCGGCGCCGTGTCTGTAAACGTAGCAGAGGGCTTCTACAACCTGGAGTTCACAGACGGTGTCTCCCAGGCTTCTCCCGCCGCACAGTGGAGTTTCTCGCTGGTGGAGAGTCCCTGGAGTCCGGTAGTGGACATCACTTCCGAGCCTGCTGCCGGCCAGCAGATAGAGGACCTGAAATCTCTGAAACTCAAATTCTCCTCCGAGGGCCTTACAGGCGTTGCCCTGAGCGACACAGCTTCTGCCGACGGCCTGACCATAAAAGTCGGCAGCAAGACCTACAAGTATGGCACCGACTTCACCGCCAATGCCTCCGACCCCACACTGATGGAGTTCGCTGCCGCAGTCACCACCAAGGGTTATGTGACCGTTACATTGGCCGAAGGGTTCTATACCCTCAGCTTCGACAATGACAAGACGGCGCCCTCGCCGGCCAAGACCTGGCAGTTCCAGATAGTGGGCAAGACCAGCATCCCCGCCATCTCCCCCGCCGAGGGCGACATATACGACGGCAACCTGCTGAATGAGGTAGTCCTGACTATGGAGGACGGAATCACTTTGGGCAGCGTCTCCACTTCCCTTAACAAGGTGTACCTGTACCGTATACTCGGCGATGGTACTAAAGAAAAGGTACTCCAGTACACCGGCAAAAAGACTGATGCCGCTACCGCTACCTTCACTCCCACTGCCAGCAGTGTAGTTCCCGAGACATGGGAACTCGGCAGATATGTTTTCGAAATATCCAAGGCCGCTGCCGTGACCATGACTACCAAAGACCCGACAAGCGGAAGCACTGTTCAGGTAGGTCTGGGCAAGCTGACTTGGGAATGGAACCTCGTTGAGGAGCCCAAAATCCCCGCTATTGACCCTGAAGCCGGTCTGATTACTGACCCCGCCAAGTTCCAGACCATAACTCTGACCATGCCTGAAAGCGACATGATTGTCGGCAGTGTCTCTACTTTGACAAAGAAAGTGCAGCTCTTTAAGGTGAATGGCGACGGCACCGAGACCGAGGTCCTGAAATACAACGGCAAGAAGGATGCCGCCAACAAGCAGCTGGCAATCTTTACAGGCAAGACCACTCCCGAAAGCTGGGAAAACGGCAAATACCGTTTCCACATAACCAAGGGCGCGATGACCGTCACTCAGAACGGCGTAAAGGTGCTGGACCAGGATTTCGACTACGAATACACCCTGGAGCAGGCGGCTGTGACACCCGAAGTGAAATACACGGTCACTCCCGCCGACGGCTCTAAGGTAGAGTCTTTGAGCGATTTCTCCATCAACTTCGAGGGCGTAGGCTCAGTAGCCTTCGGCGAAATCACACAGGAGGGCATGACTCTGACCCAGGGTGCGACCGTCCTCAAATATTACGACGGATTCACCGAGGACGAGAACGACATCACAAAGATGATTCTGGACGCTCCTATGACCGCTGCAGGCGAGGTGACCCTCAGCGTGGCCGAGGGTTTCTACGAACTGACCATGGCCGACGGCTCCATATTGCCTTCTCCCGCCATAACAAGCAAGTTCACTATCGACAATACTCCCCAAGGGCCTTACACGACAGTTCCCGCACAGGGCGCTACCGTAAAGACCCTCAAGGAATTCTCCGTCACATTCAACGGTGCTTCCGAAGTAGCTTTCAACGAGAACATGAACCCCTCTTCCTTTACTCTGAAGATGGGCGACACTTCTCTGAGCTATACCGACGGCTTTATAGAGAGCGATGAGTCCATCACCACAATGGTGCTGACCGATGAAATCGTCAAGGCCGGCGAAGTGACAATAAAAATCCCGGCCGGTTTCTACGACCTCACGATAGGAGGAGCGACACAGGCTTCCCCCGCTATTGAATGGACTTTCAATGTGGAGGGCGACCCCTTCAAGGCTGTCACCGTCAGCACCACACCCGCCGACGGCGACAATGTGACCTCTTTCAAAGACTTCTCCGTCGCCTTCAGCGGCGTCGACAAGGTAGAGCTCGGCAATACGGCCGGCGCCACCGTGAAGCAGGGTGACCTCACTCTGAACTACGGCACCGGCTTCTCGGCGGGCGACCCCGTCACCGATTTCTCCCTGACGGAGGAACTCACCGTTTCCGGCGATATAACCGTTACGCTGCCGGAAGGTTTCTATACTCTTAGCATCGGCGACAAGACCGCTCCTTCGCCCAAGGTAGAGTGGTCCTTCTTCCTGACACCCGTAGCTTCCGGCGAACCTGTATGGGTGCCCGTGAAGAGCCTTGACGAGCTGAACTCGCTTGAGGGCAAAGACCTTGTCCTCGCCTGGTATTACAACGGTAAGTTTGAGATTAACCTCGCTCCTGAAATGCAGAAGTCCGCTCCTATCGACAACGGCAAGGCTGCATGCAAGGTCATGAACAACACCCAGACAGTGGCCGGCGGCGGACTTATCGGTTTCCGCGGCACGGACGATGCTGTCCCCGTACTTGGCGAAGACAACTCTTTCAAGGGTCTGGTGACTCTGCCTGAAGGCACATCGATTCTGAACATCGCCAAGACAGCCGACGGATATACCATCTACAACACCAATTGCGCCGTTCCCGGCTACCTCTGCCCCATGGAGGACCTCAACACCAACCGCAATTATCTGAACACTTCCGCTACCGCCTGGTATAACAATATCAGCTTCACCGGTGACGGCTATGTGAGCATATCGGAAAAAACACGCGATGACAAGAACATACTCAGCGCCACTACCAGCTGGAGCATGGGCGGTCCCAGCGAGTGTGTGTTCATGTACATCAGCCAGGAACTTGACCTCGGCCATATGTATCTGCTTTCACGCGCTTCCGACGCTCCCGAGTTCGCGGTGACTCCCACACCGGCCAACCACTCCACGATAGATGCTCCTCAGGAGGCTGCCGCAGGCAGTGAGTATGGCGTGGTGGAGGTCAAGTTCGCTTTCGGCGGCGCGGATGAGGCTGTCTACGACTCGGAAGCGGCCAAAACAGTGAGCGCCACATTCGACGGCGAAGACCTCGCCGCTGACCGTATAGTCTGCGACAACGCTAACCCTGCTGTCGTCAGGTTCTATCTGCCCGTCAACAAGGCAGGCGAACTCGCTGTGACTCTTCCCGAGGGATGGTACAGGCTCACGGCCGGTAACGAGACAGTGGCGAGTCCCGCTTACAGCTACTCTCTCAATCTCGCCGAGGTGCTTAAGGTGCTTGACGTTGAAATCGGCATCACTCCCGCCGACGGCTCGCAGGTGACCGCAATCGGCCAGATAGCCCTGACTATACCCGAGGGTGTTGAATATGACCTTAACCCCGCTATGGAGGAAGACGACGCCACACCTATGACCGCCACTATCAACGGCGTGCCCACCGACCTGCCGATTATGCAGACCCTGACCCTGTTCCGTTACCGTCCGGAGTTCAATGAGGCCGGTACTTACAGCTTCACTCTGGCCGAGGGATTCTATATCCTGACATTGGCAGACGGCACCAAGGGCTATTCTCCCGCCGTCACCACAACTGTTGAGGTGAACCCCGCCGGCGGTGTGCTTGACCTGGACTACACCGCTGTTCCCGCTCCCCGCTCCACAGTGGAGGGTGAACTCAGCCAGTTCTCAATCAAGTTTGAAGGTGTGACCGAGGTTGCCCTGGGCGATGCTGCCGACCGCAACGGCCTCACCGTCTCCATGGGTTCCAAGACCATGCACTACGATGAGGAGTTTACTGCCGATGCAATGGATGTCTCCGTCATGAAGTTCAACACACCCATCGAGGGTGACAACACCACAGTGATTGTTGACCTGGCCGAGGGCTTCTATGTCCTGACCCTGGAAGACGGCACAATGGGTAAGTCTCCAGAGGTACACTATAGCTTCACTCTCACCACTGCTGTTGGTATCGTGGCTATTCTGGGCGAGGACTTCACCGGTGACGTGTATGGCATAGACGGCGTATGCGTGATTCGTGACGCCAATGCCGCTGACCTCCGCAAGCTGGCTCCCGGCCTCTACATTATCGGTGGCCGCAAGTTTATGGTCGGCAAGTAAACATTATTCTACGGAAATATACCTTTTCGGAATATATATATATAGATAAAGGGGCACAGGCTTTCAGGGTCTGTGTCCCTTTTTTAACTGTCTCTTAATGCCATCTGAATATTCTGCCGGGTAAACTGTTTGTACAGACCCTCCGGATTTGTTAACTTTGTCCGGCAAATACGTATACGGATTGACCGAAAGTTCCGACATAAGGTGTGACAGACGCGGGTGGCTTTTCTGCATCCTCGTAGCCGTAGCGGGAAGCCTCATAGCCTCTCCCGACTCGCCGTTTTTCCATACCGGTATAATGCACATTGATTCCTCGTGGTTCATGTCAGGAGGGCGTTGGCTCATGTCGGGCCTGATTCCTTATGTGGATTTCGCCGACTCCAAAGGCCCGTTGCTGTGGCTTTTCTACGGACTGGGAAATATGCTTGACCCTACGGGATGGAACGGCACTTTGCTGCTGTTTATGGTTTATTACGTGTTTGTGTTGCGGATGGTGTGGCTGTCAGGACGTCTCATGCTCGGTTCGGAGCGAGGCGCCGCCTTTGTGGTCATTGCCATGTCTGTGGCTTACTGGGGAATCGGCCATGTGGAAAACAGGGCGGAGGATTTGGCGCAGTTGCCGCTCGCATATCTCGTTTACCTGGTCCTTAAGGCTTATGCCGGTTTGCGTATAACACGTTGGCAATACTTTTGGGCCGGCGTGGGCCTGGGCGCCATGCTTTTTGTGAAGTGGAATTTCCCGGCCATGCTGATGCCGCTTCCCCTGATTGCCCTCTGCCTGGATGCCAAAGGGTCTTGGAGCAGGGGAGTGCGGAGTTTCTGCCTCGGATTGTCCGGTGTCCTGGCTGTGGCCCTTGTCATATCTGTCTGGATGCTGTGCGCGGGTGCTTTCGTGCCCATGGTCGAAGAGTATTTCCTGAACACTTTAGCCACTGTGGACGGCAACGGGACCGCCTTGTCCGACGTTCTTAATGTGATAAGGACTTTTTTGCCCCGGCGCAGATGGCTTATCTGTTATCTGGTCTGCGTGCCCGCTGTCACTGTCGGACTATATGGTCGCAAAGGTTGGCTGCTTCCCCTTGCCATGCTGTGGATGCTCTTTCTCTCCACTTTACATTATATCCCTTACTATGACCGGATAGGGAATACTTATATGCTCTTCATTCCGGTGGCATTTCTGCTCTTGCTTTCCCGAATGGTCCGTCTGCGCAAATGGATGCTTGCGGCCGAGGGACTCCTTGTCGTTGCCGCGCTGTTCCACTATACGTGGGTGGAATATGCCCCTTCCGACCCGCTGGAAAAGAAAAGGGTGGAGCTGTTTTCGCGCATGAGCGACAAAGTGGCACGTCTTCATGCTCCTCGAATCCTGTATTTCGACAATCCGGACCTTGGCCTGGGTGTTCGCTCGCAGGGACTGCCGGGCAGCCGATATTGGGCCGGGCAGTTTGGCGCTACGCCTGAGATGCGGCGGGAGCAGAAACGGGCGCTCGAAGAGTGTGTCCCGGACGTGGTGCTGACCGATATGGATGTTACGCTTCCGGCCCGCTATGGCTATGTCTCTTCTCCCTCCGATACCATTTTGTCTCCCTCTTTGCGTAATGTTTCAGCTTATCGTGTCTGGTTTAAGAAGATGTGAGTGTCCGAGTTTTCGGGGAGCGTCTGTCGGGCTTACGGGATGCTTTCCGTGTATAAAAATTTGTAAAAGTAGGACGCTTGCTTTGTCGTTTCGTTAAAATTAAGTACCTTTGCAACCTAATATGTGCGTTGCACTCGTGGCCATGTCTACTTCTGTGTGCTTATGTACGAAGGGGTATGCGGTATATTTATCCATATCGACATCCCTGAATTGCAAGAAAATATAAAACAATACATAATTATAGCTATTTCTAATGGCAACTCTTGAAAAAATCAGAAAAAGATCAGTCTTGCTGATTGTGATAATCGGCGCGGCGTTGCTCGCATTTATCCTTTG
>ERZ860264.392-NODE-392-length-40481-cov-3.064266_pt1 | contig 40481 bp, 35 predicted proteins | sample MGYA00509980_ERZ860264 | MGnify/ENA primary metagenome ERZ860264 (study PRJEB30046, sample SAMN00715212) | human gut metagenome | study: EMG produced TPA metagenomics assembly of the A metagenome-wide association study of gut microbiota in type 2... | reverse complement strand
CACCGAAGGCGTAAGCCAGCAGATTTACAGTCTGCCCCATTTGGCCACTCTGGTAACCACCCGAATGCGGTGCAAAGTTAAGCAAAATATTTCACACCGCCAAATTTTTTATATCGAAAGTCGGCGTAGAGTCGACATCAGTTCCTGATTGATCGGTTTTTCGTTTTTGATCGCTTTGGTGAAAGGTACATATACGATCTCGTCGTTCTTGATGCCTATCATCACGTTGCGCTGGTCGTCGAGGAGCGCGTCGACGGCCGCGGCACCCATACGCGATGCAAGTATGCGGTCGTGGGCCGAAGGTGAGCCACCGCGCTGCAGGTGGCCGAGGATCGAGACGCGCACGTCATAGCCGGGATACTCCTCGTTCACGCGCTGGGCGAGTCCCATGGCTCCGCCCGTTATGGGAGATTCGGCCACAAGGACGATCGATGAGTTCTTCGATTTGCGGAAGCCGTTCTTGATAAGTTCCGACAGCTGGTCGACCTGAGTGGAGATCTCCGGTATTATGGCTGCTTCGGCTCCGGATGCGATCGCGCCGTTAAGGGCGAGGAATCCGGCGTCGCGTCCCATTACCTCGATGAAGAACAGGCGTTCGTGAGAGGTGGCGGTGTCGCGTATTTTGTCGACACACTCCATGATGGTGTTAAGTGCGGTGTCGTAGCCAATGGTGGTGTCGGTGCCGTAAAGGTCATTGTCGATGGTGCCGGGCAGACCGACGATCGGTATCTGGAATTCATTGCCGAATATTCTGGCTCCCGTAAGCGAACCGTCACCGCCAATCACTACGAGTGAATCGATCTCGTGGCGTCGCAACACGTCGTAGGCGCACTGGCGACCCTCGGGGGTCTGGAATTCCTTGCATCGTGCAGTCTTCAGGATAGTGCCGCCTCGCTGTATGATGTTCGATACGTTTTGGGTGGAGAACTCCTCGATCTCGTCATAGATCAGACCGCGATAACCGCGATAGATGCCGTAGACCTTGAATCCGGCATAGATGCCGGCACGCGTCACCGCACGGATGGCTGCGTTCATACCGGGAGCGTCGCCACCCGATGTGAGGATACCTATTGACTTTACGTTGCTCATACCAAATGCTTTTATGTCTAATATTTTACAAAGATAACAAAAATTATTAACTTTGCGCCATGAAAGGTATAAAAAATATAGTCATTGATCTTGGAGGCGTGATGATCGACCTTGACAGAGATCGCTGTGTGAGAGCGTTCAAGTCGCTCGGGCTTAACGATGTGGACTCGATGCTTGGGCTGTATCGTCAGGAAGAGCCGTTTCTTTCGATCGAGACCGGACGCATCACCGTGTCGGAATTTTATGATGAACTGCGTCGCCGCACACACACCGGGATCGGGGATATCGAATTCGAGAAAGCTTTTGACGAGTTTCTGGTGGCGCTGCCGGTCGAGAGACTCGCGGCGCTCAGGCGATTAAGAGACGCTGGATACAGGACCTATATGATATCGAATACCAACGCCGTCATGTTCGACGGCTGGATCAAAAGGGCTTTCATGCAGGAAGGGTATCGTGTGGGCGATTATTTTGACGGGATAGTGACGAGTTTTGCGGAGGGAGTCTGCAAGCCAGATCCCGAACTTTTCATGACAGTATTGAGCAGGTACGGACTTGATCCGTCGGAAACGCTGCTTCTTGATGATTCCGAGGCAAACTGCCGTTCGGCCGAAAGTCTGGGAATGAGAAGTGTACGTATAGCGGGTGACAAGACGTTTCTCTCTGTGGCGGCAAATTTATGATGTGTGGAAGTCTTAAAAATGATGCCGGAACGGCCGTGACGGTCGGAACGTTCGACGGGGTGCACTCCGGTCACCGTGCCGTGCTCGGATATCTGAAAGAAGAAGCCGACAGACTCGGGCTGCGTCCGATGGCATTTACTTTCGACAGACATCCTCTTGAAGTGGTGGCTCCATTGCGGGCCCCGAAACTGATAATCGACGCCGAAGCACGCGATTCACTCATAAAAGGATGCGGAGTCGATGTGGTGCGTATAGAATTTACCGAGGAAGTGAGGCGCAAGAGCGCGGCCCGGTGGATGCGGGAGCTCAAGGATCGTTACGGCGCCCGGCTTCTGTTGGTTGGATATGACAATACTTTCGGATGTGACGGGATGTCGATGACCACCGATGATTTTATGCGTATGGGGGAGGAGATCGGACTGAAGGTCGAGGTTGCCCCCAAGGTGCCGGGATGCAGTTCGTCGGCAGTGCGCCGGGCCGTCGAGACCGGAGACATGCGGGAGGCGGCGCGAATACTCGGACGCAGATTCTCGCTGAGCGGGAAGGTGGTGCATGGGCGTGAGATCGGCCGGACCATAGGCATCCCTACAGCCAATCTGAGTGTGGCCTCCCACAGGCTGCTGCCCCGCGGCGGTGTCTATTCCGCTGTAGTCCATACACCGGACGGCGCATGGAAGGCATTGGTGAATGTCGGTTCCTGTCCGACTGTAAGCGGCGAGGGCACTATAAGCGTCGAAGCGCATCTTCTGGATTTTGCCGGGAATCTTTATGGCAGGAATATAGAGATATCTTTTGATGAACGTCTGCGCGACGAGAAGAAATTTAACGGAATAGAAGAGTTGCGGGAGCAGATAATGTGCGATATCGAGGCTGTGAGGGCAAAAAATATCGCGATGGTTCGCCGGGATTAAGAAATTATTTATTATCTTTGTTAAATTTATGTGGGCGCATGTTCATTCATGCACCCCGGTTCATGAAAAACGACAGAGAGATGGAAGTTATTAATTTTGCCGACACGCCCAGCATAGTCAACCGCTATATGATGGAACTGCGCGATGTGAGAGTGCAGAACGATCCGTTGCGTTTCCGTACCAATCTTGACCGCATAGGCCAGATCATGGCATATGAGATTTCAAAACGACTCGATTACAAAGAGACGGAAATAGAGACTCCGCTCGGACATTGTGTATGCCGGGAACCGGCCGACAAGGTAGTGCTTGCCACGATTCTGCGTGCTGGTCTTCCGTTCCATCATGGTTTTCTGAATTATTTCGACCGTGCGGAGAATGCCTTTGTGAGCGCATACAGACGCTATAAGGAGAAGGGAGACACATTCGACGTGCTTGTCGAGTATCTCGCGTCACCCCGTCTCGACGGCAAGACGCTGCTTCTTGTGGATCCGATGCTTGCCACAGGAAGTTCCATGGAACTTGCATGGCGTGCGTTGCTCGCCAAGGGTACTCCCGCGAAAATACATGTGGCCAGTGTCATAGCTTCACGCCAGAGCGTGGAGTATATAAAGGACCGCTTTCCCGCCGACACCACATTGTGGTGCGGAGACATAGATGCGGAAGTCAATTCCCACAGCTATATAGTGCCCGGTCTCGGAGATGCCGGCGATCTCGCATATGGTATCAAGGAATAAATACCGCCCGGCAACAGAGGAACGACTATGCAGCTCGAGAAGATAGATATTTTGAATTTCAAGAATATACCGGAGGCGAAACTTGATTTTTCGCCTCGGGTCAATTGTCTTCTCGGCCTCAACGGCATGGGTAAGAGCAATCTGCTCGAAGCCATACATTTCCTGAGTATGGCGCGTCCCATAAGACCTGTCCCCGAATCGGCGCTGATACGTCATGGCGCCGATATGCTGATGGTCAAAGGGAACTATATCATGGATTCCGGCGCGCATGAGGCCGTGAGTTGCGGCATTGTCAAGGGAAAAGGGAAGACCTTGCGCCGCAATGACAAGGAATATCAGCGGATATCGGAACACATAGGTAAATTCCCTATTGTCACTGTCACGCCCGGAGATTCAGAAATCGTGACCGGAAGCGGAGAAGTCCGCCGACGCCTTATGGATATCGTCATATCGCAGGCCGATCCGACCTATCTGTCACGACTGATACGTTACAACCGCGGGCTGGAGAGCCGCAACAAGATGCTGCGGGCCGGAGTCAACGACCGTCTTTTGTATGAGTCGGTGGAGATAAATATGGCGGAGGCTGCCGCGGCCATCCATGAGTCAAGACGTCGCTGGACGGAGTCCATACGACCGGATTTCGCACGATACTATTCCAGGATATCGGATGATGCCGAGACTGCCTCCCTCAGCTATAAAAGCGTGCTGAACGACCGCGGCATGCAGGAGGTGTTCGATTCGGAGAGAGCCCGGGATCTTGCGCTCGGTTTCACATCGGCGGGAATACATCGCGACGACCTTTCGACGAGACTTGGCGACTGGTCAATGCGCCGTCTGGGCAGTCAGGGTCAGGTAAAGACTTTTACGATAGCTCTCCGGCTCGCGATATTCGATTATCTGCGGCAGAAAGGCGGTGTGACGCCGGTGCTGCTTCTTGACGATATATTCGACAAGCTTGATTCGGCCCGCGTGGCGCGGATAATCGCCGAGGTGAGCGGTAGCGACAATTTCGGCCAGATATTTATCACTGATACCAATCGCGAACATCTTGACGAGACTCTGGAGGGAATCCGTTCGGAAAGCCGTCTGTTCGAGGTCTCGGAAGGTGAATTCAGAGAGATATGAAGAGACTTGAGCCGGAATCGATAGGAGACGTGCTGAGGCAGACACTTCAGGAGCAGGGCATGACAGAACGCCTTTACGAGACACGGGCAGTCTCGCTCTGGCCTTCGGTAATAGGGGAAGACATAGCCTCCATGACCGGACGTCCGGTTGTCAACAACGGTCTGATGACCGTTTACGTGCGTGTGGCGTCATTGCGTCAGGAACTCAACATGTGCCGTTCGAACCTCGCCCGACATATCAACGAGGCACTCGGTCGCGAAGTTATAAAAGAAATCAGATTTAAATGACATGAATCCCAATACATTACCACCATTGTCCGAATTTCGCCATTCAATAGATCTTCAGATACGGTTCAATGACATAGATATTCTCGGCCATCTCAACAATACGGTCTATTTTTCCTTCTTTGACACGGGAAAGGCGTATTTTTTCGAGAGTATAATGAAATCCAGAATGGACTGGCAGAGAGTCGAATCGGTTATAGCGAATATAGATTGCGCATATGTATCACCGGTCTATTTCGGTGACAGTATAGAAGTAAGAACCCGTTGCACCGGTATCTATGACAAAAGTTTCAAGATCCAGCAGGTGATAGTGAATAAGAACTCCGGAGAACTCAAGGCCGCCGCCGAAACGATAATGGTAAGTTTCAATCCCGACACGAAACAGTCGATGGAGATACCGGCCCTTTGGCGCGAGGCTCTCGAGAATTCCATGAAACATTAATAATCACATACAACCAAAATAGAAATGAAAGAGAATATAACCGCCCTGATGCAAGACATACTCCACAAGGAGGCCGAAGCCGTAATGGCGATACCGGTCACGGAGGGATATGGAGAAGCCGTTGATCTCATTGTGGAGCATGTGAACAGACGTGGAGGAAAGTTGATCACGTCGGGTATGGGCAAAGCCGGCCAGATAGCCATGAATATAGCGACCACTTTCTGTTCCACAGGGACTCCGGCTATTTTCCTGCATCCTTCTGAAGCGCAGCATGGCGACCTCGGCATAATACAGAAGGATGACCTGCTTTTATTGCTCAGCAACAGCGGAAAGACGCGCGAGATCGTAGAGCTTGTCGATCTTGCACGCAATCTGAACCCTGATATCCCGATTATTGTTATAACCGGAGACGGAGAGAGTATGCTCGCACGGTCCGGTAACGTGGCCCTTCTCACCGGAGGAAGCCCCGAAGTGTGCCCTCTGGGCCTTACTCCCACCACATCGACCACTATGATGACTGTGATGGGCGATGTTCTTGTGGTGGCTGTGATGAAAGCGATCGGATTTACCAAGGCCGAGTATGCGAAACGTCACCACGGCGGTTATCTGGGTGTCAAGTCACGCCAGTGATACCGTGTTCTTTTCATAAGTAAGCGATAAACTATAACGAAACGAAAATAAAATGACCATCAAGGATATACCCCTCAGGTTGGATGAGATCAAGGCAGAGGGCGCCGACCGGGAGATCGTAGAGGCGGTCCTCTCTCTGCGCGGAGAGGCGGATGCCGTCTATGCAGAAGAGAAATATGAAGAGGCTCTTGAAAAAGTTGTCGAATCTCTCCGCAGACTCCGTGAGTTTTCAGATTACGGAGATCGTGAATTCCGCGCTCTGCTTGCGGTTTTGCTCTTCGATCTGTCGGAGATTCATTTTTCTCTGAAAGACTACAAGCAGAGCGAGAAAGAACTCGAGATGCTTTTCAAGGTGCTCGAACAGTTGCTCAAGGATGATTCCGAACGCTTCGGCGCGTTTCATGTCCTGGCCATGGAGCTCTCTACACGTATCCTCAGGTCGCGCAAGAAGACCCTTGAACTTCTGGCCAAGCAGCAGATAAACACCGGAGTGCTTTACGAGAAAGTGAATGCCGGCGTCGCCGCCGCCACTGACAAGCTTGTAGAATCGCTGCGCAAGGGCGCGGAAATGATGGCACAGACGGGTGATTATCGCGGAGCTGTAAGGTTCTATATGGAGGCTATAAAACTCGCAAAGAAACGTACCGGGCGTGTGACACGCCGTGAGATCCGGATGACGGTGGATATGGCAAAAGTCATGATGCACAGCCGTAACGAGACGGCGCGTGCCAAACGTCTGCTGATGGCGGTGCTTCCTCATGCGGTCTCTCTTGAGACACTTGAGCTTGAGCAGGAGATACTGGGGATGATAGAGAAGATAGACGTCGATGTGGCGCACGAGCCGATGTGGCGTACTTTCCTTGAGAAGGTGCAGCGAACCGCCAAGTCAAAACTATACAGAAACAGGAAAGAGGAAAACGAAGATAAGAAAAAAGAAGATGTCGACAGTACTGAACACTAACGGCGCGGAGCTGGAGATTCCCCGTCTTATGGATCCCGAAGAATTCAAATGCGCGATCTTTACAGCGGAATGGAATCCGGAGATTACGGGTGCGCTGCGCGACGGTGCGATCGATGTGTTTCATAAAGCAGGCGTGCCTGACACCTCGCTCTTCTGTCAGGATGTGCCCGGTACGGTCGAACTCGTCAATGCTGCGGCACTGGCTCTGAACTATATGCCTGACGTCAAGGCCGTGATAATAATCGGATGCGTAATACGGGGCGATACGCCTCATTTCGACTATGTATGCGACATTGTCTCGGAAGGTACGGCGCGCCTTAACGCCATGGGGAAGGCTCCGGTGATCTTCGGCGTTCTTACGGTAGACAACCAGCAGCAGGCTGCCGAACGGGCAGGCGGCGTACTCGGCAACAAAGGTGCGGAAGCGGCTGTGGCGGCTATAAAAATGGCCAATCTGCATACTACTGCGGCCGGCATGAGATATACTTCTTTCAGAAAGTGAGAGAGATTACATTCATGTCACATGCATAAGGGGCGGAATCCAGCTGGATTCCGCCCCTTATGTTAATATTTTTTGTCAATGGCAGCCGTCACATCCGCATGATCCTTCGGAATCATTGTTGCCGCAGGAACCCCCGCTGCATCCTCCGCATCCGCCTCCGCATCCGTGTGTGGGCGCCAGTTCCTCCGGAGTCGCTTCGCGCACGGTGACAATCTCGCCGTCGTAGCGTACGGTCTTTCCTGCGAAGGGATGGTTGAAGTCCATTTTGACTTTATCGCCGATCTCGAGCACGGTGCCCGCTATGCGATAGCCTTCCGCGGTCATCATGGGGAGTACGGCACCGACTTTCACCTCTTCAGCGAGTTCCCCGTCGCGGGTGAATATGTCACGGTCAAGTTCCATGATGTCTTCGGGATGGCGCTCGCCGAAAGCTGCAGCCGGGGGAAGTGTGACTCCGAATCTGTCGCCTGCCTTAAGATCCTGTATGGCGGCTATAAGGCCTGGAACAACTTCGTGCGACACACCATAGACCATCATGTCGGGATGACCTTCCGGAGTCTCGAAGAGCAGACCGCCGTCCGCTTCATCATAAAGTCTATAAGAATACTCGACATACATGCCGGGTCCGATTTTCTTTTCCATTTCTATCTCTTTTTTATTCAGTAGTTTTCATTCATTCATTCAGCCGGCAGGTCGTCAGGATCTATTTCCTCCGGTTCCTCCTTTACCGCCGTCGGCTCAGTCCGCACGGCGTCATCACCGGTGCCGGTTATTTCTTCAGGATGTTTCAGCTCATATTGCTGCTGGGGGACTATGACGTTGAAATAGAATCCTTTGGCAGATTTATCACGCTTGCGCGTGTCGGTTTCGTCGGGCTGTACGGCCAGGTAGTCATAACCGGGTTCTATGAATTGTGCGTCCACAGCCTCGTATCCGAGCAGCTGCACCATGTCATACTCATGTTCGGGATACATCACAAACCAGGCGTTCTCGACAGAATCACCGGTTCCGGTGCTTTTGATTGCGCCCAGCAGATGCTCAAGACGATATTCCCATATCTTGGCCCGCATATCTTTTCTTTTCTCTTTCAGCACATGTACGAGAAAAGACATCTGACGCAAGTCGAAAGGATTGTCCTGCAATGCGAGCTGCGCGTATTTGGTGATAGTGTCGATCTCTTCTTTGGTGTGGGAGGGTTTGCTGCGCAGATCGTCGGTCTTGTTGGAATATGGTGATACGCGGTAGGGATCGAAGTCTTCCTGAAACATATAGCCGAGATAAAAGTTCCGGAATTCCTCGGGGGTCATCGTCGTGTCGTTGACCTCATATTTCTTTTTTAGCTTCGGAAAGTAGAATTTACTCTGCGGGTCAAGCGTGATGCGTCTGATCTCGTCAAGGTCCGGTTTCTCGACCACGATCTTGCGTTTGCTGTCGGTCTTTACTTTAGGAGCTGCCGCCGGAGCCGGTGTCGCCGCTGCAGTGCCGGATGCGGCACTCTCAGGCTTTGCGGCGGACGTGGCGGAACCGGATGTCTGTTGCCGGGTGCGTGACGAGTTCCGCGATCGGTAAGATGATTTCCCCGATCTTGAAGATTTTCTTGATTTTGAATATTTACGAGACTGTGTGGTCCTTTGTTTCGAGGATGTACGGCGGGATTGCACAGGCGAAGGCATCGCCATCGAAAGAATGACGGCCACAAGAATTGAAATTATTTTAAAAGATCTGATTTTCATAAACCGTTGACGTTTTTGACCGCGATAAGCAGTACGAGTGCCACACCAAGCATCATGAGAGTGATGGCTGTCGGGAATTCTTTGGCCAGCAGGTATCTGAAGAAGTTGCCTGAACCGGGGCCTACAGGTTTTCCGGAAGGTGTGTTTGTGTAGAGTAAGAATCCGAATGCGATTCCGGCGATAGTTGCCAGAATCATGTAGGCGTATCTCAATGTGATACTGGAGGAGATGGAGAATCCTAACAGCCCGACGGCGAGTCCGGTGATTCCACCCGTGATCATGAAAGACATTCCTCGGGTCTGTCGGCGCACCGGCTCCGGTTGCAGAATGGATGTGAAAGTCACCACAAGCGTCATGCAGAGCCAGCCTGTGAGGATAGTGCCGTTGAGAGGTAGGACCGGATAGCCGTTTTCCGTGATGAACGACAATACGAGGAGTGCCATATACGACAACGCCGGCGCAATGGACTGGCGTCCGTACAGACACCAGAGCGATGCGCCCCACAGCAATATGCATGATATTATCAGAAAAACGGTCATATACAGGTGCAATTTATATCAGGCTGTTTATTTTTAAACGTCTGAGACCCCAAAAATATTTTTGGGTCCGGGAGACAGTTGTCAATTGGTGGCCTGAATCTGCACCCTCTTAAGCTCCGGGTATGCTACCCGGGAATGATAGATTGTCGACAACCGTTTTTTGAATGTTTTCTTGATTGTCTGTATGTCGCGGAAAGATATTGGAGACTCGTTGTAGAGTCCGTCTTTCTCCTGCCCGTCTATGATCTTGTCGACAAGTGCGTTTATTGCCTCGGGTGTATATTCGGGGAGACTTCTCGATGCCGCCTCTACCGAATCCGCCATCATCAGGATAGCCGTCTCGCGGCTTTGGGGATTCGGGCCCGGATACATGAACTGTGTTCGGTCGACGGCAACGTCAGGATTTTCATTGACAGCCGTATTGTAGAAGAACCTGGTCACGGACTTGCCGTGATGCTCGGAAATGAAACGTCTTATGACTTCGGGGAGCTTTTCGCGCTGAGCTATCGCAAGACCGGATGTCACATGTGAGATTATCTTGTGTGCGCTTGTTTCCGGATTGAGGCCGGTATGAGGATTGATGCCGTGTTGGTTTTCGGTGAAGAAAATCGGTCCGTCGAGTTTCCCTATGTCATGATAAAGAGCGCCGGTCCTGACAAGTTGAGTGTTTGCGCCGACAGCGCGCGCGGCCTCGGCCGCCAGGGTCGATACCTGCATGGAGTGCTGGAATGTGCCGGGAGCCTCTTCCGCCAGACGGCGCAACAGCGGACTGTTTATGTCCGACAATTCGACGAGAGTCACAGTCGAGGTGAAACCGTAGATCTTTTCGATGATGAGAATAAGGAAGTATGCGAATGAGAGTACGACAGCATTGATGGCGAACGCTCCGATGATATGCCAGTCGAACGAGGCAAGTGTTCCCTCTGTAACCAGACTGGAGATAATATATGCCATCACATAAGCCACGAAGGAATAAAGGGCTGTCAGAAGAAGCTGCGAGCGTTTCTCAAGAGTCTTTATGGAGAAAGCCGCTGTCAGGCCGGCGGTCAGTTCCATTAATATGAACTGGAACGGGAAGACGGCCACGAGCGCCGAAATCATGACGCTGACAAGCAATGAGAAGATAGCGGTTCGGGAATCAAAGAAAACAAGAATCACGAGCGGGATGGCCGCAAAAGGGACAAAATATATGCCGTTGCCGACGTATTCGAACATAAGGATCGCGAACATCGCGAATATAGAGATGAACGAAATCAGAAACACCATGTTTTTCGTCGAACTCAGGAATCTGCTTCTGAATATCTTGAGGAACGCATAAAGAGCGCCGAAGCATAGTAGAAGATACAGCGCCTGTCCGACCATAAAATATGAGGTCTTGTTGTCATAATGATGGTTTTGGTCCGCTATCTCCATGTAAGTATTCAGATTTGTGAATATCTGAGGTGTCACGATTTCTCCACGGTCCACTATGCGCTGGCCTTTTTTGATCACGCCCAGAGCTCCGTTTACGGTGAGATATTCCTGCTCGCGGAATTTTTTGTCCGCTATCGTGTCGATTACGATATTGGGCACGAGAACGGCGCCGAGCATATGGGCGATATCATTGTCGAGAGTCTCGGATGCGGCCGCTCCGGTCATTCCGGAGTGGTATACCGAATCTATGTATTGGAAGGCTTTCGGAGGCGATAACATCTCGCTGGCGTCGATGTTGTGCACGGCGTTCGCGCCATTCTCTATATCCGCGACACGAAGGTGTCCGTTTGCACCGCCTTGTATGCGGTCATATGTCTTTGCATCGACGATTCCCTGACTGTAGGCCTGTGTCAGCAGTTCTGTAAGAAGATGGGCGCGTGCGGGCGACAGCTTGGATGCTATGGCATTCTTGAATCTTGAGATATTAGCCTGGCTTGTAGCGGCATCGCGCCTTACGAAAGGGACAAACGCACGGTCGATACTGTCGCGCATCTGTCTTGCGGAGGTGGAGTCGCGAAGTATAGGCATGTCGAAATCCGCTGTCAGCAACTGATAGCGCCAGGGCTGATTCAGCTCGTATATATACGACTGTCGGTCGTCATGGGGCAATAGCAGAAGGATCAGGACTATTGCAGCTCCGACGAGCCCGAGATTGACCGATAATTGTTTTATATTTAACTTCATGAGATTCGTCGGGCGATCTGTACGCCCTTGATTGCTTTTAGGGAATTGATTATATGGGCGAGTGTGTCGGTGGTGTCGACACGTATCGTCATATTGCATTTGAACACCTCATTGTCGGCCTCGATCGATAGACTGCGTATGTCGACACCGAGTTTTTTAGAGAGGGAGGCGGTGATTTCTTCCAGAATACCGAGCCGGTCTATCCCTTCGAGTGTGATGCGCGCGAGGAATTTTTCGGCGGTACCACCCCATTCGGTGGCGACGAGACGGGAACCGTATCCGCTTTTAAGCATCATGGCTTTAGGACAGCTTACCTTGTGCACGACCACGCGTTCGTTGTTGTCGATGAATCCGAGCACATCGTCACCCGGAATCGGAGAGCAACAATCGTCGAGAAGATAATTGGGATGAGTCTCGTCTGGATGGAGCACATAGACTTTTTTGCGGTCTATGGGGACATGCGGTTCAGGAGGAGGGAGCGTGACCATGCTGTCGGCGGCAGACTTTTTGGATGCGAAAGGATTGCGCAGAAGCTTTCGCAGAAGCGATACGCGCTTGCGGTCGGCGGCTTTGAGCTGCGCCGGAGACAGACTGATCTCGTCGCAGGCCAGCATCCGGTACAGATGTTCAATGTCGGGCAGCCTGTAATTGTTCAGAAGCCTTTTGAGAAGATCGTCGCTGAGCTGGATTCCCTCTCTCGAAAGGAAATCCTCGAAAAGCTTGCGTCCGTGAGCCAGCAATGCGGCGGGATCCTTGCGCAGTAATGTCCGGAGGCAGTTCTTGGCCTTGGCCGTATGACAATAATCCAGCCATTCCCTTTTCGGCGTCTGGGCTTTTGATGTGATTATCTCGATCTGATCACCCGAGTCGAGACGGTAATTGAGCGGCACAAGGCGGTGATTGATTTTCCCGGCTATGCAATGGGTGCCGAGTTCGGTGTGGATCTCAAAGGCCATGTCAAGCACAGTGGCGCCCTGAGGTAATGTTATCAGGTCCCCTCTCGGAGTGAATACATAGATTTCAGATGAGAAGAGATTGAGCTTGATTGTGTCGAGAAAGTCTATCGCGTCCGGTTCGGGATTGGCGAGGATGTCCTTGATCGTGTTCATCCATTTGTCGAGTTCCGAATCCTCGTCGGTCACGCCGGTTTTGTATTTCCAATGGGCGGCGTAGCCGAGTTCGGCTATCTCATCCATCTTGCGCGACCGTATCTGGACCTCGATCCATTTTCCGTCAGGACCCATTGCCGTGAGATGCAGCGCACGGTATCCGTTTGCCTTAGGCACTGATGTCCAGTCGCGCAGGCGGTCGGGATGCACCTTGTGGCCGTCGGAAAAGAAAGTATATATCTCCCAGCATCTGACACGCTCTTTCTCGTCGTCATCGTTCTCGAAGATGACTCTTACGGCATAGATATCGTATATCTCCTCGAAAGGGATCTTCTTGGTTTCCATCTTGTTGTAGATGGAATAGGCGCTTTTTACACGTGCCTTTATCTCATATTTGAAGCCGGCGGCGTCAAGTTTCTCACGCACGGGGGCGACGAACTGTTCGACTATCTCGTGACGGTGAGACTCGCTTTCGCTTATCTTGGCCATTATGTCGGCATATTTCTGCGGATGCTCGTATCTGAAGGCGAGATCCTCAAGTTCGGTCTTGATCTTGAACAGTCCGAGCCTGTGGGCGAGCGGTGCATAGACATACAGAGTCTCTCCCGCTATCTTGAACTGTTTTTCAGGCCGCATGCTGCCGAGAGTGCGCATGTTGTGAAGCCTGTCGGCCATCTTGATAAGCACCACGCGTATGTCGGTCGACATGGAGAGCAGCAGTTTTCGGAAATTCTGTGCCTGCAGAGATGCCTTTGATCCGAAAATGCCACCCGAGATTTTTGTCAGGCCCTCGACGATATCGGCTATCTTTGTGCCGAAGTTTGCTTCTATGTCCTCGCGGGTGAATTCCGTATCTTCCACCACATCGTGCAGCAGGGCGGCGCATATTGAGGTAGAGCCGAGCCCGAGTTCGGATATGACGATCTTCGCCACAGCGATCGGATGGAGTATATAGGGCTCTCCGCTGCGTCTGCGGGCGCCCTTGTGCGCGCTTTTCGCAAAGCGATAGGCCCGCTCTATTATCTCCACTTTTTTGCGATGGTTGCTGCCGAGATATGCCGCGAGAAGTTCGCGGAACGCGTTCTCGACCATCATGTCCTCCTGATCCGGAGGCAACGGTCTGTAATCTGTCATAACAATATAACAATCACAAAGGTAGCAAATAACGATTAAAAATTCAAGAAATTCAGATAAAAAAATCCGGGCGTCTCGCGACGACCGGATCTTTTCCGCTTTATCGGCAGGCTTTCAGTGTTCTGCCTTGAAAGTCGGACGATAGAAATTACTAATGTATATAACCCAAAATTTAGACAATTATGTTCTTCAATTCAATCATGTGACAACCAATAGGTTCCCCATTGATTCCATCCACATGTCACAGGTATTGATTCAGGTTTGGTTGAAACATATCTAAGTCATGAAAAAAGTGTTGCTGTCCGGCAGCGGCTACGTTGCGAGTCGCTGTCGTGTTGTGTCGGTACTTGTCTGGAAGGTGATCATCCCGCTCGTTTCAGTGGTGTGCCGGGAAAGAATTATTGGTGCATTGTAAACGATAAACGTAGGGATATATGCAATTATTAGTATCGAAATGTTAAAGTGAATGTTAAAAATGCGTGAACAGGCGAATCCGGTGGCTGTATGCCGGATGCGCCTGTTATTTATTGGATACGAGTATGTTCCGTCCCGAGGACCGGGAACCGGGAGTCAGACGTAAAGGCTGAGTACAAATGCCCCGACTGCCAGCGGGACAGTGAAATAGAGGACGGCCCATGCGCGTTTCGGATTGTTGATGCGGGCAAGAAAGAAGTATAGCAGTCCGGTCGCGAACAGAATAAACGAAGACATCATGACAATGCCACGAGGATTTCCGGCAACGGATGCCTTTACGATCAGCCAGATGAATACTGCCACCGCACATGCCGTGAAAATGATCGCTGTCCAGACACCGAGTTTTTGGCCCGGGGATATCTGATTCCCGTAGAGGAGACTCCTTATAGGTGTCTCGTTTTTGTATTTGTATGTGTTTTCCATGACTCCAATCTTTTTTTATGCAACGCCCGGCGCTGTGATATGGTTCGTGGAGTCATGGCATAAACGTCAGTCGGGATTATTGTCTTAGCGAGTCAACTATAAGTTCGGCGGCGTATTCGGCTGCCACGGAATTGCCGAGACGACGCTGCATGTTTCGGTATCCCTGGATCTGGAAGTCACGGCGAGGCGAAGGCTGGAGGAGCGGCGACAGTTCGCGGGCTATCGAATCCGAGGTGCATTTGTGTACGAGCAATTCCGGGACTATCTCGTTGCCTACTATCAGATTGGGCAGAGAGACGTATTTCACTTTGAGAAGTTTCTCCATGATCTTGTATGACAGAGCCATGCCGTTGGCACGGTAGACCACGACCTGCGGGGTGCCTATCAATGCAGTTTCCAGTGTTGCGGTCCCGGACGTGACAATGGCCGCCTGTGAATATTTGAGAAGAGTGGGTGTGCATCCGAACACAAGCTTAAGTCCCGGATCCTGGGCGATTTCACGGTAAAATTTCTCACTGACGGCCGGAGCCGCTCCCACTACATATTGGAATTCGGGGAAACGTTTGGCAGCCTCGATCATCAGGGGTAGATTGTTGCGTATCTCACCGCGTCGCGAGCCGGGAAGAAGTGCTATGATGGGACGTTCGCTGTCAAGGTCCTGACGTTCCACGAAATGTTTTTTCGGAGGGAGATGCCCCATGTAGTAAGCCACTTCCTGTACGGAGGGATTGCCTACAAATGTCACGTTATAGCCATGCTTTTTGTAAAATGGCACCTCGAACGGCAGAATGGAATACATCCGGTCGACATATTTCTTGATTGTCTTGACGCGATATTCTTTCCATGCCCACACTTTGGGCGAGATAAAATAATGCACCGGCACACCCAGACGGTGAGCATACTTTGCCAGTGTCAGATTGAATCCGGGATAATCGACCAGAACAAGGGCGTCCGGACGGTATTCGCGCAGCAGACGCTTCGCGCGTCTTAGATTGGATGCGAGCGTCGGAAGCTTGCGAAGCACTTCGCTGAATCCCATCACGTTCATCATGTCGTAATGAAGATCCGGCTTGCGTCTGGCCTCCACAGCCATCAGGTCGCCGCCGAAGAAGCGGAAATCCGCCTCACGGTCGAATTCCTTTATCCACTTTATAAGATGAGAGGCATGTAGATCGCCGGATGCCTCGCCGGCTATGAGCATGTATTTCATTTTCAAAAAATAAAAACGGTCTCTCGAGCGTTTTTTCAAGTATGAGACAAATGCGCTACTTCCTATTGACCTTTTTAGGACTGATTAGTTTAATCATGACCGGCACGATGATGGTTTCGTGCATAGATGACGCTATGACGACGTCATCGTCAGATGTGTTGACTTTTTCACGCGATACGGTTGATTTCGATACAGTGTTTACCGATGTCGGTACTCCGACAGCACGTCTGATCGTATCCAACCGTGCCAAAAAAGGCATTAATATAAGTTCGATAAAGTTCAGAAATCCAGACACCCGGTTTCGGTTCAACGTAGACGGCGTGAGCGGTACCGAATTCCATGATGTCGATATACGTGGCCGGGATTCCATATATGTGTTCATAGAATGCTTCATTCCGGAGACACAGGGTGCTTCGCCGGGGCTGGTGGAAGACGAGCTTGAGTTTATCACCAACGGAGTGACGCAGACCGTGCGCGTGGAGGCGTACGGACAGAATGTGACACGCCTGCGCAATGTACGTCTTTCGTCCGATACCCGTTTCACGGCTGACCGCCCTTACGTGATCTTCGACTCCCTGACCGTGGAGAAAGGGGTGCGTCTCACCATCGATCCCGGCGTGCAGATGCTTTTCCACGACGGGGCGTCGCTGGTGGTGGAAGGATCGATCGAGGCTTTGGGCGAGGCGGGAAAAATGATAGCTATGCGGGGAGACCGTATTGACAACGTGCTTCCTGATGTACCTTACGATATCCTGACAGGACAGTGGGAAGGGGTGCGCATCGCTCCGGAATCTTTCGATAACCGTATGGAATACGTCGACATGCGCAGCACTGTGAACGGCCTTCAGGTGGATTCCTGCGGCGATATGTCGCGCACCAAACTGACTCTTCTCAATTCCTGGCTTCATAATTCCAAAGGGAAGGTGCTGAGTTCTGTACATGCGAAGATCAACGCATACGGCTGTTGCTTCTCGGAGGCTAAAAAAGCTGTGGTCAGTCTTACGGGCGGCGAGCATGAGTTCTTGCAGTGCACTTTCGTCAACAATAATCTGTTCGGAATCGATGGACCGATCCTTGAACTTCTGCATGTGCTGCCCGATGATCTGGAGGAAAACGGACAGCCGCTTATGAAAGCCCGTTTCGCCAATTCGATAATTTATGGTATGGGTAACAACCTCAATACGGGAGATCTGTCAGGCTCGGATGTATATTTCAACTATGTCTCGCTTGGCGTGGCAGGCAGTGACGACGATAATTTCACCAACTGCCTTTGGGAGACGGATCCGCTGTTCCGTACGGTGCGCGAGGATTATATTTTCAATTACCGCCTGCAGGAAGATTCCCCTGTGAAGGCGGCAGGCGATCCGGCTCTTGTCACTCCCGAGGTGCTTTACGATATGGATGGCGTCGATCGCCTGCGGGACGGGGCACCCTCGCTTGGCGCCTACCAGTACGTGCCCGAATGAGGCTGTACATGAGATGTCCCGGCAGCTGATATCCGTGTTTGCGTAAAACTTTCGTTTGCACACTTTGAGAAAAATGTGTATATTTGCGGATTGGAAAAACGAGGCGCTCGCCGGAGCCGCTTTGACCGCCCATTATGTGTTAATTTAAACACAGCCCGATTGTGAAGATACACCGCGAAGGAACCAATATACTGATTTTGCTTTTTATAGTACTGGCAGCTCTGAATGTGCCGGTATGGCTTTTTATGCCGCCAGTCCTGATACCCGCGTTCCTGTCGGCGCTTTCACTGGTTGTGTATATGTTTGTATTCAATTTTTTTCGCTGTCCCAAACGTCATTACCGTGGCAAACGCCACAACCGCGTGGTCAGTTCCGTCGACGGCAAGGTAGTCGCTGTCGAGCGTGTGATGGAAACCGAATGGCTTCGTTCGGAGGCTATAATGGTATCTGTCTTTATGTCTCCTCTCAACGTGCATGCCAACTGGTTTCCTGTCGACGGCACGGTGGATTACGTGGCCCATCACAGAGGCCGGTTTCTTTCGGCGTATCTTCCGAAGGCGAGTACCGACAACGAGCGGAGCACGGTCGGCATAACCATGAACAATGGACGGCGTATTGTGGTTAGACAGATAGCGGGCGCGATGGCACGCCGTATCGTCACTTACGCATGTCCGGGCGAACATGCCGATATCGATGACCATCTCGGTTTTATCAAGTTCGGCTCGCGGGTCGACATATATCTGCCTACCGATGCCAGGATTCTGTTGAAGATAGGCGACGTGACGCGCGGCGGAGTGACACCTATGGCCATCGTCAAGGCTAAATGACCTGACTCCAGAAGGTTATTGCCTCTGTAAACTGATTGTCCGAATTTATATAAGTATTTTATCCGGAAATGAATGTAATTACCCGAAATATCCCCAATACAATCACGTGTCTGAATCTTGCGGCCGGTATCATGGCTATCTTGTGTGCGTCGCACGGCGATGAGACATGGTGGGGTGGTCTTGCAGCCTACAACTGGGCTTATATATTTATAGGTATAGCGGCGGTGGCCGATTTTCTTGACGGATTTGCCGCGCGCCTTCTGCATGCCTATTCGAGCCTTGGAAAAGAACTCGACTCTCTTTGCGATATGGTCAGTTTCGGAGTGGCTCCGGCGGTGGTGATGCACTATTGTCTTGGTGCCGCCGGTGCCGCGGAATGGACGCGGTGGGTCGTTATTCTGATTCCTGTGTGCGGTGCGCTGAGGCTTGCCAGATTCAATATAGATACGCGTCAGTCCACTTCCTTCATAGGTCTTCCGATTCCGGCCAACGCCATTTTCTGGATCGGTTATTCCGCCCTTGTCTACGCTGGCACGGGATTTGTAAGTGAATGGTATGTGGTATTGCTCACAGTGCTTTTCGAGAGTTGGCTGATGGTCTCGCCGCTTCACCTCTTCTCTTTGAAATTCAAGACATGGGGATGGCGGGGGAATCAATGGAGATGGCTTCTGATCCTTACTGCTCCCGTTCTTGTTTTCTGTATGGGCGTTCCCGGGCTGATGTGGCTGATAGTGGCATACGTGCTTTACGGAGTTTTCGCCTCCGGCAACGCCTGAGCCCACACTCCGGACGCGCGGCGATGCCGTATCGTTGTTTTTTTGATATTTGAATATGGGATTGTTTCTTATAATATTATTGGTTATCTTCCTCCTGTGGCCGTGGATAGCTCCACGCATATCAAAGTGGTTCCAGGGCTTTATGTCCCGGCGTGCGGAAGATATGATGCGGCGCATGATGGGGATGCCGTCGCGCAAGGAGGAGCGGCGGAAGGCAAAGCGGCAGAGTGCCGGGGATGGATTCTCTCGCACGCGTACCGGCTCCGCCGGCAACGCCCACAGACGTCACAGACCTCCCACGGCCGATGCCGCCGCTATTCTCAAGAGCGTGGCTGAAGATGTGGAATTTACGGAGATTCGCGAATTCGAATCCACCACTATAGCCGATGAACGTAAAGGTGAACAGCGTATATATCGGGAAGAACAGGTGACCGACGCCGAATTTACAGAGATCAAGGACAAGGTCTGATAAATAACAATAACTATCCGCCACTTCATGAAAACACTATATGTCAGCGATCTTGACGGCACACTTCTGCAGCCCGACGCACGATTGTCGGAACGTACTGTGTCGCTTCTCAACAGATCGATAGCCGACGGCAAGCTGTTCACGATTGCCACGGCCCGGACTCCGGCTACGGTCTCCCGGATTCTTGCGGGCGTCGATATGAAATTGCCTGCCATAGTCATAACCGGCGCCGCGATGTGGGACACCGTGACGGGACGATACAGTCATGTATGTCATTTTGATCCGGACGCGGTGACGGAACTCCTGCGCATATATGCGGAGACGGATACGTCTACTTTCATGTTCACGCTGGAGCACGACATGATCGACATATATCACCAGCAGGGGGCATTGCTTCCGTTGCAGAAAGAGTTTATGGAGGAACGTCTGGAAAGTCCTTACAAACGTTTCCATATAGATCCGCATGGCGCGGACACTCTGCCCGCGGATCTGTCGCATACGATCCTTTTCTACACCATGCTGGATGATGCGAAAGCCTCTTCGACCTATGACCTCATAAAGGATCTTCCCGGAGTGAAAGCCCAGTATTATCATGACATATACGGCCCGCGGACCGGTATTCTCGAGGCGTTTCCATCAGATGCCACGAAAGCAAATGCCGTCAGAAATCTCGCGGATGCCATCGGAGCCGACAGGATAGTTTGTTTCGGCGACAATATCAATGATCTCCCCATGATGGGCGTGGCCGATCTGGCGGTAGCGGTCGGAAACGCATTGCCGGAAGTCAAGGCCGCGGCCGATATCGTTATCGGTCCGAATACGTCTGATTCTGTGGCTGAATTCATAAATCTCGACTCATGAAAATCGAAAGGCGTACAGGCAAACTGCTTGTCATCATGGCATTGGCTGTGGCCGTAATTGCATTTCTTCTTGTCTCCAACAATCTTGTGAAGGAACTGGCGCGTCAGGAGAGGGAACGCATGGATATATGGGCACAGGCCACAGAGAGACTCGCCAAAGCCAACGTGGATTCCGATTTCGAGTTTCTGCTCGCCATAATATCGCAGAACAACTCCATTCCGGTCATGATAAGCGATGCCGATTTCAATATCTCGGAATTCCGTAATTATTCGCTGCCCGACAAGGAGGATGCCGACAAGTCGGTTTACGAGGAACTTACTCCGCGCAACAAGGAGTATCTGCTGAAACGCCTTAAGAGTATCGGAGGTGATACGCCTCTTGCCGAGATGGTCAGGAAAAACGACCATTTCATAGAAGTCGAGCTGTTTGGCGGAGTAAACCAGTACATATATTATGAGGATTCCACGCTGCTGAAACGTCTCAGTCTTTATCCGTATGTGCAGCTTGGAGTAATGATAATCCTTGCCGTTATTCTCTATATGGCGGTGGTCAATACGAAGCGGGCCGAGCAGAACCGGGTGTGGGTAGGCCTGTCGAAAGAGACCGCGCATCAGCTCGGCACACCGATATCTTCACTGATGGCATGGGTGGAATATCTTCAGGCCACCGGGGTAGAGCCGGAAGTCACGGGAGAACTTGACAAGGATGTGAAACGTCTCTCGACAATAGCCGACAGATTCTCCAAGATCGGCTCGCAGCCGGATATGGAACTCGAATATCTGAACGAGACGGTACGTTCGTCGCTCGATTATATGCGCAGCCGCGTGTCGGACAGAGTGGAAATCAACATGCATTTTTCGGAAGATGACCATGGAGTGCGGCTGTCAAAGTCGCTGTTTGAATGGGTTATGGAGAATCTTACGAAAAATGCCGTCGACGCGATGCACGGAGAGGGGCGCATAGACATCACCACCGGTTCCGACAAGTCCACAGTGTGGATTGAGGTCAAGGATACCGGCAAAGGTATAGCCCGAAAGAATTTCAAGACGGTCTTCAATCCGGGTTACACTACCAAGAAACGAGGCTGGGGACTCGGTCTCACTCTTGTGAAACGAATTGTGGAGGATTATCACGGAGGACGCATTTTTGTCAAGGACTCCGAGCCCGGAGTCGGCACTACTTTCCGTATCGAATTTCCGGCCTGAGGCGTTTTGTGCTAAATAGTTGGAAATTTTTTGTCAACGTGGGTAAAAAATACTAATTTTGCATTATGAATATCTCGTATAAATGGCTAAAACGCTATATTGATTTCGATCTAAGTCCTAAAGAGTTGGCCGCCGTCCTGACGTCGGTGGGCCTTGAATGTGACACTGTCGAGGAGGTTGAGAGCATCCGCGGAGGTCTGCGGGGGGTAGTCATCGGCAAGGTGCTGACCTGTGCCGACCATCCCGATTCCGATCATCTGCATGTGACAACTGTCGATCTCGGAGGCGAGAAGCCGGAGCAGATCGTCTGCGGCGCGCCCAATGTGGCGGCCGGCCAGACTGTGGTTGTCGCTACTGTCGGCACGACTCTCTATGACGGTGACAAGGAAATAAAAATAAAGAAATCCAAGATACGCGGAGTGGAATCCATGGGCATGATATGCGCCGAGGATGAACTTGGTCTTGGCGCGAGCCATGACGGCATAATCGTGATTGCCGACGAAGTCGCTCCGGGAACGCCCGCGGCAGAATATTTTAATGTCGATAGTGACTGGTGCCTCGAAGTGGAGCTTACTCCCAACCGCGTTGACGCGGCGAGCCATTACGGTGTGGCGCGCGATCTGAAGGCCAAGCAGTGCTGCGAGGCTATTCTCGGTGAATCCAAAGCGGAATTCCACGGGATATCGGTTCCCGACGCTTCGTCGTTCTCTGTCGACCGTGCAGACGGTGCCGTGAAGATCAATGTGGCGGACCGTCAGGGCTGTCCCAGATACTCAGGCGTGACGATCCGGGGCGTGGAAGTAAAGGAATCGCCCGACTGGCTCAAATCACTTCTCGTCAGTGTGGGCCAGCGTCCGATAAACAATATTGTCGATATCACCAATTTTATACTTCTCGGCATAGGGCAGCCTCTCCATTGTTTTGACCTCGGTAAGGTGACGGGAGAGGAAATCAATGTGCGCACATGTCCTGAAGGTACGAAATTCATCACACTTGACAGTGTGGAGCGTACTCTTTCGGAGGCCGATCTGATGATATGCGACGCCGAGAAGCCTATGTGTATCGCCGGAGTTTTTGGGGGTATGGATTCAGGCGTTACGGAAGATACAAAATCCGTGTTTATCGAAAGCGCGTATTTCAACCCGACGCGCGTGCGCCGCACAGCGCGCAGACATGGTCTTTCGACCGATGCGTCGTTCCGCTACGAACGCGGCACCGATCCCAACATAACCGTCTATGCCGCCAAGCTGGCGGCCGTGCTTATCCGCGAACTGGCCGGCGGCGAGATCTGTGGGGACGTGGAGGATATTTATCCCGATCCAGTAATGCCTGCGGAATTCGATTTCTCGCTTGATTATTGCAACCGCCTGATCGGCAAGACGCTTCCCCGCGAACTGGTGACCGGAATTCTACGTGCCCTGGAGATCGAGGTGGCCGATACGGATAATGAGGATGTTTTGCGTCTTAAGGTGCCGACATATCGTGTCGATGTGACACGACCCTGCGATATAGTAGAGGAGATCCTCCGTATATACGGCTACAACAACGTGGAGATCTTTACCGAGGCTCATATCAACCTGTCGCAGCGTACGGACGTGGATTTCTCTTACGATCTGCAGCAACTTGTAGCCGAACAGCTGACCGGTCAGGGATATTGCGAGATCCTTAACAACTCTCTGACTTCACAGTCATATTATACCGGGTCGGAACTGCTGCCGATCTCGCATTGCGTTTCGCTGATGAATCCGCTGAGCGGTGAACTGTCGGTGCTCCGTCAGACTCTTCTCTACGGGGGACTCGAATCCATCGCCCACAATATCAACCGCAAGGCTCCTGATCTCAAATTCTATGAGTTCGGAAATATATATTTCCTCGATCCCTCCAAAGAGTCTTCCAAAGACCGTCCGCTCGCTCCTTACAGCGAACGTCCGGTCCTCGGCCTCTGGCTGACGGGCGCTTCAAGAGGCGCTTCCTGGAATGCCGCATCGGAGGGCGCTACGGTCTATGATCTCAAGGCGGCTGTCGAGAATATTTTCAGACGCCTCGGAGTCAATCCTTCAGCCCTGCGTCAGACGCAAGGCAGTGACGAGATCTTCTCGGCTAAGCTTGACATAGAGTTGCGGTCAGGCAGACATATAGCCACGCTCGGACCTGTGCGCTGCGCAGTGCTTCATAAATTCGGTATCGAGCAGGATGTGTTCTACGCTGAGATCGAATGGGACGCACTGTATCGTCTTGTGGCCAAAAACAGGGTGACATTTACCGAGATACCGAGAACTCAGCCTGTAGGCCGCGATCTGGCATTGCTGGTTGACAAGAATGTCAGATTCTCCGATATAGAGGAAGCTATACGTGGCGCCGAGCGCAAACTTCTGCGCGATGTGCGTCTGTTTGATGTCTACGAAGGCAAGAATCTTCCGGAAGGGAAGAAGAGCTATGCGGTCTCGATGCAGCTGCAGGATAATGAGAAGACTCTCAATGACAAGCAGATCGATGCTGTAATGGCAAAAATCATAAAGGCTGTCAAGGCCTTGGGTGCCGAATTGCGGTGATGCCGTAATGGTGCCGATCTTAATGACTGACAAAATAAAAACGATATAGAAACAACAAATGGGAAGAGCATTTGAATACCGTAAAGCCCGCAAGCTCAAACGCTGGGGCAATATGAGCCGTACGTTCACACGTATCGGTAAGGAGATCACTATCGCCGCCAAAGCCGGCGGTCCGGATCCTGACACCAATCCGCGTCTGCGCGCGCTTATGCAGAATGCCAAGGCTGCCAACATGCCCAAGGATACAGTGGAGCGTGCCATCAAGAAAGCGACAGAGAAAGACGCCAGCGACTATAAGGAGATCGTATACGAAGGATACGGCCCTCATGGAATCGCCATAGTAGTGGAGACCGCTACCGACAACAATCAGCGTACAGTGGCCAACGTGCGCAGCTATTTCAACAAACATGGCGGCTCTCTCGGCACACAGGGTTCTCTCTCGTTCCTATTCGATCACAAGAGTGTGTTCCATGTGAAACCGTCGGAGGCGACCTCACTCGAGGATTTCGAGCTTGACCTGATGGATTATGAGGCGGAGCTTGAGGCCGATCCCGAGGCTGAGGACTGGCTCATATACGGTGCGTTCGATCAGTTCTCCAATATCCAGAAGTTCCTCGAGGACAAAGGTGTGGAGATCGTTTCATCGGAATTCGAACGTATCCCGACGGATTATAAGGAAGTGACTCAGGAACAGCGCGAGGCGATCGAGAAACTTCTTGACAAGTTCGAGGAGGACGAGGACGTGCAGAATGTCTTCCATAATATGAAAGAAGATTGATCATTTGTATTGATCATAATGTTGAATAGGAACAAGGGCGCTCCCGGGAGGAAGTGCCCTTGTTATTTTATAATCCGACACTTGCAGGAACGGATCTAAAAAATTGCCTTGACGGTTTCGGTCTTTCCCTCTCCTGTGGCGCGTATTATGTATGTGCCTGCGGCGAGTCCCGTTCTTATCCTGCCTGAGGATTCCGATGCCTCGAATACGATGCGTCCGTACGTGTCATAGACAGTAACGTCGGCGCGTCCTCCTTCGATTGCTATCTCTCCTCCATTTAAAGTTGAGATACTCCATGTCTTATCATTGTCTTCAATGATATCTTTCACGGCGGTGGCCGCTCCGGGCAGAACATATGTATAGCTGTCTATGCCGTTGCGTTCCCATAGATTGGAGACGGCCGTGGCTATGACCGACATATCCTTGGATCCGAAAGGCTTGCCGGTCTGTTCCATATCAGATATTATTTCATTATCACCGGTTGTCCAGTTGAAAAGTTCCGCATCGTGCACCATATTTTTATTTACCCATTCCGCAATTGAAGACGCATTGGTCTCATAATAGGAGAGTAGAGACATCGCATCTTTGCTTCCCGGAGTGTAGACCATTGCTTTGCGGGGTTCTCCTTCACGTTCGGTGTAACCGAGTATTGTGCCGTCGGGGATCAGAGAGGACACAATGATATGGTCTGCAGGATAGACGTCGTACTCTTTAGTGTCAAGATCCATGATAACGGGTGTGAAAGCTTCCGATACGCCTGCCCAAGAATCTGGATATTCAGAGGATTGCGAAGTGGAGGATATGATTTTTCTGCCATCCGGAGACAAAAACAGGTTGTCTGGCAGAATAGTGTTTGCTTTCATGCGGCATTGTCTGAAAACAGACTGGAACGCGATGAATTCTTTCTGCCAGCGTGGATACGCGGCTTCCCACTGAGCATAAGCCCTCAGGTATGCGGTCTTTTCCTTATCTGTGGCAAAATCTTCATAAGCGGGATATGTAGAATAATCCGGACTGCCTCCTGAAGCCGTGATTTCATCGGCTTTTTCATTCCATGCTGCCAAAGCGTCGTTATAGGCCGCGAGACTGTCCGCATTCATGAAATCCTCCCAAAATGGTAATTCCGGGCCTTTTCCGGGGCATTCGGGAAAAACGACGTTGTCAGGATTTATCATTTTACTGAATGCCGTACTGTAGGTCCAGTTTCCTGCGTCATCGGGGGTGTAGGTGATAAGATATCGCAGACTACCTGAATAATCTATTATCTGGCCGGCTATAAGTGTCCCGTCATCGTTTATCGACAATGCTGTGACACCCTGCGGTACGCGTCCGGAGAAGTCTTTCTCGGGATAAGGGAGAAGAATCCAGTCGGAATATGTTCCGTCTGTCTGTAGTTTCCATATTGCCGGTATCTGCAGAGGTGCGGAAACATCTTTAAGAGATGTCTCGCCGGTGCTGACTATGCCGACAATAATTGAACCGTCGGGAGAGATGCCTTGCGCGGAGCTGTCGAATTCGGCGTGCGGGACAGCGAGTGCGTGCCATACCCCATTTTTGAGATATGCCGCTCCGGCGGGAGTGGAACCTACAATTATTCCGTTGTCGGAGAAACAATTTCCACATCCCTGTGTGTAACCAGAATCTTCAGAACCTTCGAATAGGGTCATGTGGCCGTTTTCAAGGTCAATCAGTGTCAACGAGCCGTCCTGTGTACATACGGCTGTTTTTCCGTCGGGAGACAGTCCCGATACACTAAGATTCTCATATATATGCGGTCCGATGGCTGATGCGCAGAGACTTGCACTCATGGCGGCAACTCCGACAAGAAAAGGCTTTCTCATATATTCCGGTTTTAGAGAATGGAAATTTAAACAGTTTTCCGATGCCAAAGATAACAAAAAACTATGGGATATAAAATTATTATTGAAAAATGACAATGAGATCCGTTTTTTAATAGAATGTCCCCAAATAAAAGTTAATCTGGGGCGGTTTTCTGAGATTTATCAAAGAAGTGGAAAAATGTAGTTGTCTGAGAAGAAAATTTTTATTAACTTTGCACTGCAAAGCGGATTTTGCTGTTCGGGATATAGTCCCTGATAACAAAATATACATATGGCTTTGTGGAAGGTCCGGTAGCTCAGCTGGATAGAGCATCTGCCTTCTAAGCAGACGGTCCCGCGTTCGAATCGCGGCCGGATCACACAAGGGTCACTGACACGACGATGTTCAGTGTCCCTTTTTTCGTGTCCGCAAGCGACTGTGGATCTCTCCTTTACGCGCGAGAAAATTATGTCTAATCTATCCTAAAAGTCTGGATTCCGAGTATGACATACTACGCGAGGCAATGGCAAATCAGATGACTCACGCCGACCACTTCAGCTCACGCCGCAGTTGCATCCATGTATTTGACGATCGCATTGAGTTTCTTAATCCCGGCGGTATGCCAATGCCATTGGATGTAATGGAAAGCTCGTTTGAATCTCAACCACGCAATCCTGTAATAGCAAAATTATTCCGCCTCGCGCATCTGTCAGAGAATCTCGGCTACGGACTCCGCAAACTCAAACGTTGGCAAGAGGTAACAGGTCGACCGATGCACATTAAGACAACAATCAATTCCGTCAAAGTAACCTTTGACCTCCAAACCCGCGAAGCAGAGAAGCCCAATGTCGCTAAAAATGTCGCTAAAAACTTAACCGAACGACAACAGCAAATCATAGCCCTTATCAGCGAGAACCCGCAAACCACAAGAGCGGAGATAGCCGCTGCAATAGGAGTTGCTACGAAAACGATCGAGCGCGAACTTGCCGCTCTCTCGGACATAGTCCGTTATGTCGGCTCAAAGAAAGGCGGTCATTGGGAAATAATTCATATCAAGTAATAATTTAAATAACGATTGGAGAGCCAATCGTATATCACGATACCCATAACACCGCATCTTGTTTAAGTGAAAATCTGGTACATTGGAACTTGTAAGAGCAAATGCGTGAAAGTTATGCTATGCACAAGCATAGCGTGCTGTCACGTCCTCTTACATAGGGTTACCAGAGCCTTCACTTTCGGACTATGATTGGCATGCTATTTTTTTGGACAATTGTATAAAGTATATTGAATAAAAAAAGGCCGATTTTATTCAATACAATGGTTTGATTGAATAAAATTCGCTATATTTGCAGTCTAAAACAGACTGTAATGAAAACAACTATACTCAATCAGCGGGCGGAGCGCGACGAATTGTTGTCGCGCCCTTATCAGAAACGGCATACCAAGTATGATGCTGACGAACTTTTACAGAACCCGCTTATCAAACTTATAACCGGCCCCCGTCGCGTCGGTAAATCCGTTTTTGCACTGCTGATGTTGCAAGGAAAGAATTTTGCCTACCTCAATTTTGACGATAATCAGTTGCTTGAAAAATGGGACGAGGATTTGGCAATGTCAGCACTTGATGATGTCTATCCCGATTATGATTTCATGCTGCTTGATGAAATTCAGAATCTTCCTGATTGGGATTTATGGGTGAGCAAGCTCTATCGTCGCGGAAAGAATCTGATAATAACCGGCAGTAATGCCAATATGTTGAGCAGTGAAATGGCGACAGTACTGACTGGTCGTTATCTCCAGATTGAGATGTTGCCTTTCAGTCTTGATGAAACTATGAGGTGGAAAAATATCAGTCCGGACCGCGAGGAACAGGCGGCACAGGCAATAGTGCTGGCAGATGACTATATGCGGAACGGTGGGTATCCCGAAACAATCCCTGCTCGTGGCATAACCAAGAGTTATCTTTCTACGCTGTTTGATTCAATCTTGCTGAAAGATGTAGCCCAACGCCACAACGTGAGGAATACGACCGACTTATACAACCTTGCCACATATCTGTTGTCAAATTTTTGCAATCCGATTTCTGCCAACGAACTTGCCGGAGAATTGGGCCTGTCAAGTGTGGCGACTACAAAGAAATTCTGCGACTATCTCAACGAGCCTTACCTATTCTTCTATTTGCCACGCTTCAACAATAAGCTGAAATTGATGAACAAGGCTCCGAAAAAGGTATATGTCGTTGACAACGGTTTTGTGCAAAGTACAGCCTTTAATCTCAGTGAAAACCTCGGCAGACTGTTGGAAAATCAAGTATTTGTAGAGCTACTGCGTCGTGGCTATATCCCCGGCCAAACGCTATTCTATTACCGTACCCGCAATGATAAAGAGATAGATTTCGTTACCCGTAAAGGCGCGAAAGTAGAGCAACTAATACAGGTCTGCTACGACATGACCTCCGAGAGAACCCGCAAACGCGAACTCGCCGCCCTCGTCGAAGCCGCCGAAGAACTCCGCTGCGACAACTTGCTTGTAATCACAAACTCGCAAGAAGAACAAATCGAGTGGAAGGATAGATTGATTTCAATTATCAATGTCCCTAAATTTTAGTGTATATGAAGAAGAAAGAAAAGGTAGATATATATTTTAAAATGGCTGGGCGTTACTATCTTCTTTTTAGTGTGATTCAAATGAAAGGGAATGGGGTAGTCGACCTCAAAATAACAGATTTCTATAACGGGTTTGTTATAGAAAAAGCTAATAGTTTACGAGAAGATGGATGTATGACAGAACAGGAAATGGAAACGGCTAATTATATCTCAAAAGCTGAAATGTCCTATCATGCTGATGGATCATTCCTTAGAAAAAATAAAGATTTTAATACGACAAAATATTATAACCCATATGGAGAAGGCGTAAGATGGACCCCGACAGATAGCATTGTCGATTTCCAACCAATTATGAATATTGCTATCCGACGAATGGAAATTTATAATAAAAGTATTTCTGATGTTCCTATTGATACAAGTAAACGAAAATCTCATATATGTTTATGTGATGAACTATTTGAGACCAAAGGAACATACTTCCTATTATTGTTTGTCAGGCATAAATCCTTACCGTTTTGCAGGTGTGGCAACAGTCAGAATTATAGTGATATTATAACTGAACTAAACAATCAATTAGATTTATGTATATTTATACAGCGGCATTCTTACCCACAACCTCAACCATACTATTCTCGATATTTTAAAGGATGGATAACCCCATATGCGCATAATTCAATAAACTTTTGTAATAAGGAACATGCCAAAGATGAAATGATGGATAAATTGGGGGGAACAATGTTTAATCCTAAATTTTATAATTTTCTCCAAATCCTAACCGATGGTGGTGAGTATTATTATTTTTCTGAAATGAAATTAAAAGTTATTGATGAGATTGATGCATTTTTTGAAGGTTTTGAGAATAAAAGAAGCCTTCCCAAACCGTTATTCATTAAAATTGTTTTTCAATTATTAGGCAATCAGATTGATTCATTCAATACATTATCTAAAACTGATAAAGTATCTTTATTATCACAGATAGATTCCAATATTCGACATGCTATTAAAAATATAGCAGATAATAAATTTGATTAAATCAAATAAAGATTATTGTACTTCCCCTAAAATATTCAACAAAATTTTCGTATTTTTGTAATACCCAATGGAAACAATGGGAAGAACATTGAAATGGTGCCGTGTGTGATTCGTGAACAACGGATAGTGCGGCATTACAATATTTTGGGAACGATTTAGTTACGACGATATTATCCGGCTCCAGGCGAGATTGAAGAAAATCTACAATCATATCGGTAAAGATTATGACAGACATGCTCATGAGGTCAACTCAATAATGTCTAAACTTGAGAAAGATGATTTTGAGATGCTTCTGGCATTAGGAAAATGTGAATCTTTCAGACGATTTAAAGAGAACCTGACACGTTAGCGGAAAAGTGATCATGAATATTATATAAAGGGGTTGTCTCCTGGGCGGGAGACAACCCTTGTTTCTTTTGGATCGATATGCGGGGGGGTGGGTCAGGGGAGTCTGTCGTACTCTGTGTCGGTTACGGGTTCAAGCCAGACGTTCTCGGTCTTTTCGCCCGGTACCGAGAAAGCGAGATGTGCGAACCATGAGTCTTTAGCCGCTCCGTGCCAGTGTTTTACATTTGACGGAATGTTGATGACCGTGCCGGGAAGAATTTCGACGGCCGGTTTCCCCTCTTCCTGATACCAGCCGCGCCCGGCTACTCCCACAAGCATCTGGCCTCCGCCTTTCTCGGCCTTGTGTATATGCCAGTTGTTGCGGCAACGTGGCTCGAAAGTCACGTTGGCAAAAGGTATCTGTTCCGATGAGATTGGGGCAAGATAGCTGTTGCCGATGAAATATTTTGCGTATGCCGTGTTTGGTTCACCAATGGGAAATATCATTTCCTGTTGGAATTTTTCCTTGGCCGAAGTTGCAGCCGTTTCATCCGCCCAGACATCCTTGGCGAGTCTAAACGCGGCCCACGCTTTCGGCCAGCCTGCATAGAAGGCTATGTGAGTTATGATCTCGGCGGCTTCTGTGCGAGTGATACCGTTCTTCTTCGCTTCCTGAAGATGATAGATAAGCGAACTGTCGGTTATGCCTTGCGAGATGAGCGAGGTGATTGTCACGAGACTGCGGTCACGTAAGGAAAGAAGGTCATTGCGGCTCCATACCTCGCCGAAAAGAATGTCATCGTTGAGACGGGCGAACTCCGGAGCGAAATCGCCGAGAGCGTCACGCCCGGCTGTCTGGATTATCTTTTGCTGTGCCATTGTATTGAAAGTTATCATGCCGGTTAATGCTATTGTCAATAATTTTTTCATAACGTTTTCTTAAACAATTATTCCCGATTGCAAAGTTAATAACTCCGGCCCGTCTGTTTTTACCCGTTTTACAGAAATTATTATCAATTTCCAGCTGAATTTGTAAAATGGTCGTAGACTTCCTTCGATATGCGCGCTATTATGCGGGAAGCTTCATCTTCGGTTCCATCGAAATCGCGTATAAAAACCGCAAGGGCATACGCCCGTCCATCCGGAAAACGGAAATATCCCACATCATTGTGTGCCGTCAGTTCTCCGTTGCCGTTTCTGTAGCCGCTTCCGGTCTTGTGGGCAAACAATATGTCCTGGCCGGCGGGAAGCGCCGCTCCGAGGCGGTCTTGTCCTGTCGTGACAGTTGTAAGGGCCTCACGTATCGGATCCAGAGCATCCCGCCCGATGAGGTCGGAGGAAAAAAGTTGCTGTATCAGAATCGCCGCTGAGAGGGGAGAGGTGTGGTTGCGGTAAGCGAGTGAGTGATCATGCTTCATATCGCCTTCGGAATACCCGATGCTGAAAGTAGTGTCCCGCGCCACACTTTTTATGAATCGGTCTGTCTCCGTCGGAGACACGATGTGGCGGAAGAGCAGATTGCTGGCGTTGTTGTCGCTCGATATGAGGGCATGGCGCACGAGTTCTCCGACAGATACGTCAAAATCGTTCATGCCATAGATTTTCAGCATCGGACTCCACGTGTGCGGATCCAGTTCATCTGCCGTGACAAGCACAATGCTGTCGAGTGTGCCTCCGCTGCGTTCCAGGGCATCGGCCACGGCCAGAGACTGATGGAGTTTGAAGACGCTCATCATCGGGTAGCGGACACCGTTGTTGACAGTAACGGTGTCATTTTCGCTTACAAAGGCGATCCCTACGGTGCCGTGTACGGAATCGGTGAGTGAGCATAATCTGTCTTTAAGTCCGTGGCCGTAAACTTGCGGAGTCGGTGAAGTGCAGGCCATACACAAAGAGAGGCATGCCAGCATACCCAAGGTCAGAAATTTTCTCATAGCGCGGTTATTTCGGTTATAATGCCGGCAAAATTAAATATTTTCACCCTCATCTCAAACCGGAGACCACTAAAAAATGAGAAATAATATCGTTTGCATGCGATATTACGTTATAAAATAAAAAGTCGTTGACCGATATGAAAACCTCATCCTACATTGCCCGGATTCTTTCCGAATTCATAGCCCAGGCATATCCGATGCCTCCCGAGATAATTGAAAAACTTGCGGAGAAGGCTCACTGGGAGAAGATATCACGCATGGAGACATTTTGCGAGCAGGGAAAGGTTTTTGACAAGGTGATGTGGGTGGCAGAAGGAATTTTTCATGTGTCAAGGGTTATGAACGGAGAGGAACAGACCATAGCCTTCGGTGTGAAGGGCGATCCGTTTCTCAGTCCCGACACATATCTTTACGGCGATCCGTCGCAACTGTCATTCAATCCCATCACCGACAGCGAGGTCATTTATGTGTCGATTGACGATTTCAAGGAACTTGTCGCTTCCACCGAACTTGTGATGTGGTTTAATAAAGTATTGATGCGTCAGATTCATGCACTGGAGAACAGATACATATGGCTCGGCCAGCAGGATGCATACAGCCGGTATCTCCGGTTGATAAAGTTGCGTCCTGAAGTCGCCGCCAATGTCCCGCTTAAATATATCGCCTCATATCTCGGAGTGACCCAGTCACATCTGAGCCGTATCCGCGCCAGGATCGCCGGCAAATAGCCGCGACAGTAAAAGATAAAAGAGTGGAGAGTCCGTCGGGCTCTCCACTCTTTTATAACGATCAGGGGCTACACTTGTGTTTTCCGTAGACCGCTGTCTCGATTTATTTTACTATGATCTTGAAGATACGGTTTCCTACATTACCTACATACACTCCCGGTACTACAGATATGTGCAGAATGTCGCTGCCGGCATTGCCGTCAAACACTACCGTACCGTCGAGACCCGATACATTCACCTTAAGTCCTGCTGCTCCCGTGATATGCATCATGCCTTCGGAAACATCTATCCTTACGTTATCTTTTATATCTGAAATGCCGCTCACGGAGAGCTCTACCTCGTTGGATCGACCTGATTCCCCTGTCTCGTAAACCGCAGTTACAAGCCATGTTGTCTCGCCTTCGGCTCCTGTGTCGGTATATGCGCATTCCTTCACGGGCGAGGAAGTTATCAATTCATTGTTACGGTAGACGTTATATCCTGTCAGTGACATGGCTTCCGCGGGCAGACTGATTTCATAGGTCACGTCATCGACCATCAGCATCATGGCGTCTTCCGCACACGAGCGTATTGCAAAACGCTTCGCTCCGGCGGGTAAATCCGCGCTGTACTCGCGCCAGTCCGAAGTGACGACCGTCCTTTCCAGGACAGGAGTGAAGTCTGCCGGATCGGTGGAGCCTGTGGAATAATACACCTCGATATTCTCAAGATAGCGGGGATCATAGCTCTTTGCGAAGAACGATACTGTCTGGGCGCTTCCGGTAAGTTCAGGAGAGATGGCCCAGTCGTCGACTTCCTTGAAATCGTAGCGCGCCAGCGATGCAAGATACTGCTTGCCCGAATGAGCCGCGAAAGTCTCGTTTAATTGAGGGAGAGTCCCGTCAAACAGGAAGAAGGAGGCGGTGGACTCATTGTTCGTTATTCCCGGTATCTCCACTCCGCGGAATCCGGAGACAGGAACGTTGTCAACATCCACGAAAGTCCAGTCCCCGTAAGTCTTGTCACCGGCCTGGCCGTTTTCAAACAGTTCGGTGTAGGCCGTCGCGCCTGTCGACAGATCGGGCTGAGACCAGCTCAGCGCCACTCCCTCTTCGGTGACAGCTCCCGAAAGATCAGTCACGGCCGGGAGCAGAGATTCTTTAGGTTGTACGCTTACTTCCGAGCTTATGTTGTTGTCGGCTACTTCATCCGCTTCATATATCACTTCAGCGGTGAATGCCACTGCATCGTGCTGTATCGCCTGGAACTTGTGTGTGAATTCAAACTCCTTTGTTCCGTTGGCCTCAAGAGCGTCGGCAGTGAAACTTCCTATTTCCTTGCCGTCGGCCATAAGGCGTACGATGTATTCTCCCGATGTCTCTTTTCCGAGATTACGCACTTTGGCGACGAGGTTGAAATCCGTCTGGTTTGTCATTCTGGCGGGGCCTGTCAGATCTACGGAGAGATCATGACCGTTCAGCTCTGTCAGAGTGATATTGTCGAGCAGTATGTTTACATAGAATTTAATGATGCCTCCGATGGCAAGTTCAATCTCCTTGCCGGCATAGGCGCTCAGATCGACCGCTACGCGTCCCCATTCGTCAGGCGCTGCAAGTTCATCGACTGTTTTGCTGAATATGTTGACAAAGCCAGACGCGCCTTTCTCTTTCACCCATACCTCGACTACATTTATATCTGGATTGCCTTCGCCGTCATCCAGCCCGAGAGTATAGAATACCACTGCGGGAGAAGTCTTTCCGGCAAGAGAGATTTTGCCGAGTCCGAGAGCGGAATGTATGTCGGCCATTCTTCCGTTCATGAGTATGAAGCCGTTGTCGTCGTCCTGTGATGTCACATTGTCCATGCTCCCGTCATCCTGTATGAGCCAGGTCGCCTCGTGCTCGCTCCATGTCATTATGGCCAGCGGATGGGAAAGAGCGCCGTCTGCAAATGACTCGGCGAATTCCTCGTAAGGTTTACCGGCGAAGATGGCCGGTGTGGCCGTGCCTTTTCCGACTCCTCTCTTTGTAGAGGCAAATACAGCGTACTGGACTATGTCCTGACCCTCTTCCGCCACGGCACGTACTGTCAGTGAGGTGTCGGTAAGACCTTCCCCTACGAGTTCAGGAGCATCGCCGTTGAGTGAGTATACCGAATAAGTAATCTGCGCGGCCGACAGCGGGAAACCTTCCTGATCTTCTGTCACGGCATCCCATGACACGGTGACTTCTCCGTAATTGTCCGTTTCATTTATAGTTACATTTCCCGGAGCGGCAGGGTAGTTTATACCGATATACGCCGATACCTCCGCCGGTGCGCCCGCTCCATCCGTGTTATATGCCACTACCGCGAAAGTGTGGTCTCCTTCGGTCTCGAGCGTGACAGGGACAGAGTATTCCTTGCCCGGTTCCGGAGCATCGAGTGTCGCCAGCATCGTTTCGCCTTCCGACAGTTCTATCTTGGTCAGTGAGTTTGCCGCTTCGCCGTTGATAAGTGTCGCGGGTGCCTTGAAGTTTATGGTTGCCGACAAGGCTCCGTCCGCACCGGGGATTGCCGTCAGGTCCGTTACTGCGGATGGTGCTGTTGTCGACTGAGGCGCGGACATGCTCACATCGTTGATATACAGATAAAAGCCATCCATTTCCGTTGAAATGCCATGGATGCCGATGTAATATACGCCATCGGTATCGGGCATGATGTCGACCGATCTGTGAATCCAGTCTCCGGTCTCGATATCGGTAGGTTCGATCAGAGTCGTCGACATGGCTTCGGCCTCGGCCGCTCCCATCTTCAGCTCGAATCGTTCGGTAAAACTGCTGCTGTTGCCTCTGACATCGAACTCGAACTTATACGCCTTGCCGCCTTCCAGCTGCATGGCGGGCATGATCAGCCAGTCGTCCATGTCGCCGTCGCCATAGCTTATACGTGCGCTTTTGGCACTCCATGCCCATGTCGTTCCGTCGCCGTTGGCGTCGATGACCGTAAAATCATTGAAATTTGTTTTGTCATCGATATTGTTGAAATAGGGGAGTTCAACGATTCCTGCCGTAGAAGTCTGTGTGACGGCTTTTTCGACAGGCTTGCGGTGTATCTGTCCGCGTTGTCTGAGTGTGGCCGCGACAGTCTTCTTTTCTTGAAGAAGTGCGGACTGGTTTCTTAGTGGACTGACCTGCGGCGGCTGCGATTCCTTGCAGATGGCCGGCAATGTGACTGATGACAGGAAGACTGCCGTCAATAACATCGATGTTCTGGAAAAGTTTTTTGGCATAACAAATAATTTATAAAAACATTTGCTTACAAATTTAAACATTGTGTGTGAAAATTCTGAACAAATATCGCATTAGATGCGAATTATTTGACATATGTAAAATAATGGGGACATTTTCGGTATAACAGCCTCTTGTAGATCACACTTCCGAACTGCCGGTCATACTGAAACAGCGCAATCAGAGAAAAAACAGCTTTTTTTGCGATTAAATTTTTTGCTTTGACGAAAGAATGTTAAATTTGCAGAATTGGAGGCATTATGTCTTTGCGGGCCGTCGCGACAGGCGCCCGGAATGGCGCTCCTCCCAGGCAATTCGAGACCATGAACACATCGGATCCATTTTGACTGTTTAAATAAATAATTCAAATAATTCTTAACAACTATGTGGTTATCAAACTCATCCGTAGGACGTAAGATGGTAATGGCCCTTTCGGGCGCGTTCCTCGTCCTCTTCGTGACTTTTCACTGTTTGATGAACGCGGTTGCAATCTGCTGGCCCGCCGCCTATAACTCGGTGTGCGAATTCCTGGGCGCCAACTGGTATGCCCTGGCTGCGTCGGCTGTCCTTGCACTGTTCGTTCTGATACACATCTTCTATGCCGTCATGCTTACAGTCCAGAACCGTAAGGCGCGCGGCTCGGAGCGTTATGCGATCTCGAAGAAGCCCGCTTCTGTGGAGTGGTCTTCGCAGAACATGCTTGTTCTCGGTATCGTGATCCTTGCGTTCCTCGTTGTTCACATGATCCAGTTCTGGGCAAAGATGCAGCTCGTCGAGATTCTGGGTTGCCATGACATTCTGCCCCCCGCAGCCGGCACACTCTTCCTTCAGGAAGCGTTCGCCCAGCCCTGGACACTGATCGTCTACGGTATCGGTTTCCTCGCCCTCTGGTTCCACCTCAACCATGGTTTCTGGTCGATGTTCCAGTCTATCGGTTGGAACAACACCAACTGGATGCCCCGCCTCAAGAAGATCGGCCTTTGGTGGACAACCATCGTGATCGCGCTCTTCTTCGCCGAAGGTATCGTATTCACCGTCAAGGCACACGAGAAATACTACCTCACCAACGAGACTCTCCGCGAACAGTATAAAGACATGATCGTGCCTATGATCGAGGATGACTTCGGTCCCGACGCCGCACAGCTCGGACAGCAGATCAAGATGAGCCCTTACGGCAATGTTTCAATGGGTCTCCGCCAGATGGCAGGCCAGATGAACTCTCAGGTAGAGCAGCTCAACTCTCCGGAAGGCCAGAACATGCTCAAGGAGCGTCCCGAGATGGCTGAGCAGGTAGAACAGCTCAAGAAGCAGGCCGCTGCTCTCGAAAAGGCAGTCAAGCTTTTCGACTACCTTGAGGCCGGCGATAACGAACCCAACACACAATTGCCTCCCAGCGCAGGCCAACCTTATTAATAAGCGATATGGAAACTACAAACAGCAAAATACGAGTAATGAATCCGGCGGACTCGAAGATCCCGGAGGGTCCTGTCGCTGAGAAATGGACCAACTACAAGGCCCATCAGAAACTTGTCAATCCCGCAAACAAGCGTCGTCTCGACATCATAGTGGTCGGCACGGGTCTCGCCGGTGCGTCGGCAGCCTCGACTCTCGCCGAGATGGGCTTCAACGTGCTCAACTTCTGCATCCAGGACAGCCCGCGCCGCGCTCACTCGATCGCAGCCCAGGGCGGTATAAACGCAGCCAAGAACTATCAGAACGACGGTGACTCCGTATACCGTCTTTTCTACGACACAGTGAAGGGCGGTGACTACCGCGCACGCGAGGCAAACGTATATCGTCTCGCCGAAGTGTCCAACAATATCATCGACCAGTGTGTGGCTCAGGGTGTGCCTTTCGCACGCGAATACGGCGGTCTTCTCGCCAACCGTTCGTTCGGTGGCGCCCAGGTGAGCCGTACATTCTACGCCAAGGGTCAGACAGGCCAGCAGCTTCTGCTCGGCGCATACTCTTCGCTCAACCGTCAGATACAGGCCGGAAAGGTGAAGAGCTACAACCGCTACGAGATGCACGACCTCGTGCTCATAAAGGACAAGGACGGTGTGGAACGCGCACGCGGTATCATAGCCAAGAACCTTGTGACCGGCAAATTCGAGCGTTTCGCCGCTCATGCCGTGGTTATCGCCACAGGCGGTTACGGCAACGCTTACTTCCTTTCCACCAACGCTATGGGCTGCAACTGCTCGGCTGCCATGGCATGCTACCGCAAGGGCGCATACTTCGCGAACCCCGCATATGTGCAGATCCACCCCACATGTATCCCCGTTCACGGCGACAAGCAGTCCAAGCTGACCCTCATGTCGGAGTCTCTGCGTAACGACGGCCGTATCTGGGTGCCGAAAAAGATCGAGGACGCAAAGCGTCTGCAGAGCGGCGAGATCAAGGGAAGCGATATCCCCGAACAGGACCGCGACTACTATCTGGAGCGCCGTTATCCCGCATTCGGTAACCTTGTGCCCCGCGACGTGGCTTCACGTGCCGCCAAAGAGCGTTGCGACGCCGGTTTCGGCGTGAACAATACGGGTCTTGCCGTATTCCTCGACTTCTCCGAGGCTATCAACCGTCTCGGCCTTGACGTGGTGCGTCAGCGTTACGGCAACCTCTTCGACATGTACGAGGAGATCACCGACGTCAATCCCGGCGAGCTCGCCAACGAGGTTGACGGCGAGAAGTATTACAACCCGATGATGATCTTCCCCGCCATCCACTACACGATGGGCGGTATCTGGGTTGACTACGAGCTGCAGACCTCAATCAAGGGTCTCTTTGCCATCGGCGAATGTAACTTCTCTGACCACGGCGCTAACCGCCTCGGTGCTTCCGCGCTGATGCAGGGTCTCGCCGACGGTTACTTCGTTCTGCCCTACACTATGCAGAACTATCTCAGCGACCAGATCAAGGTTCCCCGCTTCAAGACCGACACCAAGGAGTTCGACGAGGCAGAGAAGGGTGTGCGCGAACGTATCGCCCGCCTTATGGCTATCAAGGGTAAGCAGAGCCCCGATCAGCTCCACAAGAAGCTGGGCCACGTCATGTGGAACCTCGTCGGCATGGGCCGTACCCTCCAGTCGCTTGTCAAGGCTGTCGACGAAATCGCCAAGATCAAGAAGGAGTTCTATTCCGACCTCCGCATTGTCGGCGAAGTCAACTCGCTCAACACCGAGCTTGAGAAGGCTCTCCGTCTGGAAGACTTCCTCGAAATCGCCCGCATGATGGCTATCGACGCTCTCCACCGCAACGAGTCTTGCGGCGCACACTTCCGCGAGGAGTACCAGACAGCCGACGGCGAGGCCGCCCGTAACGACCAGGACTACATGTATGTAGGCTGCTGGAAGTTCACCGGCGACGACGAGAAGCCCATCCTGCTCAAGGAACCCCTCAAATATGAGGCCATCCAGGTTCAGACCCGCAACTACAAGTCGTAATCCCACGTTGAACCATACAATATCCCGTAATCAATTATGGAAACTACAATTAGCGTAAACCTCAAGATTTGGCGTCAGCGTGGGCCCAAGGAACCCGGGCAGTTCGTCAAGTATCACCTCGATAACGTCTCCACCGGCTCCTCTTTCCTCGAAATGCTCGACATGCTCAACCAGCAGCTCGTAGACAAGGGTGAAGAGCCCGTGGTGTTCGACAATGACTGCCGCGAAGGTATCTGCGGTATGTGTTCGCTCTACATCAACGGACACCCCC
>ERZ860264.388-NODE-388-length-40697-cov-3.373628_pt1 | contig 40697 bp, 39 predicted proteins | sample MGYA00509980_ERZ860264 | MGnify/ENA primary metagenome ERZ860264 (study PRJEB30046, sample SAMN00715212) | human gut metagenome | study: EMG produced TPA metagenomics assembly of the A metagenome-wide association study of gut microbiota in type 2... | reverse complement strand
GTATTCAGTGATGATTACGACACTCCCGACGGCTCATGCATACGTGACTACATCGATGTAGTGGATCTTGCCAAGGCGCACGTCACAGCCATGCGCCGCATGCTTGAAAAAGAAGACACCGATGCAATAGAGATCTTCAATCTCGGCACAGGCCGCGGCCTTTCAGTGCTCGAGCTCATAGCATCGTTCGAACGTGCCACCGGAGTGAAGGTACCTTACAGGATAGGTGCCCGTCGCGAAGGAGACATAGAGAAAATATGGGCCGATCCCAAACGTGCCAATGAAGTTCTGGGCTGGAAAGCAGAAGCCGCGATCGACGACACCATGCGCCACGCCTGGGCCTGGCAATGCAAGCTCTCCGAATAAATTCTATACGTATCTCATACTCACTATCCCGACAATACACTTCATGTTGTCGGGATATTTTTTAACAATTTAATTAGTTCCCACTATATTATTCTTTGATTGGCCGGTGGCGGCGGGGAACGTTGACGTTGTGTTTGTCGAAGATGCGTTGAGCACCCCGGTCAAACAACTGCCAGTGACCGGTCTGTCCGGCCGGAATCTTCTCGGGCATCCATGAAGGAATCACCATGAAATTAGTGCCCGGAGAGGTAGGCTTTGCACTGAGAAACGTATCATAATCGGCCTTGACAAAGCGCGCTTTGCCATCCTCTCCTCTTTCTATGCGCGCACGCACAAGAGCGCCCCCGCGCGTATCAGCCGTCTTCATATTGGATATGAAGTTGCCAAGCGAATAAACGACAAGGACATCCTTGTCCTCTTTCTCATTACGTACCACCTTCATAGGCTGGATCACATGCGGATGCCCCCCTATTATGAGATCAACACCGTTGTCAACCAGAAAATCCGCGATATCTTCCTGATTACGGTTCTGAAGAAGAACATATTCGACTCCCCAGTGTATAGCTACCACCACTATCTCCGCACCGGCTTCGCGCGTACGCTTAATCTCGGATGCCATTCGCTCCTTATCTATAAGCGCGACCTCTACACCATCACGAGGCTCAATGCCGTTGGTACCGTATGTATAATTCAGAAAACCGACACGTATGCCTTTTATATCCTTGATAAACGGGACTTTTTTCTCTCGATCGGCAGAGTCGTGGAATGTCCCTATATGGTCTACACCAAGCGAATCAAGAGCGGAAATGGTTCGCCGGGCCGCTTTGTCACGACGGTCAAGGCAATGATTATTGGCCGTCAGAAACATATCGAAACCGGCATCTTTCAGCGCAGCCGCATAAGAATCAGGAGCCGAAAAGCAGGGATAGCCGGTATAGTCCGGACCACCGCCAAGAGGCACTTCAAAATTGCATACAGCATAATCCGCCTCCGTGACAGTCGGGGCTATATAAGTGAAACACTCACTATAGTCATAACCCTTATTGCCTGCAGCGGCACGTGCGGCATCGAGTTGTGCCTGGTGCTGCATGGCATCACCGACAAAAAGCAGATCGGCGCCCTGAGGCTCACCAGGAGCCACGGCGCCGGTTATAAACGAAAGAAGACTGAAGAGGAGGAGCTTCATGGGCTAAAATTATTTGTCCGGGTGTCCGGATGAAATCAGTCGATCTGCTGGGTAGAATAAGTAAAGCAGATTGTAGCCTTGTCCATTTCAAGTTCGGTCATTGTCGGCTTGGTAAGATAAGGCTGGCAACGGGTCACATAGACCACCGAGGAATTATAATTCTCAACAGTTTCCGTGGTTATGGCCACAGGCACAAGCGTGAATTCCATATCTTCATCGTCTATGGTCTCCCCTTTTTTCTCGGACTCAAGTATCTGAAGGAAATATGAGCGCATGGACGAGAACTGATAATTTCTCTGGTCGCTGTTGTAAGCGGCATAGAATGAATTCACACCGTCGGGTACCTTGTTTTCTTTAAAGAAAGCGTCTTTTTCCGACTTCTTGACCATAAGCAGATAAGGAGCTGCGGTCAGCCCATATTCATTCTCGATCGCCTGAGCCGGAATGTACATACGTAGAGAAGATACTACCGACATTCCGTCGCCGTGGGCATGGTAGGCATCGAGAAGACGCCGGATCGGGAATTTAAAGTTTATCATATATCCTCCGGGAGTGGTAGCTACCGCCTTTCCGGCATCTGCGAGACCCTTGATATAATCCGAGACCTTATAGTCTATGAGATTGCTTGAAAGCACCTCGGGCTGCGAGGACATAAGACAGACCGAATCACGCACCACATGGTCGACATATGCATAAGTCGAGTCAGGCTGCATGTCATAGGTGCGGTTGATACGATGCCAATAGGTGAAAAACTCGGCACGCGATATATTGGCGACACATCCGTTACCGAAATTCTGCTCAACATATATACCGGGGAAATATTCGTTAAAGGAGGAAGGCCATTGGAACACCGGATCATCGGCACGATATTTCTCAAACAAATCCCGGGCAAACGATACAGGCATTTCGACCGGGATACGGACATATGAATCACGTTTCAATGCAGAATCGCCTTTCGCGATGTTGGATAGAGTATAGCTTCTTACTCCCATCGGAGACGAAGCATCGTAATATCCTTCCGGATCAAATGCGGTCGAGATATCGGAGGGAAGCTGACGGTCGAGCCGGAACACCTTAAGCTGTTGCGGTGCCAGAGAATCTCCTGTAAGCGATCCGCGTGGCACTGACAGCACAAGACGCATGGAATCGAGGTCCTCCACCCCGATAGAATCGGGAATATTCATCTTTGTGGCACTCATCATCTGAGACACAAACGAACATTCGAGACTGCCGTACTCAGGCACGCTAATACGACCGAGCAATTTTGTGGAATTGCGTCCGTCGAAGCTGTCATAATATACACTCTCACATTCAAGCGCGGTCTGAATGGAGTCTACCGTAATTGTCACCTCTCCGGGAACAAGGGAGCCGCCCATGCCGCTCACATCATCCTGACATGAGACCAACATTCCCGCAGACAAGACCGCGGCGCCGAAAAGATACTTGATATTCATCAGGATTCGGACATTAAGGATTTGTAGAGCGCGTCATATTCTTCGACATGATCTCCATCTCCGTCAAATTGTTTCCAGGGCTTGCCAAGCTCCTCGCAGTAACGCACCAGCTCCTCGTCAGGCTCACACCCATGAAATACGACCGCATCGGAATACGCTATAGCCATCTTGTGAAGAAGCTTGTGATTCAGAGTCATCTCGCGGAAGGCACTGATATCGCTTTCCTTGACACCCTCGGCCAGCAATTTATCAAAGAACGCCGGATCGATCACATCCACTTCCGTCTCGGGAAGAACGGAATAGACGATTCCGGTCTTATGAAAAGAAGGACCGTCATTGAACAGACGTTTCAGATAAAGAGGGATCAGAGCCGACATCCATCCCGAAACCTGCATCACCTCCGGTTCCCAACGCAGTTTCCGAGCTGTCTCCATAGTTCCCCGTGCGAAGAAAATAAGTCTCTCGTCATTGTCACCTCGATTCGTGCCGAACGAATCGGAATCAGAGTCAAGTTTCTGGAAATAATCATCATTATCAATGAAATACACCTGTATTCTAGACGGCTGCATTGAAGCCACCTTGACAACAAGGGGATGGTCGTTGTCGCCGATCGCGATGTTCATGCCGCTGAGACGAATCACCTCATGCAACTGATTGCGACGTTCATTGATCTCGCCGAAATCCGGCATAAAGGTGCGGACTTCATATTTACGGGATTGGATCGACTGCGGTAACGAAGAACCCCAACGGGCGTTTGCCGTTACTGAAAGATAAGGAGAGATCTCCTGAGAGACGAAAATGATCTTGTGTGCTGCCATTGCAAAATTTTATGCGCCTGACCCGAATCCATGCATTGCAGACAGAGGCTGCGACACAAGTTTCGCGTGTGCGCGTCTTTTAAAATGCAAAATTAATAAAATTTTTCCAAAAGCGCCGATTAAGGCTTCCACAGCAGGGTGCTTTTATCAAATTTTAACGACTGGGAAAGGATTTAGCACGTTTTATCGCGAAAAATTATATAGTTTGGTGATTTTATTGTAATTTTGCCGAGATATTCATTCCCTCCTCATTCGTTTAATTACTAATCATCAATTATGCTGATTATACGATCGGTAGCCGAACTCGAGACATTCGTGACCAACGAGCGGCAGAAAGGACATAGCATAGGATTCGTGCCCACTATGGGCGCTCTGCACGAAGGCCACCTCTCTCTGGTGGAACGTGCCGTAAAAGAGAATGATGTGACGGTGGCAAGTGTTTTTGTCAATCCGACACAATTCAATAATCCGACAGATCTCGCCACATACCCGCGTGACGAGGAATCGGACTTCAGACTGCTTGCGCATGCAGGCGTTTCTGTCGCGTTCGCGCCATCTGTCGAAGAGATGTACCCCGGAGGCGTCGAAAGGCGCGAAAGACATGAATTCTCTCTTGGCATGGCGGCGGTCGTAATGGAAGGCAAGTACCGACCCGGTCACTTTCAGGGAGTCGCCGAAGTTGTATCGCGGCTCTTCCGGCTTGTCCGCCCGACACGGGCTTATTTCGGAGAGAAAGATTTCCAGCAGATCGCCGTGATACGCAATATGGTCGAGACCGAAGGCATAAGCGTACAGATTGTGCCGTGCCCCATCAAACGGGCAGACGACGGGCTGGCCCTTTCCAGCCGCAACGCTCTGCTGACCCCGGAACAGCGGCGTCTTGCGCCGGAAATATACCGCGCGCTTGCCGATTCTGTGGAGTATGCAAAAAACCATTCCATCCGCGCTACACATGATACTGTAGTGGAACGCATCGATGCCGTGCCGCAGATGCGTGTGGAGTATTTCGAGATCGTCGACGGCCGCACTCTCCTGCCCCTTGAGGAGTGGGAAGAATCTCCCTGGATAGTAGGATGCATCACGGTATATTGCGGTGAAGTCCGGCTGATTGACAATATCTGTTACAAAAAAAACATCTGACCGCAGCCACGTCTTTATGACTGCGGTCACAACACTATAGCATATGCTGATAGAAATGATGAAATCGAAGATTCACCGTGTCACTGTGACCGAGGCGAATCTCAATTATGTCGGAAGCATCACGATCGACTCCGATCTGCTGCGTGCAGCGGAGATCCTGCCCGGCCAGCGCGTCTGGATCGTCAACAACAACAACGGCGAGCGTTTCGACACATATGTCATCGAGGGCGAGGCGGGATCCGGCGTGATATGCCTTAACGGCGCCGCCGCACGCAAGGCCCAGCCCGGCGATGTCGTCATAATAATGACCTACGCTCTCGTCACACCCGAAGAGGCACGCGAGATGAAACCGGTTGTGGTCTTCCCCGACACACGTACAAACCGTCTCTCTTCCTGAACACTTAACCTCCTACATAAAACCTCCATATGTTTGAAAGCCTATCCGAGCGCCTCGAACGCTCTTTCAAGATTCTCAAAGGCGAAGGCCGAATTTCCGAAATCAACATAGCCGAAACCCTGAAGGATGTCCGCAAGGCCCTGATGGACGCCGACGTCAACTATAAAGTCGCCAACAACTTCATAAAGACCGTAAAACAGAAAGCTCTTGGTCAGAACGTGATCAACGCGCTGAAACCCAAGGAGCTCATGGTAAAGATCGTCCATGACGAACTTGCCGACCTGATGGGTGGAGATGCCGCGCCGCTTAATATAGAAGGCAAACCCGCGGTAATTCTCATGTCCGGTCTCCAGGGTGCGGGAAAAACGACATTGACCGGAAAACTCGCCCGTAAACTGAAATCAACGAAAGGGAAACGACCGCTTCTTGTAGGCGCCGATGTCTACAGACCTGCCGCTCGCGAACAGTTGAGAGTTCTCGCCGAAAGCATCGATGTACCCGTATACACGGAAGAAGAGAGCCGTAATCCGGTACAGATATCGCTCAACGCCATCGAGTATGCACGGGAAAACCATTATGATCTTGTCATCATAGACACGGCCGGACGTCTGGCAGTCGACGAGGAGATGATGGACGAGATCGAACGGATCAAGAACGCCGTCAAACCTCAGGAGACACTTTTTGTGGTCGACTCGATGACAGGTCAGGATGCCGTCAACACGGCGAAGGCTTTCAATGACCGTATCGACTTCGACGGAGTGGTGCTCACGAAACTCGACGGAGACACCCGAGGCGGTGCGGCTCTCTCGATCCGCGCAGTAGTCGAGAAACCGATCAAACTTGTCGGTACGGGCGAAAAGCTCGAAGATCTGCAGGAGTTCAATCCCGACGGTATGGCAAACCGTATCCTCGGCATGGGCGATATCGTGGAACTCGCCAACCGCGCGATGGAAGTCTACGACCAGAAAGAGGCTGAGAAACTTGCCGAAAAGCTGAAAAAGAACAAGTTCGACTTCGAAGATTTCATGAATCAGATCCAGCAGATCAAGAAGATGGGTAATCTCAAGGATCTCGCTTCCATGATTCCCGGTGTCGGCAAAGCTATAAAAGATATAGACATCGACGACAATGCATTCAAAGGAATCGAGGCGATAATCAATTCGATGACTCCTTATGAACGTCACAATCCGGATATCATCAAAGGCTCGCGCCGTCAACGCATCGCCAAAGGTTCCGGCACGTCTCTTCAGGATGTCAACAGGCTTCTGAAACAGTTCGAGGATACGCGCAAAATGATGCAGATGGCCTCGAACATGAAGAATCCCATGAAGATGATGAAGCAGATGCGTCAGAATCCCGGAAAATTCCGTCGTTAACAGTCTTTTTAACTTTCACTTTTAACTTGTCATAAAGTTTTGATACAGGTAAACAATCTTGGCATGCAGTTCGGCAAACGCGTGCTGTTTCAGGATGTCAATCTGACATTCAACCATGGCAACTGCTATGGCATCATAGGCGCAAACGGCGCCGGCAAGTCCACGCTCATGAAAATCCTGTCGGGAGAGCTGTCACCGACACACGGCACAGTTACCTTCGGACCGGGAGAGCGTCTTTCCGTTCTTTCACAGGACCACTTCGAGTTTGACGAGTGTACGGTCATCGAAACCGTGCTCAGAGGACACACCGTGCTTTGGGACATAATGCAGCGCAAAGACGCCATTTACGCAAAACCTGACTTTTCGGACGAGGACGGCATAATCGCCGCTGAACTTGAGGAGAAATTCGCGGAACTCGAGGGATGGAACGCCGAAAGCGACGCGGCAGCCCTGCTCAGCGGTCTCGGCATCAAGGAAGACCGACACTACATGCTCATGAAAGACATGAGCGCAAATGAGAAAGTGCGTGTGCTTCTTGCCAAGGCCCTTTTCGGCAATCCCGACAACCTCCTTCTCGACGAGCCCACCAACGACCTTGACCTCGAGACTGTGTCGTGGCTTGAAAACTATCTCGCCAACTTCGAGAACACCGTGCTCGTGGTGAGTCATGACCGTCACTTCCTCAACGCAGTCAGCACCCATACACTTGACATCGACTTCAACAAGATATCGATATTCGCCGGCAATTACGACTTCTGGTATCAGTCGTCGCAGCTTGCCCTGCGCCAGCAGCAGGCCGCCAACAAAAAGGCCGAGGAGAAGCGCAAGGAACTCATGGAATTCATACAGCGATTCTCGGCAAATGTCGCAAAGAGCAAACAGACCACAAGCCGAAAGAAAATGCTTGAGAAGCTCAACGTGGAGGAAATCCAGCCTTCATCACGCCGGTATCCGGGCATTATCTTCACTCCTAACCGAGAAGTCGGCAACAAGATACTTGAGGTAAAAGGTCTCAAGGCGTCGGTCGACGGCGAAGTACTCTTCAACGATGTCAATTTCCAGATAGAAAAGGGAGACAAAGTCGCGTTCCTCAGCCGTGACCCGCGCGCCATGACCGCGCTGTTCGAGATCATCATGGGCAACCGCAAGGCCGATGCAGGAGATTTCGAATGGGGACAGACTATAACCACAGCCTATCTTCCGCTTGACAACAGCGCGTTTTTCGATACAGACCTGAATCTCGTCGACTGGCTGTGCCAATACAGTTCGGACTCGTCGGAGATATATCTGAAAGGCTTTCTCGGTAAAATGCTGTTCAGCGGAGAGGAAGTCCTCAAAAAAGCTTCGGTGCTCTCCGGAGGCGAGAAAATACGTTGCATGATCGCACGCATGATGCTTGCCGACGCCAACACAATGGTTCTCGACTCCCCCACCAACCATCTGGATCTCGAGTCGATACAAGCATTCAACAACACTCTCCAGAACTTCAAGGGCGTGATACTCATGTCAAGCCACGACCATGAGTTCATCCAGACCGTCTGCAACCGCATAATCGAACTTACGCCCAACGGCATAATCGACAAGATGATGGACTACGACGATTATGTGGAAGACGAAAAGGTGGCAGCCGCCCGCGAACGGCTTTACCCGGCTCCAAAGGCATAACCCTCATTAACCTTATAGATCATGGTAAAACATATAGTTTCATTCAAGCTCTCGGGATCAGCGGAAGAACGCCGCTCTGTCGCAAAGAAATTCGCAGAAGCCCTGCTGGCGCTTCCCGCACAGATCGACGTGCTTGAGTCGATGGAAGTCGGTATAAACGAAAATCCGGCGGAAGACTGGGATGTAGTATTGACAGCGGTCGTGCCTACTATGGCAGATGTAGATACCTATGCCCGACACCCCGCGCATGTCGCAGCCGCCGGTCTGCTTGCCGGCCATAAAGAGGCGCGGGCCTGCGTGGATTATGAAGTATGAAATAAAAGTCCGGTCTGAATACCGGACTTTTGCTTACCCTTCGATCTCAAGGAGTTCGAGATAACGCATCTCCGCCTCGTCAAGCTCGGACACGACCTCACCGATGCGGGTCCCAGCCTTTACAATGGCTTCGTTGTCAAGGGCTCCTGATGATAAATCTGTTTCGAGTCGCTCTTTTTCGGAAGTCAGCGACTCGATTCTTTTTTCAAGCTCCTCCATCTCCCTCTTTTCTTTGAACGACAGTTTGCGTTTATCATCTTTCTTGCGCCATGTATTGCCGGTATCGGCTGTGGCGGCAGCGGCGGTCTTCTGTGCTTCCGCAGCCTTGCGCTCCTTCTCCTCCATGGCCACACAGTGACGGTAGGTCGAATAGTCTCCGGGGAAGTCGCGGACATCGCCGCTGCCCTTGAAGACGAAAAGATGGTCGACAATACGGTCAAGAAAAAATCGGTCATGGCTCACCACTATGACACAGCCTTTGAAATTCGCGAGATAATCCTCGAGCACTGTCAGCGTCATGATGTCAAGATCGTTCGTAGGCTCGTCAAGAACAAGGAAATTGGGAGAACGCATGAGCACCGTCGCCAGATAGAGACGCCGGCGTTCTCCTCCGCTGAGTTTCGAGATATATTTCTGCTGGATCTCGGGAGTAAACAGGAATTGGGATAGAAAAGCCGATGCGGTCATGGTTGTCTTCTCATCTATGCGCACAGTCTCCGCTATCTCGCGCACGGCATCGATAACCTTTTTTGATTCGTCAAAACCGGTCATTCCCTCTTGACTGTAATATCCCCATTTCACGGTCTGGCCTATGTCGAAGTGTCCTGAATCGGGTTGGAGAAGACCGAGGAGCAACTTTATGAATGTAGATTTCCCGGCACCGTTGTCACCTACTATACCGACTTTTTCATAACGTGCGAAAATATAGTTCCAGTTGTCGAGTATGACCTTATCGCCAAAAGACTTACAGATATTCACGGCCTCGAAGATCTTGGATCCTATATAACTTGACTTCACGTCAAGCGCGACATCACGCGAGGATAGATTGACCCTGCTCCGGTCCTCAAGCTGATGGAAATTGTCTATACGGTATTTGGCCTTCGATCCACGCGCCTGAGGCTGGCGGCGCATCCATTCCAGCTCCGTGCGGAGAAGATTCTTCACTTTCGCAAGTTCGGCCGACATGGCCTCCATCCTCTCCGAACGGCGACGCAGGTAATAATCATAATTACCGTCATAGGAATATATCTGTCTGTTGTCAATCTCTATTATCCGGGAGCATACCTTGTCAAGGAAATACCGGTCATGAGTCACCATCAGCAGCGTCACCCGCTGGCGCGACAGATAATTTTCGAGCCATTCCACCATATCTATGTCAAGGTGGTTGGTAGGTTCGTCGAGTATAAGCATGTCAGGCTCTGTGAGCAGGACTTTCGCAAGAGCCACACGTTTCGCCTGGCCTCCGGACAGATGTTCGAGAGGCATGTCAGGATCAGAAATGCGGAATTGCGTAAGCATCTGACGTGCTAGATCGGCACCGTTCCAATGATCGTCACTTTCGGGACGCGGAGCCGGAGTCGCATATTCCAGGGCAGTCATGCCTTCGGGCATGGGAGGCAACTGTTCAAGATAGCCTACACGGAGGCCGTTACGATAGACCACATTGCCGGAATCATAATCTTCCTTGCCGGTAAGTATATTAAGAAATGTTGTCTTACCGTCGCCGTTGCGTGCCACTATACCTATTTTATCACCCTCGTACACACCGAAAGTCACATCCTCGAACAGCATCCTGTCGCCAAATGACTTAGTGAGTCTCTCTATCTGCAAATAACTTACCATAAATTCCGGACAACCGACTTAAGCCACGAAATGTCATGTCCCGTGGATGTCAATATGCAAAATTACACCATTCCGCCCACAAATCAAAATAAAATCCATTCACCGGTGTTTCTATAAAGAAAGGCTATGATCACCTGACATTGCGTTCGTCACAGTTGCGGAACAAACCTTTTAAGCAACGGAGCCAACTTCAAGACCGTAGCCAGCATCCTCGGCCACAGCGGCCTCGCCCACACCGAGAAATACACCCGTGCCGTCGATTCCCTCAAACAAGCCGCCATCGACTCCATGCCACCATTATATATAACACCTTAAACACCAACTGATATGCCAATCAAAGTTTACGTCCTCACAGACCCCATTCTTATCGACTTCGCTCAAGACGGCGACATCGAAGGTTTCAAAGAATACCTCGACTCCGATGATACCATTTACTTCAACGATCCGGAAACTTTCGACACCGAGGTTGAAGCCCTCGCATATTGTGCAGGCATCGGCTACGGCAAAAATGAACGTGCCCCTGTCGAGCGTTACCCACTTCGCAGTTCGGAAGAAGACGATCTGCCATTCATCGAAGCCATAGAGAAATACTGAATTAATAACGACTTTCTATATGTCTATTCAAAGAGATAAAATCTTCTCCCATAACGGAGAGGCGGTTTTTATAATTGGCAACGGATTTGACATTGATATTGGCCTTCCTACCTCATATGCGAAGTTTGCGCAAAGCGGTTATTGGCCATTTAGTCAGCCTGTTGATATTCCTCAAGCGACTCCATTTGGTTGCAGCCATAGGTCGTTACATAATACTTTACATGAAGCAGCATTAGATTCAAATTGGTTTGACATAGAACAAATCTTAACAGACTATGCAACTATAGGAGGGGCATATAACCCTAAATGCTCTATATCCGACAATGATTTAGAAGATGCAAAAACAGATAAAGAAACGTTTGATTTATTATGCGATTCTTTGTCGGCCTATTTAAAATCTATTCAGACTAATGAGTTAAAAAAATCATCTGTCGCTGCTCGTGTCCTACGAGAAATTGTAGAGAGCAGATATTTTACCAGAATTTTCTCGTTTAACTATACCGATCTAAAGCTAATCGCTAATCATATAGATATAGAGCGTGATTTTTGGTATACACATATGCATGGTGATTTAGACACTGGTATTATATTAGGCATTGAAAGTCAGGTTGAGTTCATGCCTCCATATCGCTTCCTTTGTAAAGAGTATAATATGAATTATCGAACAAGATTTTTAAATTACTGTTTACAAGAAGCAAAGGAAATTGTTATTTTTGGACACGCTTTAGGTAAAATAGATTATCATTATTTTCAGCAATTATTCTCACAGCAAAGTCGTGAGGATATGAAGTATCCAGATAAAAAAACGATTACGATTTTTACTAAAGATGAGGAAACCAAACGAGATATATGTGATCAACTGCGCAATATGAATAACAGGCGACTTGATTTGTTATATGGAATGAATATATTCCATATCCTCAGGACGGATGGCAGTGATGAAGCGGAAATTCAGGCATTCATTGATAACATTAAAATTCAAACGAAAGAATATAAAGGGCTTCACAATATCAAAGATTAGTCCGGCCAATCGCTTATCCTAATTTTGTCCATGTCCAAAAACTACATAATAACTATCTTTGCCGCCGATGACCGAAGTCTCGGAAAATATTGTTAACTTTGCAATCTAATCTGCGCTTGCGCTGACGAAGACCACTCATGTAAGGAACATTTCTTATACAATATATTACGGAACTTCCTTGTAGCCGCATAAAGGTTTGGTCGCCTGTCAGCCTACAAAGAAGTTCTTTGCGTTATAAAGGCATGAGCGATAAACTCTTTACGCATATTGACCTGTTCGCAGGTGCCGGAGGACTCTCAGAGGGTTTATCTGAGGCGGGATTTCATAGTCTTTTTGCTAATGAGGTCGTGCCTGTTTATGCAAGTACTTACGCTCGTAATCATATTGGCGCTAAAGTCGTCACAAATGACATTCGCTCGATAGACGCAGATATAGTCAGAGATGGCCTTGGACTCATTAAAGGCGAACTTGACCTCCTTGCTGGTGGACCTCCTTGTCAAGGTTTTTCTATTAATGCCCCAGTTCGTAGTAACGAGGATCACCGCAACCACCTTTTCAAGGATTATTTGCGGTTTGTATCTGCTTTTATGCCGAAAGTCGTTCTTATTGAAAACGTTCCCGGTCTTGTCTCGTTCGAGCACGGTGCAACACTTCACGCCATATTAGAGGCGCTTGCTAATCTTGGATATGGTGCAGATGTACGCATTTTAGGCGCGGCCTACTATGGCGTTCCACAAATGAGATGGAGAACGATAATAATAGGTTTCAGAGGTGCAGAGTTGCCTGACTGTGCTTTTCCAACTCCTGTTTTTCATGCGCCAATTCGGCCTAATTTCACCTCTACGTTTGATGGCAGAAATCTCGTCTGTACTCCGTCCACAAATGTAAATGCACGGTTCACTACCGTGCACGAGGCAATAGGTGATTTACCAGTCTTAAAATGTGGCGAACGCGGAGAAACAGTAAAAGAATATCGATGTGAGCCTTTCTGTGATTACCAACGCTCACTACGACAAGGTTCGCCCGGTGTATATAACCATGAATCGCCAGCTCTTTCAAAACAAAACATTGAGCGCATGACTTATATTCGACCGGGGGGTAACTGGACTGACATCCCGTTTGATATGCTTCCCAAAGGAATGCAAAAGGCACGACACTCTGACCATACCAAGCGTTATGGCCGCGTTACTAAGGATGGTTTAGCATCCACGATTTTAACTAAATGTGACCCTCACTGGGGCGCTTTCATACACTACGACCAAGATCGTTCATTTACTGTTCGTGAGGCTGCACGCATACAGTCGTTCCCCGACCATTATATTTTTAACGGCTCTTTAGCCGAACAGTTTGCACAAGTTGGCAACGCTGTGCCTCCTTTGCTTGCTAAAGCAATAGGGGAATGTCTTCATAACATTGTAGAAAATTACTGATATGGCAGGATATATAGCAGAATTTTTTGGATATGCGGCCTCTGATAAATCTAAGGCAGCACTTACGACTGCATCGAGGAAAAATTGTCCTTTCCTTGGCAGTTTCTGTGTTAAAACACTGGCAAGAGAAAAGATAATATCCGGCGTATGCGCGATTAGACAGAAAACGGAAGGCTCTCCCAATGTGATCTGTTGCCCCATCAGACTATATGCCGATAACTATAAAATGCTACATCTCATTGCGCAAAAGGCTTTCCACCAACAACTCAACCTATATGCCGGCCGCGTTGCTGTAGAGAAAGCTAAAAAAGAAGGCGGAGCTATCGCAGTTTTCGGTAAAGGCTGGGGCGGCGAATTGAGACTTCCCCAAAGGAAAGGAATGGGATCTTATTTTGTCGATTGGGTGCTTGCTCGTTTGGATGGTAATGGTGAACTTGCCGAACTTACAGCAATCGAAGTACAAACTATTGACACCACGGGAAGCTATGGCAAAGCTCAGCAGATACTTGCTGAAAGTCGCGAAGTCGTTAGCGATACAGCAGGTCTTAACTGGGAAAACGTGTCAAAGAGGATTATCCCACAAATCATATACAAAGGCCAAGTATTACAGCGCGAAGACCTTTGTAGAAGCGGTCTATATCTCGTTTGTCCCAAACCTGTATACCAAAGAATACTTGATAGGCTTGGTGGAACGGAGAAGTTGCCTAAATTCCCAAGTCAACCGGCATCTATAAACTTCATAGCCTATGATGCTATCAAGGAGCAAAGAGATGGCGAGATCACCCCATTGGGTATTGTTGAGGAACATTGTACAACAGTGTACAAGGTTCAAGAGGCTTTTTCTTCTCTCAATCTTCCCGAAGGGAATGTATATAAAGAAGCAATTTCACGGACTTTGTACCCGGAACGTTATCAGGAATAAGTTTGCTACGATCCTCAATCTCATTATTCATAATGGACGTGTACAACGAATTAGGAACATACAACGGCAATACCGAACATGATATGTGGGTTGACTTCGACAATTACGAAAACACCGGCTCCCCCGATGTTTTCGACGGAGACAACCTCGATGAATATATAGACAACCTTAACGATTGGGACTAATATAATTATTAATTATGAGACGCCTTATTCTAATCCTTTTACTTTTACCGCTATTCATGACAGGTAAAGCACAGACTGATTCCATCCCCAGTTCTCCTAATGATTCCATCTCAGTTCGTACCGCTGAACTTATGAGAGAACTTGTAACTATGAAGATGAAACAAAACATATCTGAACGTTACAAGATATATCCAACTGAAAATATATATATTTTAATTAAATTAGATACACAAACAGGGAAACTTGAGTTAATACAATGGTCACTCAAATCTAAGGATGAATTTTCTGCGACCTTGAATGACACAGATCTTTCTTGGTACAATGGGCTTAATTCTTTTGAATTATATCCGACTAAGAACATGTATCAATTTATATTATTGGATAAAGCTACCGGAAGGAATTGGCATGTACAATGGGGTACACAGTCTTCCGAAATGTGGATAAGACAGATTTATTAACCCCTGATTTTATGATTATTAAGGAACGTCCTATTATTACTTGGCTGCTTAATCCTAAAGATACTAAGAGGGCCAAGAATATTTTGTTGCCAAATGTCTCAATTCCGATTAACAGAGATTTGCTATTCTCTTATCTCGGTCATTTGAACGATATACGCTTACAATGTCCTAATTGGGGATTGCCTGAAATGGTTATGCCCTCATTTGCGGATATTATGTTTAAGAGCCATAAATCCTTTGACAAGATAATGCCTGACCTATATGAAGAATTTAGCAAATCCGAGGAATGTGGGATACTCCTTATTAGGAAGAATGAAACGATAGTTTATGGCTTTGGTGGTAATGAATTGCACCTTTGGTGCTTTACCGAACATGACGGTAAAAGCATTTTCAATTTTTATTCTTGCAATGTCAGCACTAAAGAAATAGGCGTTGGTATGCCTCAATCCCTAATAGCTGACAATAGCCTTTTCAGTGGGACATTAGAACAACGTCAACAATTTATCGCATCTTATGCTAATTTCATATCTTCTTATGTAGCCGTCAAGAAGTATGTTAAAGTCGAAACAGTAGTTGTTCCGCAAGGAAAATTCACAGAGATTGACGGTACTCCACTTGAATACGTTGAAAAGAAAAAAGTAATCAACCTATTAGGCCAAGAGATAATTGTCATGGATTCTCGATGGTTTAGAACGATAGTCAATGACAATGATATTTATGTCCGTGGTTTTTGGCGTATGCAAAATAAGAAAAATGAGTTTGGAGAATGGTACAAGGAGCTTATTTTTGTAGACCCATTTGTGCGGCATGGTTATCACAGAAACGCTATAATTGAAGATGAAAGAGCCGATGGGAACGAGATTATAAACGATTGAGGGCGTTGCGGCTCTGCCGCCGGGCTTTCGTAAATCGAGCCTTTTGTTTCGACCATCCGGCTTCAATCCCTACCTCATACAGCGAATTTCGGCACCAACTTTTTACTGGAACCGGCTCTATTAGACGAATCGGGCTTGGAGTTGTTTTCAAGCCCATCCGACCGAAAATAGCCATAATCCGACCGGTTTTATCGCATCCGACCGAAATTGCGGTCGAATGTGTGTTGATTAGGCGTAATCCGACCGTTTTTGATTGTAACCCTGAGTAGAACGCATCAAAAAGCGAATTGTTTTCGAGAATATTTTTTGCTTGTTGAGAGTAGGGAGAGTAGGCACTAACATTTCAGTAATATTTCAGTATGCCAAACGTTTGGATATGCCAACTTTTTGAGCTAATTTTGCATTTGAAAGGTAAACTTGTAACATCGCAAAAGCGTTATGACTGTAAATTCCAACGATATGTTCAGCGACACCTACCGCTATAATAGTGTTGTGGTTGCGTTCTTCATAGTAGCTTGGGCGAACTTGCACAAGTTTTCAATCAATCTTACGAAGGCGCAAAAGCTCCTATACATTGCATATGGAGCTAACCTTGTTATTGGCAAAAACCGTCTCTGCGGTGAGCATCCACAAGCATGGCCGTATGGTCCTGTATTCCCCACAACACGCAATAAATTGCTTAAAGCAGATATTCCCAACATAACAATGGATTATCCATTGCTGTCAGAAGTAAAGGATGACGAATATCTTAAAAGCATTATTCAGTTTGTGTTTGAGGGGTTTGGAGACAAGACCGCTGGACAACTTACCGCATGGTCTCATCGTCCCAATTCTGCTTGGGAAGAAACCACTCATATGCCTAATTTTAAGTGGGGCAACGAAATCCCAGACGCATATATCTATGAGTATTTCTCCCAAATGATTAACGTAACACAACAAGCGTAATGAGCGAAAATGATGCACCTATAGCACAATGGGGCGTTACAGATGCTGACGAACCGCTTGCGCCTACACTTAATGATATCGACAGCGAATCTAAACGGAAACAGGAGAAAATTGCGCGTAGAGAAAAAGCTACTGACATAAATCTAAAATGGATTTATGGGTTAGTAATATTGGGGGTGCTTTTATGGTGGGAGTATTTCGTAATTAGCTATTCATGGGAATTATTAAATCCCGATGCAACAAAAGTAAGGCAATTGTCTGATGCGGTTATTATAGCTCTATGGACTTCCGCAACCGCTAATATTGTAGCATTACCAACAATAATTTTGAATCATCTATTCCCCAAACGCCACTAACCACAATACCTCTCAATAGTTAGAAAACGATCATCAAGCTTATTGACCTGAATCAGTAAACTCTATACTGAATATAAAGGTAGATACTCGTAGTTTACCACAGCCAGCTAATACCGAATCATGTCGTTGTCCTTATAATCATTTTCGGTGAAGCATCATAGGCACTTCTTACAAGGATGGCGAAGGTGCGCTGAACAAACTGAAGCATGACCTTTCCAATAACATGAGTGACGGTCAGACATTTCGTGAGATTATTCCTGTCGAAGTTGACGGCAAACGCATCCTGATGTTCAAGATTCCGGCTTCGCCGCGAAATATCGTGATGAAGTGGAAAGGGATTGCATACGGTCGCGATGGAGAAAGCCTCAAACCGCTCAACCAGTCGAAGCAGGATGAAATCCGTCGGCAGACTCCGGCTCCTGACTGGTCTGCTGAGATAGTCCCCAATGCCACCCTCGATGACCTTGACGAAGTTGCGATTGCAAAAGCCCGCAAGATGTTCAAGAAGGTGCATAGCCGCATTCCGGCGGAAGAGGTAAACCGCTGGTCTGACGAAGAGTTCCTGAACAAATGCGAGCTGATGGTTGATGGCAAGCTTACTCGTGCAGCCATTATTCTGCTTGGCAAAATGTTCTCGGACAGCAAACTGCGACCGGCAGTCGCGGAAGTTACATGGACTCTTCGCGATGAAAAACAGGATGTAGTGGATTATGAACATTTCTCCGTGCCGTTTATCCTGACTGTTGATGAAATTCTTGCCAAGATACATAATCTGACCTTGCGTGAGATGCCGGGCGGCACATTGTTCCCCGACACGATGAAGCAGTATGATGACTACACTATCCGTGAGGCACTTCATAACTGCATAGCCCATCAAGACTACACTCTGCGTCAGCGCATAAACTTTGTTGAGAATCCGAGATTCCTTTATTATGCCAATGGTGGCTCATTTATTCCCGGCACATTGGAAAATGCGCTTGCCACCAATGGCCCGCAGCGATTCTTCCGCAACGCCTGTCTATGCAAGGCTATGGTGCATTTCAACATGATCGATACGGTGAGCAGAGGAATCAAGAAGATGTTTACCGAACAGATGGAGCGTAGATTCCCGATGCCGGACTATGAGATTGACAATGAGAAGAAAGAAGTTGCTGTCCGCATCTATGGCAATGCCATAAATGAACGGTATACCAAACTACTCAAGAACAACGACACTCTGACTCTACACGACTGCATTTCTCTCGATGCCATTCAGAAAGGACATCGGATTGATGATGAGATAGCACAAGATCTCCTAAAACGCGGTCTGATTGAGGGAGAGGCCCCCAACTACACCATATCCCTTGGTGTAGCCAAAGCCTCAAGACAGCTCCCGCAATATACGAAAGTTAGAGGTCTTGAACGTGATAAAATCAAGCACATGATTTTGCAATACATTCAGAATGCAGGTGCTGACGGGGCAAAACGGGATGCAATCCTTGAATATCTTCAGGGCACCCTTCCCGGTCGTAATACAAAAGAGCAGAATTCTGATTTGATTCGTAACATACTTAGAGAGATGGGGCAAGAAAATATAATTGTATCTAAAAATAAATTATGGTATTTATCAAAATTGCCGGATTAAACGTGTAACGGCAAACATCATGGTGTAATATATGTGTAGTTCACAAATTTATCGTGTAGTAGTGTGTGTAGTAGCTGTTTTGGTGGACTACTACACGTGCCTTCATCAAATAATTAAGATAACTACGGACTGAAGGTTGGCATCTTTCTTTATAATCTTTATTCTACCTAATCTCTGTCTTTGTCCATTAATCCGACCGTTTTTATCGCATTCGACTTAAATTTCGGTCGGATGTGTGTTGATTAGGCTTAATCCGACCGTTTTCGATTGTAAAACCGAGTAATTTATCCGAAAAGCGAGTAGTTGGCGAGTAGTTCTGCAAATATCCGAGTATGTACGCCTTTTCTTGTAGTGGAAAATATAGCAAATAAAGAGACAGACAGAAATAATCTGCAATATGATTAGGGAAAATCCTGCCTCTACATATGGAGACTTCATGAATGCTCTGGGGATTGGTTACTCATCAGTTTATGAAAGAGTGAAATTTCTGAAACAGAAAGGAGTTCTCCACCGAGAGGGTGGCCTTTACGGAGGGAGATGGTTAATTAATGAAGACCTTTATTTTCAACTCTATCCATCATCTGAGACAACATACTGATTAGCTGACAGTTTTTATTTGCAAAGAAAATCACAGTACTAATTCAGACAAGATAATGACACACATAGGACACTTAAATATAATCAGAAACCACTACGTGGTATTTTTGGTGCATTTCAATATGATTGGCACTGAGTAGCTCGCATCAAAAAGCGAGTAGTTGAGACCAAAAAAATGAGTAGCTGAAGGTAAAAACGAGTAGTTGGCGACAGGTTCAAGAAGTGTTTGAGGTATAGATTTTGCATCCAAAAAACAATCCCTTCCAACTTAATAAGTCAGAAGGGATTTAGAGAGCCGCGAGTGGGACTCGAACCCACGACCTTTTCGTTACGAATGAAATGCTCTACCAACTGAGCTATTGCGGCTGATTGCAACACAGTCTGAAACCGTCTTGCATCTGCAAAGTTAATAAAAATTTCTCAATCTCCGAAACTTTTAACAGAGTTTATCATCCATATGAATGCTATGGCTCTTTAAAAGTGATGATTATATCTTCTTCTCTTGCATATCTTATGTTTTTGGCTTAACTTTATGACATTAAATTTTAAATCATGAAACACATCTCATTTTTTTGTAAATCAGCTGCCTTGGCAGCGGTAATAGCATCGGGCACTCTGCCGTCATATGCAAAAACAAATGACAAAGGCATCTCGCCGGAGCTCCTGTCGCGTCTTGAGTCCTCTTACCGTCAGAACCCCAACCACCGAGCGTTGCGGAATGCAATCGCAGGCAATTCAATCGATGTCCTCGCCGTCAACGCTGAAAACAGGAATAATTTCGACACGCATTTCTCACATCGTGTCAAAAGCCATGGAATCACCGACCAGAAACGTTCCGGCCGCTGCTGGCTTTTTACAGGACTCAATGTACTCCGCTCTCAGATGATGGCGAAGAATGACCTCCCGGAACTGAAACTGTCGCAAAACTACAATTTCTTTTACGACCAGCTTGAAAAAGCCAATCTTTTCCTTCAGGGAATGATCGACTATGCCGGCCGTCCGACAGACGACAAAATGGTTGAATGGCTTATGCGCAACCCGCTCAACGATGGGGGCCAGTTCACCGGTATCGCCGACAATATATCGAAATACGGTATCGTTCCGGCTGAGGTAATGACCGAATCATTTTCTGCGGAAAACACCAGCAGACTCAACAATCTTCTCTCACTGAAACTTCGTGAAGACGGTCTTGAACTCAGGAAAATGCATGCCACCGGTAAAGGTTCCAAAGAAATCCAGGAACGCAAGGAGCATATGCTCGCCGAGATCTACCGTATGCTTGCGCTCACACTCGGCGAACCACCCGCAGAATTCACATGGACTCGCAAGAACAGCAAGGGCGAAGTGGTCGATACCCGCACTTATACACCGCTCGGATTCTATAACGAATATGCAGGCAATGATCTGCAGAACGGCTATGTGATGCTGATGAACGATCCCACACGGCCATATCACAGGCTTTATGAGATCGATTATGACCGCCACACTTACGACGGCAGCAACTGGACGTATGTCAATCTTCCTGTCGAGGAGATCAAAGAAATGGCCATCGCCTCCATCAAGGACAGCACAATGATGTATTTCTCCTGCGATGTAGGCAAATTTCTCGACCGTGACCGCGGGCTTCTCGACCCCGACAATTTCGATTACGAATCACTGATGGGCACCACTTTCGGTATGGACAAGGCAGACCGCATCCGGACATTCGCAAGTGCCTCCTCGCACGCCATGACTCTTGTAGCCGTGGATCTGGATGCCGAGGGCAAACCTAAGAAATGGATGGTCGAGAACAGTTGGGGCAATGGAGCCAACGACGGCCATCTCATCATGACCGACAAATGGTTTGACGAATATATGTTCCGTCTTGTAGTCGACAAGAAATACGCCACACCCTCTACTCTCGAGATATTGAAACAGAAACCGACATTACTTCCTGCCTGGGACCCGATGTTTTCACCAGAACAATAAGATGGATATAACTAATTTCAAGACGCGCCGCAGCGTCCGCAAATACAGCGACAGAGAGGTCAGCCGCGAACTTCTCGATTCGATTCTTGAAGCGGCCATGAAAGCTCCGACATGCGGAAACATGCAATTGTATTCCGTCATCGTCACTCGTTCGGAAGAAGGCAAAAAGGCTTTGGCTCCGGCTCATTTCAATCAGCCCATGGTGACCACAGCTCCTGTCGTGCTTACAGTCTGCGCGGATTTCAACCGTTTCACGCACTGGTGTGAACTCAGCGATGCCGATCCTGGATATGACAACTTCCTGTCGTTCATGAACGCAATGGCCGACGCCTCGGTTTTCGCTCAGCAGATAGTAGCCATCGCCGAGTCTGAAGGACTCGGCACCTGCTATCTGGGCACCGTGACCTACAATGCCGACAAAATTTCGGATATACTCGGATTGCCGGATCTATGCGTTCCGGTGGCGTGTATCACTCTCGGCTGGCCTGCGGAAGAGGGCGTAGAGACCGAACGTCTCCCGCTCGGTGCGATCGTGCATGAAGAACATTACCGTTCAGACAGCGATGATGAGATCATCGACCTGTTCAAAGCGAAAGATGATTACGGACCAAATCGTAAATTCATAGAGGAAAACGGGAAGCGGACGCTTGCGCAGGTATTTACCGATGTCCGTTACCCGCGTGCGATGAACGAAGACTTCAGCCGAACCTTCCTCGACCTGCTCCGCGCCAAGCGCTTCCTTAAATAGAAAGTACATACGAAATAGAAAGTACATACGCTAAAACAGATGGGTTGCGAATAAAAGACTTCGCAACCCATCTGTTTTTATATTTACGAGGGCCGAAAGCCTCTATGCAGCGGTGAGGGTAAAGCCTTTGTGCTGCCAGCGGCGGGATTTCCAGCGGCGGATGAAGACCACACCCCGGATGTTCTCGTCGAGTGCGAACATCCACCACATACCCAATATGCCGAAGCCGAAAGTAATGCCGAACAGATAAGCGCATACTACAGCGATCGACCACATCCAGACCAGTCCTACATAGAAGGGATAATTGACATCTCCCGCGGCCTGAAGGACATTGACAAAGAGAATGTTGATCGGCCGTCCGATCTCAAGCACTACATCAATCCACAATATCGCCACTCCGAAAGCGATTATCTGCGGATTCGAGGTAAGTGTGGTCATTATGGCAGGTCCCGCCAACGCTATCAGAAATGAAAATATAAGTGTCCATATCAAGGCGACCTTCATGACATACCTGCCCATCAGATAGGCGCCCTCCCAACGGCCCGCGCCGACAAGATGGCCTATGCAGATAGCTCCCGCGTGAGAGATAGCTATAGAGAACAGATAGACATACATTATGATGTTGACACAATAGGTCCGCGCCGCAAGCGCCTCCATACCGAGAGAGGTGATGAAGTATGCTATGACGAGCTGCGAACAGCTGTAGCTCATCTGCTCTCCCGCAGAAGGAAGTCCGATCTTCATCAGATTCCTGAACTCCTGTCGCGGCCAATGGCGGAAGATATGGACCGGAAAACGGCGCACCGTAGTTCTGAACACAATTACGGCGAGAATAACCATAGCGACCATACGGCATGTCGCAGTTGAAATGGCAGCGCCCTGCACTCCGAGCGCCGGAGCACCGAATTTACCGAAAATAAGTGTGTAATTGCCCAATATATTGAGACAGTTGACCACCAGAATGACCATCATGGGATAAACCGCCTTGTTGTTGGACCGCAAGACAGCCGACAGAGTCAGCTGCAGAGCCTGAAAAAAAGCGAATGCACCCACTATCTCCATGTAGCCCACGCCCTCTGCGAGCATGGAGCCTTCAAGTCCCATAGCCGCCAGAATCTCGGACGCGTAAAGATATAAACCCGCGCTGACAGCAACTCCCATTATAAGATTGACCACAAGCGAGACTCCCACCACCGTTTCCATCCTGTCGCGCAGACGCGCTCCGAGATATTGGCTGCAGAGCACGGAGGTTCCGAGGTTGATGACCTCGAAAATAATAAATGTGAAAGTGATCATCTGATTGGCGAGACCGACCGCCGCCACACTTTCGTCGGAATGACGGGAAAGCATGAAAGTGTCGACCGCCCCGAGCGTCATTATCAGCAGAGTCTCGACAAGTATGGGAAGCGTGAGCGATACGAGCTCACGCTTGAGCGGTGATTTGACACGACCGCGCGCCGCTATCGCGACAGGCAGTGAAGCCACTGCACTGATAGTATTTCTTATATCCAAATTATCCCTTTTTACCTAAATCCTTATTACCTGATCCGTTAACTTCCACGACCTACTTATTGTCAAGCAAATCGGGTCTGAGCCTGCGGGTACGTTCAAGAGCCTGTTCATATCGCCACTCCGCTATCTTTGCCTCATGTCCAGACAGAAGTATGTCGGGAACACGCCATCCGTTGTATTCCGCAGGGCGGGAATAGACCGGAGGAGCAAGAAGACCGTCCTGAAACGAATCGGAAAGCGCCGACTGTTCATCACCGATAACTCCGGGCAGAAGCCTGACCACGGCATCGGCGACAACCGCTCCGGGAAGTTCGCCTCCCGTCAGAACATAATCGCCTATAGTGATCTCTTTTGTTATCAGATGTTCGCGCACACGCCAGTCCACACCTTTGTAATGCCCGCAAAGAATTATGATATTGTCAAGGAGCGAGAGAGTGTTGGCCATAGGCTGGTTGAAAGTCTCGCCGTCGGGAGTCATGAAGATGATCTCGTCGTAGTCCCGCTCCGACTTCAGTTGCGATATGCATGCGTCGATGGGCTGTATCTGCATGACCATCCCGGCCTCTCCTCCGAACGGATAATCATCGACCTTACGGTGACGACTGGTAGTATAATCGCGGAGATTGTGGACTTTAATCTCTGCAAGCCCCTTGTCCTGGGCCCGCTTCAGGATGGAACACCCGAAAAAAGCTTCAAGCATCTCGGGCATTACGGTAAGCAGATCTATTCTCATGATTCGGTCAGTTTCAATATCCTGGTCACTCAATCATCGACATGAGTGCTTTCAGACTGCAAAATTAATCAATAAAACGCAAATAAGCGCCTTCCCTTATGCGGGAGGACGCTTATTTAAGATATTTTTACCAATCGACGCCACTCCATGACGCCGGTATTTTGTGATATCAGTCGATCTCCTCGTCGGCTTCGTAACCGCCCATCTCGCGGATGGCGTTCTTGAGCATGGTGTACTGCTGGAAAAGATGGTTGACAGGCACCTCTCCCTGAGTATAGTCATGCATAGGACTCTTGAGGAAGAAACTGAGGAAGCGCTGTGTGCCGTAACGTCCGGCTCTCATGGCAAGGTCGCTCAGCAGCACGAGGTCAAGACACAGAGGCGCCGCGAGGATAGAATCACGGCAGAGGAAATTGATCTTGATCTGCATCGGATAGCCCATCCAGCCGAAGATGTCGATATTGTCCCATCCCTCCTTGTTGTCATTGCGGGGGGGATAATAGTTGATACGCACCTTGTGATAATACTGTGTGTCCTCGTCATTGCCGTGACCGTAGAGATCAGGCTGTTCTTCGGGCACGAGGATGCTTTCGAGAGTCGAAAGTTTGGAAACTTCCTTCGTACGGAAATTGGCAGGCTCGTCAAGCACAAGACCGTCGCGATTGCCGAGAATATTGGTCGAGAACCAGCCGCTGAGACCCAGACAACGCGTACCGATGATAGGAGCGAAACCTGACTTGACAAGAGTCTGGCCTGTCTTGAAATCCTTGCCTGCAATAGGCATTCCTGTCTTCTCCGCAAGTTCCCACATGGCGGGAATATCGACAGTGGTATTGGGTGCACCCATGATGAAAGGACAACCCTCGGCAAGGGCGGCGTAGGCATAGCACATAGAAGGCGCGATATGCTCTTTGTCATCGGCTTTCATCGCAGCTTCAAGAGATTCGACAGTAGCGTGGATCTTCTCGTCGACAGGGACATAAACTTCGGTAGAAGCCGCCCAAAGCACGACAACCCGCTCGACACCCGTTTCTTTCTTGAAACGGCGTATATCCTCGCGGATCTGTTCGGTCATATCCCATCTGTCTTTTACATCCTTGACATTGTCACCGTCGAGACGCTTGGCATAATTGTGATCGAAAGCGGCCTTCATCGGTATGATAGCCTCCAGTTCCTCTTTGACAGGATTGATATCCTTTTCTTTAAGTACCTCCGCATTGACGGCAGCCTCATAGGCATTCGCAGGATATACATCCCATGCGCCGAATACGATATCATTGAGGTCTGCGAGAGGCACTATATCTTTGTAGTGGAGATATTTCTTATCTGCACCGCGTCCGACGCGGATCTTGTCATACTGTGTCATGGAGCCTACGGGCTTCGCAAGTCCCTTACGGGCCATAAGGACACCTGTCATAAAGGTGGAGGTGACCGCACCGAGGCCCACTACCAAAACTCCGAGTTTACCTTTAGGAGCTTCTGCTTTCTTTGTTGACATGATTAAAATGTGTTTTCTATTTTTCTTTAACTTAGACTCGACTATCCCCTTCGGGTCCTGCCAATTCCGGACCTGTCCGCATAAACGCGCTTATACGAAATCCAATCGCGGGAATAGATTCTGTAAAATTACCTTCAATTTTGCATTCCACAAAGTTTTTTATAAATAATTTAGTCAGATATTTCTTAATTTATCCTAAATTTGAACGTTTTAACCAAAAATAGGTTAAAGAATACCATAACTACAAATGGAATGCAAAAATATCAAAACCTACCTACGGCAGAATTTCCAATACCTCGTCAAGTTTCCGGATGATATTAGGGTGTAATACGGCGTCTTCCTCCCCGGTCCAGCCCTTCCCTTTAAGCCAGATTGCCTGACATCCTATCGACTCGGCGGGAACAATATCCTTGCGGTATGAATCTCCGATCACAAGAGTCTCGTCGGGGAATACTCCGAGGGCTTTTACTCCATGTTCGAAGATTCGCGGATCAGGTTTGCGGATACCCATCACCGCACTTTCGATTATCGCCTTAAAATATTTGCGCACACCGAAATCCTCCAGTACCGTCTCGATATTTCCATAAAAATTAGACACAAGCACAAGCGGATACCTCGCGGATAGAGCCTCAAGAACCGGTTCGGCGGTCTTGACGCTCTCACGGGCCGCTTCATAACAATATTTCGCGGTTTCACCGGCAAGCAGTTCCACCGAAGAGGGGGAAAGAAGACCTTGCGAGACAAGCCAGTCAAGTTCGATTTTCATTTTTATGAGCAACATATCATGAAAATCGTGCGCAGGGAGGATGTGACGTTCACGCGCAAGTTCGCGTTCAGCATATACGTATGCCTCCCGGAACTCGGCTTTGCTGACAGCAATTCCCGAATGCACATAGGCATCCCAGATAATTTCGCTCCAATGATCACCGCCGGTATCAAGAGTCCCGCCGTAATCAAATATCACACCTTTGATTTTTGTCAGATCTATATTCATTGTTTGAGTGATTCGGTAAGTTTGGCACATATGCGTTCATGGCGCACCATCATATACACAAGAATAAAATTGAGGACCGTCAGTTCGAAAGCAAAGTAGAGCCACGGCATGCGGAATACCAGAATGGCAGCGAACAAAGCGATCGTACGGACATTGAACGACAGTATGTTCGTATATTTCATAAGCGGGAGACTCATGGCCCGGAATCTGTCGCGAAATTCCTGAGGCACCGACGATCCGTACCGTTCATGCAAGGCCGCACGAAGCCGCTGCATCCCCGGAGTGCGTTTCTCCTGGCCTACGGTATAATTCAGATAAAACATCAGTACGAACTTCGACCAGAAATCTTTCTTCCAGGAAAGATGCCGGAATTTATTTCTCAGATCTTTTGCGCTGTCAAGTTCGCTCCCATCCTCTCCCTTAAGAAAATACAGATGAAACTGACGGTAATAATCTCCCATAGCGGCCTGCGTGGCATGACAGAGACCTGTCACCGCCGCAATTACCCATATGAGCCATGGCCGGACCATGAAGAATTCGCTGGTCACATTCTCACGAAGACATATGGCGGCATATATAGCCGCGAACCATAGGTCGCCGCTAAGTCCGTCAAGTATGCGCCCTATGCGCGAGTATTGTCCCGTCATACGGGCAAGCTGACCGTCGGCGCTGTCGAACGAATCCGCCCATATAAGCAGGAGCGCCCCCGCTATGTTTATCCAGATATTATTGAAATAAAAACATACTCCCGCCCCCACACCAAGAAATATCGACGCGATGGTTATAGCGTTCGGTGTGATGCCGAGTTTACGCGCAAGGACAGCCCACGCATATCCTATAGGCCGGTAAAAATAGAGATCTATATGTTCTTCCGTATCCATCGACTTGAGCGATGCTCTGAAACTGGATCTCAGACTATTGTTGTCCTTTGTGTCACGTTTTACCTTCGATGTCATCTTATTACTATCTATTTTTCCAGTCTTTTATAGCCTTAAGCACACACTTTGCTATAGCCGGCGCCGCTTCGGCGCGGCATGGCGCGAAACTGGGCCAGTCATTGAAATCAATGATCCGTATCGTGCCGTCTTCACTGACTATGCAGTCTCCGCCATAGATCTTAACCTCCATAATATCAGCCGCGCGCTGACACATCGATTTAAGATTCCCGACATCGAACGTAAAACCGGTAGATCTGCCGTTCACAGCCTCATAGCCATATTTGGAATGTCCTTCGTCAAACGGATAAAACCAATGGAAGAACGGCTGACCGCTCACTCCATAAAATTTAACGAGGTCTCCGACCAGATGTCGGTTGATCACCGCCCGGCCGATCCCGCGGTAGAAATACTCGTGAAGCACCTCCTGCGCCTCTTCGATATGCCGGCAATAACTCACGTCCTCTTTATGCATGGCATGAAAATCACCTCGTTTGATCCAGCATGCACCGAAGGCCGCACGTTCAAGTTCAGGACGCACATCCTCGTTTGTGTTGACTATGATGCTCTCGGGATATGGAATGCCGTTGCCGACAAGCATACGTGTCATTCTCTCCCGAGTACAGTTCTCTATCCCATACCCGCTGTTTATGACAAGTTTGTCTTTCTCTTCAAGAGAGATCAGTTTTCTGATGGAATCCTGTTCGCGACACATATTGAGCACTATATCCTCTTCTATATCGGAATTCCGGAACTGCTCTTCACTGTATACGGACACCTCGCAGCCTCTTTTACGCAGCTGATCAGCGGCCGCATTGAATATGGCCGCATCATTGCCTATATGATTGGGAGAATATGCTCCGGCACGCATCACTCCCGCTATTTTTATTTCTGCCATTCTATTGTTGTTTTATCGGACCGGATATCAGCTCCCGACGGTCTGACTAAACCGAGCCCTCCCTTATGAAACGCACGGCTTTGGTTATATCGTCCGCATGATCCACATCAAGGATATCACCCATATCAAATGCCTTGAGCTTCAATCCCGCACTGATAAGAGCCCGCTGGAAATTACGCATACGCGACACACCTCTGTCAAGACATTCGTCGAGGACATCGATGGCTCTGCTGTCAAGTCCGTATATGCCGCCCGAAATGTATTCCGCTTCAGGCCACGCCTTGTCGCGGAAAGCCTTTATGCGCATCTGTCCGTCTGCCTCGACATAAAGTGGCTTCTCGTCGTCTATATGCCGGGTCACGGCCATCATTCCGTCTATATCATCGGGTGCGGAAGAGAAGGCATCGACATATCTTCTGAAATCCGATTCCCGAAATATAGTATCCACCGTAGTAAGCACAAAACGTCCATGACCACGAAGGAGAGTGCCCAGTTCGTAAAAACTGTGCATCGATGAGGGAGTGGTCTTGACAACAAGTTCAAGAGCCGCATTGAGCGAGGTGCCGAGATGCCTGACATAATCCGCCACTTCAGTCATCTGACTGTTGACTATAACAGATATGCAGTCCGCACCGAGGCTATCGAATATTTCCATAAGCCGGCCTATCATAGGGCGCCCGTCTATATTTACCAGAGGCTTGGGAAGGCTTATGCCTTCCTGAACCAGACGACTCCCCTCTCCGGCCGCTATAATTCCAAAATTCATCACTTTTGAATGTCTGTTCAGGCAATTGTCCCGGATTTATTCCTCACATCCTTCGGAAGATGCTACAGTCCCGTCCTCTTCCTTATCGTGTTGCCTGTCGGATTTAGGCCCTTTCTCCGGTTTGTTTGCACGGTCAGGCTGCTGCCTGTGCAACGGATTGGCAGCCGCAGCCAGATATCGCATACGACAGCGGTATATATCGATGGCTCTGTAGATCGCCTCGCGCATGGAAGTGGGATCGGCCTCATTTTTCCACGCGATATCGAATGCCGTGCCATGATCGGGACTTGTCCTGACAAAAGGAAGGCCTGCCGTGAAATTGACCCCCGTGTCCTGCGCGATAGTCTTGAACGGCGCGAGACCCTGGTCATGATACATGGCAAGAACCCCGTCGAAGTTTCTGAAAGATCCCGAGCCGAAGAAACCATCTGCCGCAAAGGGACCGAAAGCAAGGATTCCCTCTTCCTCGCATTCTTTTAAAGCCGGCACAATAATCTCTTTCTCTTCGTTTCCAAGAAGTCCCCCGTCACCACAATGAGGATTGAGCGAAAGCACGCCTATCTTGGGACGCGCGATGCCGAAGTCCTCTCTGAGAGTTTTTGCGAAAGAGCGGATCGAACCCGATATCTTATCTTTCGACAGTGCGGAAGATATTTCCGATATCGGAAGGTGCGTGGTCACCAGCGCCACCCTCATGGCTCCGGCAAAAAGTATCATCTGCGCTTTAGAACCATCATCCGATTTCGATTCGAGATATTCTGTATGGCCCGGAAAATGGAATTCATCGCTTTGCACGGCTTCTTTCGATATAGGAGCGGTCACAAGGACATCGACGGAGCCCTCTTTGAGCGCGGCGACAGCTTTCTCGAGCGAGACAACCGAGGCTGCTCCTGATGCAGGCGTAGGTTTGCCTGCTTCAATGACGGCATCGGGAAGACGAAGATCCACGACATTTATCCGACCGTCTGCCGCATCTGCCGCATCCGCGACTTTCTGAATCTGCGGAAGGTCTATATCAAGAGTCTTCCGGGCATATTCTATCAGTTTCCAATCGGCGAATATAACAGGGGTGAACAGTTCCAATATTGTCTCGTCGGCTATGGACTTGAGTGTTACCTCAAGTCCGATACCGTTGAAATCACCCTGGGTGATACCGACCTTTATATGTTTTCTCATAAACTTATGATTTTACGGCAAGCATGCCGCATGCCGCCGCGATATCCTCTCCGCGCGACGCACGTATGGTTGCAGTGATACCTTTCTGATTCAAATAATTACGGAACATTATCATACGTTCCTCACTCGCAGGATACAGGTCGACACCCGGTATGGCATGAAACCTGATAAGATTGACCCGGCATTCCATCCGGCCTATGAGTTTGACGAGCATATCGGCATGCGCCACATCGTCATTGACGCCACGCCACATGATGTATTCGAGAGAAAGCCTTCGCTGATGGCTGAAATCATACCCTGCCAGACATTTCATCACCGCCGAGATGGGAAATGCCTTTTGGGCAGGCATCATTGATTCCCGCTGCGGAATATCGGCCGTGTGCACGCTTACTGCCACATGTACCTGCGTACGGTCAAGGAGTTCTTTCAGCTGGGGCAGCTTACCGACTGTAGAGACTGTGATTCTCTTAGGGCTCCATGCCAACCCCCAAGGTGCGGTCAGAATCTCTATCACCCGTTCGACGGCACTGAAATTGTCAAGAGGCTCGCCCATGCCCATAAATACGACATTTGTAAGGGGTGTCATCGGAGCGCAGCCCTTGGCCGGGCGTGGCGGAATACTGAGTATCTGGTTTATAATGGCGGCCGCGGTAAGATTGGCCTTGAATCCCATCTTGCCTGTCGCACAGAAATAGCAGTTCATCTTGCAGCCGACCTGACTCGAGACGCATAATGTCGCTCTGTCATGGTCGGGGATGTAGACTGATTCTATCGCCTGTCCGGCACCTGCGGCAAACAGATATTTGACCGTGCCGTCGGCCGATTTAGAAGCTTTGACCGGACTCTCACGGCCTATTATATAGTTGTCGGCAAGCCACTGTTTGTTTTTCTTCGATATGTTGACCATCTCGTCGAATTCAACAGCTCCCTTGACGTAGATCCATTCTGCAAGCTGCTTGCCTACAAACTTAGGCATGCCCCCCTTATAGGCGACATCCTGAAGTTCGGCAAGAGTCATGCCTATCAGTTTTGTCTTTTCCATGTTAAGTCAATTCATTGGCGGGACAGAGACGCGCAAACGTCACTGTCCCTTTCGGGAAGGTCAACGGTATGTGACCGCACCTTTATAATTCTCTATATCGGCTATCTGATCTATAGCCTGTTTCGCTTTCGGATCATTTGATTTGCGGAAGTGGGATACCGCCGAAGCATAATTGCCTTTTTTGGCGTCAAGAATTCCGCGCACATATTCAGCTTCCCGTATGTCGCCCACACGATTAAGGAACTTGGCGGCACTGTCGAGGTCTCCTCTGCTTATGGAGGCGGACGCCGCATTTATATTGGCCGTCGGATCCTCCGGAAACATACGCACCGCAACATCAAACACCTCGTCAAATTCCGGCGAACCGGGCTGATAGCTCTGTGACAGCAAAAAGAGCTCGTTGAGACTCAGATTCTGGGGCCGCGTCTTGAACACCTGTCTGATTTCATTGACATCGGTATATTTGCGGACCTCATATGTTATCACATAATCCGTGTGTCGGAGTCCCGGATATATGTTTTCGAGAAGAAACGGATAAGTTTTGGGGAACAAGGCACGAAGACGGTCATTGCGCGTTTCCACAGGATAATCCGAATCAATAAAGGCCACGATCTCGGAAGCGTCCGCGAGACCTGACTTCTCGACTGCAGCTTTCAGTCCTTCCCAGTCCTCCGGCACAGACGAGGTCTCGAAGAGACGGTCAGGGAAATCTGACTGTTTGCGGACATATTCTTTTACTGCCTCCGTACGCCCTGCGGCGAGCCGCACATTGTTGGCATAGGGGCCTTCAGGCGATGCATAACCGGTAAGTTTTATCTTGCGTACTTTGGCATCTTTATTGTCCTTGACCTCATCTATCGTATCAAGAATCTTCTTAAGCTCGGCCTTGTTGTTGAGATAGTCCGGATTGATCGCAGTTTTGTTGACCACAAAACTGATATAGGCCTTTCCTGTGAGATTGAAAAGCTTGCTTGCGGCCGCAGAAGGTTCGATATAATTGAAACCGGGATTGAATTGCGGCGCGGCATAATTAAGATCAGCGACAGGTATCACCTCTTCCGCGGCATAATCGGAACCACAACATCCCTCGGAACGCACATCGAGCCCGAACACCGAATTTGTCATCCAGTTTTCAAAGGGTACGGACTGGGTATAGCTGTATTCCTTTTTTTTGCCTGCACGCAAGAGAGACGTGCCCTGGATATTGTCATTCCTGAGCGTATTGTAATAAGCATTTTTACCTGCGATCGTGACCGAAGGAAGAGACACGGACTTGGAATTATCCTGACTTGTGATAACAGGAGTAATGACAAGTTGCTGATTATATTTTACAGAAGTCTGACTGGGATTGACCTGCATTGATACGATAAGCACACCATTGTCGGTTTTCTCGATTGCAACACCTGAAATGCCGACACGGTCCACATTCTGCGCCAGTGAGCATAGACTAATCGCACCGGCTATAAGTGACATTATTAACTTTTTCATTGGATGTGATTGTTTCGACAGAATCCGCACTGCGCATATGCGGGAGTCCGGAACTGTACATTCGACATTCGGTTTAGAACAGATACTCGACGTTGACGGCAAGTTTTGTTATACCCACATAGTTATGAATCTTATACCGGCTTGCCCGGTCGGCTCCCGAATCGAGAGAAGGATATTCACGATATTTCGACCATACCCAGCCGACACCGATCTCTGCCTCTATATTCCAGTGTTTCGACACCGGCCATGCATAACCATAACCGAAACCCGCACCGAAACCCCATCCACGTGCACGACCGTCTTTCAGAACGCTGAAATCCGTACCAAGCACTTTGTCATTGATTGCCACACCGCCGAGATTACCGATATCATAACGGCCTCCCATGGCATGCAATCCGATAAAATGTCCTGCAAATCGTTCACAGAACCAATATCTGGCTTCCGGCTGGACATACCAGTGACGCCATCTGCGCGAGTCTACATCCCAGAAGTTGACTTCTCCCGTCAGGTCAAGAGTCCACTTCGGAGCGAGTCCGAACTCAAGCCCGAGATTCGGACTAAGACCGGCATCACTCAGCAGATTTGTCTTTATTCCCACAGTCTGAGCCTGTGAAAACATTGACGGCAACAACATAAGTGTCGCCGCGAGGATGTGTTTGATCTTCATGCTTTCTATATTTTGGATTATAAATCTCCCTATATAACAAGCCCGGGAAGCTGTAGGATTGTAAAAAATTGCAAAAACAGAGGAGCGTGCCGTATGGCCGCTCCTCTGTTATACCGTATTGGGGCGGCCTTTAATCGCCGGCCTCAAATTTATAGATGTTGTTCTTCACACGCTCAGTGCCCTGAAGCATCTGTACCAGATCAGGATTTATAAACTGATAGTACTGCTGATCGTACATCTGTTCGTTGTAAGGGAAATTCTGGTTTTCCTTGCCCATTACCTGATAGACGTAGACTCCGTCGATACCCTTGGTGATGTTCACTTTCTTGTCAGCCTTGGAACCGCTGATCTTGCCGACTACGCCCGGATCCTGAACGCCCGGATTGCGGCCGAAGCGGAGAGAAGGATAATTCTTGACTTCCACGCCCATGGCCTGAGCTGCGCTCTGAAGACTCTGAGTCTTCTTGCTGTACTGTTCAACAAGCTTGTCGCCGGCCTTGTCGGCACGTACACTCGAAGCGATGCTTTCACGGACCGCCTTGTTGGTAACAGGCACATATTCATCATATGCGTCATCCACAGCGACTGCATACATGGCCGGGCGCGTAGCGTCACTTGAATTATAGATATGGCTGACCTGACCTTTCTCGCCATCAATCATCACCCAACGGATAACCTGACGCGAATCGGGATAGTATTGATCCATACCCTGGAAGCGAGGCACTGCCGGTGTGGAACTTGTAACAGTGAATGTCTGCACATTGTAACCTGCCTTCTGGGCATTGGCCGCAAACTTCTCGGCTGTGTTGTTAGCACCGAGGAATTTCTCGAATGCTGTGCGGGCATCGCTCTTTGTCTTTTGGCTTGGAGTCAGAGTGTAGGTAGCCTCGTCATACTCATAGATGGTGACGGGAGCGTTCTGTTTCACGATCTGAGCCATAACCATGCCCTGGGGACCGGACTGGATGGAGACAAACTTGCCGCCTGCATTTTTCAGGCTGTCAAGAGTAGTCTTGGGAAGCGCGTTGGTAGCGCCATCGGCAGTATAAAGAGGAATCCACTGATTGAGCTGGGTTGCGACGCTGTCGGCGGAGAAACGGCTCATCACAGAGTCTGCAGGAAGTCCGGCATTGAGAGCGGCCATTACTTTATTGCCGTATTTGTCATTTGCAGCCGACACTATGTTGAGCTGGATCGAATCGACATCGGCAGTACGGCCGGCTACACGCACGACTGTAAATCCGTTGATATTGTTCGAAACGAGACGTACGCTGTCTACAGCACCGTTAAGAATAAATTCTTTGGCCGGCCCTGCAGGTATGTCTGTGGCACGAAGCGAATGACGAGTGACGTTTACGCCCTCTTTCTTGATTTCCTTAGCAAGCTGCTGACCACCTGCGAGAGACGCCACTGTCTTTGCGGCAAGTTCCTTGCCGGCCTTCTGATCCGCATCGGAAGGAGTCACCGGCACAGCGATAAAGCTTATCTCACGGGTAGGCTCAGCCACTCTGTACAATTCCTTCTCCTTATTGTAGCGGTCTTTTATCTCCTGATCGCTGACAGGATATGTCTTTTCATCAAGATTTCCGAACGGAAGGAAAGCCATGTCGACATTGGATGTAGCTATATAGTCATTGTAGAGAGCTTTCTTGTCAAGATCATTAGGCTTGACGGAGCCGACAAGCAGACGCTGATATACGGACTCCTTGATCAGCTTCTCGGTAGACTTCTCCGCAGCAAGCCATGCACGCTGGAATGGCTCGACCTGAGCATCGGTCAGACCGTTGCGTTTAGGGTTGAAAATAACCTCATAAGCCTGCTGGGGGGTCTGTACGCTGAGACCGGAAGCATTGAGCTGTCTGACAAGATTCATGACCTCGGGATTGCGCGGATTCTCAAGCATATAATAGCGAAGGAGATTACCGGAACTGCGGACACCGGCTTTTTCTGCGGCATCCAGCACAATAGCCTCCTGCATCAGCTGCTCGAGAGCCATCTCGGGAAGCACCTGAGTGTCGAAGTTGGCGAACTGGGCCGGATTGTTGCGGCGCGCCTCTTCGAGCTGGTTGTTGAGTTCCTCACGCTTGCGCTGATAGTCGGTAAAATCAATTTTCGTACTTCCTACTTTAGCCACTGTCGTATGGTCGCCCAAAATGTTGCGGCTGTTAGTCAGGGCGTCTCCGACGATAAACGCGAGCAACGCGACACCGATCACTATGATCAGAAACACTGACTTACTTCTGATTTTTTCTAATGTTGCCATTCCTTATATTAGGTCTATTTTTAATTATCTCTGTTAGTCCGGGGGCATCTTCTGACACCAGTTCTGCCCATTAAACGTGCAAAGATAACACTTTTGACAAAAAAAGCCAAAATTATTCGCGTTTTTCCAACAATTTAGAAAATTATCACTGTCTCAGAGGGTGTTTACTTTTAAACCGAACATTCTCTCAGTCCATTCCGAAATATCTGCGGATGTCGTCCACACGGTCGAGTTTCTCCCAGGTAAAGAGTTCGACACGGCGCACTATCGGCTCGGCCTCGTAACGGTTCTGGAATTTCTTTTCCACCCAGCGAGGCTCCCGGCCTACATGACCGTAAGCGGCCGTCTCGAGATATATCGGTTCGCGAAGGCCGAGATTCTTTTCTATCGCTCTCGGACGCAGATCGAACAGCTTTCCTATCGCATCTGCAATCTCCGCATCGCTCCGACCGATCCGGCATGTGCCGTAAGTATCGACAAAAATACTCACCGGATTGACCTCTCCGATTGCATATGCGACCTGAACAAGCATTTCATCGGCCACACCGGCAGCCCCCATATTCTTGGCGATATGACGACATGCGTAAGCGGCTGATCTATCGACCTTGGAAGGATCTTTTCCGGAAAATGCACCACCGCCATGCGCACCTCTTCCGCCATAGGTATCCACTATGATCTTGCGGCCCGTAACACCGGTATCACCATGAGGTCCTCCGATCACAAATTTGCCGGTGGGATTTACATGCACTATAAGCTCTTCGTCAAAGAGCCGGCGCGTTTCTTCGGGTAGTTTGGCGATTACACGCGGAAGCAGTACGTTGACCACATCCTCTCTTATCACTGAAAGCATCTCCCGGTCGGCCTGTCTCTGTGCCTCTGCCGTATTGTCGAGCGCCGGTATAAATTCGTCATGCTGCGTCGAGACTACTATGGTGTGTATGCGCACAGGACGCTTGTCGGGCCCATACTCTACGGTCACCTGACTCTTTGAGTCCGGACGCAGATATGTGACAAGTTTTCCTTTGCGGTAATACGTCATTTTCTTGCCTTCGCGACGTATATCGGCAAGCTCTCGCAATATAAGATGCGACAGGCTAAGTGTCAGCGGAATATATTCCTTGGTCTCGTTGACTGCATAACCGAACATCATGCCCTGGTCTCCGGCTCCCTGAAGTTCCTCTTCGCTTTTATCAGCATCGCCCTCGCGGGTTACGCCACGGTTGATGTCACGGCTCTGCTCATGTATTGCGGAAAGAATGCCGCAGGCATCTCCGTCGAAACGATAAGCTCCACGGTTGTATCCTATATTATTTATGACATCGCGTGTGGTGGACTGTACATCGACATAAGCCTCTGACGAAACTTCTCCGGCAATAACCACCTGTCCGGTAGTCACAAGCGTCTCTATGGCGACATGGCTCCGCGGATCGCGAGCCAGAAACTGGTCAAGCAGGTTGTCACTGATCTGATCGGCCACTTTGTCGGGATGCCCTTCCGAAACAGATTCGGAAGTAAACAGGTAATTCTTATCTGACATAATCTATATTCTTTTATTGTTTTACTTTATAACACGGTTTTCTATCAATCGTTGAAAGGTTCCGATCCCGCACGGGGCAGACACAAATAACCAGCGGAATATAGATAAAAAAATGACAACCGCTTCTTGCGATTGCCCTTCTGAAAAATTGCCCAAGCTGTCTTCAACGCAGATAACTCCGCGTCAATGGAGCAGTTTTAGCATTTTTTCAAGTGGTTGCAAGCAGCCAAATTTATCCACCGCAGATTGTCAGGAAAAGATCTTCCTTTCAACTACACTGCAAAATTACAAAATTCCCTCCAATCCGCCAAATCATTTTATTACCGTAGCGGCCCGGGTCATCCCAAACCGACATTGGGGCTCATCGCAAACATCTGACTTGACAACATGCTCTCTGCAAATTGTCTGTCATAATAAATTTTCCATAAAATTTATTATGACAGACACACGTTTACAACTCGTATGGAGAAGACAATCATAGCTATAAAAATTTTTCTACATGCCCATATCCAGGGCGAACATCAGACCCAGATAATAACGTTTATGCTTCTGGCGGCTATATTTCTGACCGCTATGGTAGCATATTATATCTGCAAATGGCTCCTTTATCTTGTAGGGATAGCTATTGACAAAAGCCCGACCAAATGGGACGATGACCTGATCGACCACCGCTTCATGCGGGCAGTGTCGCAACTCGCTCCGGCATTGACCGTCAACTGGTTCCTCCCGGCATTCTTCCGTGCCAACGAATCGGACTCCGTGCACTGGATCAAAGTCCTGACTTCGTTCTATATCCTGTGGGCCGTAGTCAGGATCGCAGTCATTTTCATCGAGAATCTCTACAAGGCTATGTCTCACCGGAAACGCACACAGCCCTATGCCGTCAAAGGGATCTTTCAGATGTTGAAGCTCGTAATGATCGGTATCGGCATCATAATAGGCATAAGCATACTGATAGGCAAGGAACCTATAGCAATTCTTACCGCGCTGGGAGCATCGGCGGCCATTCTTATGCTCGTATTCAAAGACACGATTCTCGGCCTTGTGGCCTCCGTTCAGCTTACAGCCAATAAAATGCTGCATAAAGGAGACTGGATTGTGGCGGAAAAGCATGGAGCCAACGGAGAAGTGGAAGATGTATCGCTGACGACGGTCAAGGTACGCAATTGGGACAATTCCATATCGACCATACCTCCTTATGCATTGATCTCAGATTCTTTCCGCAATTATCAGCCGATGCGGAGATCAGGAGGACGCCGAGTGGAACGCTCCATATATATAGATGCAGAAAGCATCCGTTTCTGCACCGAAGCCGAATTGCTCGAACTGGACCGCCGGGGATGGCTTGAAAACATCCCTGTCGATCGCGCCGCCCGACAGGTAAATCTGACACTGCTCCGCCGATATCTCGAAAAGTATATAGCTCGTCACAAAGATGTAAATCCTGATATGCTGCATATGGTCAGACAGATGCAGCCCACACCCTCCGGCCTCCCCCTTCAGTTGTATTTCTTTACGCATCGCACGGGATGGAAAGATTTTGAACATGTCCAGGCCGATATATTCGACCATGTGTATGCCGTGATACAGGAGTTCGGATTGCGCATATTTCAGACTCCTTCGGGGACAGACATCGCTTCTCTCCGCAACAATTTAGAATAGCAGGCGTTAACAAATAAAAAAATAGAACACAACCATGAAAAGTCAGTTATATACCCGCACCGGAGATCAAGGATCGACATCGCTTGTCGGCGGTGAACGCGTGAAAAAGAATTCCGTACGGCTTGAAGCATACGGTACAATTGACGAATTGTCATCTTGCCTCGGCAATGTAGCGTCTGATCCCAAGTGCGACACAGAAGTCAAAGGTCAGATAATGAATGTCCAGAACGAATTGTTCAATATCGGAGGATACCTTGCCACAGCGGTCAAGGAGGGAGAAGAGCCTAAATGCCTTTCCATTGACGATAGCCGCTTGAAGGATATCGAGGGGTGGATAGATGCTCTTGACGAGCAGACACCGAAGATCCGGGCATTCGTTCTTCCGGGAGGATGCGAACTTGCATCAAAGGCACATATCGCACGCACAGTCTGCCGCCGTGCCGAAAGACGCGTGCTTGATCTTGCCGACATCGACTACGTGGATCCGGCAGTCTTAACCTATCTCAACCGGTTGTCTGATTACCTGTTTATTGTCGCCCGCCACTTTAATTTCCTTCAGGGAGAAGAAGAAGTGATCTGGAAAAAATAAATTGCGTTCCAGTTCGTTTGCAAGAAAGAAAACAATATATATTACTTATCCGTTTGCAAAAAAGAGATTTAAACTCTCAAGACCCAATATCGGTTTTCAAGTTCTTCTTACATCTCTGATAATAACGGAAAGCGATACGAGACTATAAAGAATTAAAAACACCCGACGGCAATTAAAGATGCCGTCATTTATAAAAGACAAAATTAATCTGAGAAAAATATGTACTGGACATTAGAACTTGCGTCCAAACTCGAAGACGCACCGTGGCCCGCCACAAAAGAGGAACTTATAGACTTTGCGATGCGTTCAGGCGCACCGCTCGAGGTGATCGAGAACCTTCAGGAGATAGAAGATGAAGGCGAGATATACGAGTCGATAGAAGACATCTGGCCCGACTACCCCAGCAAAGACGACTTCTTCTTCAACGAGGACGAGTATTAAGCAGAAATTTTAACGCAAATACCTGATAATCAATGGTCAAGCAAAATATAATTTGTTTGGCCATTGGTGTTTTATAGCCCTAAATAGCATGGTTTGTTTGGCTAAAATCCGAATTTTTGGAGGAATAATCGGATTTGTTTGTATATAAATCAGTCTGTAATTTAAGTTTCGCAAGTTCAACTTACTGATTTCAGATTGTAAAATTGAGCGATAT
>ERZ860264.387-NODE-387-length-40794-cov-4.813471_pt1 | contig 40794 bp, 21 predicted proteins | sample MGYA00509980_ERZ860264 | MGnify/ENA primary metagenome ERZ860264 (study PRJEB30046, sample SAMN00715212) | human gut metagenome | study: EMG produced TPA metagenomics assembly of the A metagenome-wide association study of gut microbiota in type 2... | reverse complement strand
ATTCCGGAAAAGACACGCAAGGCGATGGCCGAAATCTGGGAAGACCGCTAAGCCCGGGAGTCAGGGCATAAAGATTTACAAATTCCTCATGTAGGAAATCTGAAAAACAACATGCGCCAAATGAAAAATCAATCTCAGCCGAATGAAAAATCGTTTGGCTGAGATTGATTTTTCATTTGGCGCAAAGAATTTCACGGCTCTACACAAAATATTAAACCTCTGAATGCCAACATAATAGAGGATGACACCCAGAGGTTTCACACTTCATCCGGAAACTTTACAAGAAAAGTTCCCGAAAAATATTCCTTACGCCACCTTTTCGAGCTTCTTCATAATGGAGAAGATGAACAAGGCCGAAAGCAGACAAAGCACGATGAGCACGCTCCACACCATCCACAACTCGATGCCGCCCCACAGGTAACCGATGATAGACACCATGTAATTGCCGATAGCCGTGGCCACGAACCAACCACCCATCATCATACCCTTATACTTCGGGGGAGCCACTTTAGACACGAAAGAAATGCCCATGGGAGACAACAACAACTCAGCAAACGTCAACACAAGATAAGTGGAAATGAGCAAATTGGGCGAGACCAAGCTGACATCGGCACCCTGAGCCAACGCATCGGGCGTAGGCAATCCCATGGAACCGAAAGCCATGATACCGAAACCGCAGGCGGCAATCAGCATCCCCAACCCGATTTTACGAGGAGCCGAAGGTTCCTTTCCTTTCTTGGCCAAGAAACCGAATATCGCCAACGAAACCGGTGTCAAGGCTACCACGAAGAACGGATTGAACTGTTGGAAAATCTGCGGCAGGATCTCCACCTCGGCATCGCTTGCTGCATACTGCCCCGCCAGAACGCCCACGGAAGCTACTGCCACCAGACCGGAAACCAGTTTGCTGCGGCCTGTCCTGCTTTGGAAGAGAGAGAACATGGCATACACCAAAGCAATAATCAGCACCAAATTGAACACATTAAACGTCATGCCCAACAAGCCCGAAGCCGAAGCCTGCGTATAATCGCGCGCGAAGAACGTAAGCGTCAAGCCGTTCTGGTGGAAAGCCATCCAGAAAAAGAGCACCACGGCAAACACAAGACAAAGCGCGGTGATGCGTTGGCGCGTCTCGGCCGGAGACAGTTCCTCCACGGGTACATGCCCGTCAGATGCCGTCTTCGCGTTATAATCGGCATGCTTGAAAGTGCTGCGGAAGCCATAGTATATAAGGATGGACACGATAAGCGAAACACATGCCACGGCAAAGCCGTAATTGTAAGCTTCGGACAACTTTTCGATGTAACTCTGACAGAAAACCGCCGTGTCGCCCGTGAATCCCTGTGCGGCCTTGAGCGACTCCAACGTGGCGGCAGACTGTGCCGTCATTCCCGCCGCATTATCCATATACTGGTGGGCAAGGGCAGGAATCTGTGCATTATAAGTGAAGCCGTTCATGCCCAACACGTAATTAGTCATCTTGGTGGCCGCCGTGGGGGCAAACAGCGCACCGATGTTGATGGCCATGTAGAAGAGGCTGAACGCCGTGTCGCGCTTGTCCCTGTACTCTGGCGCATCATAGAGGTTGCCGACCATGACTTGCAGGTTGCCTTTGAAAAGTCCCGTGCCGCAAGCAATCAATGCCAACGCACCGAACATCATGGACTTTCCGGCCACATCAGCACCCGTCGGGACCGCTAACAACAAGTAACCGATGAACATGATGAATATACCGAGCGTGACCATCTTGCCGAACCCGTACTTGTCGGCCAACATTCCACCAAAAAGCGGCACAAAATAAACCGCCCCGAGGAACACGCCGAAAATTGTGGATGTCTCACCGGCTGAGTATCCGAATTTCGCCTGTAAGAACAACGTGAAAATGGCCAGCATCGTGTAGTAACCGAAACGCTCGCCCGTATTGGCCAGCGCCAATGCATAAAGACCTTTAGGTTGACCTTCGAACATAACTTAAAATGTTTTTAATAGTGAATAATTTTAATCGCAAAGATAACATTTAATTTTTGCTTTCCACCCCATTTTGAGGCTTTAGTATCGTTTTTCCCCCATATCCACAAACATTTTATCATTTCCAACCTCCGCATAAAAACGTTTTTTAGCAATTTATTAGAGTTTGTGACATAAAAGGGCTATCTTTGCACTTCCTTAAAAACAATCAGGATATACAAATCCAAAATAACCAGATTATGAGCAAATTTGAATTCAAGCCTAAACTATTCCTTGACTTGAGAGAGTACAACAAAGAAAAGCTGACGGCAGACATCATGGCCGGCCTCATAGTGGGCATCGTAGCCCTGCCATTGGCCATAGCCTTCGGCATTGCATCCGGCGTGACACCTGAGAAGGGCATCATCACGGCCATCATCGCCGGACTGGCCGTGTCCCTGTTTGGCGGAAGCCGTGTGCAAATCGGCGGACCGACGGGTGCTTTTATCGTCATCATCTACGGCATCATACAACAATACGGCGAAGCAGGCCTGCTTGTGGCCACCGTCATGGCCGGCGTGTTCCTGATTCTGTTGGGCGTATTCCATCTGGGTACCATCATCAAATACATCCCCTATCCCATCGTGGTAGGCTTCACCAGCGGAATCGCCGTGACCATTTTCACGACGCAAATCAAAGACCTGTTCGGACTGACCATCGACAACGTGCCGGCCGATTTCATAGAGAAATGGATCGTGTACATCCGCCACTTCGGCAGCTTGGACGTATGGTCCACCGCCGTGGGTATAGTCAGCGTGGCCATTATCGCCCTCTCCCCCAAACTGACCCACAAGATTCCGGGTTCGCTCATTGCCATCATCGTCATGACCGTGGGAGTCTACCTGCTGAAACAATACGGTATAGCGACGCAAGTGGAAACCATCGGCGACCGCTTCATGATTAAAGCCGAACTTCCGGGCATGAACGTACCCGAACTGAACTGGGAAAGCATCAAGCAACTGATGGCTCCTGCCATCACCATCGCCATACTGGGAGCCATCGAATCGCTACTCTCGGCCACCGTGGCCGACGGTGTCATCGGCGACCATCATGACTCGAACCAGGAATTAGTGGGACAGGGCATCGCCAACATCCTCTCCCCCATCTTCGGCGGCATCCCTGCCACCGGTGCCATCGCCCGTACCATGACGAACATCAACAATGGGGGACGCACGCCCGTGGCCGGTATCGTGCATGCTATCGTGCTGCTGCTCATTTTCCTGTTGCTCATGCCACTGGCGCAATACATTCCTATGGCCTGTCTGGCGGGCGTATTGGTCATTGTGAGCTATAACATGAGCGGTTGGCGGACATTCAGGGAACTTTTGCGCAATCCTAAGTCCGATGTGGCCGTCTTGCTTATCACTTTCTTCCTCACCGTGATATTCGACCTGACCGTAGCCATTGAGTTCGGACTGGTACTGGCCTGCCTGTTGTTCATCAAGCGGGTCATGGAAACCACGGAGGTGAACCTTTTTAAGGATGAAATCGTCCCTACGGATGCCGACGGCACCGTGATTTCGGAAGAACACTTGCACATTCCCGACCACACGGAGGTCTACGAAATCAACGGCCCTTACTTCTTCGGCATTGCCAACCGGTTTGAAGAGGTCGTACTACAAACCAAGGAACAGCCTAAGGTACGTATCATCCGCATGCGGAAAGTTCCGTTCATCGACTCTACGGGTATCCACAACCTGACCAACCTGTGCGAGATGAGCCATCGCGAAGGGGTGCACATCATCTTGTCCGGAGTTAATCCGAAAGTACACGAAGCCCTCAAGAAAAGCGGATTTTATGAACTGCTCGGCAAGAAAAACATCTGCGACAATATCCATACGGCCCTCGAAGTGGCCCGGCATTACTTGAACCGCTGACCCGTTTCTCCGGCCTTGACTAAAAAACAGCCGCCCTCCCATATATATAAAATAGGTATATGGAAGGGCGGCCGTAACTTCGGCTATGCCATCTACAACGCAAGCAGCTGTTCGCCGTGCGTCTTGGTCTTGACTTCTTTCGGGGAGAAGACCTTCTCTATCACTCCTTCTTCATCAATGACAAAGGTGGTGCGGAAAGTTCCCATATACTTGCGGCCATACATGCTCTTCTCTCCCCATACGCCCATCTCATTGACCAACAACTTGTCCGTATCGGCAATCAACGTGAAAGGCAACTCATGTTTCTCTATGAACTTCTTGTGCGAATCAGCACTGTCCACGCTTACCCCGATTACCTCGTATCCTTTATCCTTCAGCGCAGAATAGTTGTCGCGCAGGCTGCAAGCTTCGGCCGTACAGCCCGACGTATTGTCCTTGGGATAAAAATAAAGCACCACTTTCTTTCCACGGTAGTGGCTCAACAAAATCTGCTCTCCTTGTTCGTTCACGCCCAGCACCTCGGGCGCCTTGTCTCCTACATTCATATTTTCTTTATTTTCAGGTTAAATATAATCATCAGTCCGGCATCTTACGATTCACTCGCATTCGTCAATCGTATAGTTCACAAAATCATTGAAGGGCTTCATCAACTCGAAAATCTCGGCCGTACGGTCCAACCAGTTTTCATCACGGAAGAAATCATCCGGCACCGTGTGGCAAACGGAGTAATCTTTCGGCCTCAAATAATCCGGATAAGGGAAATCCTTCGGAAAGCCCTTAGGAAGGGTTTTCAAGTGCGTCTCGCCTATGACGGGAAATGCCGCCTTGAAATCTGCCGCCTCCACAATAGAACGGAATTCGTCCACCTCGTCCACGATGGACTGGCGGACAGCTTTCAGAATCGGCGAAGGCAGACACCACGACCCACCGGCCAACAAGCATTCGCCGGGCTGAAGGTGGAAATAATAACCGCTATGCCAGGATTTCTTGCCGCAGGCGTTGATATAGGCTCCGAAATGGCGCTTATAGGGCGATTTGTCTTCAGAGAAACGCGTGTCGCGATAAAAACGATACGTGCAATCCTTTACCGTAAGGTGTGCCACACTACCGTCAAATGCCGCGATACGATGGATAAGTGCCTGCACCATCTCCTCGAAAAGCCCGTGCGCTTCCTCATACTGCCCTTTGTGTCCTGCAAACCATCCCCGGTCGTTATGCGCCGCCACATCTTTCAGGAAGTCCAATATGCAATCTATCTTTGCTTTCATTTGTGCCTTATTTTACATGGGCAAAGATAGTACAAAGCGGATAAAAAACAAAGCAAATGCGCCAACCTGTGCCCAAAAAGAGCGTATTGATTCAACCCTACCACTATTTGACGCGTTTATTCTCTTTCCGCTATATCATAAAGGTGTAAATTTACAGCGTCGAGATCTTTGATAACCATAAAAAACAAGTATCGTGGGCGCACCCGCAATACTTCATTACAACTTAACCCATAAATTAAACAGTTAATCACAATGAGAAAAAACACGTTACTCGTAGGAGTACTGTCCTTATTGGGGACAAGTCAGGCGATGGCCGAAGACCTGGTCGTCGGACTCATGAAAAGCAACGCATCCCACATTGAGTTGGTAAAAGATGCGAGTTTTGATGTAGGTTACGGCTGCATCGGGAACACTTCGACGGAAACCGTCATCGGTTTGGGAGAAGTGGATTTCGGTACAGACGGGACGAACTACAAAGCCACCGGAGTGGAGTTCGCCCACGGATGGGGCAGTTACGACGAGGAGAAGATTGTAGTCCTCAGTGCCGGAGCCACGGCAGAAGAGGCCGTCCCGTTCAACGAAATGACCGTGACCCGCACTTACGGTTACCATCAGTTTGAACTATTTGCCGAGAATATGGACAAAGGAGACGGATTCGCCCTTCCCACCGGTAAACAGAAAGTGTGGCTGACATTCCGTGCCGGACAAGGCAACCTGCGTTCGGTGAAGTTCTATGAAAACGCCCTTTCCGAAGGTATGGAAGGCGTACAGCCTTGGCCCAACCAAGCAGAAGGCTACGGAGACATCACGACCTCCATAGAAGCTGCCGCATTTGAGAGAGCGGTAGAAGTACCTGAAAATCCGGAAGAAGACCCTTACAAAGATGCCAAATACGATGAAAATACGGCATGTTGGGGCGGAACAAACGACGGGTTTATCGTCAAATCCACCAAGGAAATAGACTTCGGCAACGGAGAATTCCAACAATTAGTGGCCTATATCGGGCATGACGGCGAAAGATACACGGAGTACATGGAATTCTATATCGACGAAGTAAAACCGGAAAACATGGTTGCCAGGACATGGACGGGCATCAATATACAGGAATGGAACAAGTTCACACCGGTGGCCACTACGTTGAAAGAGGTAACGGGCAGCCATCACCTGTATGTGAAATGGGGCAATGCCACGAACCTCCACCAGATAGATTTGGTCAAAGAACCCGTCTGGTATGAGAATCCGGACTGCGGAGTCGTTTACGACAACGCACAACCGTCGGAGAATGCTGTGGTATTCGTGACCAAAGGCGAATCCGGAGCTACGGAAGGCGGAGACGTGTCCCAAGGCGAAACTGCCTGGAAAATAATCCAACCCATCAGCGGGGATGCCAAATGCGAGGGCGGCAACATCGGTTATACAAAAGCCGGCGTGGTGGTAATGTACCAAGACATAGACTTCAAGAACGGTTATTATAAGGACGTGTTCATCAATGCTTCTTGCGACAAGACCTATATCGGCAGCACCACAGAAGAGGCTAATTACTCTTTATATGTAGACTTGGACGACATCGACTGGGCCACCGTGACTAACTTAGACGAGCTGCATGGCGCGCTCGAAGGCCGTGAGCCGGTGGCTATAGTCAGGGCACAAGGTACCGGCGCGTGGAGTAACAAACTCACCACTACAGCCCCGTTAAGCCATGTGGAAGGCATACATAATTTATATGTGGTCTATAATTTGCCCGACAGGGACAATATCGGTACCAACATCTACGGATTGTATTTGGATCCGGGACAGAACCCGGAAGAGCCTCAACCTGCTACCGGTGACTTGTTTATCCCGCTCATGAAGAGCAATGCGGAAAACATCGAATTGGTGACAGACGCGTCTTTTGACGTGGGATACGGAAACATAGGTAACACTAGCGAAAACACCGTCATCGGATTGGGAGAGGTAGATTTCGGAACAGACGGAAATGCCTATCAGGCTACCGGTGTGGAGTTTGCCAACGGATGGGGCACGTATGGTGAAGCCAAATACGTCGTACTCAGTGCCGGGGCTACTCCGGAAGAAGCCGTCCCGTTCAATGAAATCAGGGTGGAAAGGACTTTCGGTTACCACCAGTTCGACATGTTTGCCGAAAACATGAAAGAAGAAGACGGTTTCGCACGTCCTACCGGCAAACAGAAAGTATGGCTGACTTTCCGTGCCGGAAGCGGGAACTTGCGTTCCGTGAAATTCTACGAAGAAGCTATACCGGAAGAAGAGGAAGGCCTGCAACCATGGCCCGGCGAAATGGAAGGATACGAAGAACTGGCCACCGTCATCGACGGTTCTGCCCTTGTGAGGGCGGTAGACGTTCCGGAGAATCCGGAAGAAGATCCCTACAAAGATGCAAAATACAACGAAGAAGCCGGATGCTGGGGCGGAACAAACAACGGATTTATCGTCAAATCCAATGAAGAAATAGACTTCGGCAACGGAGAATTCCAACAACTGGTGGCCTATATCGGTCACGACGGTGAAAGATACATGGAATATATGGAATTCTACATAGACGAGGTTAAACCCGAAAATATGATAGCACGGACATGGACCGGAATCAACATACAGGAATGGAACAGCTTCACTCCGGTAGCCACCCGGTTACAAGATGTGACCGGCAGCCATCGCCTGTTCATCAAGTGGGGAGATGCCACGAATCTGCAGAAAATCGAACTGGTCAAGGATTCCCTCTGGTTTGAAAATCCGGATTGCGGCGTGGTATATGAAAACGTAGAACCATCGAAGAATGCCGTAGTGTTCGTCACGACAGGAGAAAACGGGGCTACGGAAGGAACTGACACCAACCAAGGCATACAATGGGAAGTCATCAAGCCTATCAGCGGGGATGCACGATGCGAAGGAAGCAACATAGGTTACACCAAAGCCGGCGTAGTCGTAGCTTACAAAGGCATCGACTTCAAGGACAATTACTATAAAGAGGTCTTCATCAACGCATCCTGCGAACCTTCATACATTGGCAGTACCATAGAAGATGCCAACTTTACGCTTTACACAGACTTGAACGACATCGACTGGGAAAATGTCACCAACCTGGAAGAATTGAATGCGGCACTCGAAGGACGCGAACCCGTAGCTGTCGTCAGGGCACAAGGCACCGGAAGTTGGGGCAACAAGCTGACGACAGCCGGCGATTTGGCAGACATAAGCGGAATACATGACCTGTACGTAGTCTATAACTTGCCCGACAGGGATAATATCGGTGCCAACATCTATGGCTTGTACCTCGATCCGGGAGAGAATCCCCAAAGCATCAAGGAAAACATTGCCCAAGGAAACGGAATAGAAGTACGCGGCCATGACAACCGGGCCACCATTTGTACCGGCACGGATATGCATGTCACGGTTTACACCGTAAACGGAACTGCCATAGCTGAAATGGACGTAAAAGCCGGCACAACGCTCATCGACAACCTCAATTCGGGCATCTATATCCTGAAAGCTACAGACAAGGACGGTAAGACAACCGCCCAAAAGTTTATCGTGAAATAAAAAACACCTAACCTTTGGATGCGGGGTGAACATGCCCCCGCATCCATTTCTAAAATGACCATTATGAAAATAAAACACATGATTGCCGTAAGCCTGCTATTACTCACAGGCATACGGACGGCAAATGCCGTAGAATGGCAAATGAAGCAAGGCCCCATGATGACACCTTGGAGCGAAACCCTTGACCCGGAAAATGTGCTCGGCGAATACCCCCGTCCACAAATGGAACGCCAAGAATGGATGAACTTAAATGGCATCTGGGACTTGCGGAAAGCCATACAAGACGAAGATTACAGCCCCGATTTCATTTATGACAAGAAAATACTCGTGCCCTTCCCACTTGAATCGGCCATTTCCGGCGTAATGGAAGAAAGCGACAACCAATGCTATTGGTACAGGCGAACTCTGACGATACCGGAAAGCATGAAAGGGAAAAACATCCTGTTGCATTTCGATGCCGTGGATTGGAAAGCGATTGTCTATGTCAATGGAAAAAAAGTAGGCCAACACACGGGAGGTTACGACTCGTTCTATTTCGACATAACCTCTGCACTAACAGACGGAGGCGAGCAGGAAATAGCCGTTTATATCCATGACAATACGGGAGCAGAAGGCCAACCTAAAGGCAAACAAGCCTTGGACAAGTGGGGATGTTGGTACACTCCAGTCAGCGGCATCTGGCAGACGGTTTGGCTCGAACCGGTGAATCCGGTACATATCACCCGGTTGTCTATCGAACCGGACGTGGACAATTCCTGCTTCAAACTGCAAGTGAACGCTACCGGCGACAGCGAAGCCACTGCCGACATCCGGTTGTCAGACCCCGACGGTAACACTGTAGCTTCATTGCAAGGCGTAGCCACAGGCACTCCATGCACCTTGCCTGTAAACGCTCCGGAACTGTGGTCGCCAGAACATCCCTACCTTTACGACCTCAACATCACACTATCTTCGGAAGGACAACAAACCGATGCCGTGAAAAGCTATTGCGGCATGCGCAAGATTGAAGTGAAAAACGTGGACGGCACACCACGCATCTTCCTGAACGATACACAAATCTTCCAAATGGGACCATTGGACCAAGGTTGGTGGCCGGACGGACTGTACACGGCACCTAGCGACGAAGCCCTCCTGTTCGACATCAAAGCGATGAAAGAACTTGGCTTCAACATGATACGCAAACACATCAAAGTGGAACCGTCACGTTGGTACATGCATTGCGACCGCGAAGGGATATTAGTATGGCAAGACCTGCCCAGTCCTAACCTTCCTGCCGGACACGAAGCCTTTGCAAGGCAGAACTTTGAAGAGGAAGCTGTCCGCATCATAGATGCTTTCGAAAACCATCCGAGCATCGTGCAATGGGTCGTATTCAATGAGGGGTGGGGACAGTTCGACACCGAACGGATGACGCAAGTAGTCATCGACAAAGTCAGCCCGCAAAGCCTTGTCTGCTGCGCCAGCGGATGGAACGACGCCGAAATCGGTGACATCAAGGACTCTCACAGTTACCCCTACCCTTCTTGCCCCATCGACCAGAAACGCGCCTGCGTCAACGGTGAATACGGAGGCATCACCCTGAAAGTACCCGGACATATCTGGCCGGGCGGCGACTTCGGATACACGACTGTGGAAACACCGGAAGACTTTACCATCATGTTCAACGACTTGGCTGACAAAATCAAAGACCATTATTATTATGGACTTAACGCAGCCGTTTACACACAGTTGTCGGACGTGGAAATCGAGAAGAACGGCATCTACACCTATGACCGGCGCATATTGAAACCCTATTCACCCACAGGAGAATTGAAAGATAAAATCTTGGAATGCATCAACATGCCGCAAAGCGACGTAAAGATACAACCCGTCGTATCGACGGCCAAGGAACATAAATACAAATGGAAGTTCATCACCGAAGACAATGCACCTCGCCACTGGTTTTCCAAAGGGTTCGATGACAGCCTATGGCCCAAAGGGACTGCCGCATTCGGAAAGAGTTCATTATGGAATACGCAAGGACTTATCTCCATACCTTGGACCACACCGCAAATTTACATGCGCCGTTGGTTCTACTTGGGCGACGTAACCCAAGAAATGATCGACTGCATGCGCTTCATGATTTACCATGACGATGACATTTTCATCTACATCAACGGAGTTTGGGCTGCCACGAAGAAAGGTTCTGTTTCCAATTACATTCCTTACGACATTTCCGACGAAGCACGCCAGACCCTCAAACCGAACAGTTGGAACCTGATAGCCGTAAAATGCATACAAGGCAGCGGAGAGCAAATCGTAGACGTGGGCATCTCGGCGTTTTCAGCCACAGACTTCCATTATAAGGAGGTGTACGACGAATTCACGAACGAAGACTTTACCGAACTTCCGGAACCGGGCAATCCGACAGAAACGGTATTTGAAAAAGTGAAATACCCCGTGCCTGCCGAACAAGCGGCTACCGCCATCTCCCGTGGACAGTTCCTGCATTCTACCGACCGTTCCAATGCGGCTTGGGGAGACTTCGACAACGACGGATTCTTGGAAGTCACTTATTCCGGCAACAACGAACACCAACGGATAACCTCGCGGAAAAAGTTTTCCGCCCTGTATGACTATCAAGAAGACGGGACATTCAAGAAGCTGGACAGTCCTTTCGACGTGGTATATTATGCTTGCCCCACATGGTTCGACTACAACAACGACGGCTTAATGGACTTGTTCGTACCCGGAGTGAAATCCATGGATTATGAAAATGACCTCGATGATGTGGTTGCCTACTTGTACGAGAACAAAGGTATCGGACCGGACGGGCAATATGTATTTGAAGAAGTAAACCAAGCCACGCCGGAAAGCAACCTCATGGGAATCTCTCCTATCTACGGCTCGCTGGACGGTGGACGGTCGCGCCACTACGTATCCGTAGGCGATTATGACAAAGACGGTTACCTTGACCTCATCATCGCCGGACTGGACGACTACGAAGACAAAGACGGCATCACGGATGAAAACGGTAACCCCGTCGTACACCACGACCGGCGCGTGCTTTACCTCTATAAAAACAATAAAGGGAAAGGATTCATCCGGCAAGAAACCCCTCTGGACGGCGACAAACCCTTCACGGGGCTGTCAAGAGGTTCGGTACATTTTGCCGATATGGACAACGACGGTTGGTTGGATATCATCTCATCCGGTTACGGCCCGGGCGAAGGCAATCTCCGCATCTATTGGAACAATGGCGACGGCACTTTCTCCGAAAACGGGCAATACCTATACGGATCATACGATTCGTCTTGTTTCCCCTGCGACCTGAATGCCGACGGGTGGACGGACATCGTGGTAACCGGATATTCTGCCACCAAAGGACAGAATGCCAAATCATTCTACGTATACCGCAATAAGGGCGGACGAACATTTGAGATGTTGGACGATTTGTTCTGCGGATTTGAAGGAGTAGACGGGGCTACCCCCTCGTTCGGCGACGTGAACCACGACGGGCTGCCGGACATCTTAGCGGGCGGACACGGCGAAAGCCACGAAATCACAACCTGGCTTTATCTGAACCGGGGAGATTTCTGTTTCAAGCCCTACGGCGGATGGTACGACACGGAATCTCCTTGGACGTTCAACCGCATCACCCACGGTAACAATCATTTGATAGACTTCGACAACGATGGCTATCTGGATGCCTGGAACATGGGATGGGCGCATAGTGACGTATGCTCACGCGAATGCGCCACCGAACTTTACCGGAACATGTCGTCCGACAAGGGAGCCGTCGCCAACGAAGCCCCCACAGCTCCCCAAAACCTGAAAGCCGTCTACGACCAAGCCACAAAGATGGTCACTTTCAGTTGGGACGCAGCTTCGGATGACGTCACTCCCCAAGAAGCCTTGCAATACAACCTGTATTTGAAAAAATCGGGTTCAGACAATATCTTCATGACCGTGCCGGCTGACGTGCAAACCGGTTTCATCAAAACAGGAGAAATCTCGGGACAAATCTCGACGACCGTCTACTCCATGTACATAGATGACGAGGAAGCCACGTATGAATGGGGCGTACAGGCCATCGACAACGGCAAGAGAGGCGGAGCCTTCACACAGTCCCGCTTCGACCCGTCCGGCAGTTCCGTAGAGGAATATATGCTCCCCGGCGTCCGGATATATGGTGCAAATGGCAAATTGCATTACCACGTGAACGAAAGCACAACCCTGACCATCATGGATGAAACCGGAACCACCATTTCCCACATGACTGTCAACGGCAGCGGAACAACCGACATTCCCCTACACGGGGTCTATCTCATAAAAGCCGACATTGGAAATAAGGCACAAACTTTCAAAGTTGTCTTATAACCACTTCCACAAACTGAATTACGTACACTTCCGCAGATAAAACCACATTATCCTATGGGCGGAAGTGCACGTTTCTTTTTCTCTTCCCCCGTTTTGGTGCAGCTATTACATTATTTGAAGCATACATCAACTTTTTGAAAGCTACGGAATACATACCTTTGCCATGCAAAAGAAACTATTTTTTATAACCATTAAAAACATTCGTCATTTATGTACAAAAGTTTAAGAAGCATGCTGCTCATGGTTACCTGCGCAGTGTGTGGTTCAGTCCTCGCCCAAGACAACCTGAAAGCCATGCAACAGAAATTCGTCAACGAGAAGTTCGGCATGTTCATCCATTTCAACATGCCCTCATTTGTGGACGAAGACTGGCCCGACCCCGACATGCCGGCCGAAACCTTCCATCCGAAGAAACTGGACTGTAACCAATGGGCCGAAGCTGCCCTTAGTGCAGGAATGAAGTTCGGATGCCTGACCACAAAACACCACAGTGGTTATTGCATTTGGGACACGAAGACCACGGAATACAACGTCATGAACAGCCCCCTGAAACGTGACGTGGTACGGGAATACGTGGACGCTTTCCGTAAAAAAGGGTTGGACGTGATGTTATATTATTCCATCCTCGACACGCACCACCGTTTACGTCCGGGATTTATCCATCGTGACCACATCGATTTGATTAAAAATCAATTAAAGGAGCTGCTGACTAACTATGGCCCCATTTCCGCCCTCATCATCGACGGTTGGGACGCTCCTTGGTCGCGCATTTCATACGAAGAAGTCCCGTTCGATGACATCTACCACTTCATCAAACAGCTCCAACCGAACTGCCTCGTCATGGACTTGAATTCTGCCAAATACCCACAGGACGCATTGTTCTACACCGACATCAAGTCCTTCGAACAAAATGCCGGACAACACATCTCCAAAGACACCAACCGGATGCCGGCCTTGTCGTGCCTGCCGCTGAACTCGTCGTGGTTCTGGAAAAGCGACTTCCCCACAACGGACGTGAAATCGCCCGAATGGATTGTCAACGAGAACCTGGTACCTTTCAACAAAGCATACTGCACCTTCATCCTCAATGTGTCACCCAACCGGGACGGATTGATTGACGACAATGCCTTGGAGGCGTTGAAGGAAATCGGCCGCCTTTGGAAAGGAAAAGAAGGCGGTGAAATGACGTTGGGCGAATATGAACGTCCGATTACAGCAGAAAACATCGCCAAACACCGTCCGGCCAATTCCAGTTGGAGTTACGATTCTTTCATCATGGACTTCGGGAACGACGACAACTTCGGCTCGGCCTGGCATTCCAACCCGAGAATCAAAGAACCATGGTACGAAGTGGAATTTGAACGCACGCGCCCGTTCAACATGATTTCACTGGTGGATGACAACCAGAGTTTCAGCAGCTATCGCGTACACTACCTCAAAGACGGAGTTTGGCATGAGATTCCCGTGACTCCGAAAGACGGAAAAGTAAAAGTGCACCGCTTCGATGAAGTATGGGGCAATAAAGTCAAAGTCACTTTCACCAAGAAGAACGAAAACGAACGCATGTACCTGAATGAAATCGGCGTGTACAACGAACGCCGCGACTAAAAAAGATTTCCCCTTATTCAGTCCTCTCCCATCTGGAAAGAGAAAGAATAAGGGGATTATTATACGTGCACGGCATCTAAAGCCGACACACATTCCAACTTACTTTATCAACAAGCGGAAAGCACCCTTTTGTGTCTTCACGATGTATAATGTATTGGTACGCAAAGCTACCGGAATAACAGTGCCTTCATACCGACCGACCAAAGCCCCTGTCAAGGCGTAAACTTCCACGCGTCCGCCGCAAGGCACATACAAATTCCCATTAGCATAAGCCACTTTCACGTCTCCACTATTTACAGATGTAACTCCATTGCCTTTTTCCACCGTCAAAATACCATTTACGGTCTTCACTTCATAGTTTTCGGGCATGCTCTCAACTTTCACTACGATAGGATAAGTACCAGGTACGAGTTCCGTCGGAAGTTCGGGTTGCGCCACAGGTTCAGTTTCAAAAACGGTCTCCACTGTATCCAACCCTCATATACCAAATCGTAGGTCGGAGGCAGTTCCTCATCCACTTTAACCGTCACATTCTTTGCCGTAACCGTAAGCAAAGCTTTCTGTACTTCGAACGACACCTTCGTTGTAGTGGCACCGTAATCCACATCATCCACCGTTTTGGCGTTAGTCATTACCACCAACTCAGCCTCACCCGCTTTCTTTGCCGTAACCACACCTTTAGATGTCATACTCACCACGCCTGAAGTCAACACCTTATTACTATATGTAATACCATGCTCATTGGAAACTAACGTGAATTCATCACCATAAACAACTTTCTCGGGTATTGTTACCGTAATATCAGGATTGGCCGCCATGACAAGTTTGGCAACATCTGGTACAATACTGATAAGGTCAAAGTTATCAAAAGACACCTGTTCCGGCAATTTCAGTGAAACCGGGAACTCATCACCAATTTCAGCATCCTTGTTCACCGTACATACCACCTCCGGCTGAACGTCCATATTGGCCAAAACGTCTTCATCATCATATACAACATCCGTGTATTCTACCGTAAAGATGTATTCATCTTGCCCCACAGCCACTTTCACAGTACGATATTGTTCACCGTCGTATACCGATGACAAAGTATTGTTTCCATATCTGACGTATACACCCACTTTATTTTTCACCACCGCAAACTTTGCCTTGTCCGACAACGCAAGTTCATAATTTGCAGCCTCTCCGCCACTTAATGCAGCCTCACGCATGTCACCGGCCTTTTCTTCTTCTTTTGGCGCATTAGCCTTCACCGTAGGAAGCTTGGAAAGAATTTCCTCCACAGGTTTCTCGGCATCATCACCTTTCAAGCCATCCAAAACAAACGAATAACCACATTTGCCTTTATCTAAATTGGAAGTACTTACATTGACGCCGCGCCAACACCAGGCATCTTCCGCAAGAGAAACATTCAATACCGCCTTGGACACCTGCACCATCAACGGTTCAGAAACAGCCGGAGTATAATCTTCACTACCGGTCTGACTTGCCGTTACCATAACTTCACCGGCTCCAATAGCATGTAATTTCCCATCTTCTCCTTGTTTCAGTACGCCGTCGACAGAGAATGAATAACTAAAAGCCTGGTCACTATTGGATACAAAACCAAGTCCATCCAAGGCATCACCATACGTGATGGACGGTGCCGCTTCGGGTAAGGAAATCACGGTTTGTACTCCCTTAAATGTCAACTTGTAAGTATTTTCTTTCTCACCTTTGGCAGTATCGTCGGTCACAACAATCGTCGTCACATTTCCGTTTTTTGAGACAGCCACTTTGGCATCTTTACCAAAAGCCTTGGCTTCCACTTTGGCATCCACCATGTCACCGGGTAGTTGGTATTCGAATACGCCATTGTCAAAACCGGAAACCTCTTGCCCTCCCACCGTCAGGCTTTTCAGGCGTGAATTATAAATGAATCGCACATCGTCCACCGTCAGTGTATTGCCGGTTCCTAATGCAGAACGGTCGAAGTAATCGGAAGCAGCAAAAATAATATTCATCTTTTCCGGATTCACATCCGATTTATAATCGATGGCAAAAGAATTACGCGTCCAGTTTTCAACATCGCCCTCAATATAATATTCATTAGAAGCCACTAACTTGGCATCTCCGGTCACACCTTCTGTTATCTTTCCCAAAATATCCTTCTCGCGGTCTACCATATCAATAACCTCCGGCGCATTGCTCATTCCGGTAGTAACTTTCGAAACCGAACTTCCCGTCCATGAATAAAACACCACCGTAGCCCTTTCACTTTCATTAAAAGAACCGTTTGCAGGTTTCTCATGCGCATGAGTACGCTTTATATAAAAAGCCAAAGAATCTGGACGAGAAGTAAAGGCGACACCACCATACGCACCACCGTCACTGGTATCTTCCGGAGTTCCTACATTAGACACATCACCATACGCCCAAGCCTTACCCAACGTGATATATCCGGGAGCGGTTGCACCGATGCCGAACATTCCGACGTAATCATTCCACATTCGCACGGAATGTCCATCTTCATTGCCTATACGGTCGGCATCTGCTTCCACTAATTCTTTCTTCATCGTGATGATGAAGTTCTTGCATACACTGGATGCCATCCAACCCTTCGGCTGCGTACCCACTGCCGTCTTTCCATCGGGATAGCAAGTTTCCCAAGGCCCATCAAACGAACCGTCAAAACCCTGTGCCGCCATCGAAGCCGATGCCAACAACAAAGTAGATAAAAGTAGATTTCTCTTCATTATTTTCTTTTTTAAGAATTATACATACTTTCTTTACGCACATTACAATTAATGAAGACAAAGTTACCATTGTTCGCATGAAAGACAAAGCAAATACGGTAAAAAGAGGAGGTTTACCAAAATATATACCGAAAAATCCATTCTAAAGTACCACTCAGCGGATTGCTACAGGCTCCCATAACATTGAATAGTCTATACCATCCTCCAAAACACATTTCCCCGTCCGCGTTGGCAATGCCACGGTCTTTTTTTCAGGTTCAGGGTTTGTAACCGAAAAGTCGGACCGAGATATCCCCCCCGCTTTGCTTTCTCTACCATCCTGCCATGAGGCAACTTTACTTTCCGGCCGAACGAAATAAACCGTATCACGCACGACCTCATGGCATATTACCGTATCTATTTCCTGCGCAACCTGCCGAAACGACGATTCATCTGACATTTTACCTAATTCCACTCCCCATAAAAGACCAACCACGGCTGCCACCGGCGTAGCTACCCATCCCCAAGAAATGCCACTACCCCGACGCGGGTTCCGTGGCACACATAAACGACCGTTTTCTTCATTCCGCAGCCGTATGGCTGCCTGTGAAACTTGTTCCTCAAAGCGTTTCATAAACCTTCAATTTCTTTCTTAAGTATTGCAATAAATAATGAAGACGCGATTTCACCGTACCTTCCGGGATACCCATTACTTCGGCCAGTTGCGGCACCGTAAGTTCCTCCTCATAACGCAAAGCAAACAGCACACGTTGCTCCGGAGGCAGCTTGTCCAACAATGTGGAGAGTTCGCGATCGAACATCTGGACATCCATCCGGAGTTCCGGCTGTTCCTCATACGTATCCGGCCCGCCACGCACCTCTTCCGCAAAACCTACCGCAATATTCCGGAAACGATATTCATTCCGGCACAAAGCGTCGCGATAGGACCGTATGGACAGAAAAGGAATCACGACCACCACCTTGTCCGTATGTACACGCATCGCGCGCTGCAACATGACCTTGTCGAAAAGTTCCGCATCGCCATTGCCGAAGAAAAGCCCGCCTTCGGCCATCCCTTGCAACTGGTTGTAACCGAAACGCAGGATAAACGAAGGATATTTGCCATGCTCATACTGGCGACTCAGGATGTCATTGAAAAGCCCTGCCTTCCATCCTGTCCCGTCCGTTTCCCCCATCATCCAAAGATAACCCAGGATGGCATCGTATCCACGGTCTGAAATATCATCCGGCAACATCGTCATCGCCATCTCCGCAAACTTGTTGTCAGGTCCCTGGGAGGCGCGGTAAGCACATATATTATAGGTATAAGTCTCGGGGATAGCCCGCTCCATACGCTCCAAGACACGGGGTATTCCTCCATCGTTCTTTCCACGGGAACAAGATTTCAGCCCCCAGGCAGCCTCAAACAGGTTGCGCCACGCCTTTTCATCCTGCCCGTCTGCATCCACTTCTTTTTGCCAAGCCTCGACTTGGCCTGCATACCAGAGCGAGTCGTGCACCTCTTCCACGATTCCTTTTATCTCCTGCGGTTCCTGTGCCGACACGCAAAGCGCCACGGCCATCGCCCACGAAACAAGCAACGTCTTTCTCATATTCTTTCTGTTTCTACCATAAATAATGTTTGTACTTGCAACACGTGTCATAAGGATATACACGCCACAAGGCATTTCGTTCAAAGAAAAAACAAGGCATGCCACGCCCATCCTACTAAAATACGATAGAAACGGTTCCGGGCGGTGGAGTACCCCCGAAAATCACCCGGCAGAGATTGGAAAATCATTCTGCGCCAAACGAAAAATCGTTCGCCTGAGATTGATTTTTCGTTTGGCGCAGAAAAACCAGGCCGCTTTTTCCCGTGGAACAACCGGACATTTGACCCTCGCATTCACGCCCCGTCACGGCCTTGCACCGCGCTAAGGAGCTTGCCAGAAATAACGGTCGTCGTAAGTAGCATACTCGGATAACGGCCAGAACCCCTCCGGCACCAAATAGATTTGACGGCTTCCCGACCCGTCAGCAGGCTCCGTCTCAAACCGGCTTTCAAGGTGGGCATCGAGCATATAAAGGTTCTTGGCCATGTAATTCTCCAAATATCCTTCTTTGGTCTGTTTGAGCTTATGGTTCCAGTTTGCATCCTCGTTCAATACCAAAGGGAGTCCCTTGATTAGCCGCTCGCGCACCTCGCCCAGATGCAACAGCAGACCGTTTTCGTCGGTGACGTAAGCTGCAAAAGACGCGTCCATCCATATCCATTTCCCCAACTGGCGGCTCCACACCATATTGATGACATGGCAATCGGTGTCGGTGTTATACGCTTTCGACTGGCACGTCACGAAGCGAGACGGGAATCCCATGGCCAGATACATCTCATTGAGCACCTGTGCCAGGAAACGGCAGTTCAGCCCACGCCCTTCGCGCTTGCATAACTCATACATGGCTATCGAGTTCTGCGCACAGTCCGGCCTCCCCGAACCACCGTCGTGACGGATGGCATCATGCAGCCAATACATCAGATTCTTGATTTGGCTGATTTCGTCGCCGCCACCGGCTATGCTGTCCAAATTGAAATAGCGGCGCACACGTACCAAATTGCTGTCCGTAGGCGGTTGGTACGTAAATGCAGGCATCGGACGGGCATCTTCCCGATAGGCCGGGGACTTCTTCAATATATAAAGGTAGTCCCCCACTTCACGCACCTTTTCCACAAGGGCTTGAAACTCCGGATTTCCGCGCAGGGCATCCCACTCCTTGTCGCTCTTTATCCGGTCATACTCGGTAAATCCCAACTTTATTGCGATGTCCAAATGCGCCAAAGCCTCCTTGTCTCTTCCCTCAGATGCCCAAGCGCAGGCCGAACGATAAAACCAAGGGGAGGAGGTCTTCTTCATGTATCCCATCACCTCTCCGCCGTGCGCCCAAATCCGGTGTACAACCGACGCGAACCGGCTCATGAAGTCGGCCAAGCCGCGTCCCTCCAGACTCTCTTCATCCGATAATTGCGGAACGAAGTCTTTATGCTGACTGTACAAGACCTTTCCTTTCACGGTATATCCTTCAAACAAAGGGCAATGCTCTGCCTCACCGAGTCCTGTTTTCAATATATCGCCATGGAACACCACCTGTTCCAACCGGGAGCAGTCCGCCAACAACGTGGGGCCTCCCGATCCCAAGACCACGCCACGGAAATCCACACGCTTCAACTGCGGGCATTCGGCAAAAGTATGCCACTCGTCGAGTTGTCCCACGTCTCCGTTCACTTCTATCCGCTCCACGGCCGGCATCTTCTGGAAAGCATATCCACAGATAAAGTCCACATGATTCAACGACAAGACTTTCAATTGGGTACATCCTTCAAAAGCACCCTTCCAGATGCCCCTCACCTGCCGGGGGAAGACCACTTCCGCCAATTCGCTGCTCCCATAAAAGGCAGAAGCACCCACAAACACATTTTCCGGCAATACAATCCGGCTGATCCGTGTGTCTCCCAAAGCCCCTTCCGCTATGGTGTCCAACCGTTCGGGCAAATCGATATGCGTCAATCCACATTCGCTGAACAAATAAGGCGGAAGCGTATGCTCTCCCTGCACCTCCCACCATTCCCCGTGTCTTACGTACCCACCTCCGCCACGGGCAAAAGAAACGCCCCGCATGTCCAACGTGCGCAAACGTCCCGGTGTGGATTGCCGCTCTTTGTCCCTCCCGGCCATTTCGCGCAGGAAGCACAAGTCCCTCCCGTTCAATGTTCCTTTCAGCGTCAGGTCCGTCACCTTGTACTTGGCTTTCTTCCCCACCAGTTCCGGTAACGTCCCGGGCGTTTCCACTTCCACTTTCAAACGTTTTGCCACGGCATGTCCCACATTTCCCAAAAGACAAACCCACACGAACAATATCCGGGCATAATACAAAACACCCTCACTGCTACAGTTTTCTTTCCGTTCCATGGTATTTCACTTTTTAATAGTCCTACATATATGAATACGCAGAAACCGGATTTTTGTGACAAGAGAATCGTGTTTTTCCTCAAAAACTGGTCAAAAAAGTATCTCATTCATCAAAAAGAGGCTTGACAGACCTCAAATACTTGTCCCGTGAAATCGCACGGTTGCAACCGCTCCGGTCAGCCCTAAAATTCGTACATCCCAAGAACGGTTCTCCCCATCCTTCTTTCACTATCAAATAACCGTCCTTGCAACAGTCGCATTTCAGGATGGGCAAATCACCGCCCTTCAGGTTATTGGTCATGAAATCGCAAATCTCCGGTTCATTGGAACAAATCCACAACTTCAACCCGTATGCCTTCTTGTACCTCAGCTGCATGGGATAACCGCATACGGGACACCGTTTCATTTCAGTGCGCGTCTCCCGGCAATCGTCCAATTTACCATTTACCATCACGCCGGGATAGTCTTTCACGAGTTCCCGTACAAAATCGGAGGGATGCTGTTGAGGCGTAACGATGTACACGCGGTTCTTGGTACGTGTCAAGGCCACATAGAAAAGCCGCCGCTCTTCCGCATATTCCATCGAATGGTCGTCCCTCACGACATACTTCAATACCGGGTCGTCCTGCACTTGCGACGGGAAGCCGTACAACTCATTACGGGCATTGATGAGGATGACATGGTCGTATCCCAATCCCTTTGAGCGGTGCACGGTCATAAAATCCAGTTTCGCGAACGGGTACTTCTTGGAAATCACATTCCCCGTCTTCTCCTCGTACGTGAACTCCGATGAACGGCAAAGGTTAAAAGCGTCGAACCCGTAACGCCCCAACAACAATATCGACGCGTCCGGATTCTCCTCGAATATCTGCCCGACAATCCTCTCCACCGTTTCGCCCACAAGGAAATACTTCCCACCTCTTCCGGCATATTTGCTCCGGTCTACGTTCTCCGTATAGGTCTCGACCACAATCGGACGTGTTATATGTTTGGGCGAAACCAGGCTTTTGCGTATCTGCGCCGTGTTCTTCTGTATGAAGCTACCGGCTATGTCGATTACTTCTTGGGCGTTCCGGTAAGTTTGGGTAATACCCAGTTCCAATCCGTACCCAAAGGAATCCTTGAATTGGGTGAACAGCGTGATATCCGAACCTGCATAGGCATAAATGGATTGCCAATCGTCGCCCACGGCCACGATCTTTGCATCGCAGAGTTTGCTCAACTCCAAGGTCAGATTAAACCGTTGACGGGAAATATCCTGATACTCATCAACTATGATATATTTGAACCCCAACCTCTCCCCTTGGATTTCCTTTTCGCGGAGCATTTTCGCCGAACTGTTTATCATGTCTTCAAAATCTACCGCCTGCTTTTCTTTCAGACGCTTGGAGTATTCCAAGTAACACCGTTCGCAGATGGATAGAAACAACTTGTTTCTCTCATTGGAGGACTTGCTTTGAAACTGGTGGAAATGCTCTATCGTGAAGCCGTTGGTCTTAAAGCCATGCAAGAACGTACAAACCAACTTGACCAACTTTATGATATATTTATTCTCTTCCGTGCTGACCAACTTATCGAAAACTTCCCGTGAAGTCCTCGGACGGAACTCAATCCCTTGGGCTACGAGCATTTCCTGCAAATGGTCAAGGTAATCGCGCCCGTCGTCATATTCGGAATAAGTATAAACCAAATCCGTATGGTGCCTGCGGTGCAAACGGATTTTATCATCTATTTCTTTTTTATACCGGGCCAACTGTTCTTCCGTATATCTGCTGTTCCGGCCATCTTCCGTAATGCCGAAATGTTCAATATACACCGTCTTGTCTCCTTGGGTAATCGTAAAATCCGGAGTATATGGCTTGTACGAATACCTCATATTATAAGGATAAATTTTCTCGTACACATAGTCAATGCCGTTCATGAACAGGAAATTCGCTATCCTGACCTCCTGAACCGACCTTAACGTCTCGTGGGCAATGCTGACACATTTGCCGGTCCGTTGGTCTATAATCTTTTCCGCATACTCATCCATATTGCCACGCAAAGTGGAAAAGTCGGCTTTGGATATGTAATTGAAGAAATCATTGAGATTGTCTCCCTCATACGGTGCGTCGAAATAACTTCCGAAGAACAATATCAGCTTATCCACCAACTCCGGACACTCCAATATGTTTTCTTTCAAGTAATTGTTGACCACATGCCACATAAAGCCACCATCCACTACCGTCTTCCTTTCGGTGTCTTTCTTTCGCAGTATGGCATAGCCCGTCTTATGGAAAGTCGTCACCGGGCAATCTATCTTCAGACCCTTATTGATTTTGCTGCGCAATTCCCCGACCGCCTTATTCGTATATGAAATGACCAATATCTGTTCCGGTTTCACCCCTCTTTTTTCCACAAGGTATTTCACCTTCGCAGCCATGGTCGTTGTCTTCCCGGCTCCGGCCCCGGCTACAACCAACGTGTAGTCTTCATCGGACAATACGACCAGTCGCTGTTCCTCATCCAGCTTCACATTAGGGTCCACCCTACGAAGTATCGTATCAAGATAAAGTTTGTCTTTGGCCAAATGCCTCTTGACAAATTCGTCATTGTGCGCTTCAACGACCTTGGAACCCTCCTTACTGCCCAAGTCTTCATACAGGCAAAGGAATCTCTCCATTTTCTGCGGGTCTATACGGTTCTTTTCGCAATACACGTCCAACATCCCCATCTTTTCCAAATTGGACAGACTGACATGCAGCTCTGCATATCTTTCATGAATAGTACGGTAATCGCTTCGGGCTATGAAACGGTCGCTATGCAGTAAAAGTCCGATTTGCCTCTCGAAATCCTCCAAGCGCTTGCTTCCAGTGCATTCTTCACCCTCTGAATGCACCTTTTTTCTCCGGAAAAATATCTTATCCCACTTCCCAACTGACATACTTTGTTTTTCCTATTGGCAAACCGACTTGATTTATTTGGGTGTAAAATTATAAAAAAAGCCACAACCATCCTGTGATACAGCCATTTTTAACAATAAAGAGGAATACTTCTTTTTACACAGAAAGTATTCCTCTTCATGATTATCATATATCGTACCGGATTATTCAGCCGACGTTTCCACAGCCATCTGGCGGTAGCTATCCAATTGCTCTGCCGTGAACTTGCGGATAAAATTGAAATGCTTCTCCACCTCGGCCTCGGCATAGTTCACATACACGTTCAGGCTCTTGGCAAACAAATCGGGACGGCGCGTGGCATCCTGCATCAGCAAATGGCACATGATGGTGTCGGCTGCCATCTCCATCAAACGACGGGCCACGAAATCGTGCAGTTCTTGGTTGCCTGCTTCTTTCACGGCGTTCGTACAAGCGTCGAACTTGTTGGCCATCTCCTTCACGCGGTTCATGTAGCCCTCGTATTCCGGAAGCACGGGCTGCTGCTCGAAATCACGAATGGTGGCGATGTATGCCCCATTCGTCACGTAACGGATGGCCGCCACAGTCTGCAACTGGGTCGTACCCTCGTAAATGGAAGTGATACGAGCGTCGCGGTAAATGCGCTGACAAGCATATTCCAACATGAAACCGGAACCTCCGTGCACCTGGATACCGTCGTAAGCATTCTGGTTGGCGTATTCCGAATTCATACCCTTGGCCAATGGCGTAAAACTGTCGGCCAGTTTGGCATACTTCTTCTGTTCGGCACGTTCTTCCGGCGTCAGCTTGCGTTCGCAGGCTATGTCGTCCAATGCCTTGTAAATATCCACATAACGCGAAGTCTGGTACAACAACGCACGACCTGCGTCCAACTTAGCTTTCATCGTGGCCAGCATGTCATATACGGCCGGGAAGTTGATGATGGCCTTACCGAACTGTTCACGGTCTTTCGCGTATGCCAAAGCCTCGTTGTAGGCCGCCTGACTCAACCCTACCGACTGTGCAGCAATGCCGAGGCGTGCACCGTTCATCAATGCCATGACATACTTTATCAAACCCAACTTGCGGCTTCCGCATAACTCAGCCTTCGCATTCTTATACACCAGTTCGCAAGTCGGCGAACCGTGGATACCCATTTTGTTCTCGATGCGGCGCACGTCCACTCCGCCGTCGCGCTTGTCGTAAATGAACATGGAAAGCCCACGTCCATCCCTCGTGCCTTCCTCCGAACGCGCCAACACTAAATGGATGTCGGCATCCCCGTTCGTGATGAAACGCTTCACACCGTTCAGTCTCCAACAGTTGTTCTCCTCGTCGAAGGTGGCCTTCAACATGACGCTCTGCAAGTCGGAACCGGCATCCGGTTCGGTCAGGTCCATCGACATCGTTTCCCCGGCGCATACACGCGGGATGAAGCGGCTGTGCTGGTCTTCGTCGCCAAATTCATACAAGGTTTCGATACAGTCCTGCAACGACCAGATGTTTCCGAAACCTGCATCGGCGGCAGCCACTACCTCGGCACACATCGTGTACGGCGTAATAGGGAAGTTCAACCCGTTGTACTTGCGCGGCATCGTCATGCCGTTCATACCGGCCTTGACCATGGCGTCCAGGTTCTCCACCGTCCCACTGGCATAATCCACACGGCCGTCGTGGCAGTGCGGGCCTTCTTCGTCTACCCCTTCGGCATTCGGGGCAATCACATTGGCCGTGATGTCGCCTACGATGTCCAACACCTTATTATACGAATCCATCGCGTCGGCATAGTCCACCGGCGCATAATCAAATTCGTCCTTGTCCCTGAAGTCGCGCTCTTTCAATTCCACAATGCGCTTCATCATCGGATTCTCTAAGTGATACTTGAGTTCCGGTATATCTGAATAGTAATTAGCCATGTTGTTTACTTGCTGTTTTGTTTGTAATACTTGATGAGCTTCGGCACGACTTCCTCCACCGTACCGTTAATGACATAGTCGGCAATGGCATTGATCGGGGCGTTCGGGTCGCTGTTCACGGAAATGATGATACCGCTTTCCTTCATGCCCGCAATGTGTTGGATGGCCCCGGAAATGCCGCAAGCGATATACACTTTTGGGCGCACCGTCACGCCGGTCTGGCCGATTTGCAGGTCGTGGTCGCAGAACCCGGCATCCACAGCCGCACGGCTTCCACCCACTTCGGCATGAAGCTCGTGCGCCAATTCATAGAGCATGCCGAAGCCTTCCTTGCTGCCCATGCCGTAACCTCCGGCAATGACGATGGCCGCACCTTTCAAATTGTTTTTAGCCTTCTCCACATGGCGGTCGATGACCTTCACCACGTATTCCGTTTCCGGTACATACTTGGCCACATCGTGCACAATCACTTCTCCTTTATAATTAGGATCGAGCACTTCCGCCTTCATCACGCCGCTGCGCACCGTAGCCATCTGCGGACGGTTCTCCGGATTCACGATCGTAGCCACGATGTTACCCCCGAACGCCGGACGAATCTGATAAAGCAGGTTCTCATACTTCTTTCCGGCTTTCTTATCCTCATGGGAACCGATTTCCAATGAGGTACAGTCTGCCGTCAACCCGGAATGAAGGGCGGACGACACACGCGGCCCCAAATCACGCCCCACGACATCGGCCCCCATCAGACAAATTTGCGGCTGCTCTTCTTTAAACAGATTCACCAACACGGCCGTATGCGGCAACGACGTGTAAGGAGCCAACCCCGGAGCGTCGAAAATATGCAATTTATCTACGCCGTATGGCAATATCTGCGGTTCTATCTTTCCCGTAATGCCCGCCCCGGCGGCCACAGCTTCGAGCTGCACGCCGAGCGTGTTGGCTAACTTACGGCCTTTGGTCAATAATTCCTGGCTTACTTCGGCCACCGTAGTGCCTTCAAGCTCGCAATATACAAATACGTTGTTCATCTTTATCCGATTGTATGGTTAGCCAATAATTCCTGTATCAATCCCTCAACGTCGGCATCGGAAGCCGTCAGCACCTTGCTCTCCTTGGCCTTGAACACGATGTTCTGCACGGCCTTCACCTTGGTGGGCGAACCGCTCAGCCCGCACTGCTTCAAGTCGGCATCCACGTCGGCCGTACTCAACTGTCCCAAAGTCAGGTAAGGTTTCTTGTCGTACTCTTCAGCGTAGGCCAACCTTTCCGCAGGCTTTTCCATCGGCACCATGGCGCGCTTGTATTTCATCACCAACTTGGCGTTGCGCGGACGGCAAGGAGCCGCACTCCCGTTCACCGTCAGCACAAGGGGCAACGGAGCCTCCACAGTCTCCACACCGCCGTCGATATGACGCTTCACCGTCATCTTCCCGTCGGTGCATTTCAGGATTTCTTCCACGTAGGTCACCTGAGGCAAGCCCAATTTCTGCGCCACTTGCGGCCCCACTTGTGCCGTATCGCCGTCGATGGCTTGACGACCACCCAAAATCACATCGGGCATGCCCAATTTCTGAATTGTAGCAGCCAGCGCATAACTGGTGGCCAGGGTGTCGGCACCTGCAAAAGCACGGTCGGTCAACAAATAGCCACCGTCGGCTCCACGGTATAAACTCTCGCGAATCACTTCGGCTGCACGGGGAGGCCCCATGGTGATGACAGTCACGGTAGAACCCGGATTCGCATCTTTCAGCCTCAAAGCCTGTTCCAACGCATTCAAGTCTTCAGGATTGAAGATAGCCGGCAAAGCAGAACGGTTTACCGTGCCTTCCGGTGTCATGGCATCCGGCCCGACATTGCGTGTGTCGGGAACTTGCTTGGCAAGTACAATGATGTTTAAACTCATAGTTCTTTACTTATTTTTGTCGTACAGATTAAGATTTGTTTCCTTTTCATGGCAAAACATATCTCGCAAATGTACTTATTTTATGGCAAGTGCCCAAAGAAAAAAAGCATAAAAAGGCATTCAGACCGTAATTTGCAAGATGATTCACTCTCGGAACAAAAGTTTTTCCCTATCGAAAGAACAGGATTCCAGTTCAAAACATTATCTTTGCCACACCAATCGAAACACTGACTGACATGAAAAAGACCTGTATGCTTTCCGCCATTTTAATAGGATGCGGATTATGTTCCACCGCCCAAAACTCCAAGAACTTCCGCCCGATGGAGGACGTGAACCACGTCACGGACCTCACGCTCGACAGTCTGGAAAAGGCCAATACGGCACGCCCTGTGCCCGGTTCGTCGCGGAAGGGCAACCACCCCGTGCTCTTCCTCGTGGGAAACTCCACGATGCGTACCGGCACGAAAGGCAACGGCGACAACGGCCAATGGGGTTGGGGATATTATGCCCACGAGTTTTTCGACGCAAACAGGCTGACCGTGGAAAACCACGCCTTGGGCGGCACGAGCAGCCGCACGTTCTACCGTAAACTATGGCCGGACGTGAAGAAAGGCATCCGCAAGGGAGACTACGTCATCATCGAACTGGGGCACAACGACAATGGTCCGTTCGACAGCGGACGGGCACGGGCATCCATACGCGGCATCAGCCCCACGGACTCGCTTTGTGTGACCATCAAGGAGACGGGCGAGAAAGAAACCGTCTACAGCTACGGCGAATACTTGCGCCGCTTCGTCCGTGAATGCAAAGCCTTGGGCGCACACCCCATCCTGCTCTCGCTCACGCCCCGCAACGCATGGGACACGAAACGCCCCGGGCACATCGTACGCGTGGACGAGACCTTCGGACTTTGGGCGCGGCAAGTGGCCGAAGAGCAAGGCATACCCTTCGTAGACCTGAACGAAATATCGGCCTCGAAATACGACCGGTTCTCGGCATGGAAGGTGGATTACCACTTCTATCGGGACCGCATCCACACCAGTGCGTTCGGCGCACGCCTGAACGCCCGTTCGGCCGCCGAAGGAGTGGCCGCTTCCACGCACCCCACGCTGAAAGCCTTGCAGGCTTGCCTGACGAACCTCGAACCGCCCACCGCACAAGTGAAACGCGAGAAAGGCAAACCCGTGGTCTTCATCACGGGAGATTCCACCGTAAAGAACGAGGACAAAGACCCGGACGGCATGTGGGGTTGGGGCAGCCAGGCGGAAACCATCTTCGATACGGACAAAATCACCGTGGCAAACGAAGCTAAAGCCGGTCGGAGCACCCGTACTTACTTAGAAGAGAACCGTTGGGAACGTGTATACAATGCCCTTCAACCGGGCGACTTTGTGTTGATACAATTCGGCCATAACGACATCGGTGACATCGACCGTGGCAAGGCCCGAGGCGTCATTGCCTGCGCACAAGACACCAGTCACGTTTACCGGGTCAATAAAGGAGATAAAGTTTACAACGAAGTCATTTACTCCTTCGGATGGTATCTGAAAAAATTCATCGACGACGTACGCGAAAAAGGTGCCACGCCTATCCTGGTTTCCCTCACCCCCCGTAACGAATGGCCCAACGGAAAAATAGAACGCCGCAACGACAGTTACGGCAAATGGTATCGGGAGGTAGTGGCCGAAACCGCCGTAGAGTTCGTGGACCTGCACAACATCTCGGCCGATACCCTCGACCAGATAGGGCAGGAAAATGCCAAAGCTTATTATAATCGCGACCACACGCACACCTCGCTCAAAGGTGCGCAACTCAACGCGCAAAGCATAGCCGAAGGATTGCGTGCCATAGACAGCCCGTTGGCCCGGTACTTGAAATTTCACATTTCTTCTACATGCCCTATTAAAAATTAACGCGTGCGCACAATAAAGAGGTGACGGACACGTTTTCTTAAAGTATATTTAGCAAAAAAAGACATGATAGAATACGTGAAGGGCCAGATTGCCGAACTCACTCCGGCCACCGCCGTCGTGGATTGCCACGGCGTGGGATACGGCCTCAACATCTCTTTGAATACATTTTCCGCCCTGCAAGGCAAGCAGGAAGCCAAACTATATGTTTACGAAGCCATCCGCGAAGACGCTTACGTGCTTTACGGTTTTTCCACCCGCCAGGAACGTGCCCTCTTCCTACTGCTCATCAGCGTATCGGGCATCGGGGGCAATACGGCACGCATGATTCTTTCCGCCCTCACACCGGCAGAATTGGTCAACGTCATCAGCTCCGGCAACGACAAGTTGCTCAAAACCGTGAAAGGCATCGGGCTGAAAACCGCCCAACGCATCATCGTGGACCTGAAAGACAAAATCGCATCGGTGGAAATCGAAGGGACAGCCTCCCCCGGCACTTCCGCGACCATGGCAACCGGACATTCCGAAATACTGGAAGAGGCCGTGGCCGCCCTCACCATGTTGGGCTTCCCGCCCGCCCCCTCGCAAAAGGTCGCATTGGCCATCCTGAAAGAAGAACCGGAAGCCGCCGTGGAGCGTGTCATCAAACTTGCCCTCAAAAGATTATAGGAAGCCGAAAGCTTCATAGCCCAACGGAACAGCATGAAAAGAAACCTACAAAAGTGGCTCTACCTCATCCTTTTGGCCATCAGTGCCAACGCACTGGCGGACATGGGAGGTGCCGCTTTCTTGCATATCCCCCGGAACGAGACCCCGGCTCCGGCCGAACCGGACACCATCCGGCCACGTTTCAGCGTGAAGCGGACGGTGCCCCGCGACGAAGACGACCTGAAAAAACGGAGCCTCGACCTGAAAGACCCGGACAACCTGAAAACGGATACCGTTTACGACCCGGCGACAGGCAATTACACCATCGGTACCAAAGTGGGCGACAGTTACCTGAACGCCCCTCTCCTGATGTCGCCGGAAGAATATCAGGAATGGAGCCTAAAAAAGTCCTTACAGAACTACTACCGGCAAAAGAACAGCGAAGCTTTCGAAAACGAGGGCAAAAACAAATTCGACTTCACGGACATGCAATTCGACCTGGGACCGGCTGAGAAAATATTCGGCCCCGGCGGCGTACGCATCAAGACCCAAGGTTCCGCCGAACTGAAAATCGGGGGCAACCTGAAGAAGACAGATAACCCAAGCCTATCGGAAAACCGCCGGAAAACCTTCGGATTCGATTTCGAAGAGAAAATCAACATGAGCATGAACGGCAGCGTGGGCGACAAAATCAACATGAACCTGAACTACAACACCGATGCCACGTTCGACTTCGACGCACAAAGCATGAAACTGCGCTACGAAGGCAAGGAAGACGAAATCATCAAGTTGATAGAAGGGGGTAACGTCTCGCTTCCCACCAATTCCTCGCTCATCAAAGGCGCTTCCTCGCTGTTCGGCCTGCGGGCTGACCTGCAATTCGGCAAACTGAAACTGCAAACGGTCGTTTCCCAAAAGAAATCGGCCTCGAAAAGCGTGTCGTCCAAGGGCGGCACACAAACGCACAATTATGAGTTCTCGGCCACGGAATACGAAGAGAACCGGCATTTTTTCCTCGCCCACTTCTTCCGTGAACATTATGACCAGAACATGAGCAAACTGCCCACCGTCATGTCCGGCGTGACCATCAAACGCATCGAACTTTGGGTGACGAACAAATCGGGAAGCTATGAAAGCAACCGTAACATCGTGGCCTTCACCGACCTGGGCGAACATGACCATATCTCCAACCCGATTTGGAGCAAAGGCAACGTGCAAGTGGCCGCCAATGCCGCCAACACCCTCTATTCGACCATGACCACGCAGCATGCCGCCGCACGCGACATCAGCCAGACATCGAGCGACTTGGACGCCATCGCGGGCTTTGAAGGCAGCGTGGACTATGAAAAGCTGCAAAGCGCACGCCTTTTGTCTTCTTCGGAATACACCGTAAACAATTCATTGGGCTACGTGTCGCTCAACTTTACCCTGCAACCGGACGAAGTCCTGGCCGTAGCCTTCGAATACACTTATAACGGCACAACCTACCAAGTGGGCGAATTCTCGGCCGACCTGACCGACAATACCCAAGCCTTGTTCGTCAAGGCCCTGAAGAACACCTCGAACACACCGCAGATGGGCAACTGGGACTTGATGATGAAAAACGTGTACAGCTTGGGAGCCACAAGCACGCAAAAGGAGAAGTTCAAGCTGGACATCCAATACCAAAGCGACTCCGCCGGGGTGTACGTGTCCTACATTCCCGAAGCCAAGTTCAAAAGCACCAAACTTTTAAGAGTAATGAACTTAGACCGCTTGGATGCCAACAACCGTCCGAACCCCAACGGACAGTTCGACTACGTGGAGGGATACACCATCAACAAAGGGCGCATCTATTTCCCCGTGACCGAACCTTTCGGAAGCCACCTGCGTAAATATTTGAACGATGAAGCCTTGGCCGAAAAGTATTGTTTCGACGCATTGTACGACTCCACCAAGACCATGGCCAAGCAGATAGCGGAAAAGAACAAATTCCTGCTCTCCGGAGAGTACAAGGGAAACAACGGTGCCGAAATCAGCCTCGGAGCCATGAACGTGCCACAAGGCTCCGTGACCGTCACGGCCGGCGGGGTAACGTTGGTGGAGAACCAAGACTACACGGTGGATTACTCCATGGGCGTGGTGACCATCATCAACCAAAGCATCATCGACGCAGGTACGAACGTGAGCGTGGACTTTGAAAGCAACGACAACTACGGCATGCAGCGCAAAACGCTCGTAGGATTCAACTTGCAATACGACGTGAGCAAGGACTTCACTTTCGGTGGGACGTTCATGTTCCTGAACGAACAGCCGCTCACCACAAAAGTAAACATGGGAGAAGAACCTTTGAAAAACACCCTGTGGGGTGTCAACCTCTCGTGGAAAAAAGAAAGCCAATGGCTGACCAACCTGATAGACAAAATACCGCTCATCGATGTGACAGAGCCTTCGCAAATCAGCTTTACCGGGGAGTTCGCCCAACTCATTGCCGGGCAAAACAAGAAGATACAGGGGTCGGCTTCCTACATCGATGACTTCGAGAACACGAAAAACGGCATCAGCGTGATGCAGCCCACCAACTGGATGATTTCCAGCGTGCCCTCCGACTTTGAAGAAAGTAAGCTCGTCAATGACGTGCGCGGAGGATACAACCGCGCCCTGCTGAGTTGGTACACCGTGGATCCGCTTTTCACGCGCCAAAGCTCCTCGCTCACGCCCGCCCATATCAAGAGCGACTTGAACCAACTTTCCAACCACTATGTGCGCGAAGTGTACGAACGGGAACTCTATCCCAACAAGACGCAGACCAGTTACAACTCGGCTGCTTCGCTCCCGGTCATGAACCTCGCATTCTACCCTACCGAACGGGGAGCCTACAACTTAGATCCGAATCTGGACTACAACGGACGGCTCACCAACCCCAAAACCCGTTGGGGCGGCATGATGCGTAAATTGGACACCAACGATTTCGAGACGGCCAACATCGAATACGTGGAATTCTGGTTGCTCGACCCATTCATCTATACCCGTGACAAGGGCGGCGATTACGGGGGGGACTTCTATCTGAACTTAGGCGAAGTGAGCGAGGACATCCTCCACGACGGGAAGAAATTCTTCGAAAGCGGAATGCCCATCGACGGGAACTCCAGTTACTATACGGAAACAGCGTGGGGACGCGTGCCCAACACCACCAGCGTGGTCTACGCCTTCAACAACGAGTCCGGAGCGCGCGAGCGGCAGGACATCGGGTTGAACGGACTCAACAGCGAAGAAGAACGCACGTTCGGTGCCTACCGCGAGTTCCTCATGGCCGTACAAGGGAAAGTAAGCCCGCAAGTGTACGATTCGCTGATGAACGACCCGGCCGGAGACGATTACCATTACTTCCGGGGGTCGGACTACGATGCCCAACAACGCAGCATCCTCGACCGTTACAAGTACATCAACCTGCCGGAAGGCAACTCGCGGTCGAACGAAAATGCGAACGAATCGTATGACACTTCATACAAGACCACGCCCGACGTGGAAGACATCAACCAGGACTACACGTTGAACGAGTACGAGAAATATTACCAATACAAAATCAGCATCCGTCCGGAGAGCTTCGTCGTGGGACAAAACTATATCGTGGACAAACGCACGGCGAGCGTCAAGCTCCGCAACGGCAACACGGAAGAGGTGAACTGGTACCAGTTCCGCGTACCGCTTACCGAATACCAAAAGAAAGTGGGCAACATCAACGACTTTACGAGCATACGGTTCATGCGCATGTTCCTGACCGGTTTCGAACAGCCCGTCATCCTGCGTTTCGCCACGTTGGACCTGGTGAAAGCCGAATGGCGTTCCTACGAACAGGCCCTTTATGCAGGAGAAATGCCCTCCACGACCGGAAGCATGGAAATATCGGCCGTCAACATTGAAGAAAACAACGACAAGACACCGGTGAACTACGTACTCCCTCCGGGTATCAGCCGCGTAGTGGATCCCTCACAAAGCCAACTGGCAGAAGACAACGAACAGGCCCTCTCGCTGACGGTCCGCAACTTGGCCACAGGAGACGCCCGTGCCGTGTACAAGAATACCAACTTGGACATGCGCCAGTATAAACACCTCCAAATGTTCGTACATGCTAACGCGTTGGCCGAGAACGTAACCGAAACGGAAGACAACCAGACCAGTGTCTTTATCCGCCTCGGTTCGGACTACAAGAACAATTTCTACGAATACGAAATTCCCTTGAAGCTGACGGCTGCCGGACGGTACGACACTTACTCCGCCGACCAGTGCCGTGCCGTGTGGCCCGAAGAGAACATGTTGGACATCGACCTCTCGGTGTTTACCAAAGTAAAACAGGCACGCAACCGAGAAAAGAGCCTCGGCAACACCAACCTGACCACACTCTTCTCCGTCTACGACGACAACAGGCCGAACAACAAGGTAAGCGTCATGGGTAACCCTACCTTGGGAGAAGTGAAGACCATCATGATAGGCGTGCGCAACAATGCCCGCGAAACCAAGTCGGTGGAAGTATGGGCCAACGAGCTTCGCCTGCAGGAATACAGCAACGACGGCGGATGGGCAGCACAAGGCTCCTTGAACGTCCAATTCTCCGACCTCGGCTCCGTCAACCTGACCGGGCACATGGAAACTGCCGGATTCGGAGGCATAGAAGACAAAGTGAGCGAACGCAACCAGGAGGACATGTACAATTACAGCATCACGACCAGTTTTGAACTGGGCAAGCTGCTGCCGGAGAAAGTACGCTTCACGGCTCCCATTTACTATTCGTTCAACAAAGAGGTCGTCAAACCGAAATACAATCCGCTCGACACGGACATGTTGTTGGAAGACGCCCTCGACGCTTGCGCCACGGAACACGAAAAGGACTCGCTGCGAAGCCTGACTACCACGGAAACCACGAACAAGAACTTCAGCCTGAGCAACGTGAAATTCAACATCGCCACGCCCAAACACCCCATGCCCTACGACCCTGCCAACTTCTCGTTCAGCTATTCGCACAGCGAGTCTAACAAAACGGGCGAAACCACGGCTTGGGAAACGGAAAAGAACTGGAACGGAGCGTTCAACTACAACTATTCTCCCGAATACAAGCCTTTCGAGCCGTTCAAGAAGATGATTAAAAGCAAGAGCAAATGGTGGGACATCATCCGCGACCAGAACTTTAACTACTTGCCGCAAAACATCAGCTTCAACACGAACATCCTGCGCAACTATTACGAGTACCAGGAACGGGACATCGAGAATCTGGAAGACCCAACGTCGCTCCCTCTCTCCTTCTCCAAAGAATTCCTGTGGAACCGTGATTTCAGCCTGAAATGGGATTTGACCAAAAACCTTCATTTCTCGTTCAATTCCGCCACCCATGCGGAAATCGAAGAACCGAACGTTCCGGTCAACAAGGACCTCTACGCCGACCAATACCACGCATGGAAAGATTCCGTATGGCACAGCATCAAGGGTTTCGGTACGCCGCTTGACTACCAACAGGACTTTACGGCCTCCTACAAAGTGCCTTTGGAGAAAATCCCGTGCTTCTCGTGGATTTCGCTTGACGGGAACTACACGGCCAACTATTCCTGGGAACGCGGCATGGAACTGGAAGACGGGACTTCCTACGGCAACACCATCAACAACCAACGTTCGGCTACGATAAACGGGCGCTTCAACCTGGAAACGCTGTATAATTTCTCTTCTTTCCTGAAAGAGGTCAACAAGAAATTCTCGGCCAGCGAACGAAAGAAAGCCAAGGACAAAAGCAACCGTGAACGGGAGAAGGCCAAGGCACAAAAAGAAAAAGAGAAGGAAGCTGCCGCCAAGGGAAAAGACGGGCAAAACAAAGACGGGAAGGACAAACCGGGCAGCAAACCGGCAGACAATGCCAAAGGCACGGCCAACGCCAAGGTGAAAAACCCGAAGTTCAAGGGATTCGCCGGTGAAATCACCCTGAAGCCCGACACGACCGTGGAACTGGCGCACAACCAAAAAAGCCGCCGCATACGCGTCACCGCCGTAACCGCTGCCGGACACCGCTACCCGATCAAGTTCAAGAAACTGGACAAGAACAAGATTCGCATCCTGAACATGGACTCCGTAAAACTGCGTGTCAACGTCATAGCCAAGACACCGGCCAGGGAAAAGCCCTGGTACCCCTACTTACAAGGAGCTACACGCTTCCTGATGATGGTGCGCAACGTCAGTGTCAGCTACCGTAACACGTTTGCCATGTCCTTACCCGGGTTCCTGCCCAACGTGGGCGACATGCTCGGGCAACGCACGGGCGGCGGCATGCAACCGGGATTGGACTTTGCCTTCGGTTTCACTGGCGAAAGCTATATCGACAAGGCCAACGAACGGGGCTGGCTGCTCAACAATGACAGCATCAGCACGCCGGCCACCACCAACGCCATGGAGGACCTCCAGATTAAAGCCACGTTGGAACCTATCCCGGACTTGAAGATTGACTTGAACGCCAGCCGTACGGTGAACAGCAACAAGAGCATACAATATATGTATGCGGGCATGCCCACCACGCAAAGCGGCAGCTTCACGATGACCACCATTTCCATCAAATCGGCCTTCGAAAGCCGGGGCGATGCCGGAAACGGATACAGCAGCAAGACATTCGCCCGTTTCCAACAATACCTCAACACGTTCCAAAGCCGTGTGGAAGCCCGCTACGCCAATGCCACCTATCCGGCTGCCACCGGGTTACAGGGCAAGTTCGACCCCGCCAACGGTACGGTAGACAAGTATTCGTCCGACGTAATGATACCGGCTTTCCTGGCCGCTTACACCGGGGGAGGTGACATCAACTCCCCGTTGGACATTTTCCCGAGCCTGGCACGCATGCTGCCCAACTGGACCGTATCCTACAAAGGCCTGGCCTACCTGCCTTGGATACGGGACCATTTCAAGAGCGTCACCCTGAACCACTCTTACAAGAGCATCTACTCCGTGGGGGCTTACAATACGTACAGCAGTTGGATGGAGTACATGGGCGACTTAGGATTCATACAAAACACCACGGACAATGCCATCATCCCAAGCAGCATGTACGACATCAGTTCCGTATCCATCAACGAAGCCTTCTCGCCTTTGGCCGGATTGGACATGACGTTGAACAACAACATGACTTTCAAGGTGGAATACCGCAAGACACGCGTACTCACCCTGAGTATGACCGCAGCGCAGTTGAATGAGGCGTGCAGCAACGACTTCGTCATCGGATGGGGCTATAAAATCAATGATTTCAAGTTCTCGTCCCTCTTTGGAGGCCGACGCAAGAAAGCCGGGAGGGGAAGCAACAACAAACAAACGAACGCGGCCAACAACCGGAACAATACCCGCAAGAGCGGGACTTCGGCAAAAAACAGCCGAGTCATCAGCCACGACCTGAACCTGCGTTTCGACTTCTCGTTCCGCAACCAAGATGCCATTACGCGCAACATACAGACTTCGCTGTCGGAAGCTACAAGCGGCAACAAAGCCATCAAAGCCTCGTTCAGTGCGGACTACACGATGAGCCGTTACGTCACATTGAGCCTCTACTACGACCGCCAACGCAACCAACCGTTGCTCTCGTCCAACGCTTATCCCACCATCACGCAGGATTTCGGGTTTAGCCTGCGGTTCTCGCTGACAAGATAAGCCCTCAACCTACCAACGATACGGCGGGGCAGGAAAGCATCCGGCTCCGCCGCATTGTTGGTTTCCCGTACAGGAACTTTGTTTCACATGTATATGATTTTCATCGTCCCTCCGCCCCAAATGAAAATCTCCTGAGAACGGAATTTCATTCGGCTGAGAATGAGAAATCGTTTGGCTGAGATTGATTTTTCGTTTGGCGCAGAACGAAACGTCATTCTCTTCCGTTCGAGAACTAACTATCTACCAAACTGTATCACAGTTAATTAAAAAGAAAGCGGCCACCCATGGCAAAAGAAGCCACAGTCTCCTCCAGCTGTCAAACTTCTTCCTTTACCGATGCAGAAGGTGCTCCTCCTATTTCTGAAGTGCCGACCGGTTTAAGTCCCATCTTTACCGCCCGACGGAGCATGAACTCGTATGCCGCATCGTGCTCGTTCGGCACCACACCGTCGAGAATCGCATCCTTAATTGCACTCTTCAGGCTACCGACTTCACGGCAAGGAGGCAGTCCGAACACCGCCATAATCTCCTCTCCCGAAACCGGAGGCTGGAAGTTGCGCACGCGATCGCGCTCCTCCAAATCCACCAACTTGCGGCGTACCAATTTGAAATTGTCTAAGAAACGTTGTTTACGTTGGGCGTTCTTCGAGGTAATATCAGCCTCGCAAAGTGTCATCAAGTCCTCGATGTCATCACCGGCTTCGAACAACAAGCGACGCACAGCAGAATCTGTCACTTCCTCATCGGCAATGACAATGGGGCGCATGTGCAGCTCCACCATCTTTTGCACATATTTCATCTTCTCGTTCATCGGCAGCTTCATCTTCCGGAAAATGTCCGGCACCATCTTGGAACCGATAAAGTTATGGTTGTGGAAAGTCCACCCCGCCACAGGGTCAAAACGTTTCGTACGCGGTTTGCCGATGTCGTGCAAGAGGGCCGCCCAACGCAACCACAAATTATCCGTGTGCCGGCAAATATTATCGAGCACTTCAAGCGTGTGGTAGAAATTGTCCTTATGCGCACGTCCTTTTACCTTTTCCACCCCCTCCATAGCTGCCAACTCAGGAAAAATGAGAGGCAACAAGCCGCACCGGGCCAACTCCACGAAACCCTTCGAAGGCGTAGGGGTCATCATTATCTTGTTCAATTCATCGGCAATACGCTCGCGGGAGACAATCTTTATCCGTTCCCGGTTCCGTTCCAGTGCCTCGAACGTCTCTTCGTCTATATAAAAATTCAGTTGGGTGGCAAAACGCACACAACGCATCATGCGCAGCGGGTCGTCGCTGAAAGTGATGTCGGGGTCGAGCGGCGTACGGATGAGGCGGTCTTCCATGTCCCACACGCCGTCGAACGGGTCGACCAGTTCCCCGAACCGTTCACGGTTCAAACATACGGCCAACGCGTTAATCGTGAAATCACGGCGGTTCTGGTCGTCTTCCAACGTCCCGTCTTCCACCACCGGCTTGCGCGAGTCATGGCTGTAACTCTCCTTCCGTGCTCCCACGAACTCCACCTCCATCCCCCGGAACTTGACTTGTGCCGTACCGAAATTGCTGAACACACTCAGGCGTGCACCTCGCCCTAACCTGCCGGCCAGGGCCTTTGCCAAAGCTATGCCGCTCCCCACCGTCACGACATCGATGTCCTGCGAAGGACGCTCCAGAAAAAGATCACGCACATAACCGCCTACGACATAGCATTCCACACCCTGCTCATCAGCCACTTCCGATATTTGATGGAATATCTTTTTGTCCAACAAATGTCGCAAATCTTCCTTCGTCAAATTCCTCATTCTTCAAAAATACCATAAAATAATTGCAAAAATACGATTTTTTGCGCATCGGTTTGAATTATTCCCTCAAAAAATGGTACTTTTGTAAAACGAACTCTGTGACAAAAAGCCTATGAGAAAAGCATTATACACCTTATTGCTTCCTGTTATCGCCTGTTCCTGTACAGGCCAAGAAGATAAGGAAGAAGAATACGCAGGCCGTATGATTGATGCCGCGCGTACCTTAATGACAGAAGGAAACTACGTAGCTGCCAAAGACAGTATTCTGGCCATGCGTGAAACTTTCCCTACGGCCTTTAAAGCCCGCGCCACCGGCATTATCGTAATGGACAGCATCGAACTCCTTGCGGCACAAGATACGTTGGCCATAATGGACAGCACCTTGATGGCAGAACAGGAAATACTGAAAAAACTGGAAACAGAAAAACGACGGGGAAATAATGCCGAATATTACCGGCAACGCACGGAAGTATTCCATCTCAAACAACGTTTTGACGAACTGGGAGCCAAAGTCAAATTTTATCTGCGCAAGATTGAAGTGGACATGCTTGAGAACAAGCGAGACACGGGCAATAAGGAACAAGATTGAGCCACTACCCACTTTTTACATCATAAGGAAACAACGTCCCCTTCATAGCCGTTGCGGCAAGAAGGGGACGTCTACTATAGGTGAGTTCTATCAATTCAATTTATCCTCTTGTATCAGACAGCAGAACTCT